>Ga0210040_10000103_pt1 | contig 173938 bp, 135 predicted proteins | sample CryGeyCG12114_NA_FD_185462 | JGI IMG/M metagenome (GOLD analysis project Ga0210040, IMG submission 185462) | Groundwater microbial communities from aquifer - Crystal Geyser CG19_WC_8/21/14_NA (SPAdes) (version 2) | ecosystem: Environmental > Aquatic > Deep subsurface > Groundwater | place...
CTCCTCATTATTGCTTGTGCACATACAGTTTTCGAAATAGTGGTCAATCTCTAGGTGTAACATTCTGCCACGCATATCACCATACTTCCCCTCAAAAACCCGCTACCATTGATATCCATTCATCTCCTTCTCGTTATTAGACATTACCGCTACCGGCGCGACCCCTTGTGTCTCTTCTATAGAACCAATATTCAGCCACATACTCGGCCGGAATCTCATTGCTGATGAGCTGACCACCACAATTGTAAGGAGGGCCACCAGCAGCCGTCTCGACCCTGTAAATGTCCCATTCGTTATCGTTGTCTTGAGAATGTGCCCAAGCTAGATCAAATTGTGCATCATTAGGCGAGCTAACGACTTCTTTGACTTTGACCGGGTATGCATCAACGCCGTAGATTTCGAATACAGTCATTCCTTCGACGCTTCGTGCGTTGCCAATACACGTCAGACTAGAGTTGTCGAGCGAGGTATAGTCATATTGCAGGAAACGTGGAACGTAGCTGTGGAATTGATCTTCTGAAGAGAATTTTGGCACAAGTGGTGATACATCGTATAGGAAGGTTTGTTGTGCGATGTAGATCGGGGGCTGGTTGTCCGGCTGTTCAGCACAAGTGTAGGTGATGGTGCCTCTTCCGATGGCGAGATATTGTAGTGTGCTGGTGCTGGGTGGAGCCGACAACCGGTCTGTACCTGTTTCTGGAGGTCAGCGTTGATCTGTGGATATTCAGCCGACTGCTCTGGCCGTACAGTGTTTCGTATCAGTGCAAGTCTCAGCGCCCTCTAGTGGGACCATCCATCCCGAGTGTGCTATCGACGGAGGCTCTGTCAGGTCTCGTCTCGTGTTGCCCTTGCTCTGTCTTGCCGATGTGCCTTGGAGGAGGCCGATCATGATTAGAAAGAAGACGAAGACCGTGACTGGCCGAAAGTGGTTCATTCTTGTCAGTTTGAGAATGGAAGATGATTATAACGAATGTGATCGGCCGTGCTAGGTCAGCCTTTTAATGAATGACTTGAAGTTAGATACTAGAAAGGAGAATGGTGTAGAATCGCTGGAAGAAGTGTTGAAGATGTAGGTGCTTGTGGGCGAGTTCTCATGCTGCAGATTGTGCCAGGTCCTTCAATTCGCGTGCACCGATATCTTCACTTTCATCTAATGTCGAGATCGTTCAGACTTTTCGGGAAGCACCTGGGAAAGTGCAAGAGGGCCAGTCTACCTAGACGTGCAGATTCTGGGAATACTTGAGGAATTGTAAATCGGAAGGTCGAGAGCTGACAACGTTTTGCAGAGTTGTAGAAGTGCACAAGGCAAGCGCGTACCTTCCGCGTCCGCTTTCTGGCTTCAGATGGCAAGTACAGCATCCAGATCTTCAGTCAATCCCCGCCGTGCAAGCCCCAGTATCTCCAAGAACATTGTCCACAACGGAAAGCAATCATTCGTGCATCAGTCCGAATCAAGATAACCTAGGATATCACGACACGGTCTTCTCAGTCAAGCCTGCTGCGCGCGGATCATGTCCATAGTCGTAGCCATGAAGCTCATAACACATGTCGAGAACTTTTTAATTCTGACGGTCTCATCTCTCTAATCTTAAGACAAGCCTGGAGACCAATGTCGCTTCCGCGCCCCAACATACTCCATCGCTATGCCGAACCATATCAGAAGTATGCAGAGCTGTAAGAAACGTGACTGCTGTTTGCCGTCTAGACGATCGACTCAAGGTCTCTAGCATACTGAACCATATGACTGATGACCTGTTTCTGATCCCCTTCTTGGCCCTTCTTCTCGTCCGCAGGCGTAGGAAAGTATATTCTACCATCTTCGAGGCTCCACCCTTGTTCTTGCGCAAACCCCGTCACAGCGCCTTCCGAGTCGAGGAACAGCAGGTTCTTGGCCGACGCTATTGAGAGCGAGGGATATGATCGAGCGGCACATGATGCGATCTCTGATCGTATGGTGTGAACGAGAATCTAGGCACGTCAGTCGTACTGCACAGGATTAGACGGATGACTGCTGACCTCTGAGAAGAGGGCAAACTCTTCACCTGGCACATCTCTCCCACTGGTCTTGCGCCACACCTGATCGTAGCTGCCCTCCATTAAACTCCTCTCCAGCTCAACCGGGTATCTGATGTATTGGTCTTCCTCCACTGACTTGCCACCCTTGATTCCCTCCGAGACGATCAAGCTTTCCAGCAGGGTGTGGAAGCCTGCGTAGTCACCATTGCTGAGCAACAGGAGCAGATACAAGCCTGTGATCTGTGACCGCTTGGGCGACGGTGCACTCTGTAGACCTGGAAACTCGTAGAAGGGTTGTAACTGAGAGTAGTATCTGACGAAGGAGTCTGAATCCTTCATTCGGATCGAGAGTAGTGCTCCGACTTCCAATACTGATCTCGTCATCTTCAATTGGCTGGGGGAGGCGTCCTCGCTCGGTACAAGAGCATTCTGCTGTAGTAGTATCATTTTGGCTTTCTGCAACTGCGCCAATGCGCCAGACGCATCCTTTCGTTCAAGACATTGCTGAAGGTTGCGCTGGACTTGGTCTAGTGGTGAGCTGCCACCCGTTGTGGAGGGCATCTTGGATGCGGGAGTAGATCTGGGGAAGGCGAAACTGAGGGTTGCTGACAAGTAACAGTAAACGCAGGTGTCTACTTGACCACTATAGCCTGTCGATTGGAAGCTGAAATCTTTCGTGGGATTGGATCCTTCTAATCTGGCGGGTACAATGATCGACTCTTGCGGACAGAAGTGCATGCGTGACGCAGAGCAACTGCCTGCGAGGCTATTCTACGTACCATGGCATCCTAGCATTCCGTAGCAGGTGCGGTAAAGCTGCGCATGTGGCTTCCATGATTGCCGTACCGCAACCGCTAGTTCCGATCGTTGTCCAAGTCTGTGTTATGATCAGTCTTGTCAAAAAATGTTAAAAACATAAGACATGCGCTTCACTGGGCTTGTGGACCACTCGTTTGACTAGCATGGTGAGCTGGTGCGAAACAATGACTTTGAACCACCAGCGACGGCACAAAGGCCTTCATCACCTACCATGGTAGAGATGATGAACGGCCTAGAGGAAGCATCAAGAGACCGCTGAGGTGAACATGGTGTACTTACTATGCTTCGCGCATTTCAACACGATGTATAGCTTACACTTCTATCCAGACGACACTCCCGACGGGTCCATACTCCATCACGATTGAGGCTCATGTGTGCCTGCTCAAGCACTTGCTGTCTACAATGCCAGCTCAGCCGTAGGGCATACTGCCACAGTGCGATGCACGTCAGAAGCTACCAACACCGAATGCTGGAGCCCTTTGGCAAGGAACAAGCATGCCTTTCAGCCTCTATCACAACGTGCTTTCGAGTTCGCGAGATCAACACCTGAACTAACCCAATGAATGCGCATTTCGCGAACAAATCAGAGTACGGTCCGCAACGGAACAAAGAAACTCCTTCGCCGTTGCTGCCTTTGATGCCTGCATCGCCCCAAAAATATCCTTCCAATTCTTGGTCTTGCCTGATCGGGCACTGAAACCACGAGGAGCTAGCTCGAAACGGTTAGACGCGCGAGACACAGCTCGCGCAGAGCTCGTCATGCTAAATGATCCTACCTGACTTGCGCGATGCTTCTGTTTTGGGAAGTCCTTTCGAGACACACGCTCTTGTGGCAGTGTGCAACCAGAGGTGATGAGACGTTAGCGATGAGGTATAACAGTCCGGGTAAGTCTGCTGTTTCCAAAGATGATCCTACCAACACATCAATCACATCAAGCACCAAAGTGTAGCACGATCCCAGCAAACACATCTCTTACAAGCTATTATCCCCTGAATCTGCCAGACTTGTCAGCATCAACATGCTCAGCTCTAGTGAGATCCTCGACATTGTCGAAGTTATCTACTTTGGTCCAGCGCTACTCGCAACAGTCTTTGTGTGCGTCAAGCATGGCTTCTCACGGGAAGGGGGCTGGCTGCTCCTCATCATCCTTTCGCTAATCCGTATGATCGGAGCCTCGACGGGCATCGCCGCAACAGAAGACCCTACCGACACCGGTCTTGTGATCTGTTCGCTCATCATGGCTAGTACCGGCTCAACCCTCATTGTTGCCACCCTGACTGGCATTGTTAACAGGGTTGACTCTGGATCTGGCCGTTCATCACTACCCCCGCGAGTGAGAAAATGGCTCCAATTGATGGGACTTGCAGCCGTTATTCTCGGTATAGTAGGAGGCACCAAAATCGCCAGCTCCGACTCCAATACTCGGTCGGACGGCTACACATACACCCAGGCTGCTGTCATTCTTATTCTTGTCCAGTACCTAGCGAGCACTGCAATCCTCAGCTTCTCGGCATTCAACATGCGGTACATCTTGGATGGAGACCGCACCCTGTTCTTCTGCGCATCGATGGCAGCTCCGTTCGTACTGGTTAGAGTCATCTACTCGGTATGCGCTGCATTCAACCTTACATCAAGCAATCTCAGCCTCAGATCTGACACTTCGGCTGCTATTGTGATCCGAGCAGTGCTCGGCATTGCAATGGAGATCATCGCTGTCTCGCTCTTCATCATCGGTGGACTCACGGCGCCCAAGATCCAGAAGGGAGAACGAACAGAAGGTGATATGGTGATGGACGAGTCCAAGCTGCCGCAAGAGCGCGGTGTTGTTGGTCAGGCACCACACAGGCCCACACATCACTGTTGAACATTTATGCCTCTCTGCATGAAGGAGGCTACACGGCGTTGATTTGGAGAAACACTTTAGGGCTTAGAGCGGTGCACGTGCAAGGATTAATAGAGGGCACGTCACTATTTGTTCCGGCTTAGCTAAGGCGCACGGCAGGCACTTTAGACGATTGAGGGACATGGTGGTGATCAATGGAGCTCGCATATATATGGGCAAATTGCATAATTGTTTGTGGTGTACAAAATAGGGATTTTGTCTCTCACATGCTTCCAAGTTGTGAAGAGGCTCACGTGATCTGAATATGGCGGATCCTTGAGCCACAAATTGACAGAATGGCCGGTAGTCGAGCACTATGATCAGAGGCATGCTGAGGACAGCTTGACCACTTCTGCATGCCCCCTGCCTTGACGAACACGACTACCTAGTTAACGATTTGGCCGTGCAGATTCCTTATTGTCATGATTGCATGAGTACGCTGGCACTATCCTCCAGCTCTTAGATTCTTGCGGTCTTGGTCCTTCATCCTTCCCAGTCCGTACTAGTACTAGACTCCGAGAACGCAGTCCTCCACATTCCACTTGCGCTCGAGTAGACAAACCTCGCGTGTTCAATTCATCTCCTGGCGCTACGATAGAGTAGATCAACGACAAGATGTCGGGCTATCCTCAACACGGGGCGCAGGCACAGGATGGCTACTATCAGCAACCACAAGGACAGCCACAGGAATACGGTGGCAGTCAAGATTACGAGGCAACCTCTCCCCCAGGCGTAGCACCCGGGCCCCAACCAGGTCCTGCGCCTGGTGGTCGAAAGAAGAGAAGAGATTATGCTGGTCAGGCATATGAATTCGGCGCCGGTGGGAATGCTGCAGCCACACCGCAAGGTCAAGGCGCGCCTGTCACTGGTTACTCCTCCCAACAAGATGCCGCCGGCTACGCACAGGGTGGCTATACTCAGAACCCGGCCGCGGTTCAACAAGGTCAAACACCCATGTATGGAGGTCAGGATCAGGGCGCAGTGGGGGGATATCAGCCGCCAGGGCCACAGTATCCCACACAACCACAGCAACAGCAGCAGCCACCGCAGCCTGGAGTCCCGGGCATGACACAGCAATTCTCCCAGATGGACATGTCCCAGAAGCCGATGGCACAGCAGCCACAGGCACAGCAAGGCAGAGCACCAGTCTTGAATCAGCTGTATCCTACCGATCTACAGAACCAGCCGCTGAACGTCGCTGAGCTGGACTACCCTCCACCCCCTGCAATATTACCTCCTAATGTGAGTCCTCCCCACCACGCTGCACTTCGATGCTAACTCCTGCTAGACGAGTGTAACTCCTTCGCCCTACGCCAACTGCCCTCCCAAGTTTGTCCGATCGACCCTGAACGCGGTTCCGACCACCCATTCTCTCTTGAAGAAGTCGAAACTGCCCTTCGCGCTTGTCATCCAGCCGTACACCTCACTACACGACGCTGAAGACCCGATCCCTGTGGTGCCAGATCAAGTCATCAGCCGATGTCGAAGATGCCGATCATACATCAATCCATTTGTTACATTCCTTGACCATGGCCACAGGTGGAGGTGTAACATGTGCAACTTGACCAACGATGTCCCACAAGCCTTTGATTGGGACGCTGCTGGCCAGAAATCTCTCGACAGATGGCAGCGACCAGACTTGAACCACGCAGTAGTTGAATTCATTGCCCCACAAGAATACATGGTCCGACCACCGCAGCCACTCGTCTACCTCTTCCTCATCGATGTCAGCTATGCCTCGGTCACCAGTGGTCTTCTGGCCACAACGGCCAGATGCATTCGAGAATCCCTAGACCGCATACCAAACGCCGACAGAAGGACAAGGCTTGGCTTCATCGCCGTCGACTCGTCCCTTCACTTTTTCAACATCCCTCGAGACGGGACAGAAGGCGCAGACACCAAGATGCTCGTCGTGTCAGATCTCGAAGACGTATTCCTTCCCACCCCACAAGACTTGCTAGTCACGCTGGCTGAGTGCCGAGAAAACATTGAGAGCTTCCTCGACAAGCTGCAGGAAATGTTCCAGAACACACAGAACGGTGCTTCCGCTATGGGCTCTGCTCTGCGAGCTGGTCACAAGTTGATTGGCCCTGTTGGCGGCAAGATGACTGTTATCACCGCATCCTTGCCCAATGTCGGCCACGGCAAACTCGAAATGCGCGAGGACAAGAAGATACTTGGCACCAGCAAAGAAAACTCACTCTTGACCACAGGCAACAGTTTCTACAAGTCTTTTGCCGTCGAATGCAGCAAACAGCAAGTCTCCGTCGACATGTTCCTTTTCTCTTCCCAGTACCAGGACGTCGCCTCCCTTTCCAACTTGCCCAGGTATACAGGTGGTCAAACTTATTTCTATCCTGGTTGGAATGCCGCCCGCGAGGACGACGCTATGAAGTTTGCCAAGGAGTTCAGTGACTATCTCTCCGCCGAGATCGGATTGGAAGCGGTGCTTCGTGTTCGGGCTACCACTGGTCTGCGTATGAACACTTTCTACGGCAATTTCTTCAACCGCTCGTCCGATTTGTGCGCCTTCCCAGCCTTCCCCAGGGATCAGTGCTATGTTGTGGAAGTAGCAATTGATGAGACTATCACGAAGCCCGTTGTGTGCATGCAAACCGCAGTCTTGCATACAACATGCAACGGTGAAAGGCGAATCCGTGTCATGACACTCGCACTGCCGACTACGCAGATACTCAGCGATGTCTACGCGAGTGCAGATCAGCAGGCAATTACAACCTACTACTCCCACCGTGCCGTCGAGCGTGTCTTGAACAATGGCCTCGAGTCAGCACGTGACCTGATCCAAAACAAGCTCGTCGAATTGCTATTGACCTACAAGAAAGAGTTGGCTGGTGGTAGTATGGGTGGCGCGTCTGGTCTCCAGTTTCCTGCGAACTTGCGCGCCTTGCCGGTCTTGTTCCTGGGTTTGATGAAGAACCTCGGTCTCCGCAAGTCAAGTCAGATCCCATCTGACATGCGCTCGGCAGCATTGGACCTTCTGTCAACACTGCCGTTGCCGTTACTCATTCAATACATCTATCCGAAGGTGTTCTCATTGCACGACATGCCAGACGACGCCGGGACGCCACACCCTGAGACTGGAGAGACAATACTTCCACCACCAAAGCCGGCTTCGTCGGAACAACTTGTGCCGTATGGTTTGTACCTAATCGACGAAGGAATGACTCAATTTTTGTGGATTGGTCGCGAGGCTGTGCCACAGCTTCTTGCCGACGTCTTCGGGGTTCCGGATAAATCGCAGCTGAAGGTGGGCAAACAGCGCCTTCCCGAGCTAGACAACGACTTCTCTGAGCGGGTACGCGCAGTGGTTTCCAAATCAAGAGATCACCGTGCGAAAGGTGTCGGCAGCATCGTCGTCCCGCATCTATATGTCGTGAAGGAAGACGGCGAACCTGGATTGAAGCTTTGGGCACAGACCATGCTCGTAGAAGATCGAGCTGACCAAGGTGAGAGTCTAGGACAATTCATGGCGAACATGCGCGGCAAGGTGAACTCCTAGAGGGGAGGTGACAGCATGTTCAGCCGGTGGTTGAGGTGGATGGATGGCAAGAATAAAGATGAGGAATTGTTGGGAATGAGCATGGCGGTAAAGCCAGAGCATCTTTGTCACAAACTTCATACTGGGAGAGCCACCGTGAAACCGTGATACGAACGAGGTAGATTCTCTTCAAGAACCATAGCGGAAATGGCATTTTTCCACTGACCCGTCTGGGCTCTAGCGGCTGATGACTGACTTACACAGCTGTTACTCGACACAATGTGATCGCCATCACCTGATGGGCGTTGCAAGTGAGTGCAAGTCTCGTTTGCAGCACATCACAGTTTCAACGATAAACCTGCTGTTGATGATGTTTGCAACACCGGCGATTCCCAGGAAACCAGTGCTTCACATGCATCCTCACAAGCAGGGATGAGCTGTTGACATGCTGGCTGATAGACTTTCAGTCCTGCCACTGCCAAGTCCTGACATTTAGGGTTCATTTCCGGCTAAGATCTTTCCCCGGACTTCAGCTTCCGGGGGGATGATGACCGCCAGTGCGGACATGACGAAAGGCAAGTTAGCACAATGTGGGGAATACAGAACCTTGGGTTGGAGGCAGTATGAAGATACATAAGTACGTCACGTACCATCATTTCTGGAGCTCAGAAGTCGAAGCTTGGAGCTTGAGGAATAGAACACTACGATCATGTTGTCGACATTTGCAGCTCTCTGCTTGGCTGCCACTGTGCTGGCAGTTCCCCAATGGGGTTCATGGCACAACACCGTCCAAGTCACTGCAAACACTGGGACATACACAGGTATCATCGACGAAGAAGCGCCCGATGTCCGCCAGTTCCGCAACATTCCATTTGCCGCACCGCCAACAGGTGCCCAACGTTGGCTGCCACCAGTCGCGGTATCCTCAGGTGCAGAAACAAAGTACGACTCGACGAACTTTCCACCATCGTGCCCTCAATACGCGCCATACAATACCACCGCATCGCAGTACATTGCCATTGTACCTGAGTTCGTGGCTGCTCCTACGAAAGAAGCTCAGTATGCCAAGACCTCAGAGGACTGTCTTTCGCTGGCTGTTTGGACGCCGACCGGGGCGGATGCGGGCGCCAACTTACCGGTCATGCTGTTCATGACCGGAGGTGGTAGGTGGCACCTCCGTCTTATATACTATATCGCATGCATTTCGTTAACGTATACACAGGTTGGACCACCGGAGGTATCGACATTCCTTACCAGTTTCCCTATCACTGGGTGCAGAGAACCCAAGCACATATCGTTGTTACCATCAAGTAAGCTGACATGAAGATGAGTAAATGATGTGGAACCACAGACTGATTAGGCCCTAGCTACCGGGTCAATATCTTCGGCTTTCCACATGCTGCTGGCCTTGATGATCAGAACCTTGGTATACTCGATCAGCGTATGGCGTGAGTTACCCCGTTGCTCTGCAGAATTCTGTTTCAAGCTAACTCCGACATAGCCTAGAATGGGTTCGAGATAATATCGAGGCATTCGGCGGAGACCCAGCACACATTACACTCTGGGTGAGTCACATACTCGATCCTGCACCAGGCCATCCTCGACGCTGGTGTCAGAAGCTCATTCAAGACGCTGACTAATATGTTTCATAGGGCCAATCAGCAGGTGCAGGTTCCACAGACATTCTCAACTTTGCCTATCCTTCCGATCCTATAGCATCATCCTTCTTCATGGACTCGGGGTCAGTCTTCCTCATCTCTACCACCCCAGACACAACATACACGAACTTCACTTTCGTAGCACAGCACTTTGGATGTGACACCTCATCACCCGAGACCGAACTCTCTTGTATGCGCGGCATTGATTTTCAAGCCATCACTGACTTTGTCGGTGGCTACGGCGAGAACATAACCTCCTCGGAGCCCGCCCTAAGCTTCCAACCCACACCCGACGAAAAAGTTGTGTTCTCGAACTACACAGACCGATACGAGCAGGGATTACTAGCTGATCGCCCTGCGCTCTTCACGTCGAACACAGGCGAGGGGACCATGTTCAGGTCTGTGCTCACGGGTCTGCCATCAGCCGCAAACCCATACGGCACATGGAGTCTAAACACCACGCTCGCGGAGCAAACCACACTCTCTCAGTTCCAGTGCCCAGCCGCTCTTTCGGCAATGCTCAGAGAGGCGGCAGGCCGAAAGACGTACCGCTGGCAATACGCAGGCAACTTCTCGAACGTCAGTCCATTGCCGTGGCAAGGGGCCTACCATAGTTCAGATCTGGCTATGACGATGGGAAGCCATCCTGATTTCAGGGGAAATAGTACTGAGTTCGAGTACACGGTTAGCGAGAGTATGCAGGATCATTTGTTGGCTTTCGGACAGGATCCCGTCAATGGCCCTGCGCAAATCGGATGGAAGGATACTTCGAGTGGGTTGATGCTGCGGTTTGGAGAGGGCCAGGAGGTTTTCAGGACTGTTACGGAGAAGGGGGTTGACGCTGGCTGTAGCGGTGTCGATGTCTGATTTCACGTGCAGTGTGATCATTCAGACGATCAGTCTTGCTTTTGAGCCAAGAGGCCAAAGCAGGAGAGGTACCACGTTTGTGCCCATGACGCACATGGGCATGTAGAGTCACGATCTTTGCAGTTTCATGAGATCCTTCAGTGCGCCGACCGAGCGTGTGGTAGCTTTCAAGCTCTTGAGTCAAAAGCATCCACTGTAACGCGTCACGATAGAGGTGCTTGCCGTGATCGAGTCTACTGAGTATCCTTATTTCTGTACCCAATTGCGAGTTCATACATAAATCTCTGGCCATACAGCACCATGTCATCAGTCCCATCCACTTACAGCATAAACACAGCGTCGCGTCCGAAAATACCTCGTTGCACGTTCCACGCCGTCCGAAACCACTCGACAAAGACGAGAACACTATTCCCAGATTCATCTACCGTGTGCGAGCGGTACGTAGCGAACCAGGATACTCGGTTAGGAACAATACAAGTATTGAGTCACGACTTCAACCAACGGTGAGAGACCCCGCACGCATGATCGACGTCGGGCTCTACCCCCCGGACACGCCAAGTGGCCGGCTTCGGCTACTGATCCCTAGTCGATCATACAAGATGTACTTGACCCCGTTTGGCCGTGCATGATAGTATAGACGTGCTCGTAGTGGCGGTATAACGATGAACACGAAGTTCCTCTCATTCCGATCACAGCACGTGTTTCTGAGATGACATCGTACAGAAAGATACAGTACTCGACAAGCCCGCGCACGCACAGTTCTGCAAGCCAGCCAAACCCAGCCAACCACTTTACTACTGGTACCAACAACTTGCTTGTTATGTTTCCGGGCGGAGCCCGATTTCATCATGTAAAAAGCTTTCATTAGCGGCCTTGGCTGGCCAGCCTTAGCGCCTACAAGCTGCGTAGCGGGGCCATGCCAAGACGCCCTCGGAGCAATCAGAGTGATGGGAATGGGTCGCCCCCCTGCTCGTCTCGACAGATTTCTCCTCACTTTTGTTCCTTTTCGCACTGTACGGAGCTCCGATCATCGGTGCGATGCGCCCTTGTTACATGTAACGTACAGAGGTAGATGCTTGGTTCGAGGGCTGGTCTTCGGCCTGAGGTACATCTCGCCTGGCCGCTCGCTTACCGTATGTCTTTGGTCTCCGCGTTGTTGTCATTGGAGGATATGGTGGTTGTAGCGAATCAAGAAGACGTAGGTGGATGGATGTTGTTGGGGTAGACAAGGTACCCAGGTTTGAACGTGTGGACGGGACTGGCGGTATGCACCTTCACCTTACGGTAGAACCAGCACTGGACCGAGTGCCGCCTGCTAATGTTGCTGACCGACCGTACCTGACGGTAATACATTCATCCCATCTAATGTAGCGACCTTCCTCATTGAGTATCGATTGTACCACTCGACCTGCTGGTCTCACTTCTAGGTTCGGCGCCACTATGGAAGCTCATACAGCGTGGGCTTGGCTGAGGAAGATGTTGTACGGATAACGGAGAATCGCCGTGCTAGGTAAGTGATACATATTCTCGACGTGAGTTCACTGCTTTGGTAGCCTTCCGAGCTACTTCGCCAATTTGATAATCTCGCACCTCGACCTCGCTGCTGTGCCGTCCTACTGAAAGCTAACCTCATCTTGCTTCACGTCATGGCCACACAAGCACTAGCCACTTGGGCATTGGACCTGCAATACAGCAGCTTATCGAGCTCCGTGGTCGATGCAGCCGTGAAGAGCGTCTACAACTGGGCCGGCTGTGCCATTGGAGGCTATGCGCAGTCCGCGCCACACGTTGCTCAGGTGTCTATAGGCGAGCCCTTTGGAGGACCAGGTACCGCGAGCATTCTGGCTTCGAACGACAGCGCACTCGTCGACGCGCAGATTGCAGCGTTGGTGAACGGCATCTCGTCACACATCGACGACTACGACGACACGCATCTCGAAACCATCATCCATCCTGCGGGTCCTGTGGCTTCGGCTCTGCTGGCCGTGGCCGAGTGGCAAGGCCCAGTGTCAGGCGAAGACTTCCTGACTGCGTTCGTGGCCGGCGTTGAAGCTGAATGCAAGCTCGGTCTCGCCGTGTACCCGCAGCACTACGATGTCGGCTGGCACATCACCAGCACGACTGGTTCGATAGGGGCATCGGTCGCGATCTCCAAGCTACTCAACCTCGATTTGAACCAGACCCGTCAAGCGATCGGCATCGCATCAACACAAGTCATCGGCATGCAGGAATTCTTTGGCTCCGACACGAAATCGTTCCATATTGGCCGGGCAGCTCAAAGCGGCATGATGGCCGCTCTTCTCGCGCAAGGCGGCTACACAAGCTCCCTGTCAGCACTAGAGGCCAAGTACGGTTGGTCCCACGTAGTCAGTACGCGAGAGAACCTCACAGCTACCTTCGCAACGCTCGGCAAGACCTGGGAAATTGAGAAGAACACGTTCAAGCCGTTCCCGTGTGGCATTGTCATCCACCCCACCATCGACGCGTGCATCAGGCTGCGCCAGCAAGCGGTGGACCAAGGCCTCGACATCAGCACGATCCAGTCCGTCAACGCACGAGTGAACCCGTACGTCATCACCCTGACCAATAAGACGAACCCGCAAACTGGCCTCGAAGCGAAGTTCAGCGTCTACCACGCCGCCGCGGTAGCCTTGCTGTACGGAAAAGCCACGCCAACGCAGTTCACCGACGCGGTCGTGCTCAACCAGACAGTCATTGACCTGCGTGACAAGGTCAGCACCACCGAGGACGCTAGCGTGCCCAAAGCGGAAGTATACCTTACAGTCGAGTTTGCAGACGGAACCACTCTTACGCAGCACGTCGAACATGCGATCGGCAGCATCCAGAACCCATTGTCCGTCGAGCAGCTGCGCACGAAGTTTTTGGATCAATCGTCGATTGTGCTCGGAGCCGCAAGGGCGCAGCAGGCGTACGACGCGTTCCTGGGGATTGCGAATGTGAGCGATGTGGGCACGATAAGAGCGGCCTTTGCGCCGGAGGGTTCCAGCGCTTCAAATGGCTCCAGTGCGTCGAATATCTGCAGTGAATCAAGCACCCCTAGCGAGAGTGGCTCGCCTGTGGCAGTCTACACTGGAGCTGGATCGCTGAGGACCCCCATGAAAAGCGTCGTCATGTTGAGCATGGTTGTGATGGTTGTATTGGCAGGTATGTTTTAGAAGACATGTAGACGAAGATAGCCTGCGAACGACCATCTCGTCCAGGAAATGCATCAAAGCAGAAAGTGAACTCAGCCTTAGGCACAGTCGGACCCGATTGGCCGTAATTTAGGTTTTTGGTTCTTTAGTCTTGGTCTTGCACACTTGACCGGAGTTGTCACTCTCAGGGCGGTCTGTGTGCAGCATATTCAGAACAGTCGATCAAGGACCGATCAGTAACGCGGTTCATCCGGTGATGCATGGAGACCTGCTCTCAATGTCAATTTCCATAGACCAGTAGACTCAACCTGATGCTCTGAGCTTTTCTAGGACGTTCTGCAAACGATCTTTGAGCACGTCGCTTCGGGTGGCTGCGATTTGAGACTCAAGTTCTGCAATCTTGTCCTTCAGCTCTCCCTCAGCTGCCCTGTCTTCCACATCCTCTTCGTCTTCATCACTAGTCTCAATTGAGGCCACATCCAGCGTCAGACCACCACCGAAAGCGCTGGTGAGAATCTCAGCTATTCTCGTTTCCTTGACGGCAAACACAACCTCCATGCCGTCCCAACTTTCATTCCCGGACGGATTGTGTTTCCGCTTGCCTTTCGGGCTATCGTGTGCACGTCCAAGCAGTGCCCGCCTCCAAGCCGCAGCGATCTCGCCTACAGGATTACCGTATGCGCCACAGCCCCAAGCGCCGAGCACCAGGCTCTTGACGCCTCTGCTCTTTGCAATCCGCATCACGGCTCTCATCTTCTGCTCTGCCGTTTTGCGATCCTTGTCGTTAGCATAGGTCTTCGCGCCCTCTTCGTCCTCCTCCGTTTCCGGCATCCTATGCATCGCAGCGGTGATGACGTCCACAAAGAAGCGTTCGCTTTTGGGCAGATCTGCAGCATCTGCGTCGCTGTTTCGGAAGACGAGAACATCGCGCGTGTATATTGCGCCAATCTCTGGCAGGCGGTAGAACTCTTCTTTCAGAGAGGGGTGGAGGGTGGTACGCATGCATAGGGACTCTTCTTGAGAAGTGGCGCCGTTCAGAAAGCCGCCTCCGGGCCGTAAAGGGGACGCCATGTTTAGGATTGCGATGCGGGATGATTTAGCATTTCGTGATTTGCTGTCCTGGTGCAGCTCCGCAGCTGCATCAAGGGTGTCTGCCACTCGGAGGCGTATAGTTAGAGGTTTGGTTGCAGGAGCTGGACCGTCGCCTGAGGCTTCAGACCTGGAGTTTGTGGCGCTAGCCTCTGGCACAGTCTCATCACGACCAGTGTGGTTGCCAGCGTTGATCTGTTTGTGCTTATCAACAGTGGGGACAGCTGGTGGGTCGGTGATCAGTTCTGATGCTTCGATACCTTTTCTAGCGCGCGGATAGGCTTGTAGTAAGGTCGGAATGTCTTTGTTGATTGTCTGCTTTGCGCGCTTGGCTCTGGCATCTTTGCGCTGCGAGGGTGGCGGCGCGCCTATTGATGGTGTGGTCCTGCCCATGGAGCAAGCGGGTCTCCTGAGCACTGGAGTAGAGGTTAAAGTCTCGCAATTCAAGGTCTGTGATGGTCAAGACTGCTATGTGATATCAATTCGTAGGCCAAGGTTCTCAATTGCTTCGCGAGGAGTGGCAACCGACATCGATTTACCTCGCTAACCTGGGGGAAGGGTAATTGCGTAAGGTAGAGACAGCAATCGCCAGTGGCACTGGTTGGCATGTGTTCTCCGTTCTCTCTCAGATTGCCACCTGGACGTCGACAGCGGTCGTCTGTTCCGATGACTAGGCTAGTAGAGCGTTTTGACCAAGCATCCGAAAATGGCTAAGCGTCATCACACGGCTGGCCTAGCAAAGGTGGGTCAGCTAGCCTCTTTCGGATTGTTGACAACGATTGACTCTAGTACCTTCACACTGTTTAATACAGTCCGTGATAGTCGCCTTTCATCTACAGAAGGAGTCAGCAAAGACCAAGGGCATAGCGGAGGTATATCGCTTGGCAATCTTTCGAAGAGGCGGGGACATTTTTCATGCCCTCACAGATGCCTGACAAAGTAATGCTCACTGATTTCCCGCTTGCTGGCCTCAGCAAGTCCCACGCCACTGACCATGGGTAGTAGACACCAACATCGAGGAAGTTCGTCCTACCAACAAGCAGTTCCGCTGCACGTGGTTCCAACCGATCTGGCTTTTCCAGCCGCTTCATTCATCCGTCACAGACACCAAGCTCATCTCTGCCTCGGACTCCTTTCTCGTCTACGGCAGTAAAGTCCAAAGACCATGACATCGATGTCGACGACTCCGACGACGATGACGAGGACCTGCAACTTACTGGGCACAGAGCGAGCAGACAGCAACATCACACAGCCAACACTCAGGATGTAGAACGCGACGACGATGGCCTCCTGTCTGGCGGCGATCAAAGAGGCCAATCAGCCTACAGACCCAGTGTGACGCAAACAGCCCAAACACCCAGCATACCACCGTCCACAGCCAAGCGCAGGAAGCTAGCACACCTCATCGCCGACTTCGACACGATCAACAATGACGGAGAAGAACCTCTAAGCTCCTCGCCGCCGGCCCCAACCGCCTCTCGGACCGACAATCACGACCAAGACCACACTACTACCCAAATCCAGATCCTACGCTCATCACCCGAGATACCCCACCCAGACGACCCATCAGCCGCTTCTCATCTACGTCAACCTCCAAGTGACAAGCACAACCACCACCCCTCCTCCTCCCCACCCCCCTCAGACCCCGACTCCCCAATCAAACCCCTGGCAACACCCAAACTCAAAACCTCCCGCTTCCGCCACCCCTCAGCACCATCATCTTTCCCTCAAACGCAGCCCTCGACAGACCAGCACCAGCACCAGCCGTACCCCTCCTTCCAATCCCGTCTTCTCGGCACCACATCCACATCCACACTGACCGCCCTCCGCAGCCCCCAGCCCTCCCTCGACCTCACACTCCCGGACGCATTCTCGCCGTCCCGCCGCCGAGGGCAGAAGGCGTACATCCCCACCGGCCACGCCGAGACCGTGCGCGGCTGGGTTCTCGACGTCGCCGCGCGCGCCGGGCCGCAACATGCTCAAGGCGCAGCCGTGGTCGAACGCGGTCGTGACGCGCCAGGCGGCCAGATGCGCGCGGTCGTCGACGTGCTCCACCGGGACCGCGACGGGCGATGTGCGATCGTAAGGCTTGCGGATCCAGGGCCGTCGGCGCGGCCTTCGGGTTCTGAGCGGAGTGATGCGCTGGTGTGGATGCTCGTCAACACGGACGCGCAGCAGCGTTCGTCGAGAATGGACGCGTCGGGCTCGGGCTCGAAGCTGGACAGGCTGCAGCCGGGCGTCGGGGTCGTGGTCAGAGGCGGCGATGCGATGCAGTGGACTGTGGACTACGATAGGACTGTGGTCGGTGCGGGCGGTTCGTCGGACAGCCTGGGAGGAGGGGGTTCTCTGGTTGGACAGGGATCTGAAGGAGGCAAGGACACTTCGACTTGTCACGTTGCGGTGCTCTGGGATGTTGTGCGGGAGTGATCATGAATAGTCTTTGCTATGTATCAAAACAGTCGTCATCGACCCAAGTGGCCAGTCACCCGGCTCTAGTTTCTAAACTGTACCGTGCATGTTATCGTGCCTTTGTGGTCCACTGGCCACCGCACAGTAGTTTCTAAACAAAGAGTATACATCGCTTGAACTAAATGTCGTCATCCTCTTTCCTGTTCTTCCTGGTCTTCCTGATAGTTGTCGTATAACCTGTCTCCATCCACATCCAGTTCTTCCTCTTCTCTCATCACGGCTTCTTCCTGCTCACCGATCTGCAGCTGCCACATCTCCTCGTCGAGATCGACCATCGTGCCTTGCAGCTTGAGCTTGAAGTCCTGTTGATCCGCTTGTACCACACTACCGCTGGTCCGTGCATCTAGCGACGTGTCCCGCTCTTCACGCTCAGCCGTCTGTTGCGCATCAGCATACCTTAGCGCCCACTCAAGCTTGCCCATGGCCTCTTGTGTCCTGCCAGCGTCGTCCTTTCTCGCAATCCAGCCCATCTTGCCACCACAGCACAGGCCGTTCCGCAAGCAGAACCTCAGAAAGCTCATCCAGCACTTGTCTCTCGTGCAACTCAAGACTTCGGCGTTCCCGATCACGATCAGAGCCTCTTTCGCCCGTGTCATGGCGACGTTGAAACGTTTCGGCTCATCGATCACTCCGAGGTTCCTCGCTTTGTCTTCGTCTACGTACTTGACCAAGGGGTGAGGCGCCTGGCCTAGTCGTGTTCGAGTGGTACATAGCACTACTACCCGACTTTCAAGGCCTTGGAATGCTTCGAGAGGACCAATTCGAACATCGTAGAGGCCCGTTTCCCGGAAGATTTGTCGAAGGTAATTGACTTGTGCTCGGAATGGGGACATGACTATGATTTCTTCAGGTTGGAGGTAGTCTTTTCCTACTTGGGGATTCAATATCGCCAACGAGCCTTGATTGACATGTCGAAGGAGGTCTACCACAGTATCCAGCGCGATTTGTGCTTCGGAGTGGTTAATCAGGCTTCCAGATCCTGTACCATTCCCTTCGAGGACTGATTCTACACTATCTCGACCGGCGTGCTGATTGAACATGACTGGCCAGACACTGCTCGAGTGCTTCGGCCATTGGGGCCACGAGAGGATCGCTGAAGATGCCCTCGGACGTTCGGGAATCAGGGTGTCAGAGTAGAAGAGTGAAGAGGATGTTGAGAGGATCGCGGGATGTGAGCGGTAATTCCTGATCAAGTTGGCGAATGGCGGGCGGATAATTGGTAGCATGGCTTTGGTCAGGGGTGGCAGACCACGACTACGTGAGAGTGGATGATCGCTGTAAAGAGGTCGCGAGAATAGTCGTTGGAATAGCGAAGTCTCAAGGCCTGATGTGTTGAAGCTGCCATCGGCGTCAGAAACCGCTGCGCTGGCCAAGCGTGGGCCAAGCTGATACTCGTCACCAGCCATGATTACTTGGGGTGCTAACTTGAGCTTATAGTCGGCTTCGAACGGTGCAACAACACCCAAGGGTATGAGAGCTTCTGGCTCTGTAGCTTGGGCCGCTTCGTCAAGCAGTAGAGCAGTCCAATGAAGCAAATCTCCACCGTTGACTGCAGCAGGGGCGATAGCGCGAAGCATACGTAGTGCGGTTTGCGTGAGTACCTGGTTCGTCAACCCTGCTGCGGCAAGCATGTCCGCATCGCGGCAAGATGTAACCACGACCTTTGCAGCCATTAACTTCTCGAATGGTGGCAGAGAGTACAAGTTGTGCATGTCAAGATAACAATATGGACGTACCTCGCCCGGTACTTCGGAATTCAACCTTGTCCAACTGTTCAATCGAAAGAGATCACTTGGTGGCAGATGTGCTGACAGCCTCACGAGCAGTGTGTCCGCCGCTGCATCAGATGGCGCACATACCAACAGATGAGGTGCGACGCGACTTGGAGCTTTGAGCAATTGTAGTGCTGCCTCGACGATTGTTTTGGTTTTGCCTGTCCCTGGTGGACCAGAGATCAGATAGGGAATACTACCATATCCTGCATCAGTCACAGCCTGCACAGCTCTTTTCTGCTCGAAGTTGAGCGTGGAGTCGAACCACTCCAGTCCGAAAGATCCTTTCGATAACAACGTCTGGAGGGCGCCGTGGTCCATCTCGGGGAATAGCATCGAAGTCAGCCAGGGTACTCCGGAGACGGCAGCATCAAGATTTGCTTGTGCCAAAGAGACAGCCCGCCACGTTGGAAGGAATTTGTGCGCTGAAAGCGGGATAGACACGTTGCATTTCGTACCATTGATCAAACTTGTGCCAAGTCGGACGATCACTGTTTCATCTCTGCGGAGGACAGCACACACGACCGCATGGTGCTCGTGACCAGTAAAGCCTGGAGCAACCATGTTCCGTGTCGAGCTCCATTCTTCCGACAACTGAGCAATCGTGGCAGGGTTGACTGGGGAGAGCGGACGAACATACAGGACATCGCCTATGTCAATTCGAGGGGTCGACTCCCTAACGCCCGGGACCCTGATGGAGTAGGAGCTGGTGAGGTGATCATGCAAGTAGATACCGACATTGAAAAGTCCGAAGGTCTCATTCTGCATAGCCTGCGCAGCATATTCATTCTGTAAGCGGTGTCGCCAGTACTGCTCATAAGTCACGCTTTGCAGTTCTTGTATTCCAATGGTGCAGGCTTGTTGTGGAGGGAGGACGGGCAAAGGCAGACAGCGCTGAATGTCATTGACATCTATGAACTTGTGCATATAGTCGCTAAAATCGATGCGTGGCAGAAATGGCGCAAACACTGGTATCGCTGCTGATTCATTGACAGCTCTTAGCCAGTACTGCACATAGTTACGAGCATGTATATCCAGACTAGATTGGAATACTGTACGCTTGTTCGTGTTAGGCGTTTGGTCAGAGTGTGGTAGAGCACCGCTGAATGAAGGCGTTGCGGAGCTCGTTGCAAGCAGGTTGTTCGCTGATGACGGGGGTGGTTGCGGAGGAGGCTGTTCCGTTGTAGCACTGGTGCTCTTCGTTGAGATTACAGCCTTAGCTACTCTGACATTAGGTAGTGGCAGATGGGGCGCGACAAATTCCTGAGCAGTGGCTTCACGCAGCCCGGACCGAGTGCTATTGAGATCGTCGCTGGCTCTCGCTTCTCGATGTGATACTCGTCCCTTATCAGTGGCAGAATCGTTCTGCCCGTTAACAGCATCGTCCTCTGGCTTCTTGATCGCAATGGCTTTGCTCTTCTTGGATGGCTTCTGGAAGATGTTAGGGTCGACTTGCTCGGCAGGCAACCACTGCTGTTTCGGTCTAGGCATGACGCATTCTCAGATAAGGCAATAAGGTCTACAAGCAAGACGCTTAGATCGGCCTCAGACGAAAAGATATGTGATGAGACATGGCGGGAGCAACGCAGTATGCAAGTAGAGAAGCTGAGGTAACATTAGTGAAGAGTCTTGCAACGATTGAGGTACACAGTGAAAGACATCACGCTGGCCCAGGTAGGCATATAGAGTGAAAGGGACACGCACGGGATAGTCGTGTTGGTGTGGACAAGATAGGTTAGAAGGAATAAAGTCCGTCAGGCGTGGTAGACCCACAGTGCAGCTGCTACTGTAGATCATGCTTTAGGGGCGATCAGGCCCGCCTGGAACAGAAGATGTTAGGGCGGAGCACAACCACAACATATATCCTAAACAACCAAATCAGTATGGCCGTGGGTCGATAAGCTCCACGGTGCTTGACGTGTAGAGTCGATGTCATTTGACAGCTCCTCGCCACCTTGCGTCCGTTGGTGCCTCCCTACTACAACCAGGCAGGAGTCGCAAGAGTCTCGATCAAGGCACATCTATCCATTCAGGCCGATCCATCCAACTTGGTGAAAGCTGCTGCCCCACCTGGTATCTGCAACCAATTTCTCTCATCGTAATGCTCCTCACCCTCGATACAGTGAAACGTGTATATTATCCTTCCCTTCTGGCTCAAGTTCTTCTCACTCTTATGCAAGATATTCCCGTGTATCAGCACCAGGGTGCCCGCCTTGACCTCGCCCAACACGTACTCCTCCTGCTTCTCGGCCTCGTCATGCTCAAAGTCCCTTGGCCACTGCTTGTCGCCCTCAACCCTGTCAAAGGTGGTGCCACTATTATCACTCTTTCTCACAAATCTTTCCTTGACCGGCGCTCGTCTATGGCTGCCGGGCGCGAAACTTAGACAGCCGTTGTTCACGGTCGCGTCCTCCAGTGCAATCCAGAACCCCACAGCAGAAGGTTTATCGGTATATAAGAATGTATTGTCCTGATGCGAGGGCACGGCACCTCCAATCTCCGGCTGCTTACATATGACCATACTCTGCAGCAGTCTCGGATCTCTATATCCCAAATCCCGTGCTATAGCCGCGTTGCGCCGCCCGATCTTTCCCTCGTGACTGATCGAGCCGAACTCAGGTATCATCCCATGCAGGTTATGTCCGATCTTGTTGATGGCGCGCTCTTTTGGCTTACTGAGATCGCCAGTCGACTTGTCGAAGGCATCTTCTTCGAAAAAGAAGCGGACTTTGTCGCCTGACTCGAGAAAGTAGGCGTCGCCCACATGTTCTTCTGACTCGCCCGTCGTGAATTTGGTCATAGGGTGGTCGGCAAGGGAAAAATCGGAAAGCATAGTGCGGATCTTGGTGAGCAGGTTGTCACATTGTTGCTGTGAGAGGTAGTCTGGAAGGAGGAGGTAGCCATTCTCGTGGAAGAAGGATAGTCGATCTGCTGTCAGGCCCTCGACGTCGGAGGAGATGGGTTCGGGCGAGATGCGAGAAGGAGCCATGGCGACGCGATAGTAATTGCTGTTGTGTGTTGATTTGTTTTGAGAGTCTTGTCGAGATATAGAGTAACAGTCCGCGTTGTCCGTTGGAATCAGTAAGGGCAGGAGCAGGGCGGACGTACAAGGCGTGTCAATGCGATGGCCGCCTTACCGGCGATGTCCGTTCTAGGGCGTGCTTGCCGAGGGACGATGTGGACCTTGATGCCTTGTAGCCTGAAGTCACGCTGACACAAGGGTTACTTGGTACTAGTGCATCAAGATGTGGTGGGGCGGGAGCGGGTAACCCCGCAGTAAGCGCTCCCGGAGGAGGCCTGATTTCAACAGTATTCATTGAGATTCAGCAGACTACAACCCAGTCAATGAGGAAACTCGGTGTGAAATGAGTTTGTCGTCAGCGTACTACACTTCGCAAATATCGTGATGGGCTTTGGATCTGGTATCGGTGACTTCTTGGCGGTTTTTGAGTTGGCGAGCAAAGTCTGAGACAAGTGGATTGATGCACCAGTAGAATATGCGTCGATCAAGAATGAGTATGTAAATCGCCATGCGAACTGTGAAACTTCACGTTCGTTCGCAACGTTCTGACGTCTTGTTCGTAGGACGAGGAATACTGGGTGTTCCTACGGGACATTGGCGAGCTGGGCACCCGGATGGACCTGGCCGAACAACGTGAGGCTGGTCTAAAAGAGGCCTGCCGAAGTTGTCGTGAGGTGCTAGAAGAATGTTCAAAGCTCGTCGAAAAGTATTCTTCTGTCCAGAGTAACGCGAATCACCGCTTTAATGTTCGACGCGCTTGGACGAGACTGAAAGTGGACCCCGACGAGATTCGTCATCTCCGCGACCGATTGCCCGCCCAGATCACCCAACTGACCTTGTTGCAGGATGTCATCGAAACGTGAGTTCAGCTGTAGTTCAGGCAAACTACTTACTTACCGCTTTTAACGCTAGCGACCTGGTGATTGATGTCCGCGAAGGCGTACAGGATCTGCAGCTCAGCGATGCTCAGCGCGAAAGGACGATCGTGGCCGACTGGTACAGCCCTGGCGACTTTGCAGACCAGCAGACCGATCAACTGTCGCGTCGACAGACCGGCACTGGTGGCTGGTTTCTGGCCCGCGCCGAGTACCTGCAGTGGCGGCAACAGGCCAACAGCACGTTGTTGTGCCCGGGCAAACCGGGGTCAGGCAAGAGCGTGATGGTCGCCACTGTGGTCGATGACCTGCAGACTTGCTTTGAAGCAAGCAGGGATGTTGTCATAGCCTACCTCTACTGCAACTTCAACCGACAGGCCGAGCAGAATCTCTGTCGCATGCTGGCCACCCTGATTCGTCAGTTGTTTCAAGAACAAGCACAACCACTGGACGCCGTTACAGCACTGTACAAGAAACACCGAGACCGTGCAACTCGGCCCTCGCTTGACGAGTACAAAAACGTCCTGCGTCTGCTGGTGAGTTCGTATCGTCGTGTGTTTGTGGTTGTCGACGCCTTGGACGAATGTGGAAACACGGAACAATAGCGCGACCATCTTCTCGATGAGCTTTTCTCGCTCCAGCAGTCGAGAGGCAATAACACTAACGTACTTGCCACTACCCGTTACATCTCTGACATTGTTCAGCAATTCTCGAGGCATCAGCGGATCGATATTCGAGCGGACCAGGGCGATATTCAGGTCTACCTAGCCAGCCGTATGACCAGACTTGCTAATGTGTCTCGCAGGGCACCCAACTACAAGAAGAGGTTAAGCACCAAATCGTCAATGCGGCTGAGGGAATGTCAGTGGTTGAAAGCTGCTCCTGAACCGTGTTACGCTGACACCGTCATAGGTTCGTGTTGGCTCGGCTGCAATTCGACTCGTTGCAGGATAAGACCAACCGTGGACGTATGAGAGAAGCCTTAGCTCAGCTCGAAAAGGCCTCGGATGCTCTGGACGGTGAGTACGCTAAAGCCATTGGCCGTATCGAGCTCCAGCTGCCAGGATGGCGTGGACTGGCTCGGCGAGTCCTTCTATGGATCACATACGCAACCCGGCAACTCTCAATCAACGAGCTACGTGAGGCCATTGCGATAGATCCCAAGCGCCAGAACGTTGACCTCGACGACTATCTCAACGATGAAAATAAGATCGTGTCCGTTTGTCAGGGGCTGGTCGAGGTCGACCAGGAAAGCCGAGTCGTTCGTTTAGTCCACTACACCACACAGGAGTACTTTGAGAAGATACGTGACTCATGGTTATCGGAAGGAAAGTTGAAAATCTCACATAATTGCATCGCCTACCTGAGCATGAACGTGTTCGAGCATAGTCAACGCGACTGGGAAACAGACCTGTCAACGACAATCGAACAGTACAGGTTTCTCGAGTACGCTGGCAAGAATTGGGGAGTGCATGCACGGACAGTTCACGACAAAGAGCTGCAAGCCAAGATTATGGATTTCCTTTTGAACGCCGACTATCTACGATTTTCAAGTATGTTCACTTTTGGACGAGTTGGCTACGACGGGAAATACCGGTGCTTTGTGTCAGACACCTCGGCGACGCATGTCAGCTCATACTTCGACCTCTATCACATTGTGGAAGGGCTCATTCAACGAGGGGAGGACGTTAACCACAGAGACAGTTGGTCTAGAACGCCACTTTCGTACACAGCTCAGCGAGGATATACGGAGATCGCACAGCTGCTGCTCGCTCAGCCAGATATCGAGCTTAACCAAGGTAGCCCACTCGGTCCCGCAGCTGGAGGAGGACACATAGAGATCGTACAGCTGCTACTCGCTCAGCCCGGTACCAAGGTCAACGGTAAGGACCAGTTCGGCGATACACCACTTTGGTACGCAACTCATTTAGGACACACAGAGATTGTGCAGCTACTGCTCGCTCACCCAGACATAGCAGATCAAAACGAATAATGCACAAAGTCGAGTGCCGCCACACATTTCATCGGAATAGGATCACACAAGCACCATACAGTCATGCCTCCCTGACAGGGCAGAACATTAATTTTTGACTGTAACACAACCACACCGAAAGAGTGCAATATGTCAATCAATCAGCCCGAAGACATAGTAGTCAGTACGACAGCAATGCAATATCCTGACATGTTCGATCCAGACATGGTAAGCATCACGGGGTCCAGCCACAGCGTAGGCATGCTGCAGAGATATTGAACCAAAAGCCGGGTCTATGCCATATGGGAAACAACCGATTCTAATCAATGTTTGAGTCGCAAAAAGTAGGGCGTTCAGGTCTGATACTATTTAGCCCCGCGGTACAGTAATCAAGGCGTGCGGCCAAGGGGTAACAGAAGAGATGCAGAATCAATCTTGCCAGGCTGTACAGATGATACTACACAGGCAAAGGGAAGCCCTACAACGTGCTGTCAAGACGCAAGAAATAGTATTCCATCCATATCCCCTTTCTACAAAGGAGTACGCCATGCATCTTAAATCGTGGTCGTCTATTGGCGACCAGAGAATATAGGCTGTATCTTGTAGAGTCAGTAGGACGATTGACACCCATGTCTGGTGCGGGCTGGCTGAGTACATGTACCAGCAGATACCCCAAATCGTATCTACCCCAAGATGACAGCGCTATAGTACTACTAAGAAGTATGGGGGAACCTAGGTGTGACGCGAATCGACATCGAAGAGGGCCAGTCCACGTATGTACAGATGCCGTGCATCCAATGCAAACAAGGTCAGTGCACCGTAGAGACAGTCTACGTTCTTTTCTGGCCGTGCAAGCAGTATCTATGGGCACTTGCAAAATGCACGGACCGCAAACGCACATGTACATCGTGATGTAAACACTGCGTAAGGTGCAGTGTCCAAGAGCAAAAAGATTGTGCGAATTCGAGGATACAATACACTCATTCCACGGCGAAGCCGCACAAAGAATGATACCGTCACTCAATCACAATACGGTATCATTGCTCAAACAGTCACAATGAATACATCTTTGTCGGTTGTTCTAAAATGTTCATAGTGGTCTGACTAAGCATCCTGGAACACGCTCGTCCTACAGTGGCTCCAGTCCTCGTACCCAAAACAAAAATGCTTGCACCAGACATGGCGCCGCAATTGCACCGTATTATCAGTATCCCTCAAACGCCGGGAAACTCTCGAACCGATTCTCGGCGGGCTCAGCCGTGCTCGCATCGCTGACCGCGTTGCGGCGTTCTTCGTTGGACTCAGCTGGCTTTGCTCGTGACGAGGCATCCGCTGACACCTCGGCCTGTTTGGGCTTCGGGGAAGGCGGCCTGGCAGTCGCACCGGCAGTCGCACTTGTGTTGTTCCGGTAGGGCGATTTCGTCGACGACGAGGTTGGGATCTGGCGGGGATCTGAGAGTCGGTACATTTTTAGTTCGGTGGTCAATGTTCGGCTGGTATCTAGTAGCTGGTGAGTCAGGTCAAAGAGGTAGTTTGGTTCTCTGGTGCACGATAATGTAATCAGTTGGAGGACCGCCGATGCTGTGATACTTAGGGACGTGCACATAAAGAGAGGTGAGCGCATAATGGGCATTGTAGGAAACAATGAATAGGAGAGCTTGCTTCTCGTTGACGAGACAAAGAGGCTGTGGGTATTCGCATTCAAGAACGGTAGGGCCGAGGCGGTCACGAACGCCCGGCTGGGCAGTGGTGTCTAAATATTCCAACCTCCATTGGTATGAGAAAGTGTATCCAGATCGAGCGCTGGCCAAGAAGATTGCGCCTCTTGCTCCAAAACATCACTTGCTCCGCTTGTAAACCAAGACCCTGTATACCTTGCCCTAAGTCTTCCATTGAACCAGTAGCATGACGCCTTCATAAATCGCTTAACTCCTTGCTAACCATCACAAATAAATCTTGCTCAAAATGCCTCTCACCTCATCAAGTCTGGGGCATTAGATTCGCGTTCCGCAGCTTCGCCGCCAGCTGGGTGTCAAAGAAGTTATAATTCGGGTCCGTGATGCAGAAATTTGACAATCCCAGTAAGGTCTTTGCAGTGGGTCTCTCCAAGGGATCAACTTGGAAGCAGTCATACATGAATGCTAGTCCGTCAATACTTGCCGTGGCTTGCACATCATCTGGTATGGGCGGTGCCTGCTGGAGGCTACCTAGCTTGAATATGGCGCCGACCGCTTCCTCTCTGCTCCAAGGTCTTTTGCCCGCGAACATCTCTAGGACGACGCAGCCGAGAGACCAAATATCGACTTTTGCCGAATAGCCCATGCCATCAGTGCGGACTACTTCAGGAGCCATCCAGAAAACGGAGCCCTGCATAGAATTCGTGATATCGTTACGGTAGATATCGTCTGATTTCTTGGAGATGCCAAAGTCGGAGATCTTGCAGGTTCCATCCAGGTCAAGTAAGAGGTTATCTGCTTTGAGATCTCGATGTAGGATGCTCTCGTCATGGAGGTATTTGAGACCCTCTAGTGTTTGGATCGTCATTGATTTGACAACTGGTTCCTCGAACTTGCCGTGTTTTCTCAAACAGCTTCCGACCGAGCCACCGGAGATATATTCGAGGTAAATGGACATTGAGTATTCTTTTCGTTCGAAGCCTAGATACTGCACAATGTTAGGGTGTTCGAGATGTTGCATGGTGTCAATCTCGATGTCAAGTGCTTTTACCATCTCTGCGATCCTGTCTTTGTCATGTGCCGCCGCTTTGTGATTGACTTCGACTTGTTTCACAGCTAGAAATTCTCCGGTAGTTGCGTTCATGCCGAGATAAACGCGACCGTAGGTACCTTTGCCGATGAGCTGACCTCGAATGATCTTGAAAGTTGCTTGTCTCTTAGGTGTATCCTCTGTTGGTACCTCTTCTTGCGGTATCGGATCGAGCACGCTCAGTCTGCTGCCTCTCTGTGGTCTGATCTGTACGATGTTCGCGCCAAACATTTTCGTGCTCTTTCTCCGCATTGGCATGCTTGCCTGAGGTTGGTGGGCCTGTTGAGCCTTGTGAGCCAACGATGGGGCCCGTTGGACATCATTGTGTTTCTGGGCCACTTCTCGAATGGACTTCATCCTACCAAGACCGCCTGCTTTGCTCAGCTGTCGGCTGGCTACGTTCGTAATCCTGTTCTTCTGATTCGCCTTCAGTGTCGACTCATCTGAACCGAGGGTGTCAGAGTCGTTCTTCCTCTTGAAGTCTAGGTCCAGACCCGTTGTTCCAAATGTAATGTTGTTGCCGAGGCGTGATTTCATGTCACCCTTTGGCGTCTGGGCGCCAGGCATTGGCGAACCTTCGCCACCTTCTTCCATGAATGGCTTGTCGAGGTCAACACCCGGAAAGAACTTATCAAGATCTTCCACAATGTTCTCAACCACAGGTCGGCTAGCCCAGATGTCACTGTAGAATGAGCTGGGTCGAACTCTTGACTCCTCTGGAGAACGCTCTTCCCAGCTACCACCTCCGGAAAAGTTGCGCTGATTGTAGCCATCGCTGGTGCCAGTGTTGGCGCTTTCATCACCCGTATTGACTGCTCCAGCCGAGACACCGTCGTTGGAGTTGGATGTTCTGAAAGCTACAGATTTACGGATGCCTCCCGGTGGTTGGTCTGTGTCGACAGTGAGCGCAGGACGCTGATCTGTCTTCTTGGGTGTTTCTGCCTTGTTAGGTCGAATCTTGATAGCGAACAGTCCATCATCGGAATCATCGTCGGAATCATCGTCGCTGGCTGTCTGCGGATTAGGAGTTGCTGCGAAGGCAACATTGGTTTCTTCAAACTCATAGTCAGGGCCATAAGACCTCGTTCTGCCGAGACCTGGGCGGGGCATTGATTCAGCCGCTGGCCCAATATGTAGTGATGACTCAGCGGTATCCTGTCTGACGGGCATTCGAGGTTTTAGTGCATCTGTGCTTGCGACAGGGTCTGCGCGAGGCGATCTTTGGCCGCCAGCAGCTGCAGGAAGCACCGCAATCTTGGCGGAATTTGCTATCGCTGCGCCGATGCCCCCTGACGGATCAAAGCGGCTTCTCTGTCTTGGGGAAGGCTCTTCGCCTAGTGCCACAGATATTCTCTTAGTGGTGTCGAGAGACGATCTGCTCTTATGCTGAGTTGTCGTTCGTAAGGAGTTGACCTTGGCCAGTGTATGAGAAGCAGAGGGTGCAGCAGGTGGTTTCCGGTGTGGAACGAGCTGCTCAACCTTCCCATCTTCAAGAAATCCCTTGGGCGAAGGATGATCGAAATCATACACAGGTGTACCGGTTTCTGTTGTGTGCCCCCGCCTTTCTTGGCGATTTTGCAGGTACGCCATCCTTTTCTTCTCGTTCTCGTGACGATACTCTTCTGCAGCCTTTCTGAGCTCGTCGTCGCTCAGCGGAGGCGCCTGGCTCGAGAATGCGTCTTGACGGGCTTGAGATCCTATTATGCCTAATCCATCGGTCTGAGGCATTGATACTGCTGACAGCGTGGGACTGCGTACAAAGAGCTTCAGAGTGCCTGCAGAGTCGGCTGTACCTCGAGCAGCGGAAAGCAAAGCATCTGACAACGGCTCGTCGTGATCCATTCTGCCAGGCTCAGTGATATAAATTTGTGCATAGTCCATATCCGCAATACCGAGCTCCATACCAATCTTGTTCTTGAGAGTGATGGCCGACTCGACGTCAGTGACATCGATCAGACGATAGTTCCAGTAGTCAGGCGTGACTAGTATGAATCTTTTGGGCATCTTCTTCTGGGAGGTGTCTTCGCTCGGTAAGAAGATGTTTGTGGAAGGCGACCTTTGTGCTGGAGCGGTATCGTTATGATTGGAATGCGGTTTGGAGAAAGGCAACTTCTGCATGAAGTCTCGTGGGCTAGTGGGAGAATTCTCTTCGATAGTCGGATCATTTGGATCATGCCTTCTCCGCTGAAACACTTGACTTAGAAAGCTTTTCTTGCCCTGATCCCGAGACTGAATGTCGTTGCTATAAGCACGGTTCACCTCCGGCCTCGGTTCCGTACGTTCCTTTTGGCTTTCGTAGAACCTGCCTGCGCCCAGTGGAATCTCTGTGTTGACGATATTGCCAGCTCCGTTGTTTCGCGGGAATCCGGTGGCCTTTTGGAAAGAATCGGCACTTTGAGCTTTTCCTTGGGGCTCTCGTAGTGGCAGATGAGGTGTCGATTGTGCTTGAGTTGGCAAGGCATGTCCTAATGCAGGACTCTGGCCTGGGCTGCCTTCCTGTCGCATAGAAAGTCCACCCGCTGCAGCATCTCCCGACAGCTTGGGGCTATGCCGTCCTCTGTTGCCGATACCGTTGAGTACGCCTCTGGTGTACTCACTACGATGGACTGGAGGTGCAAAGCTCTCTACATGTTGACGCTCTGCGGGTGTAGAACCACTACTTCCAGACTTGGAGAACACCGGAAGGGTGCTACTCCTTTCTTGAGCGGTGCGCTGAGCGAAACCAGGACCAAAATGTGATTTCGCTGGACTCCCTTCCGGACCTGTTGTGCTTGGAGTGATGTTGCCGCCGAGGTGGGGTGAGTTTTCGACGTTGCCATCCGTGCCAGCACTGGTCAAACCCGATTCTTGTCTTCGATGTCCGCTGCCAGCACTAGAAGCGGCGTCTGGTCCCTGCAAGATGCCAGCGATGAGGCGCTGTAAGCGCTTGCCGTCTTCCCGTTCTTTCTTAGCATCTGTGCCACTATGCTGACAGATTTTGCCCAGCTGAGGATAAATGTATTGGTGCATTCGACTAAGATTACTCCTTTTATCCGTCGAGCGGCCGAGCTCGAGAAAATCACCTTTCTCGAGTCTGAGTGTTCTGAACGTCTCCTGCCATTCGTGGGAGAAGCCACTTGCGGCTAGCCAGAGCAAAACACGATCCAGCGGCCACTGATTAGCCAGATCAGCTTTTGGGGTCTGTGGGACCATGGCGCTCTGCGCACGTGGTCGGCCTGGATTAGGATTGATCAAGGTCGCGGTTGGCGGACCAGGCGACATTGGTTCGGGATTCTCACGAAGCTGGGGGAATTTTGGTCTGTTCAAAGTGGCAGATGCGGCTCTGTTTTCTCTCGGGCCAGGGTCCGGGCCAGCAGAGGTAGGATTCGAGCTATAAGCCGAATTGCCAGCATTGTACATGGAATTGTTGGTCTGCTCGGCGTAGGCAGCAGGGTCATAGTTACCGTCATAGCCAGAAAAAGCGGAGAAGTCGTTCAAGGGCTGGATGCCCACACCCGGGCCCCACGAGTCGCCGCCAGGTATGAACGTTGCACCCACAAAGGGCAACTCTTCTTGACGAGGTGGTGGAGGGGGAGGGTTGACCTGACCTCTGCCCACATTGTTGAAGTTCATGTTGTACTGTTGATGCTGACCCTGGTTCATGGTCATAGGCGGCGGCGGTGGTAAATGGCCCATGCCTGGCCTGCCGTACGACTGGTTCCACCCTGCTGGGAGGCCAAAGACTGTACCGGGCGGGTAAGCGGACGGATGGGGGCCAGGTGGGGGCGGAGGCATGCCGACCTGGGATCTCGGAGGAGGTGGAGGGAGGTAGGACATGTTGCCCTGGCCAGCGGGAGGAGGAGGGGGTCCAGGTAGGTAGTGCTGTTGCCGTTGGTTGTCCATGACTTGGGGGTGGAAGCGGCTATGGTCGGAGACGTATTTCTTCTTCTATCATCGTTTCTCCTTGTAAGCTCATCTGTTCAGAGCCAGAGTGACGATGCGCTTCTCCGTTGTCTGCTGGTCGTCAGACGGCTATTGTCGCATAACGTGCCGCGAGCCCTTCGAGTCACTGGCTGTCTGTGAAGGACGTGTGTCAGCGCGAGGGAATACTGTGGCGGCAGTGTGCTGGCAAGGAAGGGACAGGCTTCTAGGCTAGCGGGGCCGATCACGTTGGCCTAATGATGCTGGTCAAAGCGTCTGTCTGGCTCGTTTCGCGTCGCTTAGCCGGCACAATGGCAGCGTCGAAAGCACAGGTGTGTAGTCGGCAGGTCGACGTCGCCCTAGCAGTACGAGCACAGCGCGATACGAAACACCATCATGGAAGACTTCAACAGCATGCGAATTGACGAAGAGTGTTCGAAGCGCTGGCGGCTGTCGAAGCTGAGCGCAGCAAGCGCACCCTCGACTTCGACATTGGCTGCAGGGTTTCACGTCAACCACCAGTCACACTGCAGACGACACATCACGTGACTAAACCCTGCTCGGTGGGGCTTATCTCGTGTACTAGTATCGTATACTATAACTACCCTTAGTACTTCCTAGCCAAACTCATCCACGTGACGAAACTTCCTTCCGGTGCAGCCCGCCAACCTACAAATCAGCCTCTGCTTTGACAGACACCCGCGCCTGGGGCAACGAGCAAGGTTGCAAAAAGTACATGGAGGGTAGAGACCAGGTTGATGTTTTTGATGACAGGCACCTGCTGTAGCTCTAGACGTGTCTTGCGACGGGCCGTGGGGTGGCTAGCTTATACTGCGGCATCTGACCAGGGCTATTAGTGGTCTATGTATGGGGAAGACACAACGGCTGATAACGTCCGATACATGAAACCAGACCATTTGATTCCCTTCCTTTTCAGTTCCGCCATTAGCCCTACACAGTCCGAAGTGTAACCGACCACTTTGTCCTCATACCTCCCCAGGGTCAGCAAATCTCGAGCACTCTTCTGTGTGCTAACGTCAGGCAGAAATGCTTATCGACGGGTTGCTATAGGCGCTGAAACGCCCTCGGACTGTGAGAATCGCCCCTACGCGTTCTTGGCCAACCATAGAAGCGAGTCAAGGGTTGGCTCGACTCGCCCCACCGTCTGACCGCGCCAACGTTCGCAATGACCATAGCAGCCGATGAAGCAAGAGATGAGCGCCTGGAAGCTTGGCAGCTTCGAGTTCGTGATGGGCCATATTTCAGGCGCAGAGTGGAGGCAGGCTTATCTGGCGTGAGATTGATAAGTCTGGGTGTGCATACGACATGAAGATGCTGCCCAGCGCTCACATCGTGTCGGAGGTCTATAGGGATGAGGCTGATGACTCAATTCGCAGTAGTGCCCTTCTTCTTCTTCGCCGCTTTGGCCTTCTCCTTTGCCTTCTTCTTGTCCCTCTTCCTCATGCCTTCCATGCCCTTCTTGCACACATCTGCATACTTGGAATAGAAGTTGTCCAGATCTGCAGTCTCGACGACGGTCGCTAGCTTGATCTTCTGTTTCGTCGAGCCTTGCTGCGGTTTCGAAACCTTGGAGTTCGACTTAGTCTTCGACTTGGTTGCACTCGCACCGTTGGTAGCCCGTATTAGCACCTGAGAGGAAGGCTGGGATGCATCAGAGGACGGCATAGGCTTCTGGGTCAGAAAGACGGAGCCATGGCCCGCAGAGGATGTTGATGAGAGTAGCGAGGCGAGCGACGAGAGGAACTAAATAGTTGTTAGTACACACTGCTGCTGTTCTTGCAGACCACCACCAACCTCGTCGTTGCCGAGGCGCTCTTGTCGCATGTTGGGTAGCGCCGTTGAGTTGGGTGAGAGATGACCTGGGTGCCCTCCGGGTGTCTGTAGTGCCTGTAGTGTGCCGTTTTTGGGCGAACCGTGGGGAGGCGGACACTAAGATAAGATAACAGCTTCAGATCTAAACGCCGGAATCTCCGATAGAGAAACTCTAAATTCCAGAAATTCTAGCGCAACCCTGGCAGTGGTAGATGGGTTGCCCTTCTCGCGAGAGGCGGACAGTGCGCTCGTCGACGATGCAAGCCTCGTACGGCTCAAGGTCATTCTGTTTCTTTCAGCATGTCGCGACCTAAATCTCAGACCCGAAAAGGGCCACAGCTGCCTTTGGCTCTTCAGCAGAAATTGGGTCTACCACAAAGCAACAAAAGGCACAGGACGCAAATAGCAGATCGCAAGCAAAGAAGACAGGAGGATAGAAAAAGCAACCGACCACTATCGAGACCAGCGCGCTCACCACGTGTAGGACGCCGTGCAGAACCTGAGGAAGACGGCAGCAGTGGGCATCAAGACCTCGAAGATTCCCAAGACGTCGACGTGGAGGATGACGAGGCCTTCGACGACAACTTCGACCAAGACCTGGAAGAGCCGGCAGCCTTGAAGAGTACCTCCCCCGTCTTGTCAGCATCACCCTCGCCAGCTCCTTCTCTTCCCGACGATGAGTCCGACTCTCTCTCGCGCGGCTCGCGTGAGTATTCTCCCGAGGTCGTGTTAGATGCAAGTTCAAGAACGTTCAGGAGCAAGCAAGAAGAGGAGGATGCAGAAATCTTGGCTTTGGAGAAGAAGCTGGGCATGAAGGGCAAATCGAACAAGGCGGTATTTGACGACGGCTTTGATGATATGCTCGAGGGTCTCGAGGGGAGCCTGGACTCATCCAAGAAACGTAAACGAGAAGAAAGAGATTGGCTCGAGCAGAAAAGACGCCGTGTTCAGGTCCCAGACAAGCCTTCCGAGTCGGACGACATCCATGACGAAGATGCCTCCCTGTCAGCAGGCTCCTTCCAAGGGTTTGACGAGGACGACACGGTCAGTGATGAGCCTGATGCCGGTCAAGAAAGTGATGCGTCCATGGCCGACATCGAGTCTGTCAGAAAACCCCGTGTACGCGAGAATCCATATGTAGCGCCCGTCCCAGCCAATGGCACCTCTACGGCCAAATACATCCCCCCCTCCCTGCGGAAGCCTCGCGAGACAGATACTGCAAAGCTTGAGAAGCTCCGTCGACAAGCCCAAGGCTCCCTCAACAAGCTTTCCGAAGCAAACATCATTTCGATAGTCGACGAGTTTGATAAGCTCTACGCCACCAACCCGCGACAGGACGTAAGCACAGTCCTTATCGACCTCTTGCTCGCCGCATTCAGTGATCCATCAGCCCTCCAAAACACCTACATCATCCTCCACGCTGCTTTCATCGCCGCGCTTTACAAGATCTTGGGTGCCGACTTCGGAGCAGAGATGATCAGTAGACTGGTGGAAACATTCGATCGCTACTACAAAGACCCAGCCGCCACAGGAAAAGAGAGCTCCAACCTGACTAGTCTCCTCGCCAACCTCTTCACCTTCGGCGTTGTCTCTTCGCCTCTGCTCTACGACCATATCCGGCTCCTGCTTTCGGATTTTGGCGAGAACAGTGCCGAGCTCCTGCTCAGGATTATGCGTGATTGTGGTCCCCAACTTCGAAGCGATGATCCCACAGCCCTCAAAGGCATAGTCCAAATGATGAACGATGTTTCAGCACGCATAGCCTCCGATGGCAACTCCATAAATATAAGGACGAGAGTCATGATGGACACCATCACCGACCTGAAGAACAACAAAATTCGCCAAGCTACAAATGCAGCAGGTGCGACAGGCGAGCATCTGACACGCATGCGCAAGGCTTTAGGCACGTTGAACTCCAGACAGCTGCGAGCCACAGAACCGCTAGGCATCACTCGGTCCGACATCCTCAACAGCGACAAAAAGGGGAAATGGTGGTTAGTCGGCGCCAGCTGGAAGGGCCACCAGCAGCAGGACAAACCGCCACCACAGTCACTGGCGCATTCCCGTGCAGACAAGACCACTCACAATGACCCCGACCAGATCGACTATCAAGCTCTCTTCGCCCATTACAAGCTGACATCCCCTGTTCACCGATCGATCTTCATGGCGATAACAAGCGCAGAAGATGCAACCGATGCCCTCGCCCGTCTCTCGAAACTGCGCTTGACGCGAAAGCAAGAGCTGGAGATCGCTCCAGTCATATTACGTGGTGTGCGTGCCGAACAGGCCTACAACTCCTACTACGGCGTGCTCGCCAAACTGCTCCTGCGCGAGAAGAAATACAAGATGTCCTTCAACATTGCGCTGTGGAAATTCTTCTCTTTGATTGGCGAAAGACAAGATGAGGGTAGCGATGATGAAGACGTAAGTTTCAGAGCCGGAGAGGACGTCGTGGAAGCATTTGAAATAGCGAACGTCGCGCGAATGTACGCTTATCTAGTTGCGCGGCGCTGCCTGAGACTTGATATGCTGAAGACGCTGAATGTTGGGCTTACCAAGGAGAATGCGACGCTTTTCTTGGAGGTTCTGTTCATAGCCTTGCTTGCGCAGAACAAGTCGGACAGTGAGCAAAAAGTGGTCGAGGCTTTTTCGGGGGTGGAGGCCCGGCAGGCGAAATCTATAGCATATTTCTTGCGCAAGTACGTGAAGGGTAGCGACTTGGTCGCGAGCAGAGAGGAGGCAAAGAAGGTGAGAAATGCGTGTAAGATGGCTACGGCTGCGTTGGCGGCCATGGAGCGGGGTGGGCTGAGTGATGAGGATGAGTGACAGAAGGTTGCTGGCTCTGAGAAATAATGTAGATATACCCATTTGATATTCACCTAATCGCGCTATCACGACACAACACTCGAGACTATACGTAACGACCCTTGTATTCAACTTGACTGGGATGCGCTGTCTTGCAGCAATCTGCTCTCACCATTCTTGGGCTTTGGGCAAGGGTAGGTACTGTACAAATGCGTGTATTGCAGACGCCTGACTATAGCAAATCGTGCACGTGATCCGTGTGACTCGGCCTACCGTGGAACGTTCACAGCTGCTATTGCTAAAAGAGCCAGTGCCGCCGGTGTCAGAAATACTGTGCTGACGGCACGCAAACATGATGTTACGAGACATACTGTAGCCATGGCAGTACACGCCACGGGACGGCGATGTATGCACGATGGAGTGCACCACGTGCCAGATGTCGGTAGAGTTTCCTTTTCGAGCAGCCGCCACGGTTGCACCTGCCGAGGCTCAAATATGCACGAGGATTCCAGACCTTGTGGGACGCATCGTACCATCATTCGCTTGTTTAGAAAGGTCCTGATCGACGACAAAAGCGCCACCCCCTCCGGCGATTCTCTTTGTCGCTACTTCTCCGTGCGAACCTTGTACAGCGATCATCCGGGGTAAGGTCGTCTGAATGGCTAGCTGGCCCTGCTTCAGGTTCTGGAAATTGACGTTGTCTCGCGCGTGTTACATGCACGTCAAGGAAGTACGAAGCGTACGGCCAAGCTTGGAGCAGAGTTTAGTGGCTGCCGGGGTTTCAACCTGGCCTGGTCTGGCGCCTCTCAGGCCAAGACATCCCATTGGTACAAGCGGTGTCCTCCTGACCCTGATGAGCTTTCCCTCACTTACCTCCACACATTGCCATCATGGCTCTTCATCCCAGTACACAGAGCGTCAGCTCTCGACATAGCATCATCTGTCCATCCAACCAGGACATGGCTTTCATCCATACTCGTGTGAAGCAGAATATTCACCACCTCTTGTCGTCGTTCGATCACATCACACAACGACATCTCTACGAACTCAACACGGCTTGATATCCCGGTAATGGTTGATTCCGCCAAACCGAGATTCACTTGTTCAGAATGCAGCAAATCCTTTAGCAGGGCTGAGCATCTCACCCGACACCAAGCTTTGCACGACGGGTCTCAGGCTTTCAGCTGCGATCGATGCGACAAACAATTTCCCCGCAAGGACGCTTTGACCAGGCATGTTCTAACCCACGATGGCGGGCCGAACCTGCTGGAGAAGAAAGCAAGAGCTTGTCGCGCTTGCGCAAAATCGAAAGTGAGGTGCTCTGGAGAACCACCGTGTTCTCGATGCAGCAACAAAGCTATCGAATGTGAGTTTCCTGCTCCGAGACCACACCACACTCAAGGCTCGCCAACGACGGTGCTTCCCAGCCCCGAATCAGACGTAGTCAACGCCCCCTCTGAACACGGCGACCACCGATCAATACACATTCTCAACTTGTGCAACAGCCCTGACCTAAGGCGAGAGGTACCCCAGATAGACACTCGTGCCTCAATCTCCACTACCGGCGGGACGTATGACCTTCAACCTGTGGACAGCAATAATTCCTACTCCGCCGAGCCACCCAGATTCGATCCTGGATACTGGACGCCTACTGTGCTCTCATCGATCAATTGGCTTCCCACGTCCGAGTCTATGAACTATGACAATGTAAACCAACTCAGCCCCATGCCTTTACTTCCATCGCCGCACTACAATCATGCTGTCCCCTCAGGTCTGGATACTATGTCCCAGATACACAGAGTTGGATCACTGTCAACTCCGCGAACGGTGTCGTCGACTACGGAGACGATGAGTCGCAGATCGACCTGGAGTGGCGAGTACTATGTTGATGGTGACGCTGGACGCTTGCCAAAAATCAAGCGACAAAAGATTATAGCCAGGAGACCTTCAGAATTGAGAAGTCCAGAATTCGGCTACCGACTCGCATGGGCGCCACTGATGGCAAGCGAAGAAGCCATCGGCCCACACTTCGCCGAATTTGAGTACGAAGACATGCACAGGGCATTTATGACCCTGTGTGTCAACTGCGCTCCTGTCACACCATCCTTTATCAGCAGTGAATTTCCGTCCTTGGAGGCTTTTGATTATTTGATCCACCTATTCTTCAAGCATGTGCATCAGTCCCTACCTTTTGTACATCGGCCGACATTCAACCCAGACCATGAAGGTCGTTGGATCCTACTTCTGTCCATGGCAAGCATCAGCTGCTGGTTCCTCGAGGATGAGATTGCAGACGAGTTTGCTGAGTCCTTACTGGAGTTTCTGAGGAGGGTAACACTGTTCTTTGATTCCTCCAACGGCTGGCAACGCACTTTCACCAATTGCAGACACGCCCAGATCGTTGTACTGCTCTTACTCTCGGCCTCGGCTTCGAAACACGAAAGCGTCAAGATGTGGAGTGATCGATGTGTCGGAGAGTTGTGTTATCTTGTCAACTCTTCAATATGTCGTTCATATCCCAAGGGTCAGTACGAACGAGCAGGCATGCCTCCAAGTGCCGAATGGCTAGTATGGTCCGAGGACGAGCAGACAAGGCGTACAGCGTTCCTAGTGTGGCAGATTGGTTTCTTGAAGTTCATGCAGAACGCAGATGGCCGGCCGCCGGTGACTTTAGACTCGATTGCATCGATCAGACTGCCGTGCACAGACGCCATGTTTGAAGCTGAAGACGCGGAGACGTGGCAAGAGCTCGAGGCGAGGTCGAGTCGTGCAACCTTTCTTGAGGCGTTGCAGAATCTCTACATTGACAAGAAGCTTTTGCCAGAACTGGGAGATTTCAGCCATACCTTGTTGATCTACGGCGTGATCCAAAGAACTCGGGAAGTGCAGGATCACGTTCAGCAACCCCTGTCTCGTTTTGAACCTTCCGCCGAAAAGCGAAGAAGCAGCGAGATGAACATTCAGCCGGTATGGGCACCATCAGTACCTGTGTACATGAAATGGCGCAACTCAGCTTGCGATTGTCTGGACATCCTACACTGGCAAGCAAATGCAGCTATAGGCATGGCTGCAGGTCTCGAACCGGCGAAAGTGATGCATCTTCACTTTGCGCGGATCTTGATGCTTGTACCATTAGATCATCTGCTCGGCCTAGCTCGAATGATTAACATTCCATTCGCTAGTTCGGCTGATACTGGCAAAAGCTCACCCGAGGAAATTGAAATGAAACGGGCAATTCAACGATGGGCAATTAGCGATCAGTACAAGGCCCGCCTGGCAGCCATTCATGCAGGCGTCACGTTTTGGCACGTTCGGAGATATTCCACAAATGCTCATTATGAACCTTTCGCCGTGCTAGGTGCAACCTTAACTTTATGGGCACTAAGCACTTTCTCGCCAAGACTACAAAGTTACGAACAATCGCCACGTCTGGCAGAGGCGCAAGACACGGAGACATGTGAGATCATCTTGATAGATCGACCTACAGATGACGAGCTTGTCCAGCAATTTGTGCGTGATGGCCTGAAAATGCGGGTTCATATGACCGGAGTTGATGACTTGTGGGCGCCGGCGGCACCTTACAGGGTGTTGCGAGAAGGCAAGAAACTACTTGCCAGACTCGGAGCGTGGGCTGGAGAGACCGACCGAGCCATCGCTCTCTTAGATGGCCTGATGATGGCACGATTCAGGGAAATGTGAATAGTGTGAATGATGGCTACGTGGACAGATGCACTCTACCATATTGTTGCTATGTTTGCATTGCATCCATCTTGCAACTGTGTTTCTCTCAACTCAGTGCTTCTCAACTGCTTCGACTTGAGTAACGCCGTGTTTCTCAGCATCGACAGTCACACTGTTGCTGCGTGCGTGGTCTTCCATCTTTCTTGTCTCAGCGTCCTGCTCACCAGCCTCCACAGCATCCACTTGGCCGAATATCTTGTCCATACGCTCCAGAGAGATACCCTTCGTTTCCGGCAGTATGAAGATGACCGAGATGAGGGCAATGACGTTCAACCCAAAGAGCAGCCAGTAACTCCGGGGTCCCACTGCCTGATTGAAATCAGGCCATGGTTGCGTCAGCGCTAGCAAGCACACAGTCTGACCAAGCAGCGACAACCCAAATGCCTTGTCGCGCACGTGGCTTGGGAAGATTTCAGTCGCAATCGCGGGCGCTATGGGGCCGTTGCTCCAGCAGTACGTTAAGCCGACTATGAAGAACATGGCAATCTCGACCACCGCTGCCGCCTTGTTTGAGTTGTCCGGAAAGCTTGTGGTCAAAGACGAGATGACTAGCAGTGCCAAGGCTTGGATCGAGAAGCCCCAGATGAGTAGTGTCTTCCGGCCGAAGCGGTCGACTGTGAATGTGTTGACGAGGACAATCAACAGCTGGAGAACGGCCTGGATGCCATTGATGGCGAGCGCTTGACTCCCGTTGTTCCAACCCAGGGATTGATAGATCAAGGTTGCGTACATTGTGAGGGCGGCGATACCCTAGACATGGTCAGTACGTCACACAGTGAGGACATGCTGGGAGCACTCACTCCGAATTGCTGCAAAGAAGTGGCATAGAAGCCATACAGAAGTCTTTTTCGCATGGCTGCGCTTCTGAAGATGGCCATATAGCCGGTGTCAAATTTCTTGCGATATTCGTAGGATGCCACGAGCTCATGGAACTCAGCACGAACTCTCTCATCTTCAGGATGGCCCGAACGCAGCTTCGCAAGTGTCTGCAGCACTCTCTCTGGGTTGTCCGGTCGCTTTTCGAGGAGATATCGTGGACTTTCGACATACAGAAATGATATTGCGACGAAAGCAAGGCCGATGGGAATTTGAATGACGTTCGAAACTCGCCATGCAATGTTGAACGGTGATTTATGGAAGGACATGCCATACCTGCAAGTGTAAGTGATTGGATATATGAGGGTGCGTCTCGACATACCCTGTCCAGAACGCGATCAATGTCCCAAGTTGGTATCTGTGGAAGTGTCAGCGTGTTGAAGTATCAGGGATATGAGGCATACTTACCCAAACTGCGCTACTGTGCCGACGAAACTGCCTCGGAGCATCCGTGGTGCACACTCAGCAACGTACAGGTTGGTCGCGATGTAAACACAGCCGAAGCCCAAGCCAGTGAGCAGTCGGCCAACGATCAACACTGCATAGGTGTTGGGTACGCTCTGGACGACAACGCCAATACACATGAATAAGATCGAGATGCGGAGTGCCCAAAGCCGACCAAGCCAGTTTGCAAGTGTACCACCTACAAAGAGTTGTGCAAGACCTGTCGTGGCCCATGGAATCTGTTTCGAGTCAGCTCAACTGCAGCTTACAGGCGTGCAAAGACGAACCGTTGCGACAACGCCTGATCTGGTAGCGTCGATTGCGTAGTACTCGATGAACTGTTTATCGGCCAAGATTACTGTCATGATGCCAGCATCATAGCCTGGAGGGCATCAGTCATGAAACAGAATGGCTTAGTAGAGTGTAACAACCATTGAAGCAAGTAGCGAAAACCTAAGCCATTAGCGGTGTTGCTAGGTCGCGGTTAGAGGAAGTGATTACCATTCCATAGAGCATCAGAGCCGCGAAGCGGTCTTCCTTTGGGAGAAACCGCTCAAGAAACCCCATTGTATCACAATCGTGCTGCTTCAGACTCGGTACTTTGGAAAAGAGTGATGTTAATTCTGATCCTCCGGCATGACAGGCGAGGGCCGCCAGTGCCTTATATGTCAGAACAACTCCGACGAAGCTCAGCTAAGCACATGGCAAGTAACAGTTCCCCGGATTTCGTGTCAGGATCAGCGACAGGGGTCATCCTCCATACTCCGAAGGTTGTAGCCTCACCCCATCGGAGCCCATCGGAGCCTCGTCGATGATCGTCGTCGGCAATACAATGCAGTTCGGCCTCCTTCAGACTGTGAGGGAAGATACACCGGAGAGGGAGGGCACTCTGCAGTATCGCCTTCACGAACCCCAATAACACTGATGATCATGACACAGCGTGCAGGCACGTCGAACGCGGTCGTGCAAGAACCAGCTTGAAAGGTTTGTTGTCGCTTCGATGTCAGTCTTCGTGCAATAGTCCTGTTCCGAGTCTCTTCGAACGCTACGTTAATCAGGGTCTCATGTTATGAACTCTTCAGGATTGACTTATATGTCGAGCTAATTAGTGAGCGAGTGTCAAACATCACTTACTGTTGGAGGTTGCCTAGCGAGCCTATTGGCACAAAAAATCATTCGAAAGCCAAGATACTCTTCGAGTTCAACATCAGATTGGCGAACATGGCTTCGAATTACCCTCAGGAAACGTTCACCACGACTACTATCTTACCTGGTTCGTTGATACACCAACGACGAGAAGCTGTTGCCGCCAACACTCTGTTGTGCCAGCTCGACATCCTCAAGAAGACTGGTCGGTATGATTGCTTCAACCTGAAATGGCATCCTGTCTACTCTCGTGCGCCAGAGGTCTGGCCCGTTCCCGACCATCTATTCTGGGACAGTGACGTGGCGAAATGGATCGAGGGCGCTTGCTATCTACTCCATGACCACCCGCACCCAAAGATTGATGCGTCGATTCACGAGCTGGTAGGCTTGATCCGGTCAGCGCAGCAACCCGATGGCTATCTAAACCTTCATTATATCATGGTAGAGCCCGGGAAACGCTTCACCAACCTCAGAGACATGCATGAGTTGTACAATGCAGGCCACATGATCGAAGCGGCTCTAGCCCATCAGCACCTCTACAAAACCGATATGTTGATGGAGCCAATCTTGAAGTATGTGGATCTGCTGCACAAGACTTTTGGTCCGGCGGAAGACCAGATTCATGGGTATCCTGGCCACCCCGAGATCGAGCTTGCGTTGCTCAGGCTGTATCATCGTACACAGGATCCGAAGCACTTGGAACTTGCCAGCTACTTCATCAACGAGCGAGGCAACCCGACTGGCGTAAACGGCGAGCACTACTACGATTTCGAACTTCGAGCAAGAGGTGACGATCCTTACAAACGGCCGTCCTATCATACAGAAGTAGGCGGATGCAAGTGGTATTACTCGGCGCACAAACCAATAACCGAGCAGGAGACGGTTGAAGGACATTCTGTACGAGCAATGTACCTCTTGACAGCAGCCGCAGACCTGACCAGAGTGTCGTCCGACAAAGCAAGCGGCGAGCTCAGAAAAGCAACATACAGACTGTGGAACAACATGACTCAACGGAAGATGTATGTCACCGGCGGGATCGGCGCCGTCAAACAATACGAAGGGTTTGGCAGAGACTTCTTCCTCCCGCAAGGCACCGACGAAGGCGGGTGCTATGCCGAGACCTGTGCATCGATCGGGGTCATGATGCTCGCGCAAAGGATCCTGCAGTACGACCTCGACAGCCGCTACAGCGACGTGATGGAGCTCTGCCTATACAACGCCGTCCTCACCGCCATGTCTCACGATGGCACGGCATTCACGTACGTCAACCAACTCGCGTCGAGCGACGCAGACCCCGCCAAACGATCAGACTGGTTCACCGTCGCCTGCTGTCCGCCCAACATGCTCCGCCTGCTCGGCTCGATCGGCGGCTACATCTACAGCGACAACACCTCCGACGGCTCAACCAGCGTCGACGTCCACCTCTACATTCCCAGCAAGCACACCTTCACCGTCGACAGCCAAGAACGCACCCTCGCGCAAGAATCAAACTATCCCTGGAACGGCACCATCAGATTCACACTTGATGGGCCCCCAGATAACGCCCTCTCCCTCCGACTCCGCATCCCCGCCTTCGCTGCTAACACCTGGCACCTCGACCCTCCCCTCCCCCAAACCCAACCCCTCAAAGGCTACCTCCACGTCCCTTCTTCCTACCTTACTACAACCCGGTCTTTCACCCTCTCCCTCCCCACCACGCCCCGTCTAATATCCCCTCACCCCTACGCCACGAACGCGCACACCCTCACCCTCGCCCGCGGGCCCATAATCTACTGCGTCGAGGACGTCGACAACGCCTGGGTCACGGACCATTTCAAGAGCGTGCGGCTTGACCCCGTGTGTCTCGAGCACGTACACGAAGATGACGTGCATGATCAGGGAACAGGGGAGCGGTACACCGCGCTGACTGTCGTGAAGGGGGCGCGGATGTGCGACGTCGAGGCTGTGGAGCGAAAGATGGCGGGTTTGCCATTCTGCGAGGTGCCGAGGGACAACCGACATGCGATGGCGAACGGTGTCAACGGCACGCACAGTGCCGGGGATTCTACTGCGGATTCAGAGGAGACGAAAGTGATCGAGGAGCTCCGCTTCGTGCCGTTCTATTTCAGGGCGAATAGGGGTGGGAAGGGGCATTCGAGGGTGGGGTTTGCGAGGGCGGATTAGTGCTGAGTAACTTAGCTGCGTGGCTGGAGGGAACATGGACGGAACCAGGAGGACATGGTGTTTTTTGTTTCGCTGCTCGCGTGGTTGAGGCGTTGTTTAGCTGTGGCTGGTTCGGTGCGACGAGGGGCGCGATCTTGGGTCGCGAGGTGCGTCTGTCTGTGTGGTAGCGATATAACATGTGCTAGGTAGGCGTTCGGCCTGGTCCTTGGGTGAGTACGTGTACTCGGAGGATATTCACTGTCCTTGGAGCTCGATGGGAGTGCACGTACGCATTAGCGTATCATGATAGGGGTACTTGGTCTGTGACCTACAGTACCAGAGTAGTACGCCCCTTATCGTGGTCTTGATCTGTTGAAACGGAGCCTAACTTCAGTTCAGCCTCGGCCTACTCTATCGACTTGGTTTCACGATTGATCCTGTCGTGGCAACGTCAAATGCGTACGTGCACTTCGGGAGCTTGGGGTTCCACGTAGGTTGTGTGTGTGTGCTTTGTGCTAGGCTGCTCGCTGCGATACTCACACGGTACACACGGTCGAGGTCTTCACGGTCGCGTCGGTTGTAGAGGTCGCTTGAGGAGCCTACGTGGATCCCGTGAATCGTGTCCTGTAAGCATCTGAGGTGGCATTCGTATTGGGTGATAGCGCTGGCAACTTGACTTACGTGTTTCTGAATGGCTAGGTACGAACATAATGTCTGGTTGTTTGTATGCCTACGTTAGTAAGCCACGAGCTGCGTCAGACAACCAAAATGGCCGCTGCTGCACGCTTACCTACCAAATCACCAAGTATGTCCTTGACGATCTTAAATCAACACCATTGCGTTATTATATTGACTGGATCACATGTTCATCATTTTTCCACCACTACAAGCAGGTGTACATGAATCGCGACCAAGAGAAAAGGCAAAGTGCAGCTCGTCGTGGTCAATGTTGTGCGACAAGCCAGTACCATGAAAACCCCGACCGCAAGTAAGAAGTTAGGTGTAGGGGGCCCCAGAGGCGTCATTCAGGGCAGATGAGGTGCCCCTAGCTGTGAGGCCCACTAGTCCATATCGAGCCTAGACTTATTGCAGCAACTTTTGCGGTGGGGTTTTTATTGGTACCGGCTTAGCGAGTAGCTACGGTCGGCTCGAGCGGACATTTGGGCTGATCGGGCGTAGGCAGCGCTACGTAGCGACGACGAGGTCAAACCACGCAATTGTATACACTATCTAGCATCCAGCATGGTCCAGCACCATCAAAGTTCTCTATGGGCATTATATCGCAATGCCACAATCGATCACCACATTCTGCCCTGTCATGCTCCGTCCCATGGCCAAAGTCTTCACCTGCTCCGAGACGTCTTCGATTGTGGCTGTACTCTTGAGCGCCGACTTCTCGGTTGAGGCCTTGATCTTAGCTTCGCTAAACTGTTGCCCCCATTCGGTTTGAACCAGAATGCCAGGGCTGACGCTGTTACATCTGACCTTCGGCCCACATATCAGTGCAAGCCCCTTCATGAGATGTATCTGCGCCGCCTTCGTCACGGCATATGGTAAGCTACTCCCACTAGGCTTCACGCCCGCCAGCGACGCAATAGTGATGAACGAGCCTCCGCCCTCTATGGCCTCGAGGTGCGGTTTCGCGGCATATAAGAGCCAGAGGTGGCTCTTGACGTTGAAGTTGAAGCATTTATCCCAGTCCTCCTCTTTCACTTGGTCGTCTATGTCGAAGAAGTTGGTGACTCTGGTCCAGCCTTGGTTTGAGATCACGACGTCTAATCTGCCCATCTTGTCGACTGTTTCTTGGACCAGACGCTGGACCTCGGAGCGCTGTGAGAGATCTGCCCGAATAGCGGCAAAGCGCGGCGACGACGATGAGGAAGAGTAGGTTGGCTGGATGGCCTCAGCTTCCTTGATGACCTCGTCTGCCTTTTCGGGGCGGGAGTAGTAGTTTACTACGACCCGGAAGTGTGGTGAGAGGGCTTTGACGCAGGCTGCGCCTAGGCCGGCAGAGGAGGCGGTGACGAGGGCGACTTTGGTTGCCATGATGGTTTATCTGAACTTACAAGGGTGTGTTTTAGGAAGATCGTTTGTAAGATGCAAGTGAAAAGTACTTGTAACTTGACTGATCTGGACTGTTAGCTCTGTTAATACTCCAACCTGTAACCGATCGTCGGCGCGAGCTGCCCGCACCGGCACCCCAAACGACCTGAAAACCGCGGGGGGGATTCCGTGCTTGTGGACATGCAGACAAGCCAGTGGGTCCCTAAACTTCTGGGCACTGACCACGTTGCTCGCCCGGCATGTGGACCGCTTGACTGAGAACAGCGATCTCTGCCGCAAAACTCAATTATTTGTCGGTCGCATGAACCTCGAAAACCATTCAGAAAGTTGTGCAGATTCACGCAGGCGAACGACAGCTGACACATACTGATCTGGCCGTGCGACAATAATGCATCCTACTCGAGGGTTGATGCCCAAGGTTTCATAGGCATGGTCGTGGCCCCAATTCCAACTTTCGTCGTCGAAGAATATCTTGTGCAGACTTGCAATGGGCATGTCGGGCAGGTTTGGCTTGAAAGCAGCATGGATCTGATCGAACTCAACAGACTTCCTGTCGCCGCGAAGCACGACCAAGGTCTCGAGAATTGAATCGGCTGGCATGCCGGCAGGGGTAAATTTGCTTAGTAGACCTCTGGTGGACGACAGCTCTTCGCCAAGCCGCTTCAGACTTGGTAGAGTCGTTGGGTCGTCGACCTCGCCAGCGAAGACGAGCATGCGCCATCTACCATCAGACCGCAACAGCTTTAGTAACGGGAAAGGCTTCGAATCGCTCATTCGCACGACTTGTGCACTTGGCAGTCGCTGGCCGACAATGACTTTCTTCGCCAAAGCTTGATCCGAGATGCTGTTGGCGACAAGATCCGAATCCTGATAGTTCGCTGCCATGCCTGCCGTGAAAATGCCACCCTTGACGAAGGCTTGGTTGAATTCTTCTGCAGTTGGCTTCTTCCCATCTTCTTGTGGTTCCGACGAGAACAATTTGGCCCAGTATCTGTCGAATTCGATCAGCTGTTGAGCGTACTGGTGTCGTTCTTGTATGTAGGTGTCGAGGATGCTCTGGTCGGCTTGACCCATGAGTAGCGCGCCGAGTTTCCAGCCAATGTTGTAGCCATCTTGCAAACTTGCATTCATGCCCTGGCCAGCTTTCGGGCTGTGCGTGTGACAAGCGTCCCCAGCCAAGAATATGTGGCCAGACTCATCGACCATAGATTTGGCAACCCTTTGGCCAATAGAGTATGCAGACCACCATTTGGTTGCAAAGAAGTCCATTTCGTATGGCCAGAAGATGTCTCTCGCTTTCTTTTGAAGATCCTCAAGAGCGACACTCTTGGGATTGGTGCCCTCCGGGAGCTCAAAGTACATGCGTATCATCGTGTCCCCTTCACGAGGTATGATGATCAAGGTCCCGACCTCAGAGTGGATGGTGCACTTTTTACGAAAATCTGGAAAGTTGGTGCGAGGGAAAACATCCATGACTCCCCAGACAGCGTTGGTGTTGTCGCCTTCCATTGGAATCTGCAAAGAGCGCCGGATTTGAGAATGCGCGCCATCGCCTGCCAGAACATACTTGGCTTTGATGCTTTTCTTCGTGCCATCTTTTTCAGAGACCACTGTGACTGGATGAGACTCACCGGGGTCCTTGTTGACCTCGACTTCCGCTGCCTTCCATCCATAGTCCACATCTTGGCCATTCAGTGCTTTCATCTTCTCAAGCATGAGACCATTGATGCGAGCTTGGTTGAGTATCAGATGTGGCTGGTGACTGAGACCTGGCTGGACATCCGCAGCTCTCCCAGTGCGAACGATCTTCTTCCTCCCCGGCTCTGCTGTTCCTTCTCCATCCGTGGCGGTGTCTGCTTGATCAACCGCCCAGAATGAGACTTCGTTGACCCAGTAGCCCTCGTTCTTGATGATATGGTCCAGGCCGAATGATTCATAGATCTCAACTGTACGGCATTGTACACCATCAGCTTGCCCAACTTGCAGAGGCCCATCACGCGACTCAAGTATGCGATACGTAATTGGCCGATTTGTCGAGGACTCGTAGTTGCCTTCCGACGAATCGTTCCTTTGCGCACCGAGCGATGTTGTGCGGAATCTGTGGTTATATATGGCTAGCCAAAGTGCACAGGCAAGGCCGGCACTCCCTGAACCGCAGATGAGCACGTCGACCTTTTCTTCTGTCGGACGCTCTGCCACCTTACTGGTAGATCTTGCCCTACCCAGCATTCCTGAGACGACTTCCATACCTAGGTTTGTATTCACTGCCCGTGATACGTAGGAGTTTGTGCTTGGTGTTCGAGGTAGCAACTTTCTAGTTCTTCGAATACTCCAATCTCAAGCTATGAGTATGTCTTGCACTGGCTTGTATCCAGTAAGACTAGCTCCGAACTAACTTCAGCTGTAAACTACTGTTTGTGGTAACACTTTCATTCCATGTTCAAACTACCGTAAGGCCGCGGGTCGAATGAGACGGCAGATCATTCGGAGATCCCAGCAATTTCTCCAATTGACTGGAGCGCAAGCGACCTAGCACAACATGCTTAGAGGGAAGTCCAACGTGTCTGATGATCAAGCGAGACATTATTGCTGATTTATATGTGGTGAAGCTAGCACATCAGGACAACATGACCACGGTTGAGGAAGGTATTACGCCTCGAACGCGGAAGGTTTGCAAGGTTTCCGGCTACCCGTCTAGAGCTGCTTCGTGATAGTTATGTCTAGCTTGATGGGCCTCTCTTCGACCAATACTGCTAGACAAGTACGATGAGCACGGGAACACTACCATCACGAGAAGAAAGCATAAAGCCTCAATTTTCAATATGTGGTTAAGCCCAAGGCTTTGCTCGTGTGACAGTAGAGCACCAGAGTCCCTAGACCTGCATGCGATCCCGCACAAACTAAGGAACATTTACTCAGTGAAGACATTGCGAGACTTCCACATCGAAGCTAGGAGTCTCGTGTAACGATGAATGACTATTGGGAGCGGCAGACGAGAGATGAGGCGCCAAACTCGCCAGACTTGCCGCTAACATAAGCGCGACTTCTTCCCGTCGCTGTACAAATTCGCGGTCTTGTTTCCCCTCGGCGTTCTATGCTACCTCAAATCTCAAGGCCTGTAGTGTGATAGAATGCGCAGAATCTCGTCTCAATACACTCAAGCGACTTACTCCTGTTCGTGTGTCCCTTGCCAGAGCTTGGAGACTGCGGCTCGCCCTACCGTCAGGCTCGAAGGGCTTTCCGTCTCAGCGTCTCAGCGTGATGCATGCCGAGACCGGCTGAAAAACATATATCACTGTGTACAACCAGTACGAGAACCTGTCAGCCCTAATTGTCCGGTATGCAAACAACCGAAACACTACTGCGAGACTCATGAGCCCCAACACGAATGCTAGGACAAAGGTTGAATTGTCTTGCCGGTATTGTAAGATGCACTCCTTGATGAGCAGATACTACCATCTGTCAGCGCAGCCTTGCATAAACAGAGACTATACATACCTGAGATACTAGGATTCCAGCTGATATATACACGCGAGCTGGCAGGTCCCCCATCAGTATCGGTGTCGTCTTCCTACCTTGAGCTTTGTCTCCCGGGACGTCTCGAAGATCTTGGAGAGGGATTGGCCAGCACATATACAAAACAATGTACTTCACCCAATGTTGGCCCATCTCACTAGGCGCGCCCCCGATGGTCCAAGCTGCCATAAGCTGTGCTATACATCCAGCACCCATACACGCATCCTTTGTAGGACCGAAGTTTGAAAACCCGAGGAAATTATGGGCGACAGTGGTCAGTATCCAGAGAACTGTCCACTTCTCAACGCCGAGCAAGAACGAATACAACAAGTACACGCTGGTCAAACCCACCCATCGCAGCTTGGCGGCATTCAAAGAGGTAAGTCCGGATGCTATGGGTCTGTCTGGCTTGTTGATCTTGTCCTCCTTCACACCATCAATTTGGTTTGCTACCACAAAAGTATACAAGTAGAGGTATCCATACAAGGTGGCCACTGTTTGTTGTCAGCTAAGCCCTGGTCGATGCCCATGCAGTCACCTACAGCCTGTCTGGACAATAGCTTCTCGTCTTGGCGCTAACCTGTACAGCAGTGACGCCAAGGCGAATGCAGGTACGGGAAGAAGTCCAGTGCCGAGATCTCGTCGTACGAAGCCGTAGCAAAGGTACGCCTCCCTCTTCAGAATTGAGAACATCGTGTGAGCTTCTATGATATCGTCGCCCTCCATGGTGCACTGTGGTTGAGATGCAATTTATGCACTCTGAAGATGGCGTACTTTCGCCGATCGTCGATTACCTACGACAGACCATGGTATCATCTGGCGTATCAGGCGGCCAGCCTCATGTCATCTCGCTGTAGAGCACGCTGGCCAAAATTAGTGATGACTAAGTGGATCTAGATGGAAATCCTGCTGCCAATAATGCACCCGAAATACCTAGCTTGTACGCCGCCCAGCTACCTGATAACCGTGTCGACGCATGGCATACCGTATGCACTAATTTCCACAGGAGTTGTACCTAGGTGATCGTCTACGCTTCGGCCATTTTGCTTGTCCGGCCGGACCCTGCGCAAGAAAGTAGCTAATTCATCTTGGATGTGGTTAAGCTTTACCCTTGAAAACCATGTAACCTCGTACACGTGCGCTCTTGCCGAGGAGCCGTGCTGAGAGTGCTGGTCTTTGCTGCAAGAAGAAGTTCTACTCGACCCACCGATAAGCTCAACCACCATCCACGGTGTCCAGCGCGCAACTAGTCCATGCATTCGGTGCTTGATGCCGAGCTAGCGAGAGCTTGTAACGCTTGGTTGAGCTTGACACTGCTTAAATGTTAGTCCCAACACCTTTCCCTTTGCCATCCCTACCATTTGAGCCAATGACAATTCTGAAATGCAGCAGGTGGCAGTTCGTAGCTGCCAGTTGCCCCCCGATCCGAGAAAGCACTCGCCTTTTGTGGTGATGGCCACAATGGCCAGGCACATGAAACCCTACCTACACGTGGGTGGTTGAGCTTCAGCTACGAACATAATATTCTGCAGTATTTTAAGCCCAGTCCCGGCCCTTTGCTCACTATTTCATCTACTCTATCCATTCTCCAACATCCTCGCCATTAACCTAGGTACTGCTGCGATCATGGACAAGCATATAGACTTACCCAGCACCGAGTCTGGGGAGGTGGCCGCTGGTGCCAACAGCGATCGAGAAAGATCGTCTATCCCTTTGGAACAAATACCCAAAGGCAGGTGGGAGCGCTCGTGGCCGACCATCGCCTGTGGCGCAGGTTTATTCAGCGATGGCTACGTTCAGTCTGTAAGTCCTCGAAATCGAATCATACTACTCGCGTACTTTGGCCCTGACAATCACAGGTTATTGGCTCGGTGAACACAATTCTGGGAGTAATATATGGCGATGATTTCACAAATTCACCCCAGCGCAAAAATGTCAACGCGATCGCTTTCGCTGGCACTGTCGTCGGTCAACTAGTTTTCGGCATTTTGTCCGACTACTGGTCCAGGAGGAATTCTCTGCTCATCTCGACGATCATCCTTATCATCTTCTCGGCTCTTTCAGCAGGCGCATATGGCGCTGGTGGCACTCTGAGCAGCATGCTTGCTGCTCTTACGGCATACCGCTTCCTCGTCGGCATTGGCGTTGGAGGTGAGTATCCTGCTGGAAGTGTTGGTGCAGCAGAAAGCTCAAACGAGCTCAAGAAAGGCCACCGAAACAGATGGTTCATCCTCTTCACCGACTTCCAGATTGACCTTGGGTTTGTGGCTGGCACTTTGGTGCCTATGATATGTGTGCTGATCTTCACTGAGAACCATTTAAGAGCTGCATGGCGAGTCGCGCTCGGGCTGGGTGTCGTACCTCCACTCAGTCTACTATGGCTGCGGATCAAGCTCAAGGAGCCAGAAGAGTACAACCGACACCGGATGACGAAGTACCCTTACAAGCTGATCATAAAGTTCTACTGGTTCCGCCTCCTGGTTGTATCAATCATCTGGTTCATTTACGACTTCCTGACCTACTCCTTCAGCATCTACTCTTCCGCCTGGATCTACCTCATTTTAGGTGATGACTACCCTCTCTGGGTCAGTCTGGGCTGGGCGACCCTCATCAACTTTTTCTACGTTCCAGGATCTTTTATCGGCGCCTTCGTCAGCGACTGGATTGGCCCAAAGTACGCACTTGTCCTGGGTGTGACAGCCCAGGGAATCATCGGATTCATCATGACAGGCCTTTATGGTTATCTTGATACACCTTCACACGTCGCCGGGTTTGTTGTCGTGTACGGCATCTTCTTGGCTGTGGGAGAAATTGGTCCAGGCGACAACATCGGGCTCATAGCCTCGAAGACTTGTGCCACGGCTATTCGAGGGCAATACTACGGCATCGCAGCTGCGATGGGCAAAATCGGAGCTTTTGTTGGTAAGAGATATCTTGTTATGCAACATCCTAGATCCTACGCTAACTCAATCTAGGCTCTTACGTCTTTCCCTACATTGTGGCGGCCGGAGGCAACAGCACGATCAAGTCCGGGCAGTATCCATTCTACGTTTCCAGCTCTCTGTGCTTCTTGTCTGCCGCGATCGCCTTGTTCCTGCTCCCACACATTGGTCAGGATACAATTCAAGAGGAAGATATCAGGTTCAGAGAATATCTCGAGCAGAATGGTTATGACACGACCACCATGGGAAGCAAAGAATACAGAGAGACGGCAGTCATCGAGAACGAATCGAAAGGTAGTCATTAAGGAGCAGTCAGGGACGCTCAGTGCGACTGGAGTCTAGTAGGAAGTACGCATTACCTAAGCAGTGAACTTCGTCTTGTTCTCCTCACCACTCTCCTTCGCAATCTTCTTCAGCTCCTTTTCATCCTTCTCGTCGAAGATGTCCACGCCCCACCGTGCAGGGAAGTTGAATCTCTTATGTCTCTCGAGAGCATCTAGTCTCTTCATGGCATCTTCCGACAGCTCCTTGTCTTGGAAATTGCTGATGATTCTCTTCTCGGTCACACTCTTCGGAAGCACAACCCATCCCCTTTGCACACCCCAGCTCACAAGAATCTGACCCCTGTCCATATCAAGCTCCTTCGCCAAAGCGTGGACTTCCGAATCGTCTAGCGTCATGGGCTCACCAGTCTGGTTGTTGCCAAGCGGTGAGTACGCCTCCAGAAGGATCCCCTTCTGCTTGCAGAACGCCACCAAATCCGGCTGCGTCAGATAAGGGTGGATCTCAATCTGGTTGACTGCGGGGACAGTCTTGCAGCTCGCAAGCAACGTCTTCAAGCGGCTCTCGTTGAAGTTGCTCACGCCGATAGCCTTCGTCTTCCCTGTGGCAAGCAGCTTCTCCATGAAACCCCAGACTTTCACCACATCGGTGTGGTCGGCCTTGAACACACCGGCGTCGTCGAGCGGGAACCATTTGTCGCCTCGTGCAAACTTCACGGGCCAGTGGATGAGGTACAGATCAACGTAGTCGACGCCGAGATCTTTGAGGGTCTTGTCCAGGCCGGCCTCAGCATCCTCGTAGCTTTCGTGCTTGGTGTTCCATAGTTTCGAGGTAATGAAGACCTGATCGCGGGGTACACCGGCCTTCTTGATGCCGGCGCCGACTTCAGTCTCGTTGCGGTAGATGGCGGCACAGTCGATGTGTCTGTAACCTGCCTTCAGAGCAGTTTCTACGGCTTGCTCCACTTCTTTCGGGGCTGCTTGCCAGGTGCCAAAGCCGACAGCGGGGATTTTGGCGCCAGTGTTGAGGGTGAAGGTGCGATTCAGCGCCATGGTGGCAGGGTTGTTAGATTGGTCGTTGCTTATCAGTCTTTGATATTGAGAGTGTTGAGATGGGTGTCGGACAATCACGTAGCAATAGCACACTTCTGCTTGAGACGAGATAGATAGAGGGAGATAGAGGGGCGTGGGAGATGACAATGAGTAGCGGGGCAGATCCCGACTGTTATACAAGTTCTTACCTGTGTTTCTAGCTCCTGTTCCTGATGAACTTTTCCAACGCCCGATAATGGATGACGTTGGAGTTGTCTCCAAGCCATTTCCCAGTAGCGCATCGCGACGTCCTTTAGGTCGTGTTCATGCGTCAAACCGCGGCTGAAGATCTTCACCACCGGCTAAATCCCACAGTAAACGTGGGACAGAGGAGGATTTCGAAGGCGACAACGCCGTCGGAGTGGTCTCGTTGATTGCCAAGGCGCTAAAAGAGAGCAGCTGACTTGGTCTTGCCTTCCGTCACGGAGTCGGTCGCTCCTTCCGTGAGCCGTCGGGAAATCACCTCTTCCTGTTAAACAGCATGTTATCAGGCATCGACGTTCACATATGGCCCGTCTGCTGCTGAGCTTCCGGCGATACTGTAACGTAGGAAACCATGTCTGAAGCCAACCCCACTTCTCCAGATCGACCAAAGAAGCGCAAGCTTCGATATCCTCGAACCTCGAATGCGTGCAATTTCTGCAGAAAGTAAGTTTCCCATCACACAGACCCTTGAGAAAGATGTCACGTGGTACCTCAGATCTGCTTCTACCTGCCACGCCGCACGAGAGAATGTGACAGACGACGCTACGGTGGTTCCTACCGCCGAACGTTGTTTCAGTGCCGGTTACATTGCCCTCAGGACGTGGGCCTGTATCCTCGTCCTGCACTAGACCTATATCAGTCTTGTCTCGGCATCATGGAAATTGACAGTATCATAGAAGAAAGGTACGATGCTCCGGAACTCAGCCGTGTGAGGTCTGTATAAGAGAAGAAGTCCGCTGCGAATATGCCAATGGACCACCCATTGTTCCATCACCGTCAAACCGGACTGTTCATGGCTTCAGTTCAGCTTCGCCAACAGCTTTAGGAGAGCGTCCTAGCAGTCTCAAGCGGAACTTTGACCAGACCAATGAGTCAAGCAGCCGTGCTGACAGTTCCTTCACGGACACGGCCCATTCTCGGCGGAGCTCGATTGACCCGCCACAGACTTTCAGTCACGGCCATCATGTCGGACCTACTTCAGGTATATCGTTCTTATACGGCCAGTGGAACAAAGGTCAGCTTCAGGATCGGGGGGCGGGTGAACAAGGTGAAGACGAAGTGGTCATCTCACACGCACCTCTCATCTCTTACGGTGATATCCCTAGGCCAGACACCGATACTCTCTCGATGCTCCCCGAGCCCGGTTTCACTGTCGAGCAGATACACGATGTCTTAGAGCGGTATTTCCAGTATGTCAGCCCAACCTATAAGTTCCTTCATCACCCTACGGTCAAGAGATGGGCTTCTGCCTACGTGGTACAAGACCGCCAGTTGACGGCAGCTCAGAAGGCAGTGGTTCTGCTTGTGTGCGCGCAAACGTTGTTACATAGTCCTATCTCTCCTGGTGTGACTCAGGTCGGCAAAGGCGACGTTGGGATGAGTATGGTCAGTCTTTCTTCATGCGTCAGTCCCAGTCAACTTCTCAAGTTAACCACTCAGAGTTCTCCTTGTACGACTGAAAAGCAGACGAGCAGGTCTTGTCAGCTCCTCGAACTCCACTCAGGTCGCTTGGGGGGCTCAGCCCTCACCTTCCGTGCATTGATCACCATCACCATCTTCCCCTTAACTATGCAGACACAAGCTTGCTGACTCAGACTAGGCTTGCTCGGAAAGTGCGAAATCACTATTGGACAAAGAGTCCGGACCCCCATCATTAGCCAGCGTACAAGCTCGTATTGGCATGTGTTTGTACTTCTTGAGCACTTTTCGCCTCAACGAATGTCGATACTGCTTCAGCTTTGCAATATCAGTGGCCACCGCATTGGGTATCCACAGGCGCCAGTCTTCATCAGCAAAGGTCAATACGCTTGACGCCGAATGCCGCAAGCGCACTTTCTGGTCAGCATACATCCTTGACGGCTACCTGAGTGTAATGCTCGGGAGGCCAAGGCTTATTCGAGACGAAGACGTTGACCAGCCTCTACCCGAGAACATTGCTGACAATGACCTTATGTCCTCTCAAACTGTCAATGATTTACCGCGACATGGCAACGTTGAAGCATTGGTCGCACATGCTAAGCTAGCTCAGCTCATGGCTCGAGGCAACGATCGGCTCTACCCGCTGCATTCCTTGGCCAATGACCAGTTACTGCAGCGGAGTAACGATATGTTGGACGCGTTGGCAGACTGGGAGCATGCTCTTCCCGAATATCTCAGACCCAAACGGAAGATCATGACTGGTCAGAGAACCTTTGAGCGACAGAACACAATACTGAGGCTCGCAGTCAGTCATGTCCGTGTACTCGCCACGAGAAGATGCCTTCTCATGGACTTTAGCCATGCGAACACGAATCCACTCTCTCAACGTCAAGATGGACGAGCGAGACGATCAGTACAAGAGTGCATCTCAGCGATCATGATGATATTAGAAACCACCGAAACTCTAATAGAACATGGCCAGTGTTACGGTGGATTCTGGTCCACACAGTACATCGCCTTGGTCGCTATCTCCACTCTGTATGTACTTTTCATCCAAGGAGCTCGTCACGCTCTACCAGCTGATGTGGAGTCTTTCATGAATATCGAGGAATGCATGGAAAAGGCAAGACGGTGCCATGAGCACCTAGCTGCCCTGCCGCCACCAGGCAGTCAAGCCGAGCGACACCATGTCTTGCTCGCTCACTTGCGCTCGAAGGCTGAGAAAAGTCTTTTGAGATGCAAAATGCCCAAAGGCTCGCTAAACACTGTTCAAGCACTGCAGCAGAACCTGGCCGGTAGATCTCGTGATTCACCAAATGGGCTGCAAAACACGATGAGCATAGCTCATCTGAATAACAACTCTTTTGGTGACTCCTTGTCCACCGTCCAACGCACCAGTACCACTTCACAACCTTCGGCCACTCGGGAAGACTTCCCGACTCACGCGATCGGTACCACAGAGCCTTTTGGGTCGCATCTAACTCACGGCATGGTTGGCCACGATGGCATGAATGACATGTCTATGTTTTCCAGCATGCTTACACCAAACTCAAACAGTGATGCCAGCTTCCAGTACATGCTCGATCTTGGCTGGGAGAGTCTTGACACCATAGGTGCCAGCAATGTGAGGGGAGACATGTATTCGTATGGCGTGTTGTAAAGCTGGCTCTGGTAGCTCTCTATATATACGGGCGCGCGATATATAATGTTCAGGTTTCTTCGAAGACTTGTATCTAATGATTCCAATGTTCCTACGGCATATTCTCCAATCCGCTGTACCTTAAAAAAGCAATGCGCCGTGCTAAAAGGTATTCTATATCTTGTTCGTCCAATACGGAAAGCAACTGTGGCCAACTCTGGTGATGAGATAGACCGCACCGGGAAAGAAGCCGACCTCAGCGATACCTGAGACGGGTGAGCAAAAATGATTGATCGTGGGGTTTCCAACATACCTAGAAGGCTCCTGACTACCATGAGCCCACAAAAATCCTTGACGAAGCCTGTGCCTGTCATGCTCGAACCCCAGGAGACGACCAAGATACCGAGGTAGACTGATGGCCGCTTGAACATTCTTAGAACGACGTTACTAGGTACCTCTAAGAGAATGTAGGGAATAAAGAAGACTGATAGGACGACATTTTACTGGACTGCACTCATGTTCAAGTCCTCGAGCAACCCTTCGATCTTCGCGTTCGCAATATTGGCTCGATCGATGTGAGCCATGAGGACAGTAATGCGAGGCATGGAACAAGCCGAATGTTGATCTTCCGCAGCATGGCCTTGCGTTTGGCTTCAGGAGAGCCTTCGTAGAAAGCGGCATCTTCTTCCGAGATGCCCAACTTGGCGTATTTGTGGTAGACTTCGACATTTTCGACTTTGGGGACATTTTCGACTTTGGGGTCGAGTTCCTTCTCTACCATAGTGGCCATATTGAAGACAACTTCAGTCGTTCACAGTTGTATATGTGCTGCGATGCTGTCCTTCTTTGAAACTCTGTGTCTCGCGATGAAAGTGGATGATGACAGAAACGAGGATGCGAGTGGCCGCAACGGGATATCTAAAGACAGAGAGCTGCTCGCAGGGGGTATCTCAGCCCCAGCATACCGACGGTAGATTGACACCCGTGGCGCATGCGCAAACAATTCAATAGGGAAACCTGGTGTGGAGGATAGAGCAGGACACTGAACCAGAATCCGGGGTGGGATCTGAAGTGCTCCTCCAAACCGACTGCTCTCGGCCCAACCTGTGATTCCGAGCAGGTCAAGAGGTATGATACCGACGGATCCTAGTCGATTGGCAAAGTTCCGCGTTCAGTCTGGGCATTGCCAAGCTCTCAACCTTCCCGTCAAGATGAGGTTCCGGTCAAGCTCGTTCGGTAGTGTTTTACAACACGCCCGGTTCTGAAGGTTCATGCTACGCCGGAGCGCATCACGGCAATTCGTTCGCAGCACGATGCCAAGCACTCTTACGCTTTGTGTGAATCGTGAGAACCTGGGATGAGGAGTAAGTCGAGTTGATGGTCAAAGGGCCACGGCAACCCAAACCTGAAATCATATCTCGATACAGCGACTGTTATGGACTAACGACAAAGCCTCTGCTGATCCCGGACAGGCGCCTCTACAGATGGCAGTTCGATTAGTTGGATACATGTAACGATTGACGATTAAGTGTTTGCACTCGATGCTACACTAGCAGCCTGACGCGTAGGTTTTACGATGTACTTAGTGTGGTACTAGTAGCGTGAGAAGCAATATTACGGCTACGTAGAAGTTGCACATGTGCATAATGCCTAGTCCTAGTCTAAAGTACGGGCGGGGGCTACCGCACCTTTCCTGTTTATTATTTTCGGACTTTGCACATTCCATGAAATCGTGAAATCGTGAAATCGTGAAATCGTATATGCTGCTTCCGCTATCGCTATCGCTGTCGCTATCCTCGTCCTTGCTATACTACCGATAGCTGTATATACTACCGTAGGTCGCTTAGGCGTTAGTAGTTAGGTATTAATATATACCCGTAGTATATATACGTTTCGGACTAAGTAGATATAAGTAGATCTAGTACCTATCGCTTAATACCTTCTTTACTTATACGTAGCTATGCTAGCCGGTTATCCTAAGGTTAATCTTAGCCTATTAGCTATTAAGATTTACGACTTCGTCGTCTAATATAGTTAGACGTAAAAAGAGATTCTTATTTAGATTAATAGAGTCCGTAGTATTAAGTGCGGATATAACGTGCTTAAGAAGTTTCTTAAAGCAAAAGGTATTACCTCGAACTAATCTATAAAGAAAGGTCTCTACTAGGATAATAGGTTTATCTTATTAGTATAACGCGCTTATAAATAGACCCTATAAGATAACGAGAAGATTATATAGAGCTTACGATAGGAGCTCGCTTACGTAGTAGTTAATACTCGGCTTATCGAGTTTATATAACGAAAGTATAATTAGTCTCGAAGAGACCGTGCTATTAAGAATTAACTAGAGCGCCTTTAGCGTATAGAGGCTATTATCCTTAAAACTATTACGTTAGGTATTAGACGTAACTAGGGCCGAAATTATTTCTATACCTATCTTTAGGTACGCTATTTAGCACTTTAAGTATAGAAGAATCACGTTTAAAAGGTCCTTTACGATATTAATAATATATATAGACGTAATTAAAAGCCGAAGTATAAGGTTATACGACGCTACGAAGCTATCTATAAAGGGCTAGATTATATATAGTCTATTAATAGCTATAAGAAGTTTATAAACTTTAGTATCGAAGTCTACGCTGCGATAGACGCTTATTTAAAACGAATTATCTAGGTTTACGTTAGGGTCGCTAGCCGTAGGTAGGTCGCTATTATAAAGCAGTATATTTAGATAGTCCGCGAGTATAATATCGTCTCTTATCGTATTCGTTCTAATCGTAGATTAAAGATATCTTTTATTACTAATTTATAGTTTTAATTCTATATTTAGCATCTTTAAGATATCGGAGTTCTTAGTAATTAATCTCTTATAGATAAAGAGATACGAAAGCGCCTTTAAGAGTGCTTTATCTATAAAATAAGTATACGAAATATTCGAATTAAGAGTTTCTAGTTTTAAATTAAAAAGCATTAGTTAGTACCTTAGCTTATAAGTATACTCGCTATTTAGCATCCTCTATATACGTTACTAGCTAGGTTAAAGGCGTATATATATATTATAGGTAGAAGACGTCTTACCTAGCAAGTTAAAGCTTATAGGAAGGTTTATCGGATACCTTATATCCTAATCGCTTTTCTATTCTTAAAGCTAATAATATATACTATATTAGGTCTTATTTAAGAATCTATAACTATAATAGTTCTATTAAAGCGAGAATAAGTTAGATCGTATTATATAGATATATATTTTCTTATCGTTTCTTTAAGAGGAGATTAATACCTTTATAGAAGTTTAGAACGCATATCGGATACGTAAATAGCGTAATTAACTATATTATATTACTAGAGTTCCTAACTAGCTTTACTTTAAGCGCAACTATTTTCGATATAATTAGCTTAACGCTAAGCGTCCGACTAAGGGCTATAGACCTAATGCTAATCTATTAAATAAGTAGAAGCGATTGCTTAAAGACTATAGTACGTAATAGCTTAATCGTCTCTTTTATTATATATACTAATATAGCTAAAGACGAAGACTAAGTCTTTATTGTAAGCACTAAGGTATAGCTAGATAAAACGCTGTACTAGATCTTCGCCGAGGTTAATAAGTAAGACGGTATTACCGCTAATAAATTTATTTAATAAATTCCTAAGCGAAGGATTCTTATCTTAAAATAGTTTTATATATTAATCCGGTAAGTATAAGACTATACCTCTATTCGCGGTAATACGCTAGACTTTACTACCCTCTTAGATACTGCTAGAGAGTAGAGAGATGCATATCTTAATCTAGCCTTTAATATAACGCTTACCGAATAAAAATAGAATAAAGACTAACTTTAGACTACTATTAAGGACGAATTACTTAACGATTTTAATACGTATAGTCTTAATTAAGCGTATAGTTATAGTAAGTACGATGCACTAGTAGAGATAAAGAATTAGGACTCTAGAGACGATAACTTCGCTTATATATACTAAGGGGGTTATAGACTAGTATATACTAGCGAGTAGTACTATTTTAAGCCTATATAATCGTTACTACTCTATTATTTAACACTCTTCGTTTCCTACTCTTTACCCGCTCGTCTATTACCTTAACGCTTATACGCCCCCTCTTCTCCTCTCTTCTCTTAATATCGTCCCTTTTATCTTCTATTTACGAGCATATTAAGGCTCTAGACTTTATCTCTTCCCTCCTTTCGGCTCTTACGTTCCTCTTATTACGTATTTAAGCTGCTACGTATCTAGTTAAAATAGCTACCGCTTACTACGATTATAATAGTTAGTATCTAGCGAACGTTAATCTTAAGTATAAATTCCTCCTAAAGGATACGCTTAAATGCCTAAGATATCGAAAGAAGAATATTATAACGTATCTAACGCGTAGGTACGATAGACCTAAAAGCCTTCCTTAACCGAGTAATACTATACTTAAGATTAACTTATCTACTAAGCCTAAACGAGATTCGATTGCTAAGTCCCTTAAGAAGTCGGTATCGTTATTTATATCGCTAACTACCGAGTCCGAGGAGTCGTCTACTTCTATAAGCTAACGAAGCACTAAGCTATCTAGCTAGCTTCGCGATAATACTAAACCTATAATACACCCGCGTATCTAAGGAGCAGGCGTAGCAGCCCTTAAAGAGTTCGTCGGCAAAGAGCTACGAGCGAAGAAATCCGAGTAGAATAAGAAGACCTACTACTAGATCTGCTTAAAGGTTTCTTTATTAAGGTATAACCTCGACGAAGATAATAAATTCGAGTACTACGAGTTTAAGGTTAATCTTATTATTAACGACCTACCTATAGATACCGAGGCACTAATAATACTAATAATAAACCTTATACTATAGAAGTATAAAAGAGAAGATATTCTCAAGTACGCACCTATAGCTAATATAAAAGGCAACTATCTTTTTGCTATTAGCAAGCCCTCTATAGATAGTATTAATATTACTATTAATATTCTATACTCGCACTAAGTACGAGTAAGTAAATTAATAAGCATTATAGGATTTTAAGAGCTAAAAAGAACCGGCAACTAAAATAAAGATAAAGACAAAGCTTATACTAGAATGCCGACTTAGTATATCTTTCTCGTTAATAAGCTAGTAAAGGCTAAGAAACGAAGAGCTATAACTATAATACCGATATCGATTAAGTAGATAAAGATTAGGCGAGATAGCAAAGCGGCTAACTTAAGTAGAAGTAGAACCCGTGCGGCGAACGATAATAAGAATAGATAATTTATTAATACTATAACTATAAAGAATAATAGCCGTCCTCTTCCTAATATTAGTGCTCTAGAATAGTAGCTTAATAGTATTAAGAAAGAAGTAAAGTTAGAGGTACGTGCTAAGTCTCGTAGCCTATCTAAATCGCGTAGCTCTGCTAAACTACGCAGCTCTACTAAACTACGTAGTCCTAGTAAGATATAGGCTAGTCTATCTAAGCTAAGCAGTTTAAGCAAAATAGAAATCAGCTCTAGAAAGATACTATTAAAGAAAAAGCTTCGATATATTCCTATTCGAACTAAAGGACGTCGAACTTATATATAAGGACTTTATATATAGTTATAAGTATAAGTTAAACTATAAGCTAATCGTATATCCTTTATTAAATAAGATAAGCTCGTCTTAACGCTTACGAAGGATAAAATAGATGCTAGGTTAATAGAATAGCAAGACGGTAATAAGATAATAGTATCTCGAGACGAAGGCGATAAAGATAAAACCGTTAAAGATAAAGATTTAGGAGAGAGAGGAATATCTCTATTATCTTCTGCTACTTAATCGGATCTTTTTCGATAATAGCGTAAAGCGCATAATGCGTACTAAGTTAAAGACGGATTTAAAGGAGGTAGGGTAAGCCGTATAGTTATCTACTCGGCTAATAATAAATTTGCGCTCTATAAGAACGTTTAACGCCGACCGACCTAATTTAGCTAAATATATTTAGCTAAATCTAACTCTATAACGAGATTAAATCTAGCTAGACGGCTTAAGATATAGTATTAGCTAGTATTATTTGCTATACTAGTATTATTTAAAGAGATTTAAGAGAGAATTAACTATATTACTACTTAATAAGAAAAAAGACTATTTGCCTAAATATATTTAGATAAATACTTCGGCTCCTTAACCCTCTCTACCCCCTTTTAATCTTCCTATAGTTATACTTACTAGCTACTTACTTTAAATAGACTAGTCCGAGCCTGCGTTTAAATCGATATAGTAATAGTTAGATAAAAATATCTATAGCTAAATAAAAACATCTTTCTATAACTATTATCTTATTACTTAAGCTTAGTGTATTATTATAGTCCTACTTATAGTATTCTTATAACTAATAGTATCTATATACCGCCGCTTAAACTCGGTTAGATAGGCTAATATAAAACGTTAGAGTGCAAGTCTACCTATATAAGAAAGCTACTTCGTCGCCTTTAATTTCTAGTCTTTAAACCTTAATTATTATCTTCCCTAAAGTATCCTAACACTTTTATTATGCCCCCTAAACGCAGCTCGTCTAGAAAAGGCATAGGCTAATAAGGCTAACAAGGTTAATAAGGCTAACAAGGTTAATAAGGCTAATAAGGTTAATAAGGCTAGTAGAGTTAATAAGGTTAGGCTACTAGACGATTAACTAGATAGTTAGTTATCCTATAGCGATTCTAAGCATCTGCACCTCTTGCTATATAAACTAGTTAGGTTGCGCAACCCTCTATCCTATTACCGCCTATACTAGGTGACCTATCTTATATACTCTAACCCTTAAATATTACTAGTTGCCGTTTTAGTTTCTAACGACGAGAGTAAACTATTAAAGAGTTCGTAAACGATCTCCTAAATCTAAAGAGTACTAAGTCGTTAATACTTCTTACCCTTTAAGACTTCGTCTAAAACGTAAATGCTGCTATCGCTGCAAACTAGATTCTTATATACACCTTTACTTAAGCACTTAAAGGCTATATAGAATATACCGACTAACGTTAACGCACCTTCGGCGATTATCTAAAGACTATAGTAAAGAACGTTAAAGAAGGCCGTACGGCGTACGATCGTATATATCGTATAAAGCGAATCTTATAAAACTATTTTAGTAGTTAATAGTACGACTAGTTCTTCTACCTCTATATAACTACTACGATAGCCGATATATTTAATAGAGAGACTATATCTAATCGACTTAACGAACTCGCTTCTAGGGATAGTACTACTAATATAGCGTTATATATTACTTAGCGAATATAGTCTACTTAGATAAGATAACTCGAAGTCTCGATATAAGGCGGTAAACGAGATTAATACTATATTAGCAGCCTTATACTCGCGGATATTTATAATAGCTTATCTAGTCTTACTAATATATAGGAAAGAGAACGAGCTAAATTACGAATGCTAAATAACGCTATAGCTACGGTTAACCTTATCGCTAGATAGAACGCGCATATTAGTAATATTAACTAGGATAAGTAAGTAGATAAACGTTAACTATTTATTATAAGAGATAGTTATAGCTTCTTATACTATCGAAATCCACCGTAATAACTCCTTAGTAGATATAACCTACCTCGCTTAATCCTAGCTAAGGTTAAAGAGGTTACTAGTTAGGCGCCGGCTTTACCTAAAAGGACTTAGGCGCTGGCTTTACCTAGAGGGACTTAGGTACCGGCTTTACCTAGAGAGACTCCTAGTTTAGGGCTATAGAGTAACTTACCGATAACGAGTTCGCCTCTAGCATCGAGTATAAAGCGTATAGTATCTTCTTTTCTAATAATACCTTAATATCTACTAGTTTTTCGCAGCGCCTCTCTAGTCGACGTACTTAATACTAGACTAGCACTAAGCTTTTAAAATCGAGCGCCTACTAGTATAGTTCTATAGCGAGTATAAAAGGTAACCGCCGCTATTAGTAAGAGAACTTCTAGACGTATAAGTAATCTACTATAACGAATAAGAGACTCTTCTATATAAGGCTTAAGAGCATTAACGGTATCTTTTAGTACCTTATAAGGTAGTTTTAAAAGACTCCTACGCGAGTTCGACTTTATCCTTCCTCTTAAGGCTAGTACCCTAGAGAAGAAGCTAGCTTCCTAGGCCGTCTAATTCTATAAATAGCTATATAACCCTAGTATTACCGTTCGAGAATTTAAATAAAGCTTTAGCTAGTATAGAGACGCCGAGATATAGACTGCTATTGGTAACCTTAGCTAGATAGCTTTTAGGATCTAAACTACCGGCGGTCTACTATAAGCAGCAATAGCCGAATAGAGAGGATTCTTAGTATATACTCTATCCTCGTTCTAGAGTACGTAGTAGCAACGTTTAATTAAGAAATCGCTATACGAGGCTAAGATTAAGCTACTATTCGCTTAAGTCCTTGCTTAAGTCCGCTAAATAGGGCGAAACATAAACGAACTTTTACTAGGGTAAGATAGTATATATACTATCTCTATAAGGCTAGATCGACTAGATAAGAATAACTATATCTATAACTCGTAGCGTAACCTCCGTAGCTAGCTAGATATATTTATCGTTATTAAAAACGCGCGTCTAAGGATTTAAGCTAGTAGTAACTATAATCGATTCTAGGCCTAAGTAATTAATAGATAGATACTTAATATATAGTATAATAACCTAGACGATCTCGATCTAGATCTAAATCGTTAGCTTTTTACGCTACTAGTTATATCTAATTAGGCAACCTAGTTCTTTATCTCGATATTAGTTCTAGGTACTATCGAAGCAAGTAATTACTTCGTTTTATTTATTATTAATCCTCGTTAACGAGAAATTCGACTCTTTAACTTACTAAATATAATTAAGGCCGAGGGCTAGAGGACGCGAGTAATAGCCTAGGTATAGCTTATATTTAAGGGGTCTATAAAGTAGCGATAAGCAACCTAGATTATACCGTAATAGATTAATAGTGCGAACTGCGGATTCTAGATAATTAAGAATACTTAAGTCTAGTCTCGCTACTTTTAATTAGTAATAAATATTCTAACTAGTTAACTTCGACTTAAGGTTATACGAATATTAGCTGCTGCTTTTAAAGATGCTCTAGAAGAAAAGCAGATAGCAGAAGGTATATTATAACTTTTCTTTACTAGCCCTTTAGCTAGATAGTCTATAATTAATTCTCTTATCTAGCTGTCGATACTAGTACTAGCTTCTTAACCTTAAAGACTAGTACTAATCTCTCTACTAACTCGCTCTTCCTCTAGCAGTCTATCTTCTACTATAGATATTAATACAGCTTCTGCTATACCTAGTAGACGTTAGACGCCGTAACCTTCTCGAACTTTAATACTATAAAGTTAGACTCCTTAAGGTCTAGTATTATAAGCTCCTGCTTCTTAAACTCTAATACTATAACGTTAGGCTCCTTAAACTCTAATACTATAACGTTAGGCTCCTTAAACTCTAATACTACAAAGTTAGGCTCCTTAAGGTCTAGTATTATAAGGCTCTTTTTCTTAAGCTTTATTACTACGAGCTTCTCCTTTTTAAGCCTTAACTTTAGAAAGTATAGGGTACTAGCATCCGAACTTAGATGCTACGGATAGAGTTTAGATCTCGGTTATAGCGCTATAAGAAAAGCGTTAGCCTCGACGATACTAAGGATAGATAATTACTATAACCCTAGTCGGCTAGATAGGCCTTAAGCGTTCTACGTTAATATTTTATTTAACTTACGAGTAATAGAGTAGTTCGAGCTATAGTATTATAACTAGCGTTTAAGAATTAGCGTTTAAGAATTAGCGTTTAAGGATATATACTATATAGGTAGTAAAATAAAAAGAAACCTTTATAATATATAATCTACTTAAGTTATACGGTAGTATTCGTAAAGCAGCGATAGCGATAGCGATAGCAGCAGCAGCATATACGATTTCACGATTTTACGATTTTACGATTTCACGATTTCACGGAATGTGCAAAGTCCGAAAATAATAAACAGGAAAGGTGCGGTAGCCCCCGCCCGTACTAAAGCCAAGCATGTAACGCGCGACAGGATCTGCAGTAGGCTTTCTCAACTTACAAGCCTCATTCTTTGAGCTTCTGTGCTGAGATAGCTCAACATTCTCGGGTTCGATCCTTCCCTGAGGAGAAACGTCTGTTTCGCAGGAGCCATATCTTACTGGGTTGGCAGTGTTTCCAGCAGTGTAGGGAGCTGACCAGCGGTAAAGGTACGGCGAGGTATGAAGTTACTAGCTTACTCCTCCACACCAACTTTTCCCTTGCATGTTACCTAGGGACGGACCTCGGTTGCTTCTTACATGGCTCAACGTTTAAGACTGACCTCGTGGTTCGCCATGAACCATCAAATCCAGCCGAACAAAAGAGTGTTCGTACTGTCCCGACGGATGACAAAACAGAAGCTAAACTTCTGCCGACGGAGCTCTGGTGGGGACCCCAGCAAGTGAGGTCGGAGAAGCGTGTTCTGATCGCCACTTTATGCCCTGGAGTGAAGATCTGGCTACTTGTCGCTGTCAACGGCAGGATAGCGGAATGCCTGTAGCATTTACACAGATGTCTGCCGCCGGTCCGATTGCCTAAGTATCCGGAGCACTACGCCTTGACGTTTATCGGCACCTGGCAAGGGACGGTAAGCCGTGTATGGTGCGGCTCAAGCATGGCTGAACAAGAATCACAATGTAAGTAAGCTTTTATACTTCAAGTTTTCTCGACCCTGTCATGCCTGTGATTACCAAGTACAATTATCGCTACCAATATCTTTCGAAGAAGGTCTGGCAGCATGGCACAAGTTGACGTGCCTCCAGCGTCGGTTGACAGCCAGGTGAAGCCATCAGCGCTTGTCACCGCGATCCCGACGCCACCATCCTCACCACCACCTCAAAATGCAAGAACAATCTCAGAGCTTATCTCATTACGAGCACGATTGGCTGGCGACAAAGCGATACTCGGGTATCCAACCGAACGAGTCAACTACGTCGAGTACACGTATGGACAGATTGATGCTTTCACCGTTGCAGGTGCACGCCATTTTGCACCACGCCTACCACTGAGGCCTGACTCAACAGCGGTGGAATCCGTGGTTGCCATCCTGGGACCATCTTCGCTCGACTACCTCGTGACTGTACTTGCGCTGAGCAGATTAGGATTCACAGTACTATTCCTGTCAACAAGGATATCGGAAGCAGCCTACGTCTCTTTGCTGAGATCGACAAATTGCTCGCATATCTGCATTGATCCCAGCTTCCACAGAACCATTGCCGGTGTAAAGGCTCAGCTGCCGGAGCTGAATGTCCTTGAAGTGCTAGGTAGACCGGACTTCGAGACGCTCCGTCAGGATCAAACACTGCAACAGGCACGTCAGCAGCTCGACCTGAACCAGGAAAGCGGCAAGATTAGTTGGATCATTCACTCGTCGGGATCGACGGGTCTGCCAAAACCAATCTACCAGACCCACGGCGCCGCGCTCAGAAATTATGAGAACAACATGGATATGGAAGGCTTCATTACATTGCCGCTTTTTCACGCACATGGTTTGAGCAGTGTGCTAAGAGGATTCACTAGCTACAAGAAAATTTTTATGTACAATGCCTCTATCCCGCTCACCAGCCAGAACCTTCTCGAGATCGGTCGCAAATATTCGTTTGAAATCTTCTACGGCGTACCTTACGCGCTGAAACTGCTCAGCGAAAGTGATGAAGGCATCGAGATGCTCAAAAAGATGAAGGTAGTCATGTTTGGTGGGTCTGCCTGTCCTGACGGTCTGGGCGATCTACTTGTCGAGCATGGAGTAAATCTGATCAGCCACTACGGGACTACAGAAACCGGTCAGCTTATGACTTCGTTCCGTCCGCAAGGGGACAAAGCTTGGAACTATGTTCGAGTTCACGACAAGTTAGAGCCATATGCACGTTTCGAGCCGAAAGGGGGTAACCTTTACGAATTGGTCATCCTTGATGGCTGGCCATCGAAAGTGGCAACCAACCGTGCAGATGGAGCATACGCCACAAAAGATGCTTTCAGCCCTCATCCGACCATCAAAAATGCATGGAAATATGCTTGCCGCTTAGACGATACGATCGTGCTCATGAACGGGGAAAAGGCAATTCCAATCTCCATGGAAATGGCTGTTCGACAGCATGCTTTCGTGAAGGACGCGGTGGTCTTCGGCTCAGGCAAATCCCGGCTGGGCATGATGGTTGTAGCATCAGAGGCAGCGACGGAGCTCGATCAGGATGCATTGATTGACAGCTTATGGTCGTCGATCTCGAAGGAGAACAACGATGCGCCCGCTTATGCTCAGATAGCTCGAGACGCAATTGTGGTCCTCCCTGCCGGAACACCATATCCACAGACTGACAAAGGCACTCTCATTCGACAAGCATTCTATAAGCAGTTTGCCGACGAGATTGCAGCCCTTTACTTGAGTCTCGAAGGCTCAGCAAGTGGCACACTTGTGCTCGACGACTCAGAGTTGCGGCAATATCTGCGAGAAAAGATCGCAGCATTCATTTCTGGAGCAGACCTTACAGATATTACAGACAGCACAGACCTGTTCTCATTAGGCATCGACTCGCTTCAATCGAGCAGGCTGCGTGGCACTATACTGCAAGATATCCAGCTCAACGGCAACACACTATCTCAAAATATAGTCTTTGAGCAGCCCAGCATATCGAAACTAGCCCAGGCCCTCATCAGTATCAGAGATGGAGCTACATCATCCACGGCGAATGTCGAAGTGGAGATGGAAAATCTGATTCAGAAGTATGGCACATTCCCACAGCATGTTCCCATCGAAAGCCAGTCCACGCAGAAGGTTGTGGTTGTCACTGGAGCCACCGGCTCGCTTGGCGCACACGTTGTGGCACAGTTAGCGAGTCGAAAAGAGATTTCCGAGGTTTGCTGTCTGGTTCGAGCATCGTCGAAAGAGACTGCCATGAGCCGCACTCTCATCTCACTGGGTGATCGTGCAGTGCTCCATCAATTGTCACCAGCAGCACGCCAGAAGATCACAGCCTATCCTTCCAATTTCGCCAAAGAGGACCTTGGTCTCGAGCCCGATGTGTATGATCATCTCAAGTCCGGCCTCATGTCACTCATTCATTGTGCATGGTCTGTCAACTTCAACAAGCGGCTTAGCAGTTTCGAAAATGATTGTATCGCTGGCGCCAGAAACCTCATGCTGCTCTGCCTAGCCACCCGCACGCCGAAGCCAGCTTCGTTCAACTTCTGCTCGTCCGTGAGTACTGTTGCCCGTACACCAGGCTCAATCGTACCAGAAGCTCTACCGGAGTCCTTTGCATGTGCACAGAGCATGGGATACGCACAGTCAAAACTGGTCACCGAGCATATCATAGCCAAAGCTGCAGCACAGACCAGCATGGCTGCGCGAGTGCTTCGCATTGGACAAATCGTGGCCGACCAAACGCATGGCATATGGAACGACACTGAAGCTATTCCTCTGATGCTACAAGCCGCAACGACGATCGGCGCTCTGCCGACGCTCAACGAAAGGCCACGATGGCTGCCGGTGGATGTAGTCGCGAGTTCAGTCAACGATATCTCGCTCTCAGAGGACGCGGGTACATTCTTCAACGTCGTAAACCCAAACGCCTTCCACTGGACACAGGACCTCCTACCAAATCTGAAGCAAGCCGGGCTAAAGTTCGACAAAGTTGGCCAACGTGAGTGGATTCAACGGTTACGGATGTCGAACTCAGATGTCGAGGCAAACCCTACTTACAAGCTTCTCGAGTTTTTCACGAGCAAGTACGACCACGACAGAGAGGCCAAGGCTGGTCTTGATTACGAGACGAAAGCGGTCGAGACGTTGTCTCCTTCTATTCGAGATTGTGCTACTTTGACCCAGGATCTGGTGACCAAGTTTGTGAAGCACTTTTTGGCTACTTCGTGGAGTGCGACTTCGTAGAGCAATCCACTTCTGGTATTCTGGTCGGGGTGGGAAGCACGAACATGGTAAGGTGTTATGGAGTACATGAGCGGCGTCAGACAGATACGAAGCGTCTTTCTTGCATGGTGTTTGACTTAGGTATATCATACATAGGATCAAAAGATTTGTGACCTGTAAAGCCTTCTCACTGTCATTACTGTAACAAGCACAAGTGGCTTTGTAGCTCTCTGTACCCCACCTAAACAAGTGTTTCCAGGTGCGGGGAATCCTGAAGACGCTCCCGCACCGACCTAAGCCATCTTTTGAGTCCCCTCTGTTGGCGAGTCTAAGCTTAATTAACCAGCCTGCACCATCCTAAAACAAGTAGTTGGCTTCCTTGGAACCCAAGATTCTGCATCTTTGTTTCTGCTAGCTTTTGAGTGCGTTGTTGGACTGAATGCACCCTGCAGCATGGCAGCACGATTCCAAGAATGGTTTGGCAATCTTCTTGCTGTACAATCAGTTGCCCAGTTTGGTGCTCAGCAACACCACTATCAGGATGATTCTGCTGGCTTAGCAGGATTCGAGTGCTCTTCGTATTTGGTACCAACACCAAAGGGATTCGAATCAACGTCCCTCGCTGTTGTCAAGGACAATCTTGCTGTCATCCCAGAATGGAACGGTGGCGGCATCAGTACGTACAAACCCCTCTACACCAGACCACGGAAACTCACTTGTCCGTTGTAGAATCACCTTGGGTCAATGCCGACTCCGCAGACGCCCAGTTGGAAGGCTGTATGCAGAGGATTAAAGCAGCTGAGTTCGTCGCTTTCGACGAGGCTTTCCTCGAGTTGATAGGGGCTGATGCCAAGCTGGAGATGGTGCAGTCCTTCGAAGGCGAAGAAGCAAACCATGTTCATGAGGCACCAGTGTACGTGCCGCAGACCAAGGAGCTCGTGTTCGCTGATACGAGCGTTGTTGGCTGGCTCTGGGCTTTGGATGTCGAGACGCACACGGTACGCATCCACGGGTTCCATGCCCACACCACATCCCCAGCTGAACCCGGTTTTGCTAATACATCGTCGTCGCTGCAGCACAGGAAGGTCAAGACAAATCCTCCACTTCAGAACGTGAACGGAGGCGCCCTCCATGCATCCAGGCTATTCCTAACGACCAATGGCTCTCCATCACCTGCTGTCTGGAACTGCTCCTTACCGACGGCAAGTGGCAGCACTTCGCTGGTCGAAGAGACAATTGGCTGTTCCCCGGTGGTTAACAACTACCGCCTCGCTCATCTGAACTCACCGAATGACTTGATCTTTACATCTCACGACAACATCCTCTTCACCGACCCAACATATGGCTGGGCACAGTCATGGCCTGGCGTTGGACCGCCCGAGCTGCCAACAACAATCTACTTCTTCGATACCAAGACTAGAAAATTATTCCCACTGAGCAACAACGACGTGATACAACCGAACGGTCTTGCCTTCGGCGCTGATGAGAAGACTCTGTACGTAGCTGATAGCAATAGCACTAGTGGAAAGCCGATCGGAGTATGGGAGGATAGCGTGAGGAACGTATACGCCTTTGACTTTGATGAGAAGACTAGAACACTGGGCAACAGGCGACTCGTGCATGTGGTTGAGAGAGGATGGCCTGATGGGCTCAGAGTCACAAAGATAAACAATGGACGAGAATTGGTGCTCGTTGCAAGCATGGGTGGGGTAGACGTCGTTGATGCCGCCGGTGGGGGTGCCGGTGTCCTGCTGGGGAAATTCAATGTCGGTGATGACATCGTCTTCAACCTCGAGCCTGTCGGTACGACCGGTGTGTGGTTTTTGACGGGCAAGAAAGGCGTGTATAAAGTCGCCATCACCGGTCAGCAAAGCGGCTAATAATCCTGCTGCCGTTGAACAAATCAGTAATGATTGCATCGAAGCATTGGTGACGATAGCCAGGCCTTCAAGCCTCCGAGCCACACATGCCTCGCGAAGGCACATGTGTCCCTTCTTAGCCAACCCACATTCACCCTGTGCGGTCGTATGAGTACTTATCGGTGGTCAAAGAGGTCGACGACCATCGGCAGTACAGTATTTACCATGCAGACGAGGGGGTCAAGCAACATCGCACACTTGTATGTCTTTGGTCGTATTGCTACGCCCAGATAGTCCCTTCTCCATTGGCTCAGCATTGTTTTTTAAGGTTGTACGATCGAAGAAGCCTTTTAGGAGCAGGTGGGTCACGTCCGGTGCCTGCCGAGGCGGTGGACTCGACCCAACTTCAGACCGCCGCGCGTCAACCCTTCTACCTCCGTAGCAGCATTGCAGACCTGCCCATCTTGACTTGTCCCAGATATACGTTCACAACCAAAGATTGCTGTTCAGGATGTGTCGCTGGTTTGCCTACATATCTCCTACTGAGCCTTGTCTGCTCGAAGATGTGCTTATCACACCAAAGCATTCGCTCGTCAAGCAGGTCCACGACCACTATCTTCCGGGGCTGATTGCCCATAACCCCAAAAGCCTCGGAGATGACATCCTCATCAGGGCTCGGAACAGTGCTTACAACATTGATGGACTTGGCGTTGCCTGGTAAGGATCTTTGCGGTAGTCAATGCCGCTACTGACAATCAGCAGGTACACGTCGAGTTCTGCTGATTTCGAGCAAGGTAACAGTGGGCTGTCTACTGATAGCATGTGGAAAGAAGGACTTCGACCTGCTGCGTATAAAACGATCGTACCGCCTATCAACGATATCAACTTCAGGTCAATCTGTGCTAATACCGAATCCCGAGTCGTTTTCGCCCACATCAGGGCGGCCAGCGGAACTCCGATTGTGCATACGAACAATCATCCCTTCTTATTCGGTCGTCATACGTGCATGCACAACGGAGTGGTGTCGAACTTTTCTGTCATCCGGCGGGCCCTGTGTGCTCGCATGAACGACTATGCTTATGCAGCCATCCTAGGCAGCACGGACTCGGAGCACGTCTTTGCACTTTACATGACTTATCTCACCAAGGAGAACGGTGGAGACCAGGCCAGCTGGGAGCGGGAGTACTCCGTCAACGAGATGGCCAAGGCGCTCCACGACGCTGTTGCTACGATACTTAACCTGCAGCAAGAGTATCTTGGCACCAAGAGAACTCCCAACAGTCTCAACCTCTGTGTCACGGATGGAACCAAGCTCGTTGCATATCGTTTGCGGAACCATTGCAACCAAGAACCGCCTTCTCTATACTACAGTACGAAGGCGGGCACCACACTGAACCGCAAGTACGAAGATCATCCCGATGGCGCGCTTGTACAGAATGATTCTGGACGCAAATCGAGGTCGAAGCATGGCAAGCATCTGATCGTTGCCAGTGAACCAAGCACGTACCGCGCCGATGACTGGCACCTGATCGGCAGAGAGCAGATGCTGCTGGCAGATGAGAAAGGTGGTGTTAGGATAGAGGATATTCCATATGACACGAAATGGAATGCAGAGGATCCGACAATCAAATGAGTTACTACAGCAAACTTCACTCTGTGGATGCAATCTGACTCCACAGAACAATCCGATGTTTTTTTCTCTTAGCGAAAACTGTCTTTCGAGTCACCGTCTTGCTCGACCTCGCAGACGTGGACCCCGATACCTTCGATGTTTTCGTTGATTGGCTCTGTGGCAGGATGATCGACCTTTCAGTTTCAGCAGAGCTAGTCTTGGTTCTCGATGTTATTAAGCTTGCAGACAGGTTGATGATCAACAACTTGAAGAACGACCTCCTTGACTCTGGGAAGTATTGGTTCAACGATCACAGTGCCATTGTCAATATACGTTGTCTCCACACTCTGTAGCGCCACGGAGGAACTGACGCGCAGTCGTACCGAATGTGTCTCCGTGACTGCGTGGCTCTGTACATGCGATGTCCGACAGACTTTGATGGCGGCGCATGCGGCATGGACAAGCTGGACGAGAATCCCGAGATTGCACTAGACACGCTCAAAAGCATCCACGAATACAATAAAGCACCCTGGGGCATCACGAATGCAACAGGACGGTGCGAATACCACGATCACAGCGATGGTAGCAAATGTGTGTGATAAGAGAAGTGCTGTCAGCCAAGCCTGGTGACTGACAGAAAACCAGTATACCACAAATCTACGGTAATAATTGTCTTTTTCCTGTGCTAGTGACGATACGCAAGGACAATGCTCATACAGACGTGACGTATGAGGTAAGCTGCTCCGGACGAAAGACAGCTAGCACCGACATTGACAGGACTGAATTCAACAGGTTGACCAAGGATGGCGATGACTGCGGCATGGAGTCACTCAGGGGGTTCCTACCATGGGATAAACAAGCCATCACAGAACGAAGCTTTCGTCAAGACGCTTGCAAACAATGCATATTGAAATTGACTTCATTGCATTGGTCCACTACTGCTATTACACTGCTTGCTTCCATCTACACCAAGTCACTGCTCGCTAGCCTAACAGCATCTCTATCTGTTTCCTCAATGTGGTATCCGATTGAACCATCTCCGTCTCAACTCCTCTCGACCCGGACGTGCAATCTCCACAACCAGAGTCTCGCCCGGTGGCCGTACAGTAAGAGTCCTCATGCCCCGCATGGTGCTCACGCTTTCAATGCCATCCTCCGCCATCTCGCTGAACTTCGCGTCGATCTTCGATGCTACGTCCGTCGGCGCGGCTGGTGCTGACGCCGGGGAAGTCGCGGACTCGACTTTCGAGAGCTTTTCGTCGACGGCTGACGCGGCACTGTGTTTGACGCGGTTGAGCATGTCGTACGCGGATCGGTACTTGTCGTTGATGTAGACTCTGGGCTGCGCGACGGGGGATGTAGCTGCAGACATAGACATAGAGTTAGAGGTGAACATAGAGGTAGGTGTAGATGTAGATGGCACTTTAGTTGTCATGGCAGACGCACGCGTCTTCCTGGCGCGGGCTTCGGACAGCTTACTAGTCTTGGCCGGGACCCGCTCGAAATATTTCGAAGACGCTGTGCTTATTCGGTTGTTTCTGGTCTGTACGCGCGAGTGGTATTTGTTCCACTCTGATGGGTAGTGTTCGCTGAGGGGGATGCGAGAGATTTCGTCTTCATCTGCAGTGCCGGTTGGAGTCGCCGTCGTCGATACCGTGGGTGAGATGGTATGGTTGGGTTTGGGGTTTGCGCCTAGCCAACTAGGGATCCACCATGCTCCAGCCTCCTGATGGATATTGTTAGTCGTCGAGAGAGGTGTTGGGACTGAAGTCTGCACAACATCATGGAGTGTCGTGGAAGATATCGACTCCAAAGTAGACATCGGCGTAGCGATAGGCGTACCGTCAAGGTTACCCAACTGCACCTCGACATCGGATGGCGAGGGTATCCAGGGTAGATTCTCCTCCATGTACTTAACGAGGTTCTCGCTGGCTGCTGTTGCGCTGGAGGTAGATACAGATGCCAACGGTGTGACTGTTTGAATATCTCTTGGTTCTGGGCCGATAGGCAGGTTTCTCCATATGCGGTCGACTAATCCCCGTCCACGGCCAGTGGTCCCTAGAGTACTATCGCTCGTCACAGACACGGTAGCACCCGTAGAAGTGGTGGCACTAGCAGCAATGGTAGCTGTGGTTGTCACAGCGGCCAAGAGCTGCGCCAGGTCGCTTTTGGCGGCCTCTGTCATGTAAGACAATCCGGTCCGTGCACGACCAAAGACACTGAGGGCGGAGGAGCTGCCTTCTGCGCTTGTCTCGCGAATGGCTTGCTCGATCTCGGTAATGTTTGGTCGTGGTATCGCGTTGTTGACTGCAACAATGAATCTGTACCACTTGTATCCCAGAGCTCCTTGGAGGCGGCCCAGAAAGCCTTGCATCTCAACGTGCAGGAGCTGGAGTTCCTCTATGATACTGCGCAGTGGGGTAGCTGATTGCACTAGGTTTGTCAGATGCTGTACGCCAGCAAGTACTTGTGTCGCAGCACAGAGAGCGAGATGAATCGCAGCCGATGAAATCTCTCCTGCAAAACTGAAGACACGAGCCTTCGTGAGACCATAGATTACGAGAAGGACAAATGCGCCCCATTCAATCTTCAGATTGTTGCCGGCGTAGAAGTTCCATAGCCTCATAACAAAATCCTCGCTCTGCGCAATTGATCGAGGAAGGGGTGGGAGGTTGGCGCGTGCTCGTCTGACTGTCGCGCGGAGCCCATTATAGCGCCGGATTGGCTCTTTGCAGTCAAGTCCAGTCCTGAGCTTGAGCTCTTCTTGGTAATCCGATTCCGCTTTGGCCCATTCACAGTAGACTTGGTGTGGGTTCAGGCAGCTATAGTACGTGATCCAACTACCCCGAAGAGGTTGTCCGTCGCCCTGAACGCCGTTGCGTTCAGCGCTTGCTAACCGGTACATTCCATCGTTCGTCGTATCTGAAGAAGATGAACTGTCGCTTTCTGAATGCTCAGATTGACCCGGACCAGCATCACTGTCGTCCGGGTCGCCGCCACCGTCACCCTGTTCTTGCTGCCTGGCACGCTTGTGTTCCAGTTTTGCTCGCAACTCTGCGTTCCTCATATGACTCTCCATCTTCCGTTGATTTCGATGTTCAGTCGGCCAAAGCTCCTCTGGAAGGATGTCCCACGCCTTTTTAGCGTCAGAACACTCCCAGCAGAACTTGTCGTGAGCCTTGTCGAGCACCTTCCTGTTGATAGCTCTACCTTCTTGGGTGAGCTGGTCAACAGCATCAAGGTCATGCTCTTTTCTCGCATGTTCCTCAATTTGAGCCATTTGAATCATGTCGAGGCCATGAGGCACAAACGCTTCGATCCTTGCCCAACATGTCATCTTCACCACAGGAATTGCGTTCTGCTCTGAGGCATCGGGGATTCTATCCATCGTATCCTGATTGACACAGTGCATTGGCGCGGTTGGCCAAAATCGCTTTCCATTCTCCAGTCTGTCAGCGATGCGGATGACTGTGCCGTCTTCACCACTTCGCACGATTGACCAGTTGAGGGCAGCACATTGCGAGATCAGATCGATAAGACTGTGTCTCATCTGCTTTCTTTGAATCTCCCCTAATTTGTTCTGAGGTCGCCCTTGCTGGTCTGCCACACTGGTGCAGCTATGCATAGGCGAGAGTACCGTCAAGAGCTCATCCGCAAGTTTGCTTGCTTCACGTTCAAGCCATTCGGTAGTAGACTCGGTGCTCTCGGCATTGACGAATTGCGCAACGAGCTTGCTGCGCTCTTTGGCTCGGACAAAGCTATCGAAATAGAGGTACGCCGTGTCGGCATCTTCGTGCATCTTCTGTTGTTTAGTTGGTGGAAGTCCAAACGCTGTATCCTTGAAGATCCTTTGGGTGAACCATTCACCGAGGATGGCATAGACCAAGTACTGGCGGTAGTCAGGATGAGCAAAGAACTTTAGCCATCCATGACTAGCACCGTCCGTAGTGGATGCATCAAGGACATTCACAGTTGTGAGATATAGTGCTGGGTACTTGAGTTCCAGATCGTGAATTGGAAATTGCAACATGTTCTTGACAACCTCCTGCACGTTTCCATTGTTGGATCGGCCGTACCATGTACGTGCGAATTCCTCAGTGTGGCTCTGAACGACATGGAAAAGGTCGGATATCTGACTCAGTGACAGTGGCTGAGGATGCTCACGGAGTATGTTAAGTAGGTGGCGATCTGGATTATCTGGCAGCTTCGTTGGCTCGAATAAAATCTCGTCTAGGTCGCTCAAGATGTCATCGCTTTCGACATCCTCCGTGGCTGGACCGATCACGCTTCGAGGAAGCGCAGGCGAACCGGGCGATGGGATGGATCCCTTTACGAACACCTTCGTCTGGTTGTCTCTTGGGCTGAAGCGAACTTTCTTGGGCGAGCTGCCTTGCGAACTAGCAGAAATCTGTCGCTTTTTGTTGTCATTGAGCATTGATCTGGTCGATGAAATCGGGCTCCGAGCTGCACCGCGAGATTCTTCAAAGCGATGACCGTGACCGTAGAGTCTGGAGAACCTACGTGGGCCAGCAGGTCCTTCTGCATCTGCGTGATAGGCTTCTGAAGCGCGATGATACGAAGATTGGCTAGGTCGTGGTTCGTCAGGGATTGATAATTCGTCCTCATCTGAAGTGAGATCCTCAACTCGCGGCTTGGGCGGGAACTTGGTCGAGCTTCTACGTCGACTTGTTGACTGTCTTGTAGATCGCCGTATGCGTTGGTCACGTTTGGCCTTCGGAGCCTTGGAGGCTGCTCTCGCTCGGCTGGTCATCGTAGCTATCGCGTTATCTGCCTGGCAGTAGTAAGCAATTCACAAGATTGTAGGGACTAGGAGCTGCTTGTCAAGAACAAAAGAAACAAAAGCAGGAGCAATCATTGGCGACATGAAGTTCGACGCAGCAGTATGGTGCCGCTTTCAGCTTTATCATTGTTACCGCATGCAGTCCCTTCCGCATGCATACCATCGAATTGTTGAAACACTCGTTGGCGTACACAGGTCCTCCCTACAAGATTGTGTCGCTCTCTTGTCGTCTATTTTCCCTCTTACCTACAAGAACATTAGAAGAAGGAGATGCAGAGTCTATGGGCCTTACCACTCAAGCGCATCACATGGTGATTAGATGTCAGAAGTAGCTGGAGGTGCGAAAGACTGGGGGATGGTCAAAGCTTCGCTGGTCTCCCAGCCACCTCATTTTCATTTCTGTTCGCACAATTAGCAATATATCGTTTTCGTCCTCTTGTATCGCACAAGAACTGCAAACACGGAGCGTTCAACCTACTCACAGATGTGCTGTGCACTCAATTTCGACCTGTGTCTTGGTTAGCAGGAGCGTCCTGAAGACGTTTGTAGTCGCAAGTGCTCACATCAGTGCCAAATGGTAGATCAGCAACAGCGACACACGTCCTCGCCGGTTTTGGGTCGGGTATCATCTCTGTGTATACATGGTTCATAGCGGCGTAGTCTTGCATGTTCTTCAAATAGATGTTGACCTACACGCAGTGCATGATCAGTCGACTGTGCATTCCTCCACACGCCACGCACATGGGGAGAGAGCTCGGAAAGTGCGAAAGTCCAGAGTTGGCCAGTGCACTCACCTTCAGCAAATTGCTCAAGCTAGAGCCCGCCTCCTTGAGCACTATCTCAAGGTTCTGGATGGCTTTCCTCTGATCATGAAGTTACTATCGTGCCTCGTATACCGCTTTTCACACGGCGTCGAGTGACATACTGTTCGATCCGAAACGCTGCCTTCGACCATCTTCATCGTAGTGAAGTCCATACCAACAGTACCGCTGGCATAGATGGTGTCGCCATATTTGATCGCTTGTGAGAGGAGGGGTGACTTGAGGCCGTCGGCGGCAGTAATGACTTTTTTAGTAGGCATGACTTTCGAGGCTATATAGTCGTAGCGATTCCTGATTCTCGCTTCCTGTGACCGCTGATCCTGCTCCGATATACGAAATATGTGTAAGCTAGCTTAAACCCTCAACAGATGGCAAGAGGGTGCTGTAGTAGCAAGTGGATGCGAGGGTGACTGGATAGTCATGGAGATGACCGGACAAGATTTATTCACTCCGCAAAGATCACAAATCCAACACCAAACATAAGAGGGGACGAGAGGACGAGGACAACGAGAGAACTCCCGACCGCCGAATAAGCAGAGGATGAAGCGAAGCAAGATAAACATGATAGTTTTTGGTACTGTAACGAGCTGATACATCGTGGGTATCATCTACTAACTAGTAACAACCACACTCATGCTTTTCCTCGTCTTCATCCGACACCTCTTCCACACGACCGGCGGTCTTGCAACGAATGAGACCTGGGAACTCTATCTTCTTTGGTCCAGCCAAACCCGAGTTCAACTGCTTCTGCTTTCCACGTTGCATACCCTCCTTGTCCTCACCACCTTGCAACGCACCACTGCACATCGCCATCTGATCCACCATTGCTTCCGCCTCATTGCGAGCTGCAGTATTTGCCGCGATCACAGAAGCCCAGGTACGCAACTGGTCCATGTCAGCATTCACTCTTTCGAGTTCAGAGCGGATATCTTCAGCTGACCTTTCATACCCTCCCGGCCATGTCCATGACGAACTACTCGCCGCAGGCTTCAGTATCTTGTTGATCAGATCTGCCGCCTCATCGTGCTTCTTCTTCTCTGCCTCCTCCTTGTCCTTCTTTGCTTTTGTGTGAGCGTCCGCGAATTCTTTAAACTTGTTGAATAGCTTGGCGTTGTTGTAGAAGTCGACCTTTCCATCATCGTTCGTGATTGGTGTGTAACCACCTCGCATCATCACGACATTCTGATGGTGGGTTCGTTGGTGTTGTCGGTGAGGTTGGCAGCCTTGAGGGCAGATTGTGAGCGGACCGTAGCCATGGACGCAGCAATGCCCGTCCTCGTGTCGTGGCAGGAGTCCAAGTTGGTAGCGTGGCGTGTGGCCTCGAGAAGGAAGAACGATGACTGGTCGCCCCCGACTTTGGCGTCCATATCTGTGGCCACCTTTCCCATGGCAGCCAGGCAGAACATTGATGTTTTGTTGGTTGACATTTTGTTGGCATGGGCCACCTGCACCGCCAACGTAGATCGGAAGTTGGTAGGGTGATCGTCCGCGATCAGAACAGAATGCGCAGTCACAGGGCTCGCATTCATCACAGCTGCAATCCATGTCGCCGTCATCATCCCAGCCCGGTGAGTAGGAGCGATGATCGCCAGGTTTGTGGATCTTCTCTGTCTCATGCGAATAGGAGTGTTTGCACTTGGACTTGGACCGCTCGCGAACTTTGTAGTGCTTGCCAGATGGCATCTTGTCGTCCTGGGTGGTTACGCTTGTAACTTTGAGGTTGACTTGACAGTTGTCGAGTGCCTTGAGCGTTGCTGCAGCTCGATCTTTGCATTCACCTAGCTTGTTCAGTAATTGGTCTCTGTAGAAAGCTAGGTCGAAGGACATCCGGATTGTGCTGGGAGGAAGGAAGAATGATCGTTGTAAAAGCACAAAGTATGTATACTAGGAGGATGAGCCCACCTTGACTCTGCCTCGCTAGCATCGTGAGTGCTGCGTAGATGCTTGGGCTTGGTCATAGGTAGATACAAAGAAACTCGGAATGCATAGAAGGATGGTTGGACGTCTCGGGAGCACACATGCATCTGTAAGATGATCAAGCATCTCGCAAGTACTTCGTGCAGCTTACCACGACATTGTCGGCAATGCTCCAGATACACCGCGACCTCTCTTTGTATCACGAAGGTTTGCTGCGCCGGAGCAATAGTTCATGCTTATGACCACCAGTCCAGAACCAGTCGTGCTATACGGGACATGTGACCGAATCCGGCAGCCTGCCTAGCAACAGGCAACTCAGAGCCAAGCGTCGAGAAGCAAACATACCATTGTGCATTTTGTGCGACTGCGGAAGACCACCCATAGAGATGCTGCTGGCGACGTACACAGGCGCAAGCCGCAGACGACTTACTCAAAGGAGGAATCTTGCCGCAATCGAAGTGTGCTGAAGACACATAGCAATGGGCCATACATATGTGTAAGAGGCCAGGGCAACACCGCAGTGTGCGGCATGTCGTTAAGTAGGGCCTGTGGAGAGTGTCGGTCATGGCAAATATACTTGTTCACATCAACAATGTTGGTAATACATGTTACATTTTGCCAGTAGCTTAATGCTGCTCGTTCTTCTCTGCCAATCGCTGGAATGCTCCTCCTACTGAGCCTTGCTCGGTGAACTGTGATCCGATAGCGCCTTGGGACGAAAGAGGACCTGATGTCTGTTGTTAGCATTTGCTGATGTGAAGATGCACAACACTCTGCCAAAAGGTACTGACCTCCGACCTTCTCGCCCACCTGACCAATGTTGCCAGTGGCTGTGAATTGCTTGCCTATGGCGCCGTCCTTGGAGAAGATTGAGGTGCCCTGACCGGTGGCCTTCTCGCCTGCACCAGACTTTCACGCGTCAGCATAATCACCCTGGGGGGCCTTCTCAGAACGTACACCTTGGCTAACATCCTCATGAATACCCTCTGTCATGTCTGTTGCATTCGTAGCTGCGTTGGCACCTTGATCGAGACCCTTGGCAGTGTGGTCGCCATCTGGGCGGGTGGTGTATCCTGCCTGCTCTGACATATTTGACTGCGCCGATTCGGTCTTTTGCTGCTTGAGCGAATCGGGTTGGTAGGCTGGGTTGTTTCGAGGATGGTTTGGGTCGTCGTATCTGTCTCCTGGTAGACCGTTGGAGTTTTTGACGGGGTTGGGAGTCATGATGCTATATGGGATGATGTCTGCGGCTGCGTAGGGTTATGGTTATATTATGGACGAGTTCCTGGCGAGTCACCAAGTGGGCTGCTGTGCAATGAAGTAATCCTTTAGAGCTTCGTTCGAGCACCGAGGAGGGGTCAGACAATGGGGTCAAATCATAATCATTTGCATCATGACGGAACACTGATCGTGCTTTCTCAAGCGATGGAAGCACGCCCGTGGTGCACTCCAACGACATGATGAGCTCAATGAGGTCAGGAGACTGCTTGACCTTGGGAGCTGATGTCATCATCTCGAACTGGAGAACCTTCCCAGGTTGGAGTAAAGCAGGGAGGACCATGCGCATAACATTAGATACGTTCCTGCCCGCCTGCTTGAGCCTTCAGGTACGATCGGACCTCGTCCTAAGTTACCCAGATAGTGGTGAGCTAAGCGATTGCGCATCTCGCTGAGTCTAAAACAGTACTTGATAGTTGCCGCACGCGGCGATCTAAAGTTTATCGTGCTTCAGGCGCTAGGCCCTAGCCCGAGATAGGTAACTACTACATCGTGCTGACGGCGTGAGAAAGAACAGAAGGAGCGTCATCGCTGAAGCTGCTATATTCCAGCAGACTTCGACATGCATGTGCTCACAACCTTGGCGTGTCTGTCAGGTTATCGTACCCGTCCTCAGTGATCAGCACATCGTCCTCGATTCTGACGCCACCAACGTCCCAGTACCTTTCCAACACTTCCTTGTTGATGTACTTGCTTAACTCGGGGTTCTCCAATACCGGCTCGATGATGAAACGGCAGAAGTACACGCCAGGTTCGACCGTAATGACTGCACCAGCTGGCACTTTCCCTCGCACGCGGAGATATTTGAACATGCTGTCCTCGTCCGCATAGTTTGCATGACCCCCTGTATCGTGCGTGTCCAGCCCGAGGTAGTGTCCCAGACCATGCGGGTAGAAGGCCACCGACACGCGCTTATCGAAAAGCTCTTGCTCCTCACCAACCAGAATGCCGGCTTTGGCAAGACCTCTGATGGCGACCTTGTGCGTTGCCGCGTGCACGTCCTCCCACTGTACGTCTGCGTGAAGCATCTTGAATGCTACTTCTTGCATCTCCTTTACAATGTCATAGATTGTTTGTGACTCTGGGGTGAAGGTACCGCTGAGTGGGAATGTTCTCGTGATGTCAGCGCAATAGCAGTCGTACTCTGCTCCTGCGTCCATCAGGACGTTCAGCCTATTTCTCAGCGGCTGGTCGTTCCGTACGTAGTGCAGTGTAGCACATGAGGTGCCCGTTGCACAGATAGAGTGATACGCCTGCTCGTGCGCGCCATTACTGATGCACGTGCCTATGAAGGCGCCATAGAGTTGTTCTTCGTTCGTTGCATGCTGCGCAACCTTTTGTGCTTCGATATGTGCTAGAGTCGAGATCTGGTTGGCCTTTCGGATCAACGCTACTTCATAGCTGTCTTTGACCACTCGACATTCATCGATGGCAGTGCGCAAGCTATCGAGGTTGGTGGCTTTGAAAGGCAGGAATGTGATGTGGTCCGAGACCTGCTCGGGTATAGCATACACCGTCGTCGATTGCGACGGACCATATGCTGCAAGCGCCGCGTTGACCTCGTTCGTGTACTTGACGTAGTCGACGTTGTACTTTGCCAGCGCCTCCTCCTTTGACTCTGGTAGCCCTGACCAGATGACTTCGTCCGGGTCGACTGGTGGAATAAACAGCGTGAGCTTGTCCAGAGGTATACTGTAGATCAGGTAAGCATCAGGCAATTTACAACCAGACAAGTAGAAGAAGTAGCGCCGCTGGCGAAACAGCACAGCCTGGTCGTCATCCTCGACCATGTGCGTCTTTTGAGCCTCAAGATAGATCACGCCGTCACGCGCTTTGCCTTGGTCGGTGAGATATTTGGCAACCCGCCGACAATGCGCCTTGGCCGGGTATTTCTCTTTCAAAGTGGCCTCCATTGTGTGAATGGTTGCGCGATTATGCCGGTGAAGCTTAGGTAGTGTTGATGCTTCGTGAGGTACAAGAAGCGTGCCTGCGACACTGTCGTTCGGCTACCCGCGGGGCGCATCTTCCACCTGTGACGACTTCTGAAAGACCCCATTCGGCTGAATTCGAACAGGCTAGCCGACCGCTTTTAGGCATCCGTTTCAGGCGGATGAACGCGGGGTAACCTTGGCTAAAGGAGCCTAACTCTCCGAACGCCTCTTATGAGTACTCAGCGGCGGCAGCTTCCAGTCCTCACCACAGCTACTCATAGTGCATGCGACATGATACGGCGGACACGTGCTGTTTTTTCGAGGAAGAGCACTGATCGTAGTAGGCAGGTCAAAAGCGATGAAGCGTGGTTGACAGCTTCAGAGCAATGCGAGGGCCTACTTAGCAATTACATCCAATTCTTCGCAAGCTCTCCTTCGCTGTCTTGTCGAGCTGCCACCTCCAGAATGGCATCTGCCATGCCTATGTAAGCAGAAGGTATTGCGATAGGGCTAGGACCACCTCCCCAACCCACCATGTCATTTGACCTGAAAGCCGGCCAGTGTGGTATAAGTAGAGCACAGTCAGTGGTCGGATCTGGTCATCATCATCATTGATAACCAACACGTCTGCCTAAAACCAGAGTCCCGAGCTGTTAAACTAGACGTACCTAGTCTCGACACCTGTGGGTGGTGCCCAAGAATGGTTGATACTCGTAGGCGCGCTGCCCAGATGGCCTTGGCAATCGCGTCTCTGTTGAAGCTCTAGGAGGCCCGTGACCACAGCAAGCTACCCCCTCATACACCATCCTCAAAGCATTATTGCAAACGCGTCCCGACGACTGCGTGTGGTATATCGCGCCTAAAGACCAACCTTTGCAATGCAGGCTTCCCTCGAGCCAATCATTAATTCTCCAAAAAGAGCTGACTCGGAGGAGACCCCGACGCATGATGATAGACCGAGCAGGCCGATGGTGAACTTTCAGTGTGATATGGAGTCACAACGCGGGGTGCAGGCCGGACAAGAGTAGGGCTAGTACACAGCTGACATGAATATGCCAGATAGATGCTACAGCGCGTACTCACTAGTCGACAAGTCTACCAGATCTCGTCTTCATCAGAAACCGCTGTCTCGACCTCAGCTACGACGCATCAAGCTCGATCAGACCAAACAATCGTATCTAGCAAGCGCCTGCTAAGGATTTGAAGTGTAAACAAAGAGTAGCAGCAGCTATTTCTATCTGCAATGGACACGAAAGCTGGAGGCTTCCAGGAGCCCAGATACCTCGAGTTCCCAAAGTCAGACAAGAAAACTGCCGATGGCAAGCCTATACTGAACAAGTATTCCACTGACTTGACGAACCACCATGACTTTCCGGGCGCAAAGGTGTGAACAAGCATTGCAACATTCCGAATTCGCTACTGACTAATTCAGGCAATGCTATACGCAGCCGGTGTACCGGACAGTGACTCGATGCAGAACAAACCTCACGTGGGAATCTGCTCGGTGTACTGGGAAGGCAACCCTTGCAACATGCACCTGTTGGACCTAGGGAAAGAAGTGAAAAAGGCTGTCGAGAAGCAGGATATGATGGGCTGGATATACAACACAATCGGTGTCTCGGATGGCATCTCGATGGGTTCAGACCGCATGCGTTTCTCCCTGCAGTCCAGAGAAATCATAGCAGATTCGGTGGAAACAGTGACATGTGCGCAAGCTCATGATGCATGCATAACCATCCCTGGCTGTGACAAGAATATGCCGGGCGTGATAATGGGCATGTCGAGGCACAATCGACCTTCGTTGATGATCTACGGCGGTTCCATCGACAAAGGTTACTCGAACTTGATGCGCAAGCCCATCAACATTGCTACCTGCTACGAGGCATTCGGCGCTTATTCATACAACACCCTGAAACAGCCAGCGGACGGTGGTGACCAGTCGGCCACGAAAGACGACCTAATTGAGGACATCGAGAAGCATGCGTGCCCAAGTAAGGGTGCTTGTGGTGGTATGTACACAGCCAACACCATGGCCACGGCCATCGAATCCATGGGTCTGTCATTGCCTGGCTCCAGCTCTACACCTGCCACATCGCCAGCCAAGCTCCGGGAATGTGTCAAGGCGGCAGAAGCCATTAGGACATGTATGGAGAATGATATAACACCGGACAAATTGATCACAAAACGATCCTTCGAGAATGCTCTTGTCATGACTATGGCTCTGGGCGGCAGCACTAATGCTGTGCTGCATTTCCTTGCTATGGCTGTTACTGCTCGAGTTGAGCTGACCCTGGACGACATCCAAAGAGTCTCCGACAAGATTCCTTTCATTGCAGACATGGCACCATCTGGCAAATACTTGATGCCAGACCTGTTCGACATTGGAGGTGTTCCAGCCGTGCACAAGCTCCTGATTGCTGCTGGTCTCATCGATGGCGACATTCCTACAGTGACAGGCAAGACTTTGGCCGAAAATGTTGCAAATTACCCTTCATTGCCTCAAGATCAGGTTATCGTCAAGGATCTGAAATCACCCATCAAGTCATCAGGCCACATCCGGATATTGAGAGGTAACCTTGCGCCTGCGGGCGCCGTTGCGAAAATCACAGGGAAAGAAGGTCTCAGATTCGTCGGCAAAGCTTTGTGCTTTGACAAAGAGCGACTCCTGAATGAAGCCTTGAACAGGGGTGAAGTACCAAACTCTCCGAATCTAGTCATCATTGTGAGGTATGAGGGACCGAAAGGTGGACCTGGCATGCCCGAACAGCTGAAAGCCTCGGCGGCAATCATGGGCGCTGGGCTCAAGAACCTTGCGCTCATCACTGATGGTCGATACTCTGGCGCATCCCATGGCTTTATCGTCGGCCATATCACTCCTGAGGCGGCTGTAGGGGGTCCGATTGCGCTAGTAGAGGATGGGGACGAAGTCACAATAGACGCAGAAACCAACTCTCTAAGCGTCAACGTGAGTGATGAAGAGCTCGAAGCAAGGAGAGCGAAATGGACACCACCCAGAATGGTGGTCACTCGTGGGGTCATGGCGAAATATGCCAACCAAGTCAGCGATGCTAGCCACGGTGCTGTGACAGATCTCTTTTGATGTACAAGACCTCGCGGAATATGAATTTGCTTCAAGTTCATTTCTCAGAAGCCAGGACCAGAACACGGCAAGCGCTCGGCTAAAGAGCTACTGGCATTAGCGTATCTCCGGCAAGTCACCTCTCCGTCTCATCTAGCACTTGCTTTACGATTGAGCTTACACAGAACCGTCGAACCCATGTCTCGCCTTTGACACAATTCACGCCTAGCACACTGTATCGTCCACCGAGAGCCTCAGTCTTTCCTTGCACTGTCTGGAGAAATGGCAACGCTCAAACACATCCATGGGCTCCCAACACCGATTGTCGAGCAACTGCAATAACTTTTACGTACGCTTTCGGAGAGCGTACTGAGATCGCGCTGCCAGTACCATAATTCAACTCCCTTTCAAGCACTACGAGGTAACGCTAGCCGCATTTTCCGTTTGTTTGTCTAGACACACCTGCGATCAATGCTGCCCTGCTGCCTCTTGACCCACCAGCGAACCAGCCCATTTAGCGACATCATCCAACTCATCTTGGCTCATCCAGTGGCCCAATCCTTCGTACTCTTTCCACACCACATCACCACCAAGCTTACGAAGACAATCAGCAGCGCGCCTACCAAGCTCAATATCAACCGTATCATTATCTGTCCCATGCATCAGCAAAATCGGTGTCTGCAGGAAAGCCTCCCCCTGTCCCACCGGCACTCCCAGTTCCCAACCTAAACGCTCCACAGCCCGCCGACAAGCACTTCCATATCCATGCTTGTTCCCCAACACCCCAGCGTTTCTCACGCCCTCAGCCTCGCCTCCAGCAACCTCTCCCTCAAGCACCTCCGCAAAAGGCAGCCACCCACTCATCCCGAAAACCCCTCCCAACGGCCCACCTCGCCACACCAACAAAGCAACCAACACACTCGCACATCCCATACTCAAACCCCCGAGCACCACCCTCGTCTCCCCGACAACCTCCGCCTCCCGCCTTACAAGCTCGTGGATCCACACCGTCGTCTCGCGCAGCCCCTGCACCTGCCAGCCGCTGTTCTCGCCGCTGTTCCACGAGTACACGTCGAACCACTGCGTGCAGTCGGCGATATCGAACACCCGGGCGTAGCGTGGCGCCGCGGTCGGGAAGACGAAGCGGATGTGCGGATGCGGTTGGAGGAGGCGGAGGAAGCTGTCGGGTCCTGAGGTGGCGAAGGAGAAGGCCGTGTCGCCGCGACCGTGCAGGATGATCCAGGATTGGGTGTGGGTTGACGCAGGCTCGACGATGAGCGGGGCCGGGTAGGGGGGTGGCGTGGGATTGTTGTCGACGCGGGGTTCTTGCTTGGCCTGTTGTGGATTGATCGTGTTTGCTGGGGTGGGAGAGGACATGTTGTTGGCGTTGGGAATTGAATTGGCTAGTAGGCTTTAGAAGCTTGGTGCAAGCACTTCCTCTATAGTTGTGGACATTGTTTACGAGACAGGCAGCAGAGTGTCTCTGATTGGTCTCTTTGCTGACCAGTCATTTCCATGCAGCCACCGGGGATTCCTCAACTTGTTAGTAGGTATGTCACGTTCGACGTACTCGGAACGAGCATCGTCAAGATCTGTGCCGCATGCAGGAGAGCATTGATTTGGTTGAATCATTCGGGATCTGTTGGCTTCGACTCAGCTATAGTGATGTCTAAACTGTTACGATAAAATGACATTGTGGAGCCTGCCCACCCGACAACCATTGTCCTTCGTTCATTAAATATACGCGATCTTCGGAAAGGCAGCATAACATCGTCATATCTTTCACTCTTCTTCAAGCTCTTGCAGCTGCCTCACGCCACGGCGAGATAAACCGGCGCCTTGATTGTGGTGTTGATCCGCTGCGCGCAGATGGCGTTTTCAGTATCACATTCGTAGTTCGGAGTACCAGGGTAAGTGAGGTTGACCATAGCATATTTGGTGAGATAGCAGTATTGGGGACACTCTCCGACACTATTGGGAGTCAGTATGTAGGCATATCCTCCAAGATCCTGCGCGAACCTTGGTTCAATTACAGTGTGAGCAAACTGGAGCTGAAAGTCCTTCACTCCGTTGAACGTATTCTCTGGAGACCACGCTCGCATCGTGTCGTTCTCGCATGAGTATTTGGTTGTGTCAGGTGGTGATGTACCGGCTCTCCATTCGATCTGGCAGAGGACCGGGTCCTCGTTTGGATAGTCGTCGTCGATCACGAGTACTGTGTCGTGTCAGCCTGTTGCGCCAGATCGTGGTAAGTCTGAGGTACCACTGAGTGTGCTATTATAGCTTGAGGTCACATCGGCTTGGTAGGGATTTGAGATGAACAAGGCTGCAATAGAAAGGTCGTTCTTGAAGTCTTGCCCCGCAGTAGGAGCAGTGTGTACGGGAGTGAAGCAGCTGGCAAGCACACTTGCTGTAACGATCCTGAACAGAAGTGCCATCCTGTGTGAGCGTGGGTGGATGTGCCGTATTCGTTCGGCTTGCAGTCAGAGAGATACAGCTGATTCTGAAATGTTAGTCTGTGGGATGGTGAAGGTACGGGAGCGTGCTGGCTGTACTCCAATGCTTTCCTCTAGGACTTTAAGTATCAGTCCCAGTCACATTGCAGTGTCGGGAACAAGCGAACAGCCTTCAAACGTAGCAGCAGTATGCACGACACTTGTTACCGTGTCCCGAGAGCAAGCTTGAATATCTGTGTCATTGTGCTGGTTGGCAGTCGTCATGTTGGTCCACTTTCTCAGCCTCATTGTAACCATCGGACCTGGCAGGGACAAATGACTGAGTTGAAAGGAACGCTTTTCGAGCGACCCATGGAAAGTGTGCTGAAGCTTAGGGCATCTGTTGGTCACTACCCTTTGCGCGTAAAGTGCGTCTCGGGAAGATGCATACAATCTTGGCAAAAGCACTACCATAGGCATGGGACAAGAGATCAGTATAGTAAGTCTGCATATTCTTGTACCACCTATGCGGGCCATTTGGTGTAGGCGAGGATAGTGATCCCTGGTTTCGGGCTTTGTGGTGGGCATTTGGAACAGCATGGAACGAAGGAGCCAAATCCTGGTTGAGACCAAACGTACCTTTCCTGCAGTGTTGCGGTACCGCAACACAGATGACATGTTTGTTCCAGTTTCGTAGTCAATGACTGCCACTATGCTTCCCCAACACGACCCATCAACTATCCCTGTCTTTCATTGCTTAGCAAAAAGACCGACTCATTGGTTTGTACTGTGCGTCCGACCTGTGCTAGAGGGCAGCCTGCCCAAGGTATGAAGCCTGTCACCGTCAATTCACGTCACCCCGCGTGGCATGAGAAGGTGCGATGCACACAATGAGTCGGGGATGTATGAGTTTGAAGTTGCATTTGAAATGTGATTGTTCTGGTTGTGGATACTCATGCCCAACGAACAGCATTTGCCCTCCCCGTGGGTGTGACGTCTCACCACAGACACACACTATCTCTCACGCGCGTACGGAGAACATCAGCAACACGACTATAGTCCGCTGAGAACACCAATACACGCCACACATTCTTCGATAGGGTCATTCCACTCCTTGCCTCCCAACTCATACACAGCGCGTAACGTTTATCCCTTCTTCTTGCTGACACCGACAGTTCGTCCTCTTCGTCCAGTAGTCTTGGAGTGTTGACCTCTTACTCGGAGACCCCAGTAGTGTCGGAGACCACGGTGGGCTCGGATCTTCTTCAGTCGCTCCAAATCCTCTCGAAGCTTGCTCTCCATGCTGTTTGCCAAAACCTGGCTGTCCTTGCCGTCAACAATGTCGCGTTGTCTGTTCAAGAACCATCCTGGGATTTTGTACTGTGTGGGGTTTTGAATAATAGTGACAATTCGCTCGAGTTCTTCGGATGTGATCTCTCCAGCTCTGCTTAGATATCAATACTCTGCTCTTTCAACAACCTGAATCCACGACATACCGCTTGTTCAAGTCGACATCGGCCTTCTTGCAAACCAAGTTGGAGTATCTACGACCAACACCCTTGATTCGGGTCAAGGCGTACATGATCTTCTGCTTGCCATCGACGTTGGTGTTGAGGAGACGCAAGATGAACTGGACTTCGCAAGATTAGTATTCCTCGTCGCGCGCACGGCCTCAGGTTGCTCACAGTTCGACTTCTCTCCGCTGACGAGAGACATGATGGGCAATTGTCCTCCTGGTATTGATTTGACGATTGAGCTGCGGTGTTGCGATCTTCGAAGTCAGTGCCGCAGAAGTTTGTGCGCGGGTCAATAATTTCGTGGCAACTCTTCCGAGCTTGGCATGGCTGAACAAGGCTATCGCTCGACAAGGCTAAGGCATCGATACTGCGGTCACCGCGCTAGTACAAAATGGGATTCAAGCGAAGGCGACAATCGGAGGACCGCAAGGCGAGGGACATTGTATTCGTTCCTTATGTCCTATATATCTTTTGTCAGGGTGATGTGCGCTGCGTTGTTGCACAATATACCACACTGATACTGCGAAACTTTCAATGTGTTTGTTCCCCAAGCTTCCTGTACTGTGACCACTCGACCTAAGCCAAACTGCGCCGTTGGTCACAACGAGAATGCTGGTTTGGGGATATAGCACAAGTACAACTACTGACGAGTTTGAATGACCCTCCCACAGATCACTGCGTGATGATCTCTTCGTCTCCGTCAGGGTAGGACAGACTATCGCATGCCAGTGAAGGTGAGCGTAGGGAGCACCCATGGAGTATTCGCGATGGCGACAAGACAACTTTATGTCAAGGCAAAATTATATTAACGTTGAAAAATTTCTTCATTTTGCTATCTAGCTTTGGGTATCATGGTATGTTCATCTATTCTGGGTCTGGCATCTTGAGGACGTATCTTCCTGTGATCGCACCCTTGTGCATCTTCTCGTACACATCTGGCAAATCCTTCAGGTCAACAGTCTTGAATGGTGCGTGGATCAAGCCACGAGCAAAGAAGTCGATCGCTTCCTCGGAGTCCTGTCGGTTGCCGACGTATGAAGCCTGGATTCTGACCATCTTGAGGACAGACTCGAAGACTGGTGCTCGGATGTAGGCACCAGCTGGCAGACCGATGACAATGACGGTACCTCTTGGTCGGACATATTCGGCAGCCTGCTGGAATGGCTTCTCGTTGACAGCGACGAGAATGACTGCGTGTGGGCCCAGACCGTCCTTGGTAGCGGCCCGGACGTCCTTGGTGATATCGCTAGACTTGGCGAAGTCGATGAATGCCTGCATTCTTGGTTAATATCCTTCCAATCACTAGAGAACATTTGACTCACATCGCAACCCATCTTCTCGGACATAGCCTTCTTCTCATCACCAGAGTCGATAGCAATGGTGTTGAGACCCATGGCCTTTGCATATTGTTGAGCCAATGATCCAAGACCACCACCGGCACCAACAATGGCGACGGTCTGGCCTGGTCGGGCACCCGACTCTTTCAAACCCTTGTACACAGTGATACCAGCGCAGAGGACAGGAGCGATCTCATCGAGCGGTACACCCTCTGGGATGTGTGCAACGTGCTTCGCACTGGCAATGGCGTATTGCTGGAAAGATCCATCGACGGTGTAACCGGAGAGCTTAGGCGTAAGGCAGAGCGGCTCGTCTGCTTGTTGGCAGAATGTGCAGGAAAGGCAGGAGTCGTTCAGCCACTTCACACCGACAGCCTCGCCGATTTTGGCATCTTGGTCTGTGACGCCCTCGCCTCGGGCAACGACGATACCTGCACCTTCGTGACCACCAACGAGTGGTAGCTTGGTTGGGATGGGCCAGTCGCCGTTGACGGCGTGCAGGTCAGTGTGGCAGACACCAGAGTATTTGATGTTAACAAGGACTTCGCCTGGTCCTGGTTTTGCGACTGGGATCTTCTTGTATTCGACTGGTCCACCGACTTTCTCGATGACCTGAGCCCATTGCTCTGTTGGAATGTTAGGGGCCATTATGGTAAGAGATGAAGGAGTTCGTGAATGTCTCGAAGCAATGAATGGTGTTTAGCGTGAGTGCTGATGAGAACACGGATTCAAATCAACAACTGCGCAGCTGAGTATATGTACTTGTTTTCCTCGCATGGCCGCCCTGCTCTCCATGCGGGATCAAAGGGATTCCCCTCAACAAGTCGTCTTCTACGGAATGGTCTGACTACGAGACAGCTTCCCGGTCCACTCGGCGTTTGGGAAACCAGTCCGTTTTCGACCTGCGAAGTCTCGCGTTTGCGTGGTCCGACGGAGCAGAGTAAATGGTTGGAAGCCAATTGAGCCAATGCCCGAGTGAACAACATGTATGGATCTACGGAGTGGCCCCGGGCAAAGATGAGTACTCTACTGATGCAGCCTTAGCGGACAGGTACTTCCCAAGATTTGGAGACACGCCTGCGATGTGAGTGGCCACTCAGCCACATCGCTCGCTTGTTGAGAGGGGCGATCATGCATAGCACCATTACGGACGGGAGGGACAGATTTCACTATTTCCGCTCAGAGATGTCTAAAAAGGGTTGCTTGCCCGCTGTCCGGTCTATCGGCTGCCCACAATGCTAGGTACATGAATGAGGAGGTTCAAGCCGACTTTCCTCCAAAGTCAACGGCGCCTGTCTCCAGCAACTATGTCTGCAGATACGCATACGTACCCGGACAAGCATTTGATTGCCTGGCAGTGCTTTCAGTCAAATGTAAACAAATGATGTATTTGAGGGGAAGCGACGCGGGGGATCTGACAAGCTCGGAGAACTTTCACCTAGCTTGTAGCGAGTACTTGCATGTGGCATAGCTCCGGGCTCGACCACAATAGATGTTGCCGAACGTTTTTTTTGGTTATTGGCCTGGGCTAATGGATGCACCGGAATAAAACCCAATGCTACTCTGGGGTATCGCTCTTCGGGTTTGAATTTGCGTGGCCAAGAAAGCGCGCGAGCTTGACTTGCATGGTCAGGGTCTTGTGCCCCTCACTGTTTAGGACGCGTCGCCCGACTGGGCGCAAACAAACTCACGCCCAGATTTGTTTTTCAACAGCTAAGGACGCGCGCTGCAAAGCATCACCTGGAAACACGGGGAAGCAATGGCACATGACAACTGCAGTGGCAGAGTCTAGACCGCAGCCACACCTCGTTGAACGAGTCTTAAATCCATTGTACGAGCTCAATGTGACTCAACAATGACCTGATCTAGACGCGTCTTCTGAGGCCCAATGCCGGCCGTTTATCTCTGGCGCATGACATTGACCACACAAGTCGGAAGTGTCTATTCGCCAGCAGCCAAGAGCGACGACGACGTTGCAGACAAACAGGTAAAACACAGTATTGACAGATTACTGACAACCGGCACATAGTCTTCTCGCGTCTTAATGCCTGCTTCCAGGCTTCCATATTGGAGGACCGAGATTACCGCAGTCTCTTCAACATGACCGGTCGAGTCACCGACGATGAGATTGAGCGTTTGCCTACCCCGCCGGGAGTCTTTCTGAGGAGACCACAGATTCTATGGTGTAGCAAGCGCAAAGCAGTGCTGGGTAGGCTAAGACTGCGCAACCCGACGATATCCGCTGTACGTCCAAGTTAAGCGGCAGCGCTCAACTAAGGCACCCAAGGTGCGAGACTAACCTAGATTCGTTAACGACCTATAGCTTTTGAAGAGGTGGCTTTCTGATTTCCTGCATGTTCGTGTCGGCAGGCTGTTGTTGTGCTATAATGCTCTCTGAAGTCGACAGCAATTGCTCGCAACCACATCCGATAGCACGATCACATGCGTGTCGCTCCCAGGAAGCTGTGTGGCTGCAGGCCTAGTGCACGCTGTTCAGCTTGTAAGGCGTCTCTACCATGAAACAATCTGCGAGTTGCATCCCCTTGCAAGAAGAGAATTTGGCAAGAGCAGTGCACTCTTACGTGTACAAAATCGAATTTTGGAACTCCCTGAACAGCTGAGTTCTTGACAGCAGCACAGTAAGGTCGAGGATACCAGCTGGTTTTCAGGACTATTATCTGCCGAAAGCTTGCCCCGGCACAACTCAAGAAAACATTCAGGCTCGCGTCATGCCGCATAACCCCACATCCCGTTGCCCGTATCCGATGATCTGCGCCCATAAGCTGAGAACACCAGAAGTACGGGACTGACTTGAAAAGAAGACTTGCCCACAGCATTCGAGTATTTGCATGATTCCCACAACTACGACTACTGAATCCTGAACACTCCAATACAGGCAAAGGGAGAGAATCAAGATGGCTGCGACGACCAACGGCGCCTCGAACGGCAAAGCCCATGCGGCCTTTGACTCTTCCTCAGTTGTCCCGCTGTTCCTCGATGGCAAACAAGTAACCACAAGCTCTACTTTCGATGTTGAATCCCCAGTCGACAACAAAGTCTGCTGGAAGTGCTCGTCTGCGACCGAAGAAGACGTGCAGAAAGCGATTGCCTCGTCCGAGAAAGCCTTCAAGACATGGAGCAAGACGAAGCCCACCACTAGACGAGACATATTCCTCAAAGCGGCACAGCTGTTGAAACAAAAAGAGGAAGAAGCCATGCTATACAGCAACACCGAGACCGGTGCAGCCGAATCTATGTTCAGGTTTGAGTACAACCTTGCTTATGAGGGCTGCATGACACTTGGTGGACTGATTCAGTCCGTCCAAGGTTCCGTGCCGACTATATCAGAAGAAGGGTCCTCGGCGATCATGCTCAAAGAGCCGTACGGTGTTTGCCTTGGGATTGCGCCCTGGAACGCTCCGCATGTGCTCGGCATGAGAGCCTGTCTTGCTCCGATCGCTATGGGTAACACTGTAGTCCTGAAGTGCCCCGAATTCTCGCCTGCTACGTACTGGAATTTCGTCAATATTCTGCACGAGGCTGGTCTGCCTGCTGGCGTTTTGAACACCATCTACCACAAACGGGAAGACGCAGCGCAGATAACGAACGCCTTGATCACGAGTCCAGCAATCAAGAAGGTCAACTTCACCGGCTCCACCAACGTCGGCTCTATCATAGCTAGTCTTTGCGGCAAGAACCTCAAACCGTGCCTCATGGAGTTGGGCGGAAAGGTATGTTCTTCATATGTCACCTCCCGACATCACAAACACAGAATTAACTAGAGAACTTAGGCTCCCTCAATAGTCTGCGCGGACGCAGACCTTGACAATGCAGCACTTCAATGCGCACTCGGTGCTTTCTTGCATGGAGGTCAGATCTGCATGTCGACCGAGAGGATCATCGTCGAGTCAACCATCGCAGAGGACTTTAAGAAGAAGCTCTCGGAGAAGATGGATCACGTCTTCTCGAAAGACCAACCTGCACCGGTACTAGTGAATGCACCGCCTGTCAAGAAGAACAAGGAGCTGCTCAAGGACGCTTTGTCCAAAGGGGCAAGAGCAGTCTATGGAGATGTTGACGCTGAAGAGTCCTCCAACACCAGGATGAGACCAGTCGTGATCGAGAACGTCAACAAGGAGATGACCATCTACCACACGGAGTCCTTCGGGCCTACTGTGTCGCTGTACGTCATTCCCAGTGACGAGTCGTTCGAGGAGAAGGCGCTTGAACTGGCGAATGACACAGACTATGGTCTGGCCAGTGCCGTCTTCACAGAGGACCTAAGGAAAGGATTGAGGCTGGCCAAAGGTATTGAGGCTGGTGCAGTACACATCAACAGTATGAGTGTACACGATGAAGCTGGGCTACCGTACGTGTCTCCCCAGTGCATAATCAGAACAAGGCTAACCAGAATTTAGGCATGGCGGTGTCAAAAAGAGTGGCTTTGGCCGCTTCAACATGAAAGAAGGTCTGGAGGAGTGGTGTAAGACGAAGATCGTGACCTGGAAGGACTAAGGAACGAGCTTAATAGGCGTGTCGTACTCTAGCAACAGTAGTGTGCAGAATAAAAGACGGATCAAGGCGCTGTCAATTGAGCGCACAATATGTTATTCTATCCTGGATATATGATAACTCTCGACCAGATCAAGATACAGATAGGCTCCTGCCGGTCACTCAAGACGACCGCCTCTGTACGCTCAACCTAAACCAATGAGCCTACTAGGGCGGTCACGTTGAGATGCCGAGGGAGATAGGATGAGCGGCACATGAAGCACCAATACGGCATACCACGAGATTGCTCCACGTAGTGGCGGCGGAGATCGTGCCTTGCATCCGATATGGCCATGGGGTAAACCTCCACCAATTGACGTGCGCCTGACAGGTGTCAAGTGATGGACTATGGAGCACCCCAGCCACACTGCTGGCCAGTGTCGGTCTAGCAACGGCCGATAACAGGCACCACGATAAGTCGTCGCATGATCAGCGTCATCTGCTGCTTGCTCCAGGTCCTCAGTTCTCAGCTCAACTGCTGTTGCCATCTTCCATAACCCATCATCTTTAATTGCTTTGGTGATTGTCTAGTCATTCTGTATTCTCATCTTCTATCTGTTGATAAAGCTCCGCAAGATGAGAGTTCTTTCAACGGCGCTGCTGGCCGCAGGCGCTGCCACGGCCAGTGTCATCGAACAGCAGCCTATGCAGCTACCCAAATCCTTCCCTGAGCGAGCGAAGAATGCCCTTGACAGTCAACTTCACAGCATGAAGGACACTCTCAAGGGACTGACTGCTGAAGCCGCAGCTGTGTGGGACTCTGTTGCAGAGGAGTTCCCCTCTCAGATGGCTGCAGCCAGCTACTTCTCGCTCCCTAAGAAGCACACCCGCAGGCCGGATCACGAATGGGACCACATTGTCCGTGGCGCCGACGTTCAAAGCGTCTGGGTCGAGGGTGCCAACGGCGAGAAAGAGCGGGAGCTTGATGGCAAGCTTGAGTCGTACGATCTGCGTGTCAAGTCAGTTGACCCGAGCAAGCTCAACGTCGACCCCAACGTCAAGCAATACTCCGGATACCTTGATGACAACGAGGATGACAAACACTTGTTCTACTGGTTCTTTGAATCAAGAAATGACCCCAAGAATGACCCCATTGTCTTGTGGCTCAACGGTGGCCCTGGTTGCTCCTCACTGACCGGTCTCTTCCTCGAGCTCGGTCCATCTCGCATCAACGAGGATCTCGACTTGGTCTTCAACCCATACTCATGGAACAGGAATGCCAGTGTCATCTTCCTCGATCAGCCGGTCAATGTCGGTTATTCCTACTCAAGCTCGAGCGTGTCCAACACTGTCGCTGCCAGCAAGGATGTGTACGCTCTGCTCACTTTGTTCTTCAAACAATTCCCAGAATATGCTCATCAAGATTTCCACATTGCTGGAGAATCTTACGCCGGCCACTACATTCCTGTCTTCGCAGCTGAGATTCAATCGCACAAGAAGACCAACATCAACCTCAAGTCTGTCTTGATTGGGAACGGCTTGACTGACGGTCTCACACAATATGAGTACTACCGACCAATGGCTTGCGGTGACGGCGGTTGGCCAGCTGTTCTCGATGAGCAATCTTGCCAGTCGATGGACAACGCACTTCCAAGGTGCCAAAACCTCATCCAGGGCTGCTATGACAGCGAGAGTGTCTGGTCTTGCGTTCCAGCAGCTATCTACTGCAACAACGCCATGCTCGGTCCATACCAGCGAACTGGTCAGAACGTTTATGATGTCCGAGGAAAGTGTGAGGACAGCAGCAATCTCTGCTACTCAGAGCTCGGCTGGATCAGCAAGTGGTTGAACGACAAGTCTGTCATGAAGGCACTCGGCGTTGAAGTCGATGGCTACGACTCCTGCAACTTTGACATCAACCGCAACTTCTTGTTCCAGGGTGACTGGATGAAGCCCTTCCACAGACTCGTCCCAGGCATCTTGGAGAAGATCCCAGTCCTGATCTACGCGGGTGATGCCGACTTCATTTGCAACTGGCTCGGAAACAAAGCTTGGTCCGAGGCGCTAGACTGGCCTGGTCACAAGGACTTCGCCAAGGCGGAAATGAAGGATCTCCGCATTGATGGCGAGAAGGATGGGCGCAAGATTGGAGAGGTCAAGAGCCACGGTAACTTTACCTTCATGAGAATTCATGCTGGCGGCCACATGGTACCTCTCGATCAGCCCGAGTCTTCTTTGGAGTTCTTCAACCGATGGTTGATGAAGGAGTGGTTCTGATCGATGGATTTGGATTAACTCTACAAAACAGGATGTTTGGTGCTGGGGGGGGGCTCTCTCGTAGCTCATAGCCATAATGTGTGTGATGTATATTAATGATCGATATCACTTCGCGCTTATTGAGAACCCTTCCACTCGCGATGCTGCTCGTTCATGTCTGCTCATGTGGTTTACAGGGTACTGCCTGCCATCCCAATGTGATTGCCAGCGCATACATGATTTATCGTGATGCTTCGCGTGAATGTGTATAAAGTTTGCCCCGGCAAAATCCCGTCGCTCAAGACACCCCTCCGCCCTTGTGTGTTCTAGTGATGCATTCGAATTGTGTGAAGTCTGCCTCTCTTTGACGGTAGCAGGTACAGGGATACACCTGGGAACAGCCGTGCTCTGATAGAATCAATACACATATCTGGTCGATAGTCAATTGCTTCCAACGCAGCTGCGCTAGATGCTGCGCTATGATTGGGTAATCACCTGCAGGTCATCTTGGTAGTAGTCACTTCCACACGTCCAATCAGCGTTCGTGAGCCACCTCGAAGCGCTCGGTCGAGGCAACTCATGACCCAGCACGAATAGAAACCACAGCCCGCTATTTCTCTCGTCTGCCTTCTCTTTGGCCATTCTACGCGCCTTCGTGGTCTCTCAACCTTTCTATTCGTCCTTTTCTCCAAGACCTCAAAGCCGTGTGCCACGTCTTTGCAGATGGAGGATGGTTCCTGTGATACCGCAGCCATGTGCATGCCTTGCTCGTCAAGCTGCCTACACCAGAGGTGGACCGTTATCCATTTCTGTCACTCACCTCTTCCTCAGGTTGGTCGTTTTCAAAATTAGATATAGGTGCCGCATTCTTCGCGCTTCTGTCTCTCCCTCCTTTCTCCTCTCCAGCAAGCAAGTCTTGTCTAATTTTGATACGCGCCTTTTAGCTATTGCATCTAATACACCCCGTCTGGGACGGTCCTCTGTTGTGCCTGGAGCATTCGATAATAAACGCCGACCCAATACCCATACAACACAACAGTCGAACCAGACGTTCTCCTTACTCGTCAAGCCAGTTCTGTTGCCGGTCAACAGTTCTATCAATAGTCTATTACGCGTATCATACTTGCTGCCCTTATTACCTTTCTTTCCTACCTGATTTCCATCGAGGACTTGCTCCCTTTCCACCTTTGGACATCACGATAGGTCTGGTACCTGTTGTTTGCACCTTACAACGATAATTCCAGGTCTTTCAAACAGTCTTTTGCACCTTACTACCTTCACAACGATTGCCGGTCAATCGTCACTAATTAATTCATCCATTGCTTCATCGACGACTCACGATCTACGACCAACAATCAACGATTTCCTAACCAGTATCTCAGCGTCTAATTAATACAACAAAACAACAATCAGAATGGCTTCCCCAGCAGTTCAACTTACATTTACTCTCCGAACCTCCGAGAATGTCCGCACAGTCCACCTTCTCGGCTCATGGGACGGCTACAAGTCACAGCTTCCTCTGTCCATCCCCAAAGATGCCGCCAAGCCCGGCTCCTGGAAAGGCACATTCCGCTTCCAAGGTGCTCATGCCTTGAAGCTCGGCAGCCGCTACTGGTACTACTATATTGTGGATGGCTACCACGTCTCCCACGACCCTGCCAAGGAGCATGTGGTGGAGAAGACCACAGGCCGAAAGTTGAACGTGCTCAACGTGCCAGCTGGCAACAAGCCCGCTGCAGCACCAGCCGCTGCCCCAAGAGCCGCTGCGAGCGTCAAGGCGCCCAGCTCCACCGTACCACAGGGCCGTGCCTTGTCACCAGGCCGCATTGTGCACCCCAAGCCTCAGAAGCCCTACGCTAGTCGAGGTCTGCGAGAAGCAGATTACGAACAATCACCCATCGATGACCTCGAGGACCGCCTTGCCGGCACCAGACTCTCCGACCGTGGCGGCAACTCCTCGCCATCCGAGCTCTCGGAGTGCTCCGAGTCCAGCGGCACCGTCTTCTCCTCATCCGCCGGTTCAGCCAGCTCTGCCACCTCAGACAGCGATGGCGATCGATGCAGATGCAATAGATGGGGTGTGACACGCGATGGCCGAAGAGTCATGCTAGACTGCGGCGGCAAGAGATGTGGCTACACCAGCAGCGATGAGAGCAGTGAATGCGACACAAGCTCGGAAGAAGAATCGTCAGATGATGAGGAAGTAGAGACTCAGCGAGAGGCTGAGTTGAGAAGGCGAGCACGTGCTCAATTGGAGGCTGAACGTGCGCGAAACGGTGTCAAGGCTGCGCCAAAGCCCGCACCCAAATCTGCCCCAGCGAAAGCTGCACCAAAAGCTGCGGCACCAGCTGCCAGAAGCCGCCACGCGCCTGCCGCTGCCGTTGAAAGGAGAAGAAAGTAGCTGAAGATCACACGCTACTGTTGATGTGATGTGGTGGTTTGTCCTCTGACGAGAGGATCTTTTTCAATCTCTGGCAACATCAGAACTCTACACATGCCAACACCAGCGTCCCCGCTGGTCAAAGAGCCACGATGTCTAGCCTCTGAACTAATGCACTGACGCAAGTCTGTGCAACGGTCACGGTATACCCTGCGTCAGACGAGACATGACAGGGTCAATGCCAACACGAAACACATTTGACAAAGCGATTCTGCCGCGCCGACTGGCCAGTCACAAGTTCAATTGATGAAGGCGTGGCAGCACGATTGCATTTTCTGTCAAGGTGTCAATGGGTCTGTACTCAATAAGATCCATGCATACACTCCACTCTCTCCGTGCCCCTGTACATGAAGTGACCCGACGTATACGTAGTGCCGGCTACGCCGATCCTGTCCATGCTCACCTGACAGTCCGCCCTCGAGGGCTCACACAGCCGGCTGGTTCTTTCCCGCCTAATTACTGTACCTATCCACGCTCGACTCTAGGTGCTAATCTACTGACCGCGTGCACCATCCATTTCCCACGGCAACAGCTCCGGTTGACTCTTCCTTCCTACCTGCCCCGTGCATGCCATCTAGGGGTTCCTCAACCACTCCGACTCCTCGTCGGAGTCGATGATGAGAGGACTCTCTGCCGTGCCCCCGCCGCCGCCGCCGCCGCCACCGCCACCGCCGCCGTAATTCTGATACTGATGCTGATACTGATACTGGTGATGTGGTGCTTCTTGCTGCTGCGGGTGTCGTGGTTGCGTCAGTTGCTGAGGCAGACCTGCTCGTAGGTGTTGCGGTGCTATTTCCTGCTGCTGCCGTATTTCTTGTTGTTGCTGCTGGTAATACTGCGTCTGCGGTAATGGAGTCTGCTGTACGGGCGGGAAGTGCTGTGGGCGGCCTGTCAGGCCCGTTTGCGTTCCAAGCCCTGGGTACGCTGCTTGCTGTGGCAGAGCTACTTGCTGCTGCTGCTGTGCGAACGCCGCCCGTTGTCTTTCAATCTCGTCAAGTACTCCTCGGTATTCCGCTGAGTTCTGCTGCGCCCATTGCGACGCCTGATTCATCTGTTGCTGTGTCGGCGGTTGCTGTGCTGCAGCGGTCCGTGGTCTGATGGCTCGGCCGCCGGGTGGATGGGATGTGTGACTATGATATGAATGTGGCGGGTTGTGGTACTGCCATGGGTAGTATACGATCTCGTCTTGCTGACCGGGGATCCGCGAATCGCCCAGATAATCCTGGCTCTGATAGTCTGGCCCTACGTCAATCGGTTGACATGCTGTTGGAGGGATGAGACGAGCATCGTCGGGATGTGCGAACTTGTCGCAGTGTCTCCAAAACTCGCTCCAGAAATAGTCCAGCCATGAGGCGTTTTGAGGTCTCAATGCTCGAGGCGTGAGGGAGACACAGAAGTTGGCGCAGAAGGGCCCTGCCGCTGTTTGGTTCCAGTCGTCGTGGGTGATGTTCAGTCGAGTGTTCTCGGAGATAGCCCGCAGGTCGCCCCTGAATTCTCTGTGTAGGCGTTGTGCTTCAGCAGCCGCGCACTGCGTCAGTTCTTGGATCATCTGGGCGACTGTAGGACGTCCTTCCGGACGGATACGAGTACAGCTAATAACAGCCTCCTTGAGCCGCCGACTGTAATCATCACTTCTGGAGCTTGCGGCACCGTGCCCGAAATCGTCTAGGCTCAAGATCTCAATCTCACCCGTTGGCAAGGGTTTACTGGGATCGCGGTAATCTAGTTTCTTGTCGACGATGTTACTGAGTTGTTCCCCATCCTGGAGGGTCATGAGAAGGTAGATGATTGCACCAACGCCCCAAACATTTGCTTCAGGTCCGATTGAGTGTCTCGTCTTGTCAATCGGGACTCCATTGGCATCACGCGCGAGACCACCCCGCAGGCGCTGAGTGAATGGGTAGAAGGGTGACTGATTCTCAAGTAAACGTCTTTCCTGTACGGTAAAACCACGTTAGTCTTAGTTCAGGCAAAATCAGGTGACGTGATATCAACTAAGCAAAGAACTTACAGGGGCAATGTAGCATTCGGTGCCTACGCGCATCATATTACTTGCCCTGTTGGTGGGGTTGTCGATGGTCGTTACTTGACTGAGACCAAAATCCGCAAGCTGAAGCAAAGGATAAGCGCCATACGGCACCTCCCTCGACCTGTTCTGAGGTTGGGATTTGACAAAGATATTTTCCTCCTTCATGTCGCCGTGAAGCATAAAGCTACCTTCCCATGATACACCAAACGCCTCGGCGGCTTCGTAGTGGAAGGGGTTGTCAGGGTCAATGTCCATACTTTGGCAGGCTAGCATGAGCTGGAAGAAAGCCCACCAAATAAAAGCCTCGGGCAGGTGGTAGCCCCATGCCTTGTACTTTAACAGCAGTCCATAGAGATTGCCGCAATCGCAAAGTTCCAGGAAGGACCTCCATTCCTGATACAGTGGCAGCGGAAAGGCTTCGCCAGGGCGGTTCTGAAAAGGGAGGTTGTCAGCAGCTGACTGATTGCCTGTCAGGTATTTGTAACCACGAAGCCCGATAATTTGACCTGAGCCTCGTGAATTGAGCTGAGCAAGATGGTATGCCTCTCTGCCAATACTGATTTGGGCGGCATTGACTGCCAAGCCTCTTCGGGGTGTTTCGGATTTGGCAACGATTGTCTGCTTCGTGTAAGCTTCGCATGTCACAATAACATCTTGTACGCACATCAATCATATTCCCCATGAAATCCCTTTTCAGATACGATGCAGCAAGACCAAATGAACCAAAACCCAGGAGACGATCAAAATCCCAGTTGAAATCGTCGTCTTCAAATTGTAGAGTCGACCAATAAAGCTCCCGAAGACGTTGACCCACGGTAAGTAACTGGTTTCGGTTTCTGCTTTGGTCCTCCTCACGAGCTATTCGCTCTATACTGTCGGGGATGGGTTCGCGGTAAATGCTTCTTGCGTGGTCGCCCTTGTAGTGGAGATTTGGCGTATGGAAATACGCGGTGGTTGGCCAACGCCGTCGGTCGGCCATAGCGATGTAGGTTCCTCACAACTTGGGTAGGAGTGTCATCGACGGCAGGTGGCTTGACTCGAAACATTTTCTCGAGATAGCTATTCGTTGCGGATAGTCTGCATTCGGCATGCCTCGATGTCTTTGTTTGTGCTGTATACATATTCCTAACATGCTCGAAGGGCAGATACAAAGCGACTGGTACGCAGCCACGTTCTGCATTGTACGATGCGCCGAATACGGGCAATTGCCACGTCAACTTGACTTTCATTGTGTACGAGGAACATAGTGGTTGAAATCCAAGCAGGTGTTTTGTCTAGGGCCTTTGCGATAGATGGCACATTCGAGAGATTGTTCTCGCGACTTCAGCGCGTTTCAGCATTCGCGCATTGATCGCTCTGGAGCTGGTGGGTTGAGACCTACGCATCAAGAGTGCCGCACAAACGTCGAGTGAATGCATCCGGGGAATGGTGGTTCGCGTACACATGCTCCATAATGAGAGACTCCACGCGAGGCCACCACGTTTTGATGGGCGACTGTCCTCAGGCACACGATAGATTTCAGTGACTTAACGAATGACTATGCCGCACCAGAATGAACAGATAGTTGACTCAAGCCTCTGACTGCGGGACTATCTTGACTTTGCAGGCCTGGCCATTGCGTGATGTCTTGGCGCTGTAGTGCGTTGTGGAAGCTCAGACCAGAAGACGGTCAAAGCTACTTAGGTGAGCACGTGGCAACGAAAGAAGTCGCATTCAGATGTTCGTGGAAGGCTGTGTGCGTAAACCAACACGGACATGCGTCTAAGGCGTGCTAAAGAAGCAAATGCGATTAGCAGCGATTGCATGTTGCCAATCATGAATTTCAGAATGTGCATGGATATGCATCGAGGTGAAGCTGAGGTTCATCGTTGTGCACGGTTGAGCTCACTCGGCTTCCTCCTCCATGGCCTCCAGCTCAGCCTTCTCGTAGGATTCCATAAGCTTCGGCTCCCAAATGGTCTCATCCTTGCCAGGAATGCCATGCTTCATGTCTTTGAAGACAGGCCCGATGCAATTCTGCCACCTCCTTCTACGGTCCATCAGCATACGAGCATTGTCGCCAATATCTCGTGCACGATTGAGACCGAAGCCGATTGTCGAAGCCAGGCCTGGTTTGGGCTTGTTGCCACCAGGGCCGCCTTTCTTCGACTTGCCAAGTGTTCGGGTGCGCTTGAGGTAAGCTTGCTGTACCTGACTATCGAGATCGTCGTGAATGGTGCTGTATTCCTGGTATGCCAAACGTTCTTTGGCCAAGTCTAGCAATCTAGCTTTGCGGGCGCCGTTGAGCAGCATGACGCGACGCAGTTCAGCCTGCAGAAGACGCAGTCGCTCGGCAATGCCGTCGTCGTTGTGTGCATCATAGTCAGGGTTCTCCTCCTGGCCAAGTAGACCCAGGTAGCGCAGTTCGGATTTTATCCTGTCGTCGCTCTGAACATAGTCTAGCTTCTGGGCGGACCTGCCTCCAGCCAAATCTGCTACGCTGGTGGCCGAAGCCTGAGGTCGTTCGTTCTCGTTGCCATTGGTCAAACCATCGAGGTCCATTGTGTCGTTCCCGTCGGTGAAGGCATTCAAGTCGTTGCCATTGATGTCGTTCAAGGGCGAACGATGCTCGTACTTGAGCAAGGACAACAATCGGCTGGCCAAGGGGCCACTCGAGACCTGGTCTGTATGGACGTTGTCCTCATCGATATCATCCACGCTGCCTCTGGGGTGGGTGGTGGAAAGACGGTCCATCTGATCGGTGATCATTTTCCCATCTTCGTCGGCCCATATCTCTTCCCAGTTCCTCTTGCCGCGTGGTATGGGTAAGAAAGGGGTGACCCGGTCGCCTCTTTCTCTCAAGAAGGCCATGTCCTCTTCTGCCAAAGGTTTCACGTATGCTTCGACAAAGGTCTGGAAGGTGTTGGCCGCGATCTGATTCTGAGGCCTGGCGTTGCTGAAGTCTTTGTCTGGGATGACGCCTCCTCCTGCTATTTGATGGCTCAGATCCCGGGTAGGATATGAGGTGACACTGTAGATCTGTTTCTTCTCCTCATCTGGCATGTCGGGGGTGACATCTCGAATGTGGTAGATGATGGGGTCGGGGGCCAGCGGGTCGGGAAAGAAGCCGTGGGCGGGCACAGGAGGCGGTTTGTGGACCAGGCGGTTGTCTTCCATGGACTCGTCTGAGCGGGCGGGCGAGGCTCGAGCGTCTGAGGCGGCCTTGGGGGAGGTGGCGACTTCGGACAAGGATGAAGTGCCGGGGCTATGCTTTATCTTCTTGGAGGGAGAAGGGGTGTCTCGTGGGCCGGGCGTCTCTGAGGCTCGATTGAGCTTGGACTTTGCATCGTCTGGAGTCGATGTTAGCACTTGCGCAGCAGACTGGCCGAGGGGACAGGGCGCAAACGAGAGAGGGCGCATGTCTGGACGAACATACCTTCACGCTTAATCTCGACGTCGGCAGGTTCGCGGTCACGCTCGCGGTCGCGGTCGCGGTCTTTGCGCTTTTTGGCCTTGGGGTTCTTCTGCGAGGAGGAGTCGTCTTTCTTGGCCTTCAGCCTCTTGGCATGGTCAGCTTGCCGCTCGCGCTCTTTGTGCTCCGAGTCGAGGTCCTTCAACTGGTCATGGATCAGGCGGATGGCTTTCTCACACGAATCGATTCTCTTTTCGGCCGAGTCGCTCAGCTGTTTCAGCTGCTCGATGGTATCCTGCAGCTGTTTGGGGTCCAGGTTGGCGGGCTTGGTCTCGAGGCGGTCAAGGATGTCGGCATAGTTGGGCTGAGAGGCGACGAGGAGCTTGGAGGTGTCCAGCTGCAGGAAGGGGGTGGTAGACGGAGCGGGGGCAGCGGTGGTGGTTGTGGCGCTGGCACTGGCGCTGGCACTCAAGACGGAGTTGGGGGTGGTGTTGCGGCTGCGAGAGTGTCTGGCGTCTTTGACGTGCTTGTTCTTGCTCTTGCTCGCGCTGCCGAGGGGTGGCATCTTGCACTGCACGCGCTCGCTCAGACCTGACTCGATCGGGCCTTGCACTTCGTCGGCGCGTCGACGTGTAGACGTGTGGGGTTGCCAAGCCGACTTGCACAATCTTGTCGAGGGCAGTGCAGGGCAGACCACCATGCACTCTACTCCTACCTACACTCGCTCGTCACTGTCGCTGCGTTGCCAAGGCAGATGTCGGCCTTGGAATGTCGGGGATGGCGCGCGTCCATGCTTCGACTAGCGGCGCGGGGAGTTCAGGCTAGGCGGCTGCCACTGCGCCACCCACTCCTTCCGATGTGGCGAAATGCTGAGACTGCGCTATGCTAGGACGGGAATGGCCGACTCTTGTCCCGAGGTCGGCGCTGGTCCCATGCCGAATCACAGGCGAGCACAGCTGCAGATTCTACCAGAGCGTCATCAATTCATCGAGTCCCTGCAGTTGTCTCTCTCTCTCGGCGGCGGCTGCGTCGGGGCAACACACTTCTTAGCATGATTCCTCTCGATCGCCTCCAGACTTGCATAACATCATCCCAAGTACTTGTATCGTAGAAGGCCCAGACTTTGCCGCATGAAACCCGCCTACAGCGCTCCTCGAACATCGACTGTTTCATTTTCATCGCTCTTGCCCTACAACACTGACCTCCACGCCATGCATCACTGACCCGACTGAGCTGTCCACCACCAACTGCTGTTATTTCACATCATCTCAGCAGCGACCCGCGACGACATTGCACGAGCGACAGAGACCTCGCACTGCCAAGGGCTATTTCTAAACCATGTGTAGGTGGCACCGTGACTCAAGCCCACCATGAGTGACGAGACTAACGCCTACCTACAGCCGCCGAAGACATCAAAGTCCTCACCATCATCGTTCCTAACCCGGAGCATGGCTATTCTAGCCGCGGGAAAATCGTGACCGTACGTCTATGAGTCCTCATGCCATTCCTCCCAGCAAGCATTGACATGATCCAGGGTGGCCTCGGGTACTCGGAGGAATTATCCAACTTCCGGACCCTCTCCTCCAACAACCCCAACCAATATGGCACCATTGAAGGCCTACTCTACACCCCCACTCTCTCACCTGCTGTCGCTCCCGTCTGCGCAGACTTCGACAGTGATGTCCCAGAGAATGCCACCACCCTCGCCGACTTCCCCCAGAACCAGGACTACCCATTGGTCGCCGTTTTCCCATGGACAACCTCATCCGACTGCACCGAAGCATACCTTGCTCAAGCAAGAATGGACGCTGTCGAGGCCGCTATCACCTACCACACAGGGGTCGGTCCCCAAGTGGTCCCAGACACTACCGACGCTGCCTGGTCCCTGGGTGACGGCGGCATCTGGAAGTCTGACAACCAGTATCCCATCTACGCTGTCTCCGCCGCTGCAGGTACTGAACTCCTCGCTGAGCTGGCGCTCTACAATGGCAACATGACCAGCGCCCCCAACGGCGACCTGCTTGCCTCACAATACGACCCTAGTGCCTTCCCCCGCCTCTTTGCCCACATCAACCTACAAGGCAGTGGAAGTGTGCCATCCCTCTGGATCTTCCTCATCATCGTCCTTGCCGTCCTCCTCGGCATAGTCATCCTCGCCAGCATCGTCATGCACATCATCCAGCGCCATCAACGCAAGGTCCTTCAACGCCGTCTTGAACGTGGCGAGGTAGACCTGGAATCTCTCGGCATCAAAAAGATGAACGTCCCTCAAGAAGTCATCGACAAAATGCCAAAATACATCTTCACTACAGCGCCCGAGGTTGATCCGCCCGTGCCGGCAGCAGCAGCATCGCTACCAGACACCACCTCCAAGCGCGTGCCCACCCCACCACATCAACACGAAACCTCATTTTCCCAAACTACCTGTCCCATCTGCCTCGACGACTTCTCCCCAAACGAGTCCGAAGTCCGCGAACTCCCCTGCCGCCACATCTTCCACCCGGAATGCATAGATCTCTTCCTACGGGACAACAGCTCCCTTTGCCCGATGTGCAAGGTCTCGGCCCTCCCCCAAGGTTACTGCCCGGTCAAGGTCACCAACCTAATGGTCCGCCGCGAGCGCCTCGTACGCAGAATGCGCGAGCGTCGGCGAGCCGGTGTGGCCGCCGCCGCAGCCAGAGCTGCAGGTGATGAGCCCGAGCGCCCCACGAACAGAGCAACTCAAACCTCGCTGTGGCTGCAACGCCGCTTGCGAGTGGGCGCAGGCATGCCCACTACTCCGCCACCTCAAACAGGAAGTGCAGCCGCCAATGCCGGCGCACTCTCATCGCTCACCGGACGCACGAGAAGCGATCACGTCATGACAGATGCGCGCCCTCCTAACTCATCAGCGACGGAAGATGTCGAGCTAGGCCAAATTCATTCCCCCGAATCACAAACGACTCCTTCGCGCATCGACACTTCCAGCCGCCCAACCGTAGCCATGCCTCCCGAGATCGCAACTCAGGGTTCCGCTGCCCGCCGTGCATGGCGCAGGGAAAGGCTCGCGCGCCAACAAGATGAGGCGTATGTTGAGCAGGAAGCAACCACCCGCCAAGTAGATGTAGGGCGTCCGCTGTGGAGGAGAGTCGTGGGCCGTATTGCCCCGGGCTTTGACTGATCTAAGAAGAAGTTTGAGAAGTTTTCCCCGGCTTCGAGGGAGAGAAAAACACAGCATTTAGCCATTGGTTCGATCAAATTGAGTCGAACGGCATTGACGTTACGATCGGTTACGAGTTCACGGGACAGTTTGGTTTTGTTGTGTAAATTATAGCATGGCGTTGGATTGGGAAAGGTCCGGTCCGTTGGTTCGATGGACGAATGCTTGGATCGTTTCACTGTATCATCTACGACCGTGGTTGGGGAAGGAGCATCACTTGGACGTTGGATATGTGTACGAAGTCTCGAGGTATAGATGGCATAATCTGTACAGGATATACAATTGTTTTAACGTACACTCGCATGCCCACGTGAGAATGCGTCAGAGTCCACTGCTACACAGAATACTGACTTCGTCAGGGCGCGACGACACGTCTGTGCGAACGTCGACTTACAATGGAACAGTCGATTTTCAAGCTACTGCATCGCAAGGTAGTGCTTGATATGTATCTATCCATAGTCACGCTGTAGAAGCGGACAGTGGTCCGCACGCGTTTCCGAGCAGTGTGAATCATCTAAGCTGCGATGTCATCGTGGGTCTTTACCACTGAGGCTGGCCGATTGGTACTATTGCTATCGGCGCCCGCAAGCACCGCGGCTGGCCTGCACGCATGCAGCTTGCGAGCAAACTCCTCAGTCTCGATCTAATCGTGAGCCTTCTGCGTTTGGCATGGCAGATGTGGCTGAGGGATGTACACCCCCGGAAGGGTCTCTGTGTACAGTCGGATATTTCGGACTAAGACGGCGAGATGACAGACACACTGGATGGCTGGTGCTCATGACCGCAATGCCAAGCACATCCTGCGGCTTCTCGATTGTTCCTTGGGAGCATGGAGCTGCACATGCCTGACCTCCAGTTGGTCGGGCTCTGCGGCTGCGGCCGTGGCGTGTCTGCTGGCGTACTTTGTGTCGCTGCGCGTTGGACCTGGTATAGACTTCTCCTGAAAGTCGAAGGCGTTGCGTCCCGCGGATTGCATGAGGTGTGACAGCCTGGCTACCTGCGCGCGAATTGAGCTTCTTTCTGGATCGTTCGAGAGATTGTCGTTATTCTCATCCTCGAACTTCTCGAAGAGAGCAGCTGGTGTCACACGGGAGCAGGAGGAGATGACTTGGTGGGATTTAGAGTTGTCTTGGGTCCGGAGCTGGGCGTAGGGCCGGGAAGACGTAAAACAGGTAGAGACTCGTCTGTCAGGTCTTCAGTCCGGGGGATCTGAGCTGGGCACACGAAGACGACCCTAGTAGTGATGCTGCTGTCGTAGGCTGGGTGTGATTGGGTTCAAGTCCTTGCTTGCCTTCAGGGGTTTGATCAGATCCGTGTGCTCACGTGGCTTTGATGCGGGAATTGGGGCTGGGTTCTTCATACATAGTAGTAGTGTGCTGTAAAGCAGAACACCGGTAGCTTGCTGCAACCCGCACAATGAGCTCGCATTGGTCAATTCGCATCCGTCAAAGGGGTGGAAGCGCTGGTCATGCCAAGAAAGATTTCGAGGTGCCGAAGTGGCAGCACTACCGGAACCAGTAACTGGGCTTCCGCTGGCGACCACGGCACCTGGCGTTGCCAGTCATATCTGACTGAAACGGTAGCGTGAGATTGTCTAGATACATTCTCTCACGCATACTTGTCATGCTTTCCCTTTGCCCGCACATCGAGAAGAGCCTCTTGTAGGTCTCCGGCCCTGTGAGCTCTTTTGAGCTTCTTGGCCTCCTCGTCGGTCAATGATCGTCCTGCTGAAGCTTCAAGCTCTTTCCTGCCTATTTTCTCCTTAACCCTCGCGGCTTCCCTGGTCTCCGCAGTTTGAGGTTTGAACCTCGTCTGCATTCGCAAGACGATGTGGGTGTCTGCGGAGGAAGGTTCACCATCACCTCGAAGTGAGATGGACACCTTCTTCGGAGCTTGAGGCTCATCATCATCGATCTCCTTCTTGACATCTGCCTCTTTCTTCGTAGCAGTTTCAGTAATCGCACTGATATACTTTTGCTCTTCTGGTTTCGCTTTCTCCTTCGAAGCGGCTGTGCGAAGTTGGAACCAAGACCGCCCGTTCTCATCGACGGTGGTGTCCACGACAAAGTTCTCCTCTCGCCCACGAGCTTCTCGCTTTGCGCCAAGAATTCCATACTGGTCGCAGCTAAGGTACCCACCATAACTTCCCTTGAAGGAGATTTCGTTGGGTGCCATGCCTGCAACGCGACTTGCGACCCAGACCTGCTGTACGCTATGGGGTTCTGCGGTCTTGGGGTCACCTTCAACCATGTTCTCGAGCTGGCTAGCAAAGACGTTACCATTTGGGTCGGACGCTAGGCAGGCAGGAGGACTCGTCGGTAGGACAATCACTGTTGGCCCAGTCAGTTCACTGCCATCTGCTGGCATAGTCCAGCTATCGTCGTCGCTAGGGTTAACATTGGGCGACGCATTGTCATCGGTCTGAGCCTGCGAGACTTCATGATGCTTGCGCTTCTTGGGCTTCTTTTCGCCCTTGAAGGACAGTGGTTTCACCATAGTGAGTTACACAACGGGCACAAGATGCAGGGAACACGAGTAACTATTCTCCTGATAGAGCAGTTCCATTCGGCAAGAACGCGTCTCGAGAACTTGGAGCCTGTGACGAAATCCCATGCTATTTTAGGTCTCTTGGCGTTGGAGGACGCCAGAAGGCCTCCTGCTCCCTTGCGCCCGCAACATTATCCTTCAGCCCAGTCATGTCCATTTGGACAAGGGCCACGAGGAACATGGTGCGACCATGATAGTAGCTGTGCAACTTGCAGGTGCAAGAATGGGTTACAGGTCGATCATGCGCTCTCGTATTCATGCTTATCCAACTTCCTGGAACAACAACTCCATAACGTTACCGTTGCATTGCAGAAATTGGCAAAAATGCGCACGTCTACAAACAACCTGCGAGCGAATACGTACCAGCCAGCAGCGTTATGCAATCCTTGCAATTTCCACAGTTTGAAGCACGTTCTCCTGAAAGTTACGCTTACGAATCCGTACCCAAATAGTCCTTGCGTTGCTCGTCCGTCGTCCGTCCGTGAAAGCTTTGATCCTGCTTTGGTAAGCCCAGGTTCACCTTGCCTAAAGGGGACAAAGGAGCGAGTGCACGTATTGGCTGGTAAGGAAGCTTGAGTCGGAAGGATCCAAAAAATGGACAATCACCACCAAGTCGCAAGCCAAGATTGTAATGCACTCAAAATGCAGGATGCGGACTTTCTTATTCGCAGAAATTGTGACTCTGAGCGAGCCTAACCAGAACCAAAGTCTGGAGGCCTGAAGCGGCACAACCTACTATCAGGTCCTTCCGCGGATTGTGCGATGCGCTCTATCAGCGGTTTTCCATAGCTTGCCAAGCTGGCATCGCCAATTCTTGCTTCACATGTAGTTGCTAATCAAGATAGCATTGAGATACCGGTGAATTCTGAAGTCCCAAACGTTCCATTGTACTCCTGGAACCTCTCGCTTAGTTCGCGCCATGACATTTCCTTGAATCTAGATAAGTCAGCGAGCTACAAAGTCGGCAACATAACGAGATGATGACCCCGAATGACCAATGGGCTGGTAGGCCTGAAAGTCTAATCTGCCTAGTGCTTCTGTCGAGCCAAACTCGGTCCGTATCTACCAGTTGACTCATCCAACATTGCTCCGTCCCCGAAAGCCACTGCACCCGAAGCGGTTTAGACTCCGCCAGGAGTTAAGGCGCTCTTTACAGATCTCGCCCGTTGCTATGATGACCCTCTCGTTTAGTTGCATGCCTGAGAGGAACGGCGTTTGTGGCTGGTGATAGGCGAATGTCGTTATAGCTTCATGCGGACGAGAACAGGTGCTGCATGCTGTTTAATAACTTTCCGTAAGGCTCCACGGACCTCCCGATTAAAGCCATGCCCAGGGTACGATACATGAAGCATGGATATAATAAGCTCGAGAGGATGGCCTTAGCACAAAGATTCTGAAGTGTCGACTTCTGCTGAACTTATCATTCACCGTTCAAACTTCTCTACATACCAAGATCGCAGACATGGCTGCCATCACAACCTCAGCATCGGCGACATCCTCTGAGGACCTATCTAAGTCAACACCCTTGCCGTACGCATCCCAACAGACAGACGGCGCCGACCTCAATGAGAAAGATATCATCGCCAAAGAGGATGGAGGCATCTCTGCTGGTGACCTCGATAGAGAGCTGTCACGCATCGACACCTCAGACTTCCCATCTGCTTTTCCGTTAGCCATGATAACGGCCGCCTTGATGCTCTCCATCTTCCTTTGTGCACTTGGTAAGTTCCCACCTCCAAACCTCGTCGTTGTATACCCCTAACATCACGCCAGATATGACAATCGTGGCGACTGCCATTCCTAGAATTACCGATGAGTTCAAGTCTGTCGACCAAGTCGGCTGGTATGGATCGGCTTTTTTCCTTACGCTGGGTGCCTTCCAGTCGACATGGGGTAAAGCATACAAATACTTTCCTCTCAAACTCAGCTACCTCATTTCAATCTTCATCTTTGAGGTTGGCTCTCTTATCTGTGCCGTGGCCAACGACAGCACAACGCTCATCGTCGGCCGCGCCATTGCCGGGGCAGGCGGGGCAGGAATTGCAAGTGGTTCATACACAATCATCGCCTTCTCTGTTGCCCCTGCAAAAAGGCCAGCATTCACAGGCTTGATGGGATCCGTGTTTGGAGCCGCGAGTGTTGTGGGACCCCTCCTCGGTGGTGTATTTACTGATAAACTGTCCTGGAGATGGTGCTTCTACATCAACCTGCCCATCGGAGGCGTCGCAGCCGCTTTCGTTTTCTTCTTCTTCAAGACACCTAAAGCTGCAAGACCTCAGCCAGCGACTCTGAAAGAGAAGCTCTTCCAACTCGATCTACCGGGCTCATTCGTCCTTATGGCATCTATGGTCTGCCTCTTTCTCGCTCTCCAACACGGTGGCACAACAAAGCCATGGAGCAGCGGCACCGTTGTCGCTGAGCTCGTCATGTTCGCCCTTCTCCTCGTCGGCTTCGTGGCTGTTGAGTACTTCAGCGGTGACCGCGCACTTCTTCAAGGGCGACTATTAAAAGATCGAACGATCGCCGTTATGTGTGCATACATCTTCATGGTGGCGGGATCTTTCTTTGTCATACTGTACGAGCTGCCGATTTATTTCCAAGCGACACGAAATGATTCAGCACAAGCTTCGGGTATCAAGAACCTGCCACTAGTGCTTGGTGCCAGTCTCTTCACCATCATGTCAGGTATCCTCATCACAATCACGGGCTATTACATCCCGTTCATGGCGATAGGCTCTACCATAACCGCTGTTGCTTGTGGTCTCCTGTATACCTTGGAGATCCATAGCGGCGCTGGCGAGTGGTTAGGCTACCAAGCCATGGCAGGCATTGGACTCGGACTGATCTTCCAGATTCCGGTCATTGTCGGCCAAAGTGTGGTCAAACCGTCCGACCTTTCTTCCGTATCCGCCATGATCCTCTTCTTCCAGACTGTTGGTGGTGCAATCTGGATCTCAGCCGCTCAAGCAGGCTGGGCCAACAAGATGCTCAAGGTTGTCGCTACGGACGTGCCCGGCGTGAGTCCCGGACTTGTTGTTGCTACAGGAGCAACAGAGCTAAGGAAGGTATTCACTGCTGAGCAGCTTCCGGGGATCCTGGACGCGTACATGGAGGGATTGAGAGTGCCTTTCGCCATCACGATTGCTGCCGCCTGTGTGACGGTGATATTGTCGTTTGCGCCGAGATGGGAGAAGATCAGGGTCGACATGACTGGTGGTGCAGCATAGAGAGCGAGGCGGAGGCGGTTTGTTTGGGGGGGCTTTATCGATGAGTTCACGAGCATAGAAGGAGCACATTGGTGATCGTGCGGGGTTTAAAGCATAAAGCGAGCATATAGAGCTGATAGAATGCAGAATTGACACTCACCCCATCGAGACACAAACGCTTTCTTCGACGTCTACTGTACGTCTTTTCGAGAGATCTCGTTCCATGCCATGACGTGGCTGGACATACTATCGAGTCGCGACCTGATTAGTGATGAAAGATCACTCAGGCAAATCCCAACAAGCGGCATACTGGTAGTTAATGTAGACAAGCTATGCGTCTCAAGACTTCGACTTCGGGAAGAGCCAGAGTACAGCAACTCGTAAGTGGAGGCCAAGACTAGTAAGAGGCGATGATCACATCAACCTAAGCTAGTCACGTGGTCTTGGATGACATGTGGGCAGCCGCAGGCATGACTCGCTGCCCACGATATTTTGAAAGTCGCTCCTGCCGCTAGTGCCACCCGCAACAACATAGACGGAACATACTAAATCCTCATACTAAACCCACTCCCTCATTCGACTGCACAACCAAACATCACATTAGCCTGACAATTCGAGATGAGACCAATTTTGCTGCAGGGACATGAGCGGTCGCTGAACCAAATCAAGTACAACCGCGATGGCGACCTCCTCTTCTCGGTAGCGAAGGACAAAGTAGTCTGCGCCTGGTACACGAGCAATGGCGAACGACTTGGTACATACAGTGGCCACCAGGGCGCAGTCTGGACCTGCGATCCATCGCCCAACGGCACACTGCTAGCCACTGGCGCAGCCGACAACACCATCAAGCTGTGGAACATTCAGTCCGGCGAATGTGTGAAAACATGGGAGAACCCGACAGCCATAAAGAGAGTGCAATTCAGCGAGGATGGAAGCAGATTATTGGCAGTCACGGAAAAGCGAATGGGCTACTTGGGCACAATCGTCGTCTACAACATCCAGTACGGCGAAGACCTCACCCAACAATCCGACGAGCAGGACCTCAAGATTACTTGTGAGGAGAGCAAAGCCACAGTCGCCGGCTGGTCCTACTTGGACAAGTACATCATCGCTTGCCACGAAGACGGCAGCGTCTCTCAGTACGATTCAAAGGTAAGCATTGCCATCCCTGCAAATACACAACTACTAACAAAATTCCCTACAGACTGGTGAACTCGTCAACAACATCGAAATCCACGAGTACGACACCTCCATCAACGACATCCAATTTTCCACCGACCGAACGTACTTCATAACTGCCGGCAAAGACAAGACTTCGAAGATTGTCAGCGCCCGCAATCTCGAGGTCCTCAAGTCCTACGCTGCAGACACGCCGCTCAACACCGCCGCCATAACTCCCAGGAAAGATTTTGTCATCCTCGGCGGTGGTCAGGCCGCTATGGATGTCACCACCACCAGTGCACGACAGGGCAAGTTCGAGGCGAGATTCTACCACAAGATCTTTGAGGATGAAATTGGCAGAGTGAGGGGACACTTCGGTCCATTGAACACTATTGCGGTCCATCCACAGGGTGTCGCATACTCAAGTGGTGGTGAAGATGGATATGTCAGAATGCACAACTTTGACAAGAGCTATTTCGATTTCATGTATGAGGTTGAGAGGGAGGCGAGTCGCAAGTAGAGGGTGGAACGCACCAGACAATGAAACTACACGAGCATGTGCTACAAACATGGACCTGAAAAATGTGCCAGCTTTTGCTTCTACTTTCCAGAGCTGTGGACAAGCTCCAAGAAGCCGCGTGCTCAACGATTATGCCGTCCCGATAACGGTATGCAGCGACCATCATTTCTGGCTGAAGCAAGCTGCTAAAGCAAGTGGTGGTCGTGGCGTCTTAGCACAAGAAGAAAGCATTTGACGGCACAGTAAGATGGTTGTGTGGATGGCAGAGAACAACAGCGAAGCCTCGATAGGCACAAATGATCAGCGCGTGTCCGAAGGACCAGCACAGGCGACGTTGCAGCCTGAATACCCATGAGTCAGAGGCTGAGATTCGAACAATGTGATTTCAGCCGCGTCAGATTAGGCACTGACGTTGCATCTCGGTGATCGATGCGTGACCAGTGGGGTCAACTGATACTATTCTATAGCAAAAGACTGATACCAATCTCTCTCTCAAGACGGAACCGAACAGTACGGCAGGTCTTCACGCGTGATTCGTGATGCTGTAAGATCCTAGAAACTGCCCTATTTAGAACCTCTCCGCACTTGTCCACACCTCACTTTACCTCAGTCACCTGTCGCCTTAATCCCTGCCCTCTCCCCTTTCCGCCGCCTCTCCAGCGTCATCGCCGCAATGACCGCCGCCCCAACTCCACTCCCATCCTCTGCGCTCGTCAGCACAATCGGGCCCATCTGACTCTCATCGCCCTCTCCACTCTCGTCCCTGTCTTCCCTGTCGCTCTGGCTCCAATCGAGGATCTCGCCGAGCGCGCGGCCCCACCGCTTCTTGAACTTGGGGTGTTTGTTCGCCACGCTGCCGTCCGCAGCCACATGGCCGCTGCTGATGCCCTGGTGCCTGCAGATGGCGGCGATGCCCGTGGCGCACAGGCGCGCGGCGCGGGTCGCGATGAGTTTCGCCAGCGCTCGCGTGAACCGGCGCTCGGGCAACGTCATGGCGATGCCGAAGGTCGACTCGAACTCGGCGGCGCTCGTGGACAGGTCGGGCGTGGCGTCGTCCTCGACGGCCGAGAGGAACGCCGTGTCGATGCTGTAGGGTTGCTGGAGGGGCGTGATGTCGGCGTCGTGGAACAGCAGGTTGCGCGCGTGTAGGTCGATGCAGACCAGCCGGTACAGCTCGCCTAGGTACAGGCCTGCGCTGAGTTTTTCGAAGGCTTGTTCGCCGGGCCGTGGGGAGTCGGCGTCGATTTTCTCGTCGTAACGGGTCAGCGGGAGCACGGCGCGGGCGTTGTCGAAGGCGCCGTACTCGCAGTTGATGGCCATCGGGGTGTCGGGGTCGAGCGTCTTGGTGGACGGGCTGGAGTGGATTTTGGGGATGTTGCGGATCTTGTCCATGTAGGCGGCGTTGCAGCCTGTGCCGAAGATTGCGCCGATGATGGTTTTGGGGTCGTTGTAGGACGAGGCGATCATTGCGCCCGTGGTGTCGTTTACGACGGCGACTAGCTCGATGGGAAGGTTGAGGTTGGACATTGCGGTCCGGAGTTGCGAGGCCACGTCTTGACCTTCGACGCCTTTGATGTCGAAGCCTTTGGTCCATGTTTGGAGCGTGCCTTGGTCGATATACTCTTGAACGGCTGGGTAGGAGAAGGTGAAGCCGAGATGGAGGGGTTTGTCTTTTGTGCCTTGGAGAGACTGGTCTTTGATAAATGTCTGGAGGGACTCTGCTACCAGTGACCATAGCTCGGAGGCTTTGCCTGTTTTGATCTCCGAGGGCATTTTGTACGAATGCTGCTTGATCTCGACGTCGGCCTTGTTACCCTTGAGCTTGATCCAGCATACTCTGAGATTTGTGCCGCCGAGATCGAGGGTTAAGAAGTCGCCTTTCTCTTCACCCGTGGGGAAGCCCAGCACCCACGTAACGTACATTGCCTGACGATGTTAGCAAGTTGCCTAGACTGCGGGGTTGGGTCTCATACAATATTCTTGCCATGTTCGCGCAAACCTGATAGCAGTCAGTCAGCTATGGCCACGCAAAACCGGCAGTTGTCGCTCCCCTGAACCAAACTTGTAGCCTGATCAACCACTCTAGGCCACAACATTTACCACATGCTATCGGGGTAGGCTCAGAACACGCTTGAAAGTAGTCAAAATGTCAAAGCAGTATGTGGTAGATCTCGGACGCCGATCCGCTAAGCCCCCTCGAGCAGCTACCGCATAGTGTACAGGACAAGCCTGGCTTGCGGACCGTCACCAGGACCTAAGACCTAGGGTCTAGGACTTACCTTCTTCAAGCTCCTGCTGAAACTGATTGCTGATTTGCTTCAGTTTCTCTCGGTTGACAGTGAATTGCTGCTCGAGCTTCTCGAACTCATTTTGGAGGTCTGCAGGTAAGTCTAGCTCTGGATATTGTTAGCAGGTAGACTAATCCTCGGCGTGAGTAGTGAACACCTTTCTGCTTTGTACCAGTGCCATCGACAAAACCATTGGTCCCGTCCATGTTCGCCATCTTGTTAAGTCTCGGGCTTGCTTACGGAAAATGATTCCGGTGCAAAGGGAAGCAGATGGGTGGTAGCGACAACGGCACAAGATACTAAGGGACAGGGTGTCGGGTTTGAAGTATGTGAGTGCTTCGAGCTGACGGTGATATTTTCACCTCAGACCTCCACTGCTTAACCGAAGCATACCGACTACAATTGCCAATCGCGACTGATGCTGATCTGCTTCCGCTATGTGCGTGACATCATTTAGCCGTGGACGAACGGAAGAGCAATAAGCGAAGGCATCATTGTCTTGGAGCCAAGTGATCTCGGGGTGGGCAGAGGACAGATCGAACATTGTAGCAGGGCCCGAGTCTCGGTCTTGACAATTCCGCTCCCTTCTTTTCCATCTTAGATAAGGAGCAGGTAGTACTGATCGCGTAGATCAGCACGTGATTATTCCGGACCATACGGCAGAGAGGCACCTGCATTAGCCTCGTGGTCTCTAGCCTGACTTATCACGTGTGGACTTGCTGGTAGTAGCGTTGCTTTCAAGCATCTTCGGTATCTTTTGAAATGATGAATGTTTAGGTACGGCATTCACTCAGCCACTGGCAGCGAGCGAGGAATAGTCTGGTTCTTATAGCCGATTATTGCGCTACGCGCTTTCCAAGCGATAGCGAGCCCGGGACTTGTTGTGCTGTCATGTTAGACCAGGTAATGGCTACTAGGGACTACTTGAGGTGACTATAGGCTGCTACTTCGCAGAATCGTTCTATGCGCATAAGAAAAGCACAGCGCTGTCATGATGATGATTTGCTTCATGGCCTAGATTACTACCTGTAAGCGGGGACCTATCAGTAGACCTCAAAAAAGTACCGCTGGGCAGAAGTGGAGTCTGCGCAATAAGCAGTCATATGCATTATAACCACGCTGTTAGCTGGATCATACTTACATAGAGGTGTGTGTGTGTGTGTGTGTCTGTGTGTGTGTGTTGAAAAGAAGGAGGAAAGGGAGGAAGAGAGGGTTCACACGTATAAGCGAAGCATCAAGAACAACACTGAATTCATACATCGTATTATACTCGTCAATCAAATACCTAGCAGTAGAGATAGTTACCTGCCAAATACCAGAACACCATACCAGAACACCATATTTCGTCCATCCCTGTCCAGTAGTTCTCCCCAAGCCCACGTTACCAGCAGTTCATCGCCCACAGGAAAGATCACACGACGTACAAGAAAAGCAAGGTTCATTATCATCGCCCCTCAACATTCCACCCAAAGCCACTGTCACCTTTCCCGGTCGCTCCACTTTTGCCATCTTTGCGGAAGCCGCTGTGCCACTGTGCCACTAGCAGCAGACCACCAGTCGCAGCACTGCAAGGGGTGATACCATGTGAGGCACTCAGCGCACGCTAAATCTAGTCGAATGAGTGTGACAATCTCCTATCCTCCTCGATCATCTCCACAGCCTCCGTTACATCGCCATCGGCTGCAACGGCATAAACATGTAGTCTGTCTCTCAGATTGCTGTCATCACATCCAAAACCGCACATCTTCAATTGCTCGACGCAAACGTCAAACTTGTTCTTCTCGGGCACGATCGTCGCAACGGTAGTCATGTTTCGGGCTGGTCGGTGTTGAGTGGGTGGTGGGTCGAAGCGCCAATAAGACGCCGACTCCTCCCGTGCTGACGGTAGAGAAATTGTGGACGGAGAAGACACATGTGAATTAGTCATGTTGCGTGGTGAAGAGAGAGCAGCAGGTACTGCTGGAGTGTTCTGGGCTGTGACTTCGTCCGGAAGTAGATTGGGTCCAGTCCGTAAAGATCCAAAGGTGCCTGTCTGAGGGAGTTGAGGGACAAATGCCGGCCGGGCCGTAAATGGAATAGGCGGGGGGTTTGATGGTGATGGGCCAGAGAGGAAGTCAGGCCGGGACGAAACGGCATTCCCAAACCTTGGTCTGGCATCCGATCTTCTGGCTAGGCCTGGCTGGACGGGAGGCGGCGGCGGAGGCGGCATGGCCTGATTGAATTGCGGCACGCTACGGTGGTGCCTGACGCCACGGTGCGATTCGGTCTTCGAGTAGCCTAGCGGATTCGGTGCTGCAGTGCTTGTGAAAGAGGGTGCACCAAGTGCAAAGCCACCTCGGGCACGTGGTAAGCACGGCATGGACGATTTTGTGTCTAGCTTTGGCATGTTCTTCATCTGCTCAACCCGGCGTGCACTTGCTGCTTCGAGCCGCTCGTTGAGAAGTCGTGATGGGCTGGCAGATCGCCGATATGCTCGGTAGGGATGAGATCGCATGGCTCGAAAGGACGAGGCAGAAGACGGATCGTAAGGAAAGCCAGGATCGAAAGGGCCAGAGAGTCTCGAAGCAGGGTTAGAGGAAGCGGTAGTGTTGGCGCGATGAATGCCAGCGCTGCACTGGGCACTTCTTGGATGACGACCAATCATTCTGTTGAAGAAAGCACCAGATGACTCAGTAGAAGTTGGTTGGGTGGGTGTAAACTCGTTCTTGATGTCAGGCCAGGCGCCTGGTAGCGGCTTGCGAATATTTTCTGTGTTCTCCGGCTTTGCGACATTGTCAGGCTGGGTCTGTGATACAGAGAGCCGGCCTCGCTCCACTCCCGTGATTGGTGTCTCTCTAGTGGCGTCGACAACACTGATAACTTGGGCTCCTGCAGCAGCAGCAGCATTTGCACGCTCAACAGCAGGTTCATAGTCACGTCGACCACGAGTGAAGAAACGGGAACAGTCGGTGTCTGGCGATACATGTCGGCCAGTCTCGATGGTTGACCTCGCTCGTCGAATGGAGCGCAAGGGTGGGTACCTGGCCAAGAAGTCGGCATCGTCGCTAGAGTCATCAAGGATAGACATCTCTCTGGCTAGACTCTTGCCTTTGGCCTTGCCCTTATCTGCAGGTGGTTCCTCGTCTCGGATGACTGCGTTCGAAGAGACAGAGACTGCCGAGGCGGGTGTTTCATCGGGTGCATCATCGTCAACAAAAGCAAACTTGACTCTTGGAGGAGACTTCTCGTGCGAATCAGAGGTAGTTGTTTCAGTGGGGGTCTGATGGTCTACCTCTCTTGGAAGGGCTGGTGCGTCTATTCCTAGCTCTTTGAAAGCCTCGAGACCAAAAGAGCCGACCTCGGTGAGTATACCCTTGACGCCTTGCAGAATCTCCTCGACGACCGTAGTGTCGGTCTCTCGAGTCTTGTGGGCGGCCTTCTGCAGGGTGGTGGCGGCGAATTGCAGGACACTGGCCAGACCATTGAGATGTTCTTCGATACCACCCAGGATGTCTAGATTCTTGGGCGACCGCAGGACATCAGGCCCAGCAGTGGCATCTTCGTGGTCCTTCTTCAATTCATCGTCACTAACAGGACTCAACCTGGCTCGAAGTGGTTCGAGCGGAGCGCTAGCGATCCGAGGAGGATCCAAGGGCGGGTAGGACGTATAATGGATTGTGGCCGGGCTTGCATAGTCAAGCGATGGTGATCTTGAGGGTGACCGTGATGGTGGTCCTAGCGGTGAACCGGATGGTGGTCGTAGGGCCTTGCTCGAATAGGCCTCGTGGTCTCTCCATTCAGCCAGGCTGCCTGGTGAGTGCTTGATATCGAAAACATGCACGAGTTGTCCATCGCCAGGGTGTCTGATGTCTGTGGTGTTGCCTTCGCCGTATCGTGGTACCGGCTCTTCAAGTCTTTGGCTCAGCTCCAGGCTGCTCCCAACTGTGATGAGTTCGCCATCGTCGTCATCGAGGTACAGCAGTTTGGCATCCGGCTGCGACTTGATTGTGTTGTCGTATTGGCTGCGAGAGATCGACACAAGGCCGGGAGGCCTCGAGGGGCCAACCAGGGCGCGGATGCCGAAGGTTGGCAGAGGTGGTGACCTGCTTCGTGGTGGCATTTTGGGGAGCGTAGGTGGTCAGAGATGAGCTTAGTCGAGTGTCGAGATGTGGATGCGTAGGATAGCAGCACCACTGCAGAATTCAGTTGCTCACCACATTACCTTGGAGATTCGAGGCAACGATTAGGTGAAGCAGGCAGCGACCAAAGAGTCATGCAGTGGCAGTAGTCACAGGTGTGGTCACGCCTTGCGCCTCCGCTCTGCCCCGCGAAACCAAGTCTAGCGCTGCATGAGTGCGCAAGGGTGTTGCCTAAAGTGAAACTCTAACGCTGGTCCATTATTCGGTAATAGTACCACGTAGCGATTATCACTCATAGTAGGTACTCTTGTACTCGACAATGGTTCTTCGAAGGACAATATTACCCCAGATGCGTGCATGCATGCAAGTCTGCAACTACAACCTACACCAAGCTACTGGTACTCGATACTCCCATGCTCTCCTTGAATCTTCGATTTCGTCAGGTCGTAATAAGAACACGTCTCAATTACCGTGCTCTAGGCGAATTGCTCCTTGTTGACGCCGTGTTCTCCTCGAACTCGAGTGCAAAGTTGTCAATGTCGCCCCATTTCTTGTTCCAAGCTCTGGCTTCCGCTGTCACTGCAAGCTCGCCTTGGCTCCTAGCTTTGCTACTTGGATGGTCTACAACTTCGGCTCCACTAACCGATGGCTCGTCTGACAACAAAACCACTTGGTTTTCCTTTCCACGACCTCGCAGGCGGGAGCCACCATACTGCTTCTTTGCCTTTCCATCCTTTGCTGTTCTGGATAGCAGAGGCGTGTTGCCTGCCTTTTCGCGTAATACTGTGCCTGTGGCTGTGTCCTGTTTTGAGGGTGACTTAGCTTGTGTCCCAGATTTGGTAGATGATAGTGGACGTGGAGTGCGCAAACGCGCGGGTGAAGGCGTGTGGGAAGTGGCACTCGTACTCTTTTGTGTTTCCCTGATCTGGTTCTTGGTCTTCACACCATTTCCAGCTTGCTTTCTCGCCATCTGCGTCGTCTTGCCTTTCTTGGCCGCTTTCCGCCTCTTGGATGGGACGAATGCTGAGTGATCATTCTCTGCTTCAGACTCTTCATCCATAGTAGAATCGTCTGGTAAGTCAAACTCGTTCTGCTGCGGCCGCCTTATCCTCGACTTCAGATTCTTCGATGGCATCAGATCTTGCAACTGTTCTGTACTCGGTGCGGGAGGCTTTCGCTGCTTCTTGCTGCTGGAGGCGAGCAGTTGAGCAGCTTCACCGTCGACTGACTCATCATCACTGCTCTCTGGTGGCGCCATGACATCGACCTGATCCTTCTGCTTCTTGTCTAGCACTTTTTGTTGCGCCCGCGTCGGCTGTGGCAGCTGGTCTTGCGGTAGTCGGAATGGATTCGATACAGGACCCACAGCTTCTGGAGGAGGCGCGTCACTTGCTGGCTGGGTTGGGCCAGAGCCGCGCTTCCTCTTCAACGACGACGCGCTGGTGACCAGGGGTGAGGGTACCACCGGTTGTGTCTTGTCGACAGGAGTCGATACTTCGTCTGGCAGGAATTCGGCCTCATCGTCGGTATGAATGGTCGAGCCGTCGTTGTCCTGCTCGATCAGCTGTAGGATACTAGCCTGCCTCTTCCTGGGTTTGATTCTGCCCAGCACCGACACTTCTGCTTGCGGAGTGTGCGACACGCCGTTGGGCTGCGTGCTGGTCCCGTCGAGCTTCGCACGCTTTGCGCCCGTAGTGTCTACTGCTTTGGTCGCCGCCTCCTTCGGGTTGTCATCCTTTTCTGATGACCTCGCAGATGCTACCGAATTAGCTCTGGATGCGCTTCTCGATCTCTGAGACAGTATCTCTTCGGTGTGTTGGCGTATTGTTCTTGTGCGCTGTGCCTTCGTCGGGTATGCGCCTGGCTTGTCGCCCTTGGCCACCGCGCCAGATGCATAGATCTCCTGCCGTTTGCGGTTGCGACCAGTGGTTCTACTGGTGACGATGTTGTCGCTATCATCGCTGTTGTCCGGCCGTTTGCCAACAGGCTTTTGCAGTAATTTCTTTTCGAGCTGTTCTCGAGCTTGCCTTTGGTCGGGTATCAAAGGACGCCGCCTTTTCGGGCTCTGCGCAGTGAAGCTGTTCTGCCGCCGCCTTTTCACCGGAGGTCTGGGCATGTTGCGAGGCGTGCGCGCAAGACGTGCGATGGTGTCGCATGTAGGTGGTGCGGATGGCGACAGCAGCAGGACAAGGTGGGGTTTCGAGATCAACGATAATAGTCAGTTGGAGCTCACGCGTCAACAACGCGTAGTGAAAGTGATGATGCAGATTCTGTCAACATCCAAGCTTCTGATCGCCAAAAGCTTCCGCCAAACTCCGCACAATCTTCAGGCTCCCAGACTAGTAGTACTCGAGGTGATACATATGTAGAAGCTTGATAGTAGCATGAAGATTATGCATTACTCCAGACTTGCGACAGATACTTGTCGGCTGATCGCGGCTCGCTACGGCTCCAATCAGATCTCCACGTCTAGAGCAGTCTGTGTCCAGGTCCGGGCAAGGTGGATCACGGTCTACCAGCAGCAACACTCGCATGTTCAACGAGTCACGTCGTAGAGCAAAATGCAGAAGCTCAGAAATTCATATCACGCTCAGTGTAAGCTAATCATTCTGGAAGAATGATCGCCAGTACAGATTGCCTCGCTAATAGAGAGGCACAATCAGCAAGTTCGACTTGTGCCGTCATGGTCGGACTCGAGTTGCCTGTAAAGCAAAGTAGAGTAACGTTGCGTAGCAGAGCAACTCCAGCTAAAGACAACTGTTTACCATCATAGTAACGCGTCGTGTCTGGTACCTAGTGATCTCCTGTCCCTGACTACCATTTGGCTCTACCAGCGACTCTGCCTCCCTCGTGCTGTCTTCACAAAGATTAGTGTAACAGCTTACGAAAGCGAAAGCCAAGAGTGCTTCTAAGGTTGGTGCGGAAGGAAATTTTTGGCTGAGGTAACAAGTCGCGTACGTGACGACTACGCGACGGGCACTCGACATTCATGATGATCCTTTCGACTTGACCACGGGTCCGTTGTAACATTTCCATCGTTCCACAGGAGTTCAAGGCGTCTGGAACACATGCTTGCTCGCAGCACATCTCAAAATCAAAGCTAAGACCAAATCATGGCGCCCCTTCTCTCTGCTCGACCAGTGACGCTGAGGCTCATTCGACATCGGAGGCTGCCCGTCTTTTGCGGCCAATTTTCGTCTTCAACTTCCCCACACCAATATTTGTTGCGTCCCAGTACTTTGACTACAAGTACATCTCGCAGCTTACACTGCCTGTCTAGAGCTCGCATATTGCACCAACCTAAGACCTTTACCAGCTGCTCGCATCTCGCCCGTCCGAAGCAGTATCGCCAGTTCTCGAGCTCATTGCCAGCCATGGCGGGGTCCAAGATCGATGGCACGGCTATAGCGAAAGGTATCAGAGCAAAACTGCATGCTCAGATCGAGGAAACGCAGAAGTCGAATCCCCGCTTCAAGCCCAACCTCAAAATCATTCAGGTCGGCGATCGGCAGGACTCTGCAACCTATGTCCGTATGAAACTGAAGGCTGCTGAGGAGGCCTCGATAGACTGCGAACTCGTCCACCTGCCAGAGTCCATATCGGAGCCCGAACTGCTGCAGAAGATAATCATTTTCAACAATGACCCTTCTGTTCACGGCATCCTCGTCCAGCTGCCCCTCCCCAAGCACCTCTCCGAACACACCATCACTTCTAGCGTTGCAGACGAGAAAGACGTGGATGGTTTCGGAGCTACCAACATTGGTGAGCTTGCGAAAAGAGGAGGCAAGCCGTTCTTCGTACCATGCACGCCGAAAGGTGTCATGGTTCTGCTGAAGGAAGCTGGTGTTGATCCCAAGGGAAAGAATGCTGTCGTGTTGGGCAGAAGTGATATTGTAGGAAGCCCAGTCAGCTTCTTGCTTAAGAACGCCGACGCTACAGTTACAGTCTGTCATTCCAAAACAGAGAATCTGAAAGAGGTGGTCAAGCAAGCAGATATCCTGGTCGCCGCTATTGGCAAGTCTCACTTCGTAAAAGGTGATTGGCTCAAGCCTGGCGTAGTGGTGATTGATGTTGGCACCAACTATATCCCAGACGACACCAAGAAGTCTGGTCAGAGACTGGTCGGCGATGTTGATTTCGACTCCGCCGTAGAGGTTGCCTCGCAAATCACTCCTGTACCTGGTGGTGTCGGTCCAATGACCGTCGCTATGCTGCTTCAGAACGTCGTCGAGGCCGCAAATACTTCTTCTGAGAACCTAAAAGCCAGGCATATCACACCCCTACCTATCAAACTGGAGCACCCAGTGCCTTCTGATATCGCTGTCTCCAGGTCTCAACACCCTAAGCAGATCACGCAGATTGCCAAGGAAGTTGGTATTGCATCCCACGAGCTTGAGCCATATGGTGCCTACAAAGCCAAGGTCGACCTGAACTTGTTGAAGCGCCTGGAACACCGAAAGAATGGCAAGTACATCTTGGTCGCCGGTATCACCCCTACACCCTTGGGCGAAGGCAAATCAACCACAACAATGGGTCTTTCACAGGCTCTTGGTGCACATCTTGGCAAGATCTCCTTTGCTAATGTCAGACAACCTTCTATGGGTCCGACTTTTGGTATCAAGGGCGGCGCAGCTGGCGGCGGCTACAGTCAGGTCATCCCCATGGATGAATTCAACCTCCATCTGACTGGTGACATTCACGCTATCACTGCTGCAAACAACCTGCTGGCTGCTGCCATCGAGACGCGAATGTTCCATGAAGACACACAGAAGGACGGTCCACTGTATCGCCGTCTGGTGCCAGCAAAGAAGGGCAAGCGCGAGTTTGCACCAGTCATGCAGCGAAGATTAAAGAAGCTTGGAATCGACAAGACAAACCCCGACGAGCTGACTGAAGAAGAGATTCGAAGATTCGCTCGTCTCGACATCGACCCACAGACCATCACCTGGCGACGGGTACTCGATGTGAATGACAGGCATCTTCGAGGAATTACAGTCGGCCAGGCTCCAACTGAAAAGGGCCACACGAGGGAAACAGGATTTGATATCACCGTCGCAAGTGAGTGCATGGCTGTCCTCGCACTCAGCAACGACCTTGGTGACATGAGAGAGCGACTTGGCAGCATGGTCATTGGCACATCAAGAGCCGGTGACCCAGTCACTTGTGACGATCTTGGTGTTGGTGGTGCCCTGACTGCGCTAATGAAGGACGCCATCAAGCCGAACCTGATGCAGTCCCTCGAGGGCACGCCGGTCTTCGTCCATGCAGGTCCCTTTGCCAACATTTCGATCGGAAACAGCTCTATCCTAGCGGACAAGCTCGCTCTAAAGCTGGCTGGTACTGAACCGGATGAGGACCCGGCTGAGAAGGCTGGCTATGTTGTCACAGAAGCAGGATTCGACTTCACCATGGGCGGCGAACGATTTTTCAACATTAAATGCCGTTCCTCAAGCTTAGTACCGGACGTTGTTGTCATCGTTGCAACAATCCGTGCTTTGAAGGTTCACGGTGGTGGTCCAGAGATCTCTCCGGGTGCGCCTCTTGCCGAAGAGTACCGAACAGAGAACGTCGACCTTCTCAGGGCTGGTTGCGTGAACCTTGCCAAGCACATATCCAACGCTAAGCAGTACGGCGTGCCGGTGGTTGTTGCTATCAACAAATTTGAAACTGATTCCGATGCCGAAGTAAAGGTCATACAAGAAGAAGCCTTGAAGGCCGGAGCGGAGTCTGCAATCATGGCCAACCACTGGGCCGAAGGCGGTTTTGGTGCTGTAGACCTCGCGAAGGGGGTAATTGAAGCAGCAAACAGCAAGCCAAATGCACAAGACTTCAAGTTCCTTTACGAGGCAGGCAAAGGCACGTCCTCAACCATCGAGTCACGGATTGAAGCCATTGCACAGAAGATGTACGGTGCTGCATCAGTTTCATTCTCTGAGCTCGCACAGAAGAAGGTCGACACATACGCGAAGCAAGGATTCGGCCATCTTCCGATTTGCATCGCAAAGACGCAATACTCTTTGTCGCATGATGCGGCGTTGAAAGGTGCACCATCAGGCTTCGACGTGCCCATCCGAGACGTTCGTTTGGCAGTCGGTGCTGGGTACCTATATGCCTTGGCTGCTGACATCCAGACCATTCCAGGTCTACCCACTGCACCGGGATACTTGAATGTCGACGTTGATCCAGAGACAGGTGAGATTGACGGACTGTTCTAGGTGACGTTGCTCTTTACAACCTAGCAAAGATGTTACACATACTAGCATTGTGGTTGAGACTATGGCGTGATGATTAACGATTTTGTTCTGGTTGACTACATTTCAACACTATGATACCCCTCAACGAGTTCAACAGATAGAGAGCGAAGACATTAGACATGGCTCCAAGTGCTTCGCGCGAGAGCAAGCACAATACAATTGTCCCATTTCTCCCTTCCCTCGGTGTGTTTCATTTCCCGCGATTTCATCATTGACATCCATTGCACGTTCTTGCTGTACACCTCCCGTCTGTCCTGATCGCCACAAAAGGGTCGATCCTCCGCCCTGGTCTATCATGCCGCTCTTCCACCACATAGCCCGCTGGTTAGCTTCTCCAAACGGCAACTTCAGTCATTGCAGCGCGATCTGTTTGTCCTTGTGTGCTAGAATGGCAAGAGCGAAGAAAGACTTGGACGTCGATACGTCAACCACGGTTCCTGCAGGCCTACAAGCATAAATGAGCTGGGCAGGTTCGCGTCTTGGCATATGTCGGAGCTAAAACTAGACTGCCCGAAGCTTGCAAACACGTCTCGAAATGCTTCACACTCATGTCTAAGAAAACCAGTTCTAACCACTTGAGTATAGACGTCAATGATGGAGTGTGCACTGCCAGATCGCTAGATTGTTTTCACACGATATCTCATTGGCGTGCTCTAGCGCTTGAGTGCCTTCGTACGGTTTTCTTCTCCTCTATCATGCTTGTACGACAAGCTAGAAGCGAAGCGTTCTTTCGAGATTTCATCACAGTGAACGTAGCATGGCGAATGAGCCAGCGAGATACACGTGTCCTACAACGATGTGAGTCTAGATTCCCCCGCTTTCCATCCCGCAATCTCCAGTTTCAACACTTCTGGCTCGGCTACAGGCCGGCTATGTGATTCTGGCAATGCGTTACTCGCCGAGGTGCGTTTCGAACCTACCCAAAAGGGCATCACTCCAATAGGAACTCAACAATGGAGGTTCTCTTGTGCCCACGTGGCATTATCCGCACCAATACGAAGCAGAACGTTGAATCCGAGGTTTCGAGTCAGCATACGATCAAGCTTCCTCGGTCCTCCACCGCAAGTGGTGCCTGCCGGCTCCCGAGCTTAAGCTCTCCTTGCGACGCGTCATGAGTGCAAGTGCTTTATATTTGCGATATCGATGTAAAGCAACGGCTAACATCTACCTCACGTTCACTCTTGTGCCCGAGATCAACCATCAACAGGACAACCTGAAGACATTGGGTTAGACACATACTCACCATGTTCGGCTCGAAGCGGCATTTCAATGCCTGGAATTTCTTCATCTGCTATCTGGTCTCGCTGGGCCAGATAGCATTTGGCTACCCTGCTTCAATCATCGGCGTGACGCTTGCCCAGCCTCCCTTTCTGGTGTATATGGGATTGATTGAACCGACTACCGCTGAGTTGACAAAAGGTGCAGACCAATTGATAGGCGCTTGCTCGGGAATTTTCCAGGTATACACCCTCAAATTCTGCCAAGAACACCAACTAACATATGTACAGGCAGGCGCGTTCATCAATGTCTTCATTGCGGGTTGGATTATGGACAAGTGGGGTAGAAAAGCCGGGTTCTACTGGTGCGCGTTCCTGTCATTGCTTGGGGGCGCCCTCCTCTGCGGCAGCACAAATATTGCCATGTTCATCGTTGCCCGCTTCATCGCTGGTGGCGGTTCGTGGGGCTTTCTGTCAGTCAGTAAGTAACTTTATCACCATGTGGGGAGAACTAGCTAATACTTCCAGCTCCCACTTACTCTGCAGAGTTAGCGCCGCCCGATCTGAGAGGGCTTATGGTAGGGATGAACGGTGTCCACATTGCTATTGGATACGCCCTGGCATCCTACATGGGCCTGGCCTTCTACTACGCAGAGGATCCGGCCACTCAGTGGCGTGCCCCTCTAGGTATAGCACTTATCTGGCCAGTTCTGGTGATAGCCGTTTGCTTCATCGTTCCGGAATCCCCGCGATACCTACTTATGAAGGGACGCATCGAGGAGGCAAGAGCCATCACCTACAAATTGCACCACATGAGCAGTGATCCGGATGACGAGTTTGCCAGGGGCGAGTTCTACCAGATGGCCAAGCAAGCAGAGATTGATCGGAAACTCGACCCCGGTTGGGTGAGTCATGGTATATCTGTCACTTGTGGCATCGCTGATATTCGCAGCTCGAAATGTTCAGGCGCCCAGCTTACCGCAAACGCATCTTCCTGGCGATGTCCTTCGCCTTCATCGGTCAATCCACAGGTTAGTACAGTTATGTTGATCAATGATTCCGGCAAACTGACAACCAAATCAGGCGTTTTAGTTTTGAACAACTACGGGCCAACGATATACGCCTCGCTTGGCTACGACACAGAATACCAATTGATTTTCCAGTGTGGCTGGATCTCTGTTGGCATCATCTTCAACATCGTTGGAGCGCTAGTCATGGACTGGACAGGCCGTAAGCCACTACTTATGATAGGTGTTGGCGGATGTTGTGTAGCACTGATCATTGAAGCCGCTATGGTGGCTACTTACGCCGAGACCGACAGCGGCAATCAGGCGGGACTACGTACGGGTGTTGCGGCAGCCTACCTCTTCCTCGCGGTTTACTCGGTCGGTGTTGACGTCGCGGGGGTTGTCTTCTACTCGGAGCTTTTCCCTAACCACATTCGTGCTAAGGGTATTGCGTTGAGTATCGCCGTTATTGCGCTCACAGATTTGGTCTACCTTCAAGCTACCGCGACCGCCTTTGCGACCATTGGATGGAAGTTTTACCTGATTTTCATCATCATATCTGGGCTAGGGACTATTTTTGTGTACTTCGTGGTGCCCGAGACCAAAGGCATTCCATTGGAGGAGATGGCGGCTCTTTTTGGTGACACAGAAGATATTGCCGTTTATTCAGCAGACATCCACTTTGATCATTCGACACACGAAATGGTTGTGGACGAGCACGGAAACACCGAGGTAAGGCGGAGGCAATCACAAACCAACGATATCGAGTCTTCGGGCGACAATATGCACCATGTGGAGAAAGGAGTCGGATCACACGATACGGAAGAGAAGTACGGCGGTGAGCATATCGACAGGATATGAACGGAGGACTTCGTCGATGAGCTGCAACCAGTAACGGGCCATTGTAAGCGGTAGTCCGCGGAAATACCGGCTTCGATTGCACTCGCGGATCAGGATATCCCCAAACCGCGATGGAAAACTGAGAGTGGGCTTTCCGACCTGCCAGATCCTTGAATACTTGTAAGGGGACTATGCGCCATGGCACCCACTGCAGAACCGCGGAGAACCCTGCTCGGTAAGATGGGAAGACTTTGCCGTTTCCCGATTGACCAAGTCAACCAATAATGTCCAAGTGCCTATTGAAGGCTCGAGAGCTTCCTATGTACGATGCACTTTGGCAATCATTATGTTCAATCGTTCTGCGCTCTGACGGCTCTCCTCGTCACAAGCTTGTCCTGAGGCCGAATCTCGCCTCGACGGCGCTGGCCAGCTGGCAACAGTGATAGCCTTACGCACCACTGTATAAGATAGTATGGTCACTAACCTCAAGGCATCTCCTGAGCATCGTTCCTGTCACCTCTGCCCTTTTTCCCGGCATCCAGCTCCGTGCGACTATGTGTTGCTTCTAATTCTGTACTCTGAACACAGCCTAATTCGCTGACAAGTCTTGTCTCCAGTTCGTTCTGGTCAGTGTTCGACAGCGTCGTGTTATTAACACTTCCAATCTTGGCCACAGGGGAGTGCCGCTTTCTACTGGCAGACCGACGCCAGAGAAAGAAGGCTAGAAGAGACGCAAGGATCATGACTATCGGCACTGCAACACCAATTGCTATCTTGACACCTGGAGATAGACTACCGTGTTCAGAAGTCTTATTGTTTGAGTCAATGGTGGTGGATGTACTGTCAGCAGCCGAGGTAGAGGACAATGTCTGCGATACGGTAGCAGTACTAGTGGTGGCAAAACTGTTCTCCGTCAAGACTGCCGTAGAGGCAGACGAAGCAGTCGATGCACCAGCAGATCGGGTGATTGGTGGGCCCCCAGTAGCCGTCATGATGAAGTTTACGGCTCCGAATCTTTCGGTCTGGTTGTCGAGATTGGCAAAATCGATGTGGCAGACGGAGGGGAACTGATATGCTCGCATCACGCTGTTGATATTGGGCAAAATGTACTGGCCGGAGGAATCACCTGTGCCAGTCAGTTACGCAACAGAGCGGAGACCAGGCTCCAGGACCGACGTACCAATGGGGAAACGATAGTATCTCCAGAATTGCGTGGCATTATCAACCTCACAGTACAGAGTGTTGTTGACGTAGTTCCACGAGCTTGCCCAGCTCACTACTATGGTGTCGATTGAGTTGATCAAAGGTCTGCCGACTGGATAATAGACGGTGATCTGTTTGTCTGGGGACACATCCTGGCCACGAACTGGGTGGAGACTGGTGAGCACAACGAGTGCCAGCACGGACATGAACATGACGGTTGAAGGACACTCGTAGTGTCAAGTGAAGGAGATCGTGCCTGAGCTATCTGAATTACCCTTGATAAAGGGGAATGTGAAGTTTTCAGCACTGTTCTATAATGCTCGTGGTGTCGCGCCAAGTCGGGCCCAAGAACAGTGGTATGAGGTGGGTTCAGCCTGATGCTCGAACTCACACAAGAGGGACACAAAGGTCTTGCACTTTGATCACCCTGACTTTTGCTCTGTTCTCCGCCTTGGTGTAGTTTTGACTCACCTTCAAATTCTGCCAACGGAGGTAGAAAAAGCAAGCAGATACGGGCAGGCGTTCGACCTGGAAAATGCCAAGCGAACAAACGACAGTCACCATTCTAGAGCTAAGAGGCAGGAAATTCTGATTGAACCATATCCGAAAAGATCCTCTAGCTCGCGGGCGTGCATATCGCAGGCTTGCATACAGCAGAGAACCGCATACGGTAGAGCATGGTGTAGAGCAGAGCACGACATAACTCCTATGTGCTGTCAGAATATCTTGGCTCCCATTTAAGAGATGCATCCGGGAAAACACATGGGCCCCTGTTACACCACCAAAGTTTTGAACAGGGTGCTGAACGTCGAATCAAGCGTGACTAGACGCGGAATAGGGTGAATCGTGCGATTGTCACTTCATGGCTGACTATATATGCGCGACTGAGTTCTCACCTCTCCCCGCTGTGTCCCTCAACCCAGCTACAATCAGAACTTTTTGCCCTAGGTGGGCAAGGCTGAAGACTATAGCTTGTGCAATCACTTCGACCGTATATTGGACTTTGATCAATCTAACTCCCTACACGTGACAGCTTGTTGGTGAACCTACTCCAATCGATCCCTCCAACAATGGTCTTGGTGCTTGGGGGGGGTTCCCTGTCATGATTGGCTCAGGTTGGTATCTAATGACCATATGTAAACTCAATTGACCGTGCCACAGGTCATCTCGAAGATGGAAAAGTCCAGCTTTGCCAAGAGCTCTTTGATTTTGGGTGGACGATGATGCCGGCAGAGTTACTTATCAAGTGGGTGACCAAGCTGGTCAGAACGTGGAGATCTTTGTCAATGCTACCGGCGACCAACCGTCACTGTGGTCTCGCCTCATCGGCATCGCCACATTGGGCAATTCTGACCAACAGTATCAAAGGCTGGGCTGGAAGAGCTGGCCAGATATCGATGAATTAAGTGGGCCTGCCTGGATACCATTTGTGCTGGCCGGAGATACTTCCTCCTTCGTGGGCAACATTCCTCCGGCTGACTGCATGCACCAGAGTTTGCCGTATTTAGGCTGTCAGACACTTCAAGATTTGGTTCTTCCCGGGTCGCATGACTCGGGTATGTCCATGATCAACAACCGAAAATCAGTGTTGGCGGGTCCCAACACGCAGACACAAGATCTCAATGTATATGAACAGCTCGTTGCTGGTATCAGGTTCTTCGACATCAGACCTGTGTGGTATGAGGGGGAGTGGTGGACTGGACACTACGTTCGCGGCGCAATATTTGAAGGTGCCAATGGCGAATCGCTGGATGCGGTGATCGGTGACATAACAGACTTCGTCACAGATCACCACGAGCTGATCATCCTGAACGTTGACAACTTCCTCAACAGAAGTATCAAAGAGTGGAATTCGAATTTGTCTGAAGATTACTTCGTCGAGGTCATGGACATTCTTGCTGATATACCCAATCTGTACGTTGCTGAGGAAGGCACGATGCTCACGTCGCTCACACTGGACACCTTTATCTCGACTGGTCCAGCTGTGCTCATCATCATGAACTACCTTCCTGGCACAGATCTTCTCCAAAGAGCGGGACGACACAGGCAAGGCTTCTACTATGCAAACGAACTACTAGTCAGCGGTGAATATGCAAACACTATGGATCCGGACACAATGGAAAGAGACCAATATAGAAAATTCCAGGAGTGGAGCCTCAACCCGCCTAGTGGTTCGCTTTTCCAGTTCTCGTGGCAGATGACGTTGGGTTCGTCGTTCCTTGACCCAACCGAGGGCCATGCGGACGTCGCCAACCTCCAACTTGCCGAAGCTGCAGGCTCGATGCCACCGGCGGCGTCGATCATCAATTGGTATTCTAACACCCGCATACCGAATATCGTGAGTATCGATTACGTGCGAGAGGTAAAACAGCTGGCTGCACTATGTTTGGCCATGAATCGATGGTATAACAGGTGTGCTGTCAGTACGTCTGACAGTACTTCTAACAATACCACGTCTGGTGCCACTCTCGAAAGTACTTCTGATGCAATACCTTCTGATAGTGCGTGGGGCGACTGGCAAAGTTGGGGGAGATGGGAACCAAACTGAATCCGAGCATATTGATGAGCATATCACTCGTAATACTATGTTGCTTTTCTGTCGTCCACTGATATTCGGCGAGCCTTTCTGTTCTACGCCTGCCTTTTGCGTTCTCTTTCCAACCCCCTCATTGCTCGTATCAGGACTCCACTGGTATCAACGTGTATTGGCCGTAGAGTCCGGCTCCCACATCGCTTATGCATAAGGCTTGTAGTGGCCTGGGGGCCGAACCAGCAGAGACGAGCTGTTTCAGCCGACTTGCTATACTAACCATGCGACACTACTATGGCAAATGTCTGCGTCTTGCATGTGCCGTTGGCATGTGGATGGACCCTGATCAGTCTGTGCTGTAATGCTTCAAGTTGTTTGTCGTTACATATTACACCCAAATCCCCTCAAGCACTACTAAGTAAATGGTGCATAGCTTGGAATCCGGTGTGTTTCCGATGGCCAATCAGAACATCTCACTTGCGCCTCACACGCTAGTTTGAGGCGAGCACGGTATGTGGAGACCTGCTAGTAGCCTCCCGCACTGGTAGCCGAGCGCCTGACTCGTCCAGCACAGCAGGCTACCGTACGAGGCGACTGCCTGGGGAAATCGAACAGGGCCTGTTGGAGTTGACATGCTGTGGTGCAGAATCTATCGATTGCCCAGGCACATGGTAGAACATACAACACGAAACACAATAGATAATCCGTTCATGTTACCAACTAATTTCTCACTACGCTCTGCCTCTTTGGTCTCATCATCTGTAAGACATTCCAGGCCAATTACCGTGATTCTGATTCTTTGTATTTGTAAGAATTGCCGGCTTACGATATCCTCCTAAATGAGCCGCAGTGCCGTCACCAGCTGACGCAGTATCCGGTGCACAGGGAACAGATGTGATGTCTCTTGCTGCCAACACAGGGACTGTCCTTGACTGTCTGGCCAAATGTTCGCAGGTCAACACTCGAGGATGGACGCCTGAGGCATGCTTGGTCGCAGATAAACGATACATTTGCCTCGCCATTTATGTGAGCTCCTGCCCCTGCACGTTCCACCGCACCCGACTGATTCCACCATTTCCCATCATCCACAATTCCTTGAGATCGTCGCCTACCCAAGCAAAGTTCTGAACAGTGTAATTGGTTTGAATACGCATCACCATAGCCCCAAACTCATCCAGCACATCCACGCCATTGCCTGCACCCGTCAGGACCAAACCCTCTCTGCTGACCTTCAATCCATCCGGCACCCAACTCTGACTCAGGTAGAACGCACGTTTGTTGCCCACGCGCGTTCCGTTGTTACTCACGTCGAAAGCGTATATCGTCGCCGGTCGCGTGGCATTGTAATCGCCTCCTCTCGCCCCTGTGGGACCATTCGAGCCCCTGACAGCGCCCGTGTCAGAGATATACAGTGTTTCACCGTCAGGTGTGAATGCGATACCATTTGGCTGCAGCAGACTCATATCAATCAGATACGTCGCGCCGGTGCTGGGGTCGAACCGGTATGAAGCTGTGGGTAATTGTGGTGGAGTGTCTGTCAGCTTGTTGAACCAGCTGTAATCTGGATCTGTGAAGAAGATTTGGCCAGTGACGGGGTGAACAGCGACATCGTCGATGGTGTTAAAATACAAGCCGAAGTAATTGTTAAGAAGGACTGTCGATTCATTTGTTGCAGGGTCTAGGACGCGCAGAGACACACGCTGTTCGGTTGGTGGATCGCCGATGCTGTTATTACCGCCACTTGCTGCAAAGAGGATTTTCGTGCCCGAGTCGTACGAAGTGCCACCGTTGGGAGCGTAGATTGGTGGAGTTGGAAGATACTCAGAGAGTGAGGGTGGGTTTGCGTTGAGGTCAATAACGAGTTGTGGCAGGTAGCCAGGCGGAGGAGCTAGGCGAGAGAGGTAGAGTTTGCCTTGCGAGGGAACATAGACCGGGGCTTCATGAACAGCATCGGTAACTTTGAAGACGAAATCATAGGTTGGGTTCGCACCCAGTAGGTTGAGGCCAAGGTCGCGTTGGAATATCACAAAGCTGGCGTTGGAGACTAGTTGAAATGACGGGTCCGAGGGAACAGAGGTGTCTCTGAAGTCCAAGACATTGCCAATGGTGGACGTGTTGCGGAAGAAATGGTAGGGGAGGACGGATGCCTGCTAATGTCAGAGATCCGCTCTCATGTCCCTCGAGAGAGCTGGCTTACAAAGTTGTTGACGCAGACAATGTCGCTGGACGACCCGCACCGTTCTACCACTGGAGAGATGGCACCAGAGGGCTGTAGCTCTTGTGCGATCGAAGCTTGGCCCAGCGCAAGCACAATGACCGGAAGAAGGTTCATGTTCCTCATTTTGCTGTCTCGAAAGAGCCGAGTAGTTCCAGGAATTGAAATGCAGCGAAGGCGCTTCCTTCAAGTACCTACTGGAAACTCCATTGAGCTGGAGGTACGTGAGGAGTAACTCCTCAGCTTATTCCCTGCAAGTATCGGCAATTGTGTGCGAACAACTTCCTCAGTAGTGAGAATTAGTCATCGTTGTAGGGCTGTATGTACCTTGCAGGGATCACCGCAAGCTCTGTGTGAGCTTACCCGGCCTACTACTGCACGTTTAGTGCGATGTGCACAGTTTGCGGAGAAGTCATTTGTCGACGAAGACAAGCGGGCGGCGAGGGGTACAGTTGGAGGATATTTCGTGTGACGTTTCGTCACATCCCTGGTCTGGCATTCTGAGAGACAATGGTAATCAAGTCAGTACTCGGAAACCAAGCTGCGTGTCTGTTTGAAGTGCCTGTCTTGGACGCTGGATGCCAAGTCGGCCCGTTTCTTGGCATCGATCGGCACCGCGATGAGACGACTCTTGCCTCTGATGATCTGGCCCAGGACAGCAAGCTTCAACATCTACGTGACATCGAGCACTACAGATAGTGGACGGTTCAGGAGGGCTCGGATCTATGAGAGAAGGAACAAGCATCGAACAAGTATAGGGTATCATGTGGAGTCCTATGCTGATTACTGGTGGTCAGGGGTCATAGCGTTGACGAATTGAAGAACAGAGCTGTGCGTCCATAGTAAAGTGCTGGTTAATGAAAACGTGTCAGTGAGTCACGAATGCATCCTTGTGGTTGTCATGTCGACAGTTCGTGAGTCTTGGGTCTATCGGACCATTCGGCACACCAATGACCTTCATTCAGTTCCGCACGATCTGCGACTGAGATCGAGAAGGACCATATCCACTGGATCCTGCGTCGTTAGATGACATACGAAGGCATCACCCTTCACCAGCTTCCTGTATTGTGGCTTGATTGTTGTGAAGTAATTGTTGACGATACTGAGCATGTGGTTGGTCTTTTGAACAGCTTGGTTGAGGTCATCATTGACGTATACCTCACTGATAGACAGATCCCATGTGTGCTTTTGTCCAGCAGCTTCTGTGACAGGGATACTTCCCAAAAACCATTGCAGTAATCTTCGGGTGAACTCCGACAGATATCAAGTAACGGTTTTCGTCCGTGAGCACTGAAGCGACTTCTCCAATCCTCTGATTCATGCTAAAGTCTATTGGCGGAATCTTATCGTCGAACTCTAGCTTTGCAAAACAACACCCGGAGGTCAACGTTTTCCATCGAGAACTTCTTGGGTTAGGCTCTTCCTGAGTCATGCCTTGCTCTTCCATCTGATCAGCCTTGATCCCATTCAAACCAGGCATGAAAACGATCGACACGGTCGCTCGGTTGCCCAGAGATATGGGTACAGATCTTTGATCTAAGAACCATTGTAGTTGGAGGCAGCAAAGTAGTTCTCCTCTTCTGCTTCGTCAAATGGCTTAAAGATCAACTCCGAGTCCTCAGGCGGAAACTACTTTTCTGTGAGATCTTGCAAAATGTTCTCCTTGTTGATGTGGTATGCATTACCTGTCCCGCTGTAGAGCATTTCTGTGCCAGCAACGAAGCTCTGCGATCTGGTTGGCAGCGGGCCATGATGATTGGAGTCGTAATAGTCTGTCTCGTCGTCAGACATATTGACCTGCACGTACCAAAGCTTTAAGACGGAGGAGAAGGTGCAAAGCTTAAAAGGACAAGAAGCGATCGATCTGAGAGTTTGATAAAGATTAATGTGATGGGAGGACTCGGGTCCAAGCTGCCAGTAAACAGTTCCTGCTCGTACGAAGATAAAGAAGACCAACCGCGTCCGAAGCCGTCTCACGATGGGCAGCATTGGCCGACTTTGTCTGAATGCAGCGCTAGCAAGACGGCGGACAAGTTATAAAGTTCACAGAAAGCCTTGTAGAGTATGGCGTTCAGTGGCGTCAGACTTCCGCAGGATCTCAGCCTGATATCCACAAAGACCTCGGGATTTCAAACACAAGGATAGTGCGCAGGCCCGAGGATCAGCGTCACGAGGCACAGACCACATCGACAGGGCGTGTCTGAACGCTTCGACAAGATAACTTCGTGAATTGCATGTATCGAGGTGATCGGCAGCAACTGGATTTCAGCCTGACACGCGTCCCAATAGACCGGGCGTACAAGTCTCTCTCGCGGAAGTAGTGTGACAAAACATGCCGCATGCAAGAGACTCTGCCGAAGACAAGGTGCATAACAGGTTATTTCCTGATGTGCTCGTTGTGGGACAGCTGCAAGCCAACGCCTCCTGTGAGTCACCCATAATTTTGCCCTACAGCAGGCGCAATAGGCAGCACGAGCCAGTGGTCTTCCACAAGCTTTTCGTCGAGTCTGTTACTGACAGACAATCGTTAATGGTTCGAATGTCTACCAATTGAGTACACTCGCGGCAATTATGCCCCAAGAAACAGTAGGAAGGATGCCCCCGACGTTCTGCGATTTTGGGCAATTTAACGCACGGTTGCGAAATGTCTTGCCAGCCATGAACTGCCATTCTCATCATACTGTGCCTTGGTCACTGCATGCTTCCAGACCACGTCTCGATGATTGCAGGCTAGTCGAGCCCCACCGAGCCAGGTAGAAGTAACAGGGTCCCCCATCTTTCGGATACGGACAGGCCATTCGACCTTGACTCTGGCCCGCAATTCATCCTCCAAGCGTTCAACAAACCCCGGAATATTGGCATTGCCTCCCACCACAAGGGTGTTGGCTACCATCGTCGCCTGAACCAACGGCGGCAGCTTTGACAGTGATTGTATGACACAATCTGCAAGACCGGGTTGTTTTGAGCCGACATCTGCTGGATTGAAGAGAAGTTCGGGCGTGAGAAACCGCTCATTGCTCAGCGTCATCACAATCTCATTTGTGCCGGGGTGTGACATGGCTAGCTTTCGCTTCTTCTCGGCCTCTTTTGATGCATCATGGGGCCGAGAATATCCTCGTGTCAAATTGACACCATCTGGCAGCACGTAATCAATGCGCAATTCGGTGGGCTGAGCATCGAGATCCATTGTTCGCGTCGAAAGAGAGTGAGACTTTGCCTTGTTGCCTCTCCACACTGCCTCGAGATCAGCCTTTAGATCTCTGCTGACAAATGTGACATCTTCCTTGATATCACTGACGATCTTCGTGTCCTGGTGGAGGTCGAAATGCCGGATTGAGATGGTTTCCTTCAACAAATTCGTCATGTGCTTGCCACCAAAGTCGAGCCGTCGGATAGCTCGCTGGATTGGCTGACCTTCAAAGCAAGGCGTTACAGTAGTGTAAGAGTAGCCACTATCGATGACCAGCAGGCATTCCATCGGCAGGTTGGCGAGGCTGGAATGTGCCTTGGGCGCTTCTGCGTCTTCGAAAAGGGGATGGAGATCGTTGTAGGCGTTCAACGACGGACCTTGAGCCGTCAGTTCTGCTGCATGCGTTGTCTTCAGCTGGACGACCCACCAGCAACTCTCATGTAGCCACCAAACCCCCACTCTTCCATGATGATCTCGTCGGCATTCTTTTGCAATGCAGGTATTGTGTTGGGGGATTCGGCAAACATCAAGGTGGTATCTGCAGGATCTTGGATGAAGGTCTTTTCCGAAGCAGTCTTCTGGTCGAATAGCGAGTTGTCCCAGATCTCTTTCTCGGCTTCCCAGCTGACCAATTGCCCGTTTTCGATCGGTCGACGAAACACTGCTTCACTCCACTGCGTGATGTTGTCGCACTGTGCCGCGACGTACGTCTTTCGTTCTCGGGACCTGACTATGCAGTTAGGTATCACTTCGCATGACTGTAAATTCTCAGCATCAGAAAGGTTCTCAGTAGGCGCAAAGCCAGCTTTGATGGCGAAGGCGCCATTATCAAGCACGAATGTATTTGGTGGTAGGTCGGCCGCCGAACGGCTGGCTGGACGTTGAGCGCGTGCCATGATTCGAAGATGCCTTGTTCATGCTGCACAATATGTGCCAAAGACAAGAATCGCACCAAGCTGTTCTTCCACTTGGATATGTTAAAACTCAGGCAGGCGCAACCCACGTATCTACCCTGACGCGAGAGTGACACGCCCATTTCTTGGGCAGCGGGGTCCTTCACGCGTGTCCATCTGCTCTACCTACCTTACCTCACTTAGACAGATTTGTCTATCGGGCTTGACGAGTTTCTACATCGCAACTTGCTATTTCACCAATGCCGCAAGTTTTGACCATCATGTAAACTACTGTGAAGATGCACTTGGTTGGCTCATCATGTCCTACTGATAGCGGCTCAAGCTCTTGCAACAAAAGTAGTGGTCAGGAACGTCACAGTTTGCTCAAAATCGAAGCGTCGCTTCTGCGCCATGCCGGTCTCCAAGCTGCAATGCATTGACGCTTGTGAGGTTTCTCTGATGGTTCTGGTACCGTCTGAAGCGCCTACGCATCGTTAGACCCAACTTTACAAAGGTTCCTTGAAACGAGAATCCACTGACGTCAGGTTAAGTGGTATCCTCCGCTTCGAAGTAATGGACCTGGACACGAGACCTAAAATCATGCAAAGTGGTCATTCCCAAAGCTGGTAATAGACAGACAACAATACAATCTTTCTTGTTCAAAACCACACGCTGTGACACTCCCCAAACCATCATCATGTCGCCTCCGCAACCAGATCCGTACGATCCAACAGGAATCGAGCACCACACCATCCCCTCTTTCACCTTCGCCTCCGGCACAACCCTCCACGATGTCCGTGTGGCTTACCGCCAGTACAACACTTCGTCAACAGCCGGCACAGTCCTCATTCCAACATGCTTCGGGGGCAAAATCAACACAACACTGACCTTCCAGTCCACTCCCTCCTCCGCCCTCTCCAAGTACCATGTCGTGGTGGTAGCAATGCTTAGCAACGGCGAGTCGTCGTCCCCTTCCAACAAATCTTTGTTCCCAGCACCGGGAGAGCTGCACTACGAGGATCTAGTACACGCTCAACACGACATGCTCACCAACGGGCTTGGCGTGAAGCAGCTTGAGGCAGTTATCGGCTTCTCAATGGGCGGCCAACAAGCATACCACTGGGCCGTGACGTACCCTGACTTCGTGAAGCGTGCAGTAGGTATTTGCACGAGCGCGAGGACGAGCGGACACAACTACGCGTTTCTTGAAGGGCCGATCGCAGCGTTGACGAGCTCGATTGACTATGTTGCGTGGAAGCAGATTAAGGCAAAGCTCGCTGAAGGCGAAGAGGTGGGGCACCACCTGAGGGAGGTGAGGCCGAAGCAGGGCTTGGCTGCTTGGGCGAGGGCCTACGCTGCGTGGCTTACGAGTGCAGCATGGTTTAGAGAGCGCCACTGGGAGAAGATGGGATGTAAGGATGTAGAGGAATGGATGTGTGTTAGAGAAGACGGGTATGCTGACTGGGATGCGGATGATCTGTTGACGAAGGCACGGATGTGGCAGATGGCCGATATTGGCAGCACGAAGAAGGGAGTGGTCAGCCAGCTGCGTCATGCTCCTGGTGACGATCAAGCGCTGGAAGATGCTCTCAAGAGTATCAAGGCGAAAGTGCTGTTGATGCCGTGTCGGACTGATCAGTACTTCCCCCCTGAGGACAGCGAGGGCGAGATGAAGCATTTGAAGGATGGTACGCTGGAAGTCATCGAGTCATCGTGGGGTCACATTGCAGGTGGTGGTGCGAACCCCGCCGATGTTGCGTTCATGGATGCAAAGCTGGCTGAGCATATGCAGCGGTAGTGCAGCCAACCTCAGCTTCACTGTTTGTGTTCGAAGAAAACCCATGTAATGCAACGTGATATCGGGGTCAGAGTGCGCTCGTGTTCAGTCCAGTTTTCTAAGGTTCTCCTTTTGCGTTCGCAGCCACAGTGTGGCTCAGTACTCGAGGGAAAAAGGGTCCAATCAAATATGGCTGAGCTGTCTATTGCGTGTCTCGCCGCTATGCCACTTCAAACAGCCCAGAGCGGGCCCAGTCTTGTCTTGCCATGGAATGCCGGACACGGGCTCGCTCCAACGACATCCCTTCTTTGTTTATCGAATTCCTCAATATCACCGTGCACCACAAGTGGCCGCGTGGACCTGATCTGGCATAAATCGATCGGTGGCTGCTGATCCTGGCCGAACTCTGATTTCTGAGCACATGTGAGTCTGACTTCAGCCATTTTCAAGATGAAGCCACTACTGTCTTTGCCTGTACTCATGCTTACTTACATAAGCACAGTTTCTTGTCAATCGTATATGATAGGCGCACAACGCACGCCCCTGTTACTCAAGAAGGCGGATGGTTCAGTGGTCTTGGAGAGCGATACTGCTGGAGGCACTTTGATAAACGGTCCGTCTGACACCATACGAGGAACTTCGAGGACCACGGCTGTAAGTACCACGACCTCGAGCACCACACAGGGCGCTATTTCGACCACCACGCAAGTACTTACTTCGACCACCACACAAGCTGATACTTCAACCAACAATACAACACCCAGCATGGGTGGCGGGTCCGGCCTTCGGTCGGTCGTATACTATGTGGACTGGGCGATCTATGCTCGGCAGCAACGACCTCAAGACCTGGACACGTCTATGCTCACACACATCCTGTTCTCTTTTGCCAACATCCAGCAAGACGGGACTGTGAGCCTGATGGACACATGGTCTGACCTCCAAATCCACTGGGAGGGAGACAGCTGGAATGACGTTGGTAACAATGTCTATGGGTGCGTCAAGCAGCTCTATCTTCTCAAGAAGCAGAACCGAAACCTCAAGGTCATGCTCAGCATAGGTGGTTGGACAAACTCTGGCAACTTCGTAGTACCAGCAAGCACAGCAGCTGGGCGACAAACGTTTGCTCAGTCAGCCGTTAAACTGCTCGAGGATCTCGGCCTCGATGGCATCGACGTAGACTGGGAATATCCTTCGAACTCAGCCCAAGCGCAGAACTTCGTTGACCTGCTGCAGGCAGTAAGGGCAGAGCTGGACAAAGCAGAGCAGAAACGCGGTGGCTCAACACATTTCCTCCTGACCACCGCTTGTCCGGCCGGTCCTCAAAATATACAAAATATGAACATTCGGGACATGGATCGATACCTCGACTTCTGGAACCTGATGGCATATGATTATGCGGGGAGCTGGGATACGACGGCTGGCCATCAAGCCAATCTGTACCCTAGTCAGCAAGACCCTTCCTCAACACCGTTTAGCACACAAGCAGCCATCGATTTATACACTGGCAATGGTGTCCAATCTGACAAGCTGGTTCTCGGTATGCCGTTGTACGGTCGAGCATTCCAGCAGACCAAAGGGCCTGGAACCGCCTATAGCGGTGTCGGTCCAGGCAGCTTCGAGAATGGCATATGGGATTACAAGGTCTTGCCGCAAGCAGGCGCCAAAGAATACTTTGACCCTGTGATAGGTGCTAGCTGGTCATACGACAATAGTACTGGTACCATGGTCAGCTATGACACGTTAAACATGACAGTCATGAAGGCGGAATATGTAAGAACCAACCGACTTGGTGGTGGTATGTGGTGGGAAAGTAGTGGCGACAAGCCACATCTCGAAGGGAGTCTCATCGAGCAATTTGTGGCGAGCAGTGGTGGGCAAAGCGCGCTAGAACAATCTCCCAACTGTCTTGCATACCCAGACTCGCAGTACGACAACCTTCGCGCTGGGATGCAGTGACAGTGGGGTGACGTGAAGTGTGTTCAGTTCACAAGTTACGTTGAGACCATCGTTCGGCTTGAGGGTTTGAAGCATAGGATAGAACATCTGGAAGGACCGGTGGTTTTGTGGCAGCCTCTGCATTAGCTAGGCGTTAAGCTTCAGGCAGGCGCAGCGGGGTGGTTAGAAAGCAAGATCACTATTGACAACGGAGCTACATCTTGGTAATAGCGTCCTTGATGTCTATGCGGTCATGACATGGCTAGGTGCCGAACAGACAACGCAACAATAAATCAAATCATATCGTCGAAAGAAGCTATCGAGGCTACTTGAGTGTGACTGTCGACCTATCTTTGGTTACCGGAGCTCGGAAGCTAGTACCTGCCAAGGAAAGTGATATTCGCAGATGGTCAGTGCTCAGATTGCGCCATGTTCCATGTCGGAGAATTTCTTTATCGACCACTGCAGGCGCTGGCTCCAAGCTTTGCGCTTCCCGGTCGCACGGCAAGGTTGACAGCTAGGTACTGGACTTGATACATCCTCTGATACACTTCAACCTGGCAGTCACCCTTGGCGAGTGGCCTTGCAATCTATGCGAGCTTCATGCGGATCTCGCGTTGAATTGGTACAGGACCGGCCCTAGTCACGGCGCAGATCAGGTTCGCACCAGACTGGGAAGAGCTCTGAGTTCCGCCCTAAGCGCTCAGCAACCCCGCATTTAGTTGGTGGAATAAGGACCGAGACCCCCTCCTCATATGAACTCAAATCGAGGGAAGCATTCGACCTCACATTTGCATACAAATGATCACCCTCCACTTCATTCGCGCTCACAGTGGGTTTGTAAAGAGGATCTGTCATGTGACGGCGCAAGTGGCAGGAGCTCAATTAGCAGACGGGTAACATCACGATGTTGGAAGATCTGCCTTCAAGTTATCGCGATGACGGGTGAAGGCGCGCCTCCCTTTGGGCATAGGGTTTGGGAGGCTCGAAAGACCACCTCTAAACGTTCATCTACTTGTCACCGTAACGATTCTTCAGAGCAGGCGAACAGAGTCATATTGCGGGTACTGGAAAGGATATCTAGGTAGGTTTCAAAGCAGTCACTACGGGATAAGAGCTTTTAGCTGACAGGCGCGGTCGTATGGTTCCCTTACCCCGTGTCTTGCTCGGTGCTTCGATAAAGGTAGTCACATGACACTGGTCGGAAATGTCAGACAACGGCATCAACATGGATTGACTCCTCTGATTGAGACATCCTGCCGATCGGTCTGTCAGCATTTGTAGAATGCGCAAGGACACAAGTTTCAACTAGGTGCAAACTCAGTCCACGACTAAATCAAGACTTTCCAGCTGTGCACTCTTCCTTGCAGATACGGGTGTGGATGTGATTGTTCGGACAGACCTGGACTCGAAGATGTCGAGGTCAAATTGGTTGCAAGGGTCATTGATAGACAGTTTATGCGGGGCGGAAAGTGAAATTGAGTTTAGTTCATGCAGATAATTCTGACTGAAACGCCGTCGGCTACTGAACGTGACACTGAGTGAAGCATTGATCATTAATCAATCGATCAATCAAGCCTCGGTGACTTCCAGCTGGTGCTCTACGCCGTCGCCAAATGGCTCACGGTCTCTTATTAAACTCGCGGAAGCCGTCACTCAACATCGCACACATTGGCGAGCGAGAGCAGTGTTACTACTACAAGTAAGGGTGTTGAGTTAGGTGGCTAGCGAAGCACTTGTGCAGCTTTTAGCGGCTGGCACGATTTCGTCGCGCCTTACAAAGGCGCTTGTGTGTTTTGGTTTCTCCATTATCGGAGCCTAAATGCAAGTCGTCCATTGGCATGCCTCTCTTGACCCACCCCCTGTCCATCTCTCCGGAATGGGTGCCCACCTTGATTCGCAACTTGAATAGCGATGCAGACAAAAGTGGCCGAGCCGTGGTTCCTCTTTGTAGCAACCCAAAAGGCAGCTAACAACCAAGGTGACTTGGACTGCATTGAAGACCCCTCGATGTGAGGAGCTAGCGGCGAATATCGTGGGCCACAATCCACAAGCAGGCTTGCGCGCGAACGCAGGGCAACCTCCAGCTAAATAGCCTAAAAACTAGATACATCTGCACCTGCCTGGTTATCTCGTCATTCTCTTGCGTTGGTGCACACCTTGACTCCTGAAACTAATCTGCAGTATTCTTTAGACACAACAATAGACGAGCGCCTCGGAAGCAAGTCGTGCACGAGAGGTCCACGGAAGTGCCCTGCCGTCGACTCCAACAGTCCAAAACGCCGCTTGCAAACATAAGGGAAGTGCCGACTGCCCTTTTATCGCAAAAGCTCAGCTCCTACTGGGCCAGTCGTGGAGAACACTCCTCCTCCTCCTCCTCCTCCTCCTCCAAATCAGCCACACCACCCTGTCGACGCATCACCACGTTCCTTATCGACGCTCCCTTGGTCAGCAATTCCTGTTCGCACAAATCATCTCTCGCGGCACATCTGCAGGTACAACCACTGTAATTCTAACAATTTTCCGAGACTCACTTGCGCACTTTCCAGCTCGACGAATACGTTGCGAGGTCCCGTTGGCGATTATTGCGACTATTGCGACCATTAAGATCACGACCGCCTGTTGCTTGACCCACTAGCCATTGACAGGGCCGCTTGTTGAACTGTTTCAGCTTCAAACTGTGGCACAGGTCGTACTTTCGCCGGCCACTGCATGGTCAAGTCCTCGAAGATTGTGCTTGCAACGAGAAGGCGCTGGTCGCTGAGCCGAACAAGGCATTTTCGTGCCTAGATGGGACATATTCACTGAGGGACTGTGCGTTCAAGTTGCGACTCGCAACGTGGAGCAACCTGCGTCGTCGGTCACAACCTGCAGTTCACATTCCGTCCCATACCACATTCGCCAATTCCGAAACCGATCAGCTGCCTGTGCGGCAATGAATTCCCAACTGCGATCCGACGTCCCCACCCGCCTGTCGAGCGCAAGAGACAGGACGAGGAGCAGTCGCTCAAGAGGAGGAGACAGGGACAGAGACATGGCAGTCGCAGCAATGCTTCAGCCCGCGCGGCAGTCAACTTCGACCACCTCCTCATTCGAGCCTCTTGTACGCCAGAACACGTACTCCAGTCACGATGGCGCACGTTCGCTACGCCAGAGTAAAAGGGCTAGTATGACTGCTCTGCTAGTGAGTATGAGTGCCAAAGACAAGGACTTGGAGATATCCGACGACCTTGCAAGAGCGCAGAAAGTACTCAGGGAACTCAAGTCTAGAATCTCGGTGCAGTCGAAGAAAAACTTCGTGTTAGAGAAAGACGTGAGGTACCTCGACTCGCGCATAGCACTGCTCATCCAGAATCGCATGGCCTTGGAGGAACAGAACGAAGTCGCAAGCCATCTGGACGAAGCTGCTGACCTACAGGAGGGGGAGTTTCCCAACGACGACAAGACGCAACGCTATGGCAATTTGCTATTTCTGCTACAGTCGGAACCTCGGCATATCGCACATCTGTGTCGCCTTGTGACCATGGCAGAGATCGACTCGCTGTTGCAAACAGTCATGTTTACCATATACGGAAACCAGTACGAGAGCCGGGAGGAGCATCTGCTATTGACCATGTTCCAATCGGTACTGACGCACCAATTTGAAACGACCCCAGAGTACTCCAACCTGCTACGACAGAACACCCCAGTTTCACGAATGATGACAACATACACGAGGAGAGGTCCGGGCCAGAGCTACCTGAAAGAAGTGCTTTCATCCAAAATAAATTCTTTGATCGAGCTTGATGACATGGATCTGGAGATCAATCCTTTGAAGGTGTACGAGAACATGGTCAAGCAGATTGAAGAGTCGGCTGGCGCTTTGCCCGAGGATCTACCACGAGCTGTCACGGCCGAGTTCGCTGCAGAACATCCACAGGTTGTGGCCATCATCGAACCGAGACTGAAAACACTAAGCAAGCTCGCCGAAGGGTTTTTGGACGAGATCATCCTCGCAGTGGAAGAAGCGCCCTACGGCATTCGATGGATCTGCAAGCAAATCCGCAACCTCTCCCGACGGAAATATCCAGACGCCCGCGACGAGTCAATATGTACGCTCATCGGCGGTTTCTTCTTTCTTCGATTCATCAACCCGGCAATTGTAACACCAAAGTCATATATGCTCATCGAGCGCAACCCTGAAGACAAACCAAAGCGGACGTTGACTTACATTGCAAAGATGCTACAAAACCTAGCCAACAAGCCTAACCATGCCAAAGAGCCGTACATGGCTAAGCTGAATCCATTTCTTCAGAGAAACAAAGACAGATGTAACAAATTCATGCTTGATCTCTGCGAGGTACAAGACTTCTATGAAAGCCTAGAGATGGACAATTATGTTGCTTTGTCCAAAAGGGACATCGAGCTCAACATTAGTTTGAACGAGGTCTATTCGACACACGCAATGCTTGAGAAGCACAGCACTGAACTTGCGAAAGACCAGAACTCTCATCTGGCCATCCTACTGCATGAGCTGGGTGTGGCACCAGCACAACTACCAAGGAAAGACAACAGGGCCATCATCCTGCCACTCTACAGCAAATGGGAATCGTCTTTCGATGACTTGACCCAGCAACTCGACATTACGCCGGAAGAGATCTTGTTCCTCGAAGCGAAAAGCACGTTTGTGCAAATCATTCGGAGTCTGCCACCGAACGCCAGTGCGGTCCGCAAGCCTCTCCGGCTGGGTCGCATCGCTGAAGCAGCCGGCACACTACGCAACGATCCAGTCATGGTCAGGAAAGGCATTCGATGCGTGGAATTGCTGAACGCGTTGACCGAAATCAATGCCATCGAACGCGAAGACGACTATGCGGTGCTCCGCGACGAAATCGAACAAGAACTCGTCCACCTTGGCTCGCTGAAAGACAAGGTTCTCGAGGAAACTCTCAAACTCGAAGACGTATACAAAACTATCCGCGATCACAACGCGTATCTCCTATCCCAGCTGGACACATACAAGAATTACTTGCACAATGTCAGAAGCCAAGCCGAAGGTGTGCGGCGTCCGTCGAACGTGAGAATCCGAGAACTCGGTCCGTACAAGTTCTCGCATGCACAATTGGAGAGGGATGGGGTGATCAAAAGGAGTAACGTTCCCGAGAACAGGCGAGGGAACATCTACTTCATGTTCAAGAGTCCGACGGCTGGCACGTTTGTGATCAGTCTCCACTATAAGGGTATGCATTATCAGATCCGTCGTTCAGACGCTTGCTAACATATCATAGGGCGTGCTCGTGGACTACTTGAACTTGATCTCAAGCTCGACGATCTGCTCGAGATGCAGAAGGACGGGCAAGATGAGCTGGAATTGGAGTATGTCCAGTTCGATGTGCCAAAAGTCCTTACACTCCTCAACAAAAGGTTTGCGAGGAAAAAATAGGCCCCGACAACGTGTGGAGAATTCCCCTCAGATGATGCAAGGGAGGAAGTGTCCTGCCACCGAGCGAAGCATTGTCTCGACGACAACATCCAGGCCAGGACGTGCAACTGGTGTCTTTGAATCTATACCAGCATTGGAAGGATGAAGATGAAATATAATGTCGATAGGCAGGCCATATAGTGCAGCAGGAAGGCATATTTGATGAGTTAGATGATTTTCAGGATGTATACCCACTGTACCATTAGCTGACGACGAGGTCGATGCCGAGAAGAGCACCGTTCCATAGCTGTATTCATACGTAATGTCCCTTTGAAGCACATGGATTGCTTTCTTCTCACCAACGCCAGATGACGAGGCGCGTTAGGCACGGTTAGCCACAAGCGCATGCCAACGCAACGCCAACGCCAACCGGTTAGCGTGACCCTGATCTCCTCAAGTGAACAAGTGGGCCAAATTATTCGTCCACGAGCGCCGGGAGGGCATCAATACAACCACCCCACTGCCATGAGCCAAGTTGCTACTACAAGTACGTCCACCTACACCGATTTTACCTGACCACTCGGTCGTCTTCATCTGATCTACGCCCTCGCCCACGCCAGACTCTACACATTTCTATCACCACCTCTGCACCGCCCACCATGTCTGCACGAGCGTCCAGAGAGTCGGCAAGGGCCACCAAAACCAACCCTGAGATGCACCTTGACCCCAAATACGACGACTATGATTTCCCCACGACGGCACCAGAAGCACAGTCTGGTCACCCTGGTCACACGACGAAAGAGCAGGATGCGCAAGTGCAACAGCTACGCATGCTACTCGAGCAGGAGGGCTACACCGACCGACTGGACACCTTGACCCTCCTGCGCTTCCTACGGGCCAGGAAGTTCAATGTCCAGATGGCCCATGACATGTATGGTTCCACTCGGCAGCATAGAAGCAGGATCGCAGCTGACACCCTCCCAGGTTCACAGCCAACGAGAAATGGCGAAAAGAGTTTGGCACCGACGAGCTCATCCACAGTTTCGACTACAAGGAGAAGCCACAGGTCTTCAAATACTACCCTCAGTACTACCACAAGACAGACAAGGTATGTAGCGCCGCACCACATCTGACACCGTGCCCCGTGGCACCCAACCCATCACCCGTTTGTCCCAGCTGCTGACCCACATCCTCCCTCCAGGACGGCCGCCCAGTCTACATCGAACACTACGGCAACCTCGACATCAACGCGGTCCAGAACATCACCTCGGACAAGCGTATGCTGCAAAATCTCGTCGTCGAGTATGAAAAAGTCGCCGACCCGCGCCTGCCCGCCTGCTCCCGCAAAGCCGGCAAGCTGCTCGAGACCTGCTGCACAATCATGGACATGAAGGGTGTCGGCGTGACCCGCATCCCCAGCGTCTACGGCTACGTCAAGCAGGCCTCAGCCATCTCGCAGGACCATTACCCCGAGCGCCTGGGCAAGCTGTTCATCATCAACGCGCCGTGGGGGTTCAGCAGCGTCTTCAGCGTGGTCAAGGGCTTCTTGGACCCCGTGACCGTGAGCAAGATCAACGTCCTGGGTAGCGGGTACCAAAAGGAATTGCTGGCGCAGGTGCCCAAGGAGAATCTGCCCAAGTCGCTGGGCGGCACGTGTGAGTGCCCGGGTGGCTGTGAGTACAGTGATGCCGGCCCGTGGCAGGATAGCAAGTGGGTGCGGGAACCCAAGTGGGCCAAGAAGACGGATGCCGCTGCTCAGCCGACCGGGACGACGACTGCTGCTGCGCCGGCGCCTGCTGCGGGTACAACTACGAATGTCGCCGGTGGAATGGGTGCTCCTGCTCCGGCATAGAGTGCTGGCAGCGCGGAGAAGCAGAAGACCGCACGGTTCGGGAAGTTGTTGAGGAGGAAGACGGACGAGCATGTCACGCCGAAGGAATGATTCCACCGGTGATGCGCGAAGCATGCGCTGGCCAAGCATCAAGCCGATGAGATCGCAGGAGACTCGGTCGTGTGAGAACACAGACACAGCCCTGCAGCGCAGGACAGGACATAAGGACAGACACCGCATCCATCGAGCGAGAGGAGTCCGAGTGACATCGGTTGTTGAGTACCGAGTGTGCTTCATCTTGTATGGCCCATGCATTGCGCCGCAGACATCGGTCGCAGGTGAGCTACTTACTTACATGCGGTAGACGCCCAAGCAAGCAAAGAAAACAAAAGACGCTTGCTCTCAATCCCGCTACCTGCCAATGCGGTACATGTGGACGCTTCACTTCTCCCTTCCTTCCGATCCGCGTAGTGCAATTCCAGTTCCGTGCCATGCCATGCCACCCACATCTTCCTGCCTGCCTTGCCACTTAATCGTGCTCTGCAACAGCCCACTGTGTCTTTAGATTGCGCGTGACCAGTACTGCGCCTTTCGCTTGGCAGTCGAGACTTTTCTCCTACGCTTGTTGGACGGCTTTCGGGCTGGCCGCGAGTGGTCACCACACGGGTACTTCGATCCGGTGTTGCCGGAGCTTCACCAGGCACACCGTACTACTCTGTAGTTGGAGCGGGATGAGACCTAAGCCAGTGTGACGCTGTTCTCGTCTTTCCCTTGCCCGCTTGTCTACCTGCCTGTCCGCGGACGAACGTTTGCAACGAATTGACCTGATGTGGGAGCCGGCGGGCTGGGCTGTCCTCCAGGTGAGAACTTGGCGGAAGTGATGCGGCTGTTATATGGGAAGTAAGCAGCTGGCTGACGAGCCTGCTGAGTCCCTTCTCTCCACGCTACTGTGTGGTTCTCTTCATCGTCCCACGTTGGTGCTGTATGTCGTTCACTCGAACTCTCCTGCAACGTTGCGCGCGCGTTGAACCTTGCCGACCGTCTCGGTCAGGCTCTTTACGTTCCGGCTGGCGTCGTGACCCTGGCTCACACCACTGAGCACGGCCAAGCTGCTCACGCCCCGCTCGTATACGTCTCTCACATCTTCGTTCCAGCCATCTCTCGTCGGATCTAGCGCAAGACCCGCATGCGTCTGGTTCTGCAGGCGCCTTTGTTCATTGTTCCATTCTTCCTCGTTGTGCGCTAGTGCGGCTTCAAGCTGTGCGGTGTATGCGTCTGCGCTCGACTTGGGGGCCTCGCGGCGCAATTTGCTGACCTGAGCGGTCAAAGTCTCAAGTTCGCCGTGAAGGGAAGCTAGGCGTTTCTGGAGGCGCGGATCGAAGGCACTGTACGTGTAGTGGATTCCTTCGATTTCTTGAGATGGGTCTAGGGGTGGGATAGCTTCGGAATCAGGATCAGGCGTTGGGTTGCTGCATGATGGAAGTATCGAGACGGGTAGAGCCGAGGCGTCGATGCCGTTGACTGAGATGGAGGGGGCTGCCGTTGTGTAGGTCTGTTGGAGGAACTGATCGACTAACAGGCGGACGTGGCGGCGAAGGGGGTCTTCATCGTCTTGGTCGCCGGCTTCGCCAGTTTGAGAAGCCTTTTGTGCTTCGGTGGATTGTGGTGCACCACCCAATGTGATCACCTCGGCCGGCGCGGCTTGTTTCGCACTCAAGGGGAAGTGTAGGTCTAGCTTCTCTCGTGCTGCTTTGGCCAGGTTCTGCTGTAGATATGTCAGGTCGCCATGAGACTGCAGCTCTATCTTTCGGTGGTGGGCGTTTGGGGCGGGATTCGGGTGTTGGGTGAGGTCGCTGGTCGTGGTTTGAGCCATTCTATCAGGGTCGTTGCGGTCGCTGTTATGACTGCCGCGACGACGAAGTTCTTGACTAGTGGTGAGGGCATGAGTGGGGATGTGGTTGTTGGTAGACTACTATAGTACTAGAAGCGAGTGGTTTGTTTACATTCAGTAAATCCGGCGTAAGGTGGGTGTTTTCACCAAGCAGATTCGAATTGGCAAAGCACTTCGGCTTGTAGCTTTGACGATGTCTATCGCGTTGATCAAATGAGGAGTGCCGATGCCATCCGCTTCCCAGTGTCCCTCGTGAGTTTTCTGTACCTGTTGACACCCCCCTCCGTCGCGACTGCTACGGTAGGCGCGCTTGAAGCCATGGTTTGTTCTGTTTGCTTCACACTTCGGTAAAACTGCCAGATCGATAACCCCGGAAACAGGCGGGTAGCAATCACATGACAAGAAACCACTCATTCATGCCGGCATCAGTGTCGAGCCCCATGGTCTTAAGAGTACTGTATAGTCCAAGCAAGACTCACACCACAACACCTAATGACACAATATCGCGTGATCTTTGCTCTTCGGCTCAACCTTCGGTGCAGACCCTAGGCATCTCTGTCAGGCCACACTGTGTAGCAGCGTCGGTTTTGCCCGGGGTGGCTTCAAGCTGGTGGTTCCGAATCATTCTCGTAGCGGGTCTGGACTTCCACACTCGCCGTGCTTCAGCACCTTACAACTCACCTGATCTTCCTGACGCCAAGTCAAAATGAAATGAAAAGCACGGGATACGTACTGCTAACATGTATCCCGATCGCCATGAACTAGTCAGGTATCGGAAGGTTTGCTTCGCCACAGGACAGGACACGGAAGAAGTCGTGCAATGCTACCCAGATACAGCTATTATATAATCCACCACCATCTGCTGCTATCTTGCACCGAAATGCCAGACATTCCTCACAGCAAGCAAGCATAATGGCATCCTCACAATCATCCTCAGAAAGCTCATCTCCATTTTCCTTCCTCAGCAGTCTCGTGCCAAACAAACCATCACGTTTGTCAGGCAGGATGGGCGCCCTCTACACTGGCATGTGCCAGGAACTTGAACCCGAGAGGCCCTATGGTCCAGCCGTCGAGTCGTGGAACGCTTCAACGAGTGTAGAATCGCGGATTCAGCAAGATTGGTCCCAGAAACGATACCGATCCGACAGTGGCTTGAGTACCGCAAGCACTGACAGCAGCCCTGTCAAGTCACCCGTGTACGATATGCCAAAGTGGAGATTTCCTGAACGCACAATGTCTTCGGGCTCATTGACGCCTATCACAGAGCCACTGAAGCCGTCCTCGAAGCCCTGAATCTGCCGGCGGTCAATTGCATGTCGTCTCTTCGCAAGAGGGGCACAATGTATCTTCGCATCGCAGGGAGCACCACATACTCAGTACGAGACCTCGATCACGACACTTAGTATATCAACCAGATGAAACGACCAACCCACGCGCCGCGGCGCAAACAAGGGGTGGACCGTGAATATGACACGGCCATACGCTGGACTCAGCGAGATTATTCGGTCAAGCAGGACACCGACACCAGCTGCAGCTGCCCCGGCCAGATGTAAATGTTCCGTAATGAACCGAATCTCATGGCACAAAATTGAAGAGAGGGAAGACAGGCTGGGGAGCCGATGGAGCATACAGAGAGAGGGTTCCCGGTGGACGTGGAAAGGCGGGTATCCATTGTATTAAGCATATTCAAATTAGGCATCTTGCATGTAGTGCAGTACAGAATTTCTCGCAATTAAAGAGATGCTTTCCTACAGAAACTTGTTACCAACTGATACCTGCCGGTGAGTAACTGTAAGGTCCGCCTCCATTGACCTAAGCCACAAATACAGCGGCTGCAGCAACGCCAAAAGGGGCTCCTTCCCCACGAGAATAGCCTGCTATTAGTGTCCGTAAGGTCGACCGCAGGAACCGCTAGGTCTCCGCTGGTTCTAAGCACAGCCTAATCTTGCCCGTGATAACGATTGACTGTTCGCAGAATCGTTCATTTCACTTTCTCCTGATTCCTCGCAACAATGCAGATCGTTTCACGATTTCTGTTGTAATCTTGCACGTGCCAAACAATTAACACTCGGCCAAGTGAAACTTGCGACAGTAGAGAAAGTACTTGCCCCCATTGTACTTTGCCGCGCTCAAGTAAGCAGTCGGCTCCGATCTCAGTCGGATGACGACAAACCCACTATGCTGCCTACCGACATTCTACCACTCCACCGAGACGGGTGCTAGTGATTTTTTCCTGGGGTGGCTTACAACGAGATTGAATAAAAGACATGCTCAAGATTTTACTATTCATCCACCATAGGTTCTGGTTGATGAGGTGAATAGCAACAATGGACGATCGTTTCTACCGCAGTGTCAACGTTTAAATTTCGGCCATCTAAGGCGATCACTCCGCTACACTTTCGATCTTTAACAGCACCTACTGCGCCCGTTGACATCGAGATCCCGCTTCAAAGAAGGGAAGGAAGATCGCATTATCTGAGAGAGAGAGAGAGTTTCAACTCCTGCTCAGTCGAAAACACAGTCTCCAGAATGGCAACGCAGACTGAGAAAATCGATTCGGATAACGCCAGTGGACTCCATCGTTTGTCTCAGGGTTCCCAGCAGCAGCATAGCGACGACAACCACGACAAGGATGTCATCGTGGTCAACTTCGATGGACCCGATGACCCTCAAATGCCAGCCAACTTCCCACGCTGGCGTCAGATCGCCATTACTGGTCTTGTTCTGTGGTCTACACTGGTCGTTTTGTCAAGCGGGAGTCTCTTCGTGCCGGCACACGAGGCTATTGCTGAAGAGTTTAACATCGACGAGTCAAGCTTTTCCCACACATATTGGCCGGTGACCACATGGGCATTAGGAGCTGCCATCTTTGCAATGTTCATTCTACCGCTGATGGAGGAGTTTGGGGTCTATTATGCCTTCCTAGGCTCTTGGCTGACAATGACCATATTCACAATACCTCAAGCAGTTGCCCAGAACTTTGCGACCATTGTCGTCACGCGCTTTTTCGTGGGGGGGTCTGTTGCAATCATCGCCAATTGTGCCTGCTCTGTGATCGTCTCTCTATGGTCCGAAAAGCCAAAGATCTGCTCTGCTTTGATCGGCCAATGGATTGTCTGCTACCTGGTCGGGAACTCGATCGGTCCAGTCATTGGCGCTGTAATATTTGAGAATCTCGGTTGGAGGTGGACCTTCTACATGCAGATAATCTACTACAGTATCATGTTTCCTTTTATTGCAATCATTCTGCAAGAAACTAGAGCCGAAGCGATCCTATTGTCCAAAGCACGCGGTATGCGGAAGCAAGGCCTTCGAGCATACACAAAGGCAGAGCTAGATCCAACTCCATTGGTCGGTCATATTCTCAAGTCAGCACAGAGGCCTGTCATGATGCTCTGCACCGAATTTGTGGTCACAACCTCAACTATCTGGTCCGCTTTTCTCTTCGGCAACATCTACTTGTTCACCCAATCTTCTGAGCAAGTTTTCATCACCTTGTACGGTTGGACGGCCACTCAGTCGGGCTACCTCTTAGCAGCGGTGGTCATCGGCGAGCTTATTGGGATCATCGGGCCGATCGCCAACGACTACTTCTACTTCCGATCTGCCAAAAACAACCCAGAAAATCCAGGCCAGCCTTTACCCGAGTCCCGTCTTTACACTGCAACAGTTGGTGGTCTTCTCGGAGTGACGGGGGGGATGTTCGTCTACGCCTGGACCTCGTACTCCGATCTGCCCTGGATCGGACCTGCCGTCGGGCTCGCGATGGTTGGATTCGGCGTCACGGTCGTCGTCAACGCAATCGCCAACTACGTCGTTGACGCCTACGCCAACTACGCAGCATCAGCGGTCGCCGCGATAGCGCTCGGCGAGAACGTCTTCATCGCCTTCCTGCCTTTTGCGGCCCAACCGATGTATACGCGGTTAGGCTTCCAGTGGGCATCAACGCTGCTCGCTTTTGTGTCGCTGGCACTTTCGGCCTTCCCTTTCGTGATGATCAGGTACGGCAAGAAGATCCGACAAAAGTCTCCGTTCATGGAAGCGTCAGTACCGATACATCGGCCGACGGGAACAGCCGGCGCATAACGCGCAGCCGAAGTGTTCTTGATAGATAGCAATGGGGTGTGAACCAGTCGAATCAAAATCATGATCCTCGTTTCCATGGCTCATTTCCCTGATACTCTCCGTCTATCCCCTGATCGTGGCCCCCCCCAACCGCCCTTGCGGATGCGTAGTATAGTGCCGTCTCCCTACTCCCTTCAAGATATGTATACTACGTGTGTATACATACTTACTTACACCTCAGACCCCTCCTTTCTCAACACCCCACGCCCACCTCTTTCGAATGAGGCCGGCTGGCCGTCAGCCGCCGCTCCCACCACTCTACCCATCTACTCTATCCATGATCCGCGGCTTTCCTGCTCTACCGGCCGTGGCTTTGACGGACAATCGTCGGTCCTCCAATCGCTCATCTGACGTGGCGGAAACGAGCTTATCGGGCTCTGATGGGCGGACCTGTGAGTGAGGTCGTGTGCGTCTTCTCTGGGTCGAGGGGAGAGGAGATGAGAGGGTTCGTGCCTGTTGTCCCTGCTGGCGTGAAGCAAGTAGTTAGTGAGCGGACACTTGCGATGCATGTTGAATGAGTCCGATAAGTAGGGGCTTCAACTTTCTCTTGGGGTAGACACTGCACGGTGACTTGACTGGTCTGTTGGTCTCTTCCGCAGTAATTGAGGGCTTGGTAAGACGGGTGAGAACATGTATTCCTCAAACGATGAGAAGAGGATGCAAAATACGGCATTACTGTATATCCCACAAACACCGGCATTGCCTGTAGTACTCCTGCACGGTTTCCTCGCCTGTCCGACCGAAGTGACTAGTCGACACTTCACCGAAGTTACCCTGCCCTGCCCGCCGCCGTAAAAGCAAGACCCCATTTCCAAATGCCACGTCCATGCTCACACAAGTCATGCTGCCCAGCTCACGCGCCTTAGGGCAACATGTTCGCAGCCTCCTCGTCGGTCACAAAGACATCGGCAACGGGACAGCGGTCGACCTCCTCGTCAAAGGGCACATCGTCCTCGTCGTCCAGATCCATGTCATCGTCGTCGTATCCTCCGCCCCAACGTCTTCGGGCCTTTGAACCGCGATAGCGGCGTCCGACCAAGTAGCTGGGCAGGAACAGCTCGTCGTTCCAGGTGAAGCCCTGGCTGTGCTTGGTGTAGCAGATCAGGCGGGGTGGTTCGTCCGGCGAGGAGAGGTGCGAGTTCAGGTTGACGGACTTGTAGGACGACGAGGAGAGCATGCTTGGGCTCAGCGGGGAGGTGTAGCTGTGAGCAGAGTGCGTTGCCCTGGCGGGGACAGAGTTGGGGGGTGGCAGGTCTGCTCGGTGTTTGTCTTTCCTTTGTTGGTGGTGTGCCTGCGGTGGGGTCATGAAGGTTGAGGCCGTGGTCTTGTGGGCTGGAGACGCAACCGTCTTGTGTGCCTTGAGGACTTCTCGTGTTCGCGGTGTCGAGGCTGCTTCGGAGCTGGAGCCTTCGGTGCTGTCTGTTCGGTGCATCGGGTCGTCTCGGCCTGAGCGTCGACGAGAAGGAGTGGTGTAGTTGTCGTTCGTGAGCCTTGAGATGGGGATCTTGATGGCTCGGCTCCCTGGGGAGTAGCTTCGGTCTGCCATGGTGACTGCTTCAACAAGAGAAGTAACGAGATAGGACTGTGAGTCAAGGGAGGCTGATAAGGACAAGCAATCAGGCGTTTGCTCAGTGTGTCACGCAGGAGTGTTTGACAAGAACCTAAAATCTTTGGCAAGCAGTCCAGATGATGTTGCTGTCCTCGGAACGCTATCGCAGCTATCGAGGACGTGCAGGTGACTCTGCAAGGCACTCCAGGTCCACTTGATGCGTGCATCAGTCTGGCTCCCACTCGGACCTTGTTTCGGGCGGGGAGATGACGATCAGGTCACGCTCCCGCAGGCTACTACGGCCTAGGTCAAACTCAAAGCTGCCATGCTGACAGGCCTGAACCAATCAATCTTGGACTGGCCGGAGCTGGTTCCGAGCAGCTATCTGTCCAAGGTAGTTAGTGCTCACACAACAGACCTCTGTAGCACATGCAATTCACGCAGCCTGGACGGTACCAGTAGGCATATCTGCTAGTATTGTATCCAGGTCCTACAGGCATACGGCTTTTTTACACCATCGTCCATCATACATGTTGATTTACAAAGAAGCTCATCGCTCATGCGAAATACCTCGGCTCGTCGAAAACATGGTAGAAATGTCCTCGTACACCCTCCCCTCTAAACATAGCAGGGAACCGCAGTCCCGGTGCCACCTGGTCCTCAGATATCATCCTATCGCTATAATCGGGTGCTTGACCGACGACAAACTTGCCGAGCTAGAAAGTGTTAGCACATGCTCTCTTCTACTCCAGTGGAAGCATCTTACCTGAATCTCAGTGTCGGTGATCGTACCCCTGCTGACGCGAGCGTACCCGGTACGCTTGATATCCTTGTACAGAATGTACTCGCACCAACGGTCCCAATCCGTGTGGTCAATGTCGTGCATGCCACTCTTCTGGCCCACGTAGGTGTTGTAGTTGCCCTGACCGGGCTGCGTCACAAGATAACTCAGCAAGATGGCTGGTCGAGGTGTGGCATTCATAATTCGAGCGAGGTACTCCGACTGCAGCCTTCGGTCTTCTGGATCCTCTTCCTGGCCAGAATGGAAGACAAACACGTCCACCTGCGTGCCGTGGACGTCGAGTGTCGCTTCGATGGCAGGCGCAAGTTCGCCATGCGGCGACGGCAAGAGGTGGTGGGTCGAGTTCAGGATCGGGAATTTCGACAGCAATGCCGCGCCCCAAGTGTGCAGGTTCGGACCTGGACCATAGTCCACGTACATGCCGAGATCCTCCGCCAGATACTGCATCGTGTCACGATTGCCCATGATGATGCGCTGTGTATCCGATTCCAGCATACCGATAACGTCAACCTCGAGTTCGCGAATGGCTGCCGCCATCCTTCGCTCCGACGACCACATGTCGTTGTCCAGGGAGAAGTGGATGGTCCAGATGCCCGCCGTCAACGACTTCTCCTCGGGATGGTATGATTTGTAGTCATTGGTGGGGAAACGTAGATACGCAATCGACATGGATAGCAGCTGAAGCATCAACAAGATGTGCAAGTAGTATGCCGTCTGCTTGCGTCCCTTGGGTGATTTGGCCGTCTTGGTTCGTGATTGGGCGTTGGTGGTCAGAGCAGAGAAAACACCGTTGCCAATCTGCAGGACCGTGCAAATGTTGACCCAGTCGTTGTGTTCGCGCACAAGGTAGCCATACGGCACGAAGGCGTACGCCACGACCCAACAATGAAAGAGGATCATGAGGTTGTAGATGAAGAAGCCGAAGCCAAATGCTACTGCTGGATTGTGCTGAACAGCTGACTTGATGAGCACAGGTGCAACACCACACAGGTAAACCGTGAAAACGACTGCTCCATAGTAGCCAGTCCAGTCCTGGGAATATGTGAAGATCATAGCGCCCACCGCGCCCACTCCATACGCAGTCCAGGAGCCGAGAAGATCGGGCGAGGAGACGCCCAAGAGCAGACCGGCGCCCATGGCGGCGATCGTCACAGCACCGTATGGCACTTGCTGCGGTCCATTGACGGGAAAGCCGGTCCAGGTCCAGGCGATCATGGTGCTCGAATCCGAAAGCAAAGAATGGAAGGCAAACATCAAGCCACCAATGCCGACACCAGCCATCAGACCTGACCCTTTCTTGCCAGCCTTGGCGATCTGATTTCCACCGCTTGTGGTGACTGGTCGCGTAGCATGCCATACAGCTGGAATAGCCAGTAGCAGGCCCGTCCAGTTCCATCCGCCGTTGTCAGCATTCATAATCGGCCACAGTGGGTTGTTGCTGTAACAAGCGAATTTGGCAATGCTCGAGAGCATCAAACCAGCGGTCCAGGCTAGGATTCGTGCTTGTAATCTGCTCGAGTCATTGCGCTCGGCATACCACATAGCGGTCCAAGCCATGCAACCCTGCCAGACAGCAAATGACACAGCACCAAGACGGTAGACCTGGTCGGTAATCTGCCAGGCAATCAGGCCGGGAATGACGGCGGAATAATGTAACCATCGGTTGTATTTGATGGCCAAGGATCGAATCTGAGGAATGCCGAGGAGGAGAGGTGAAACAGTGGACATGACGGCGACTTCATAGCCTGAGAGACCCATATGCCAAAGGGGGAAGTACCAGACACATACACCCAAGGATGTCTGGATGGTCCAGAAGATGAAGCCGTTGTAGATGTCGGCGAGGGCGATGGACAGGTTCCACCAGTTGTAAGGGCCGTCGAAGGTGGAGGCCTGGATGATGGGCTGGTCGCGCTCTTTCTCCTTGATATCGTCCTTGAGCAATTTTTGATTTCTACCAGGTGTCAGCTCGTGCGCTTGATGGCTTCGAAACTTCCGTACATTGCCTCATCTCGGAAGGCGATGAACATACCCTCTGCTGAGGCCCTTGACGTCTCGAACCACAATCTCGAAGCTGGAGAAGTCGTATACGGTGACTGCATCAAAAGCAACGTCGAGGAGGACCAAGGCCCACTCGAAAAAGGCATAGATGGTGTAAGCTGGTCTTGTTAGCTCATATCAGCAATTGTCTTTCCTGCGGCCTTACCTCCAGCGATTTTGTGGACTTTGTGTTGGATGAAAAAGTATACCAGGGGTACCAGAGTGCCAAAGAAGGCACCAGCGAGCATCTTCCTGTACTTGATGGCTACTGGATTCGGCGGGCTCAGAGCCAGACAGCCCAGCGTCCATGGCAAGGTAGCAACCAGATAGCTGATCATGAAGATGTCGTGCCAGTTGTGGTCGTCTGTCGAGGTGACATATGTCCATCCTCCACAGGTAAACGTCCTGAAGACGCCAATCCAGAAAACGATCTTTGGCAGGGAAGAGTTGGGTCGAGCAGTGAGGAAGTAGTAGAGGGCGACGAGGGCGAATCGAGGACCGGAGGTCAGGGCGATGCCGACCATGAAGACTGATCGTTCAGGATAGCGGTCGCCAATGGTCGCGGAGACGGAGGGGAACCACTCTTGCGGGTAGCCATAGTGCTCGTTCTGCACAATCTTCTGGTAGTGAAGCCAGCAGCCGACGATGAGAGCTCCTAAGAAGGCGACGTATGCCAGAGCCGTGTGGACGTACGACACCCACCGCCCACTGAACTGTTGATGGGTTAGAGAGGCTTTCGCGGGGTGCGCAGGGCGGGACCTACTGAGAAGACAACATCGCCCTCCTTGAATTTGGGCGCCATGCTGGAGAGTGTAGACGAAGTAGTCAAAGCAAAGAGAAGGAGCCCGCAGGCAATGTCGTGTCCTTCAAGTTGAGCAGCGCTGCAGGGGTGGTACCTGCCTCAGGTACAGAACGCGACACGACACGACACGACATTTTGAAAGTTGGAGGCTTGGGCGGCCTCCCCCTGAACCCGCTTTCCGCTTCTTCTTCGGCTTCGGCCTCGGCAGAAATGCCTCCGACCACTTTTTTCGACTTCTGGTCGAGCCCAATCTCGATTCAGGCTCGAGTGCCACCACTTTCCCACCGCAGCACGCGCATCAGCTACTACAACCATGTCGGCCGCGGCAGACAAAGCACGCTTCTTCCTCGAACAGTCCGTCCCCGAGCTCAAAGAACTCGAGCGCAAGAAACTCTTCACCGGCGACGAAATCAGCGCAGTCGCAAAGAAGAGATCCGACTTCGAACACAAAATCAACGCTCGAGGCTCCTCTCCTACCGACTATGCTCAGTATGCAGAATTCGAGATCAACGTCGACATGCTACGCAGGAAGCGCATCAAGAGGCTGGGCGTCAAGGCCACGACACATAATGGCCAGAGACGGATCTTCTTCGTCTTCGATCGTGGCACGAGGAAGTTCCCCGGCGACCTGAACCTGTGGATGCAGAGTATCGAGTATGCACGCAGTCAGAAGGCCCTGAAGAAGGTCACCCAGATGCTCACGAATGCGCTGCGACTACACCCGACCAAGGCCCAACTGTGGATCTATGCTGCTCAATTCGCCCTGGCCGAGAACGGAGATATGACACAGGCACGAGGTTACATGCAACGAGGTCTGAGGTTCTGCAAAAATTCAAGAGATATGTGGCTGCAGAACTTCCGTTTGGAGGTCAACTGGATTGCTAAGATACATGCTCGACGCCGCATCCTGGGCATCGAGAAAGACGCTCGAAAGAAAGAAGAGATAAAGGTTGTTGGAGGTGATGAGGATGTGATGATGCTGCCAAAGCTGACTGCTCAGGACATCGCCCCTGAGGAGGAGGACGATGACAAGGTCGACGTGACCGCTTTGGCCACGCTGGACTCCACCCCGATCATGACGGGAGCCATCCCCATCGCCATCTTCGATGCTGCCATGGTCCAATTCCAGAACGACTCAGATCTCGCCTTCAGCTTCCACCAAGAGACTGCTAGCTTTGATCGTCTTCCAGCCATTGCTACCATTCAAACTCACATCGCCGAGGTGCTCCTAGAGACTAGCTCGGGAAGTTGGCAAGCCCAAGCTTGCCACATCTCCATGGCCATTCCAGGCGTGAGTCCAGATGACCCAGGCTATCCAGCTGCCCTCCGAAATCTCTTCGGGTCGATCAACCGTGGTCTTGCCGCCACGGAGCAGCACGAGACCCTGAAAGAGTGGTCCCATAGGTTATTGGCGGGCCTGTCGCAGGACGACTTGGATCCAGCCTTGCAGCAGGTATTGCAGTCCAAAATCCAGTCACTGGCCTAAGCTGTGGCAGGGTGACTGGTGTTCTTGTCGGTTGATGCCTCTTACGATACCCCACGTAGCGGATAATGTTCATTCTTGTCACAAATGCCCCTCGTGTTCTCATCCTGGCAATGTGACCTCCTCGAGCTCCCTCCCCACCACCGGCAGAATCTCAGCCACCTGGTTTGCATCTCTCATCACGGCCGAAGCATCGTCTCGCCTGCTGGCAAGCTGTTCCTTGACTGCATTGTAATCCTTTTCCTTCTCCACGTATTCTCGAATCACCTGCCGCGTATCAAAGTCGACGTAGACTCGCGTGTCCTTGACCCTCAGGAGCACGTTGTCCAGCCTCATGAAGAACCGACTCAGCAGCAAAAGCCGCGCAGGCATGACCCGGATCTTGACCGACAGCATGGCAATGCCGTTATCCGCCAGCTCGTCCTCATACAGGATCACATCATCGAAGAACAAGATCGGGTCGGGCCTCTTCAACAGCTCGAGTGGGATCTGCGCATCGCTCGATCGGAAAGGCGGCGAGCCCGGCGCGAGTTCCCCTCGATAGTTCTGCGGTGTGTAGCTCCAGTCGAACGGCTTGACCTCTTCCAACTCCTGGAAGTCATGCGCGCCCTCTCGGCTGGCGTGCCACTCCTGCGAATATGCCACCTTCAACCTCTTCTCCCCAGTCTTGTCCACACTGTCCAGCGCCCCGAACGCATCGAACTTGATGCCCCAGCCGGACGGCGCGTGCTGGATTGCGACCATGTTGTCGCCGAAGATCATCTCAGGGATCTGGATGCCTATCTTGGCCGTCATGGCGTCGATCGGACCGGCCTTGAGAATCGGCAGCTTCTGCGTCGCAATCTGGAAGCCATTGACATTGTAGGTTCGTGGGGATGCTTCCGACGGCATCGTCGTGTTGAACGCCCCTGGTGAGCGGTGACCGTTGACTGCCATAATTGCGCGACCGGGTGAGCAGGTGAGCACTGGCTAGAGTAAAGCGTTTAGTTGTTCCATAACTTCAAACACCTTGAAGCCGTTCAGCCTGACTTGCGCCAGTAGTGCCCCACAGGCCCCACACCTTATCGCGATAAGAACGCGCAAAGCAAGCAAACACTTAATGCCCCTGTTGGACTCGTCGTATCATCGCGCATCCTGTCAAGGACGATCATAGGTAGCATCGATGGGGGTTTTGACCCTTCAAGGAGGTTTATCTGTGACAGAAAAAGAATCTGCACCCCGTCGGACGTTGAGATTGACTCTAACATAACTGGCACTATGTCATTGCTGTTCAGAATTCATACTTGTCTTGGAGCGACCAGTCTACAAAGACAAACTGATGCTTTTTGTTTTGGTTTGGTTCGCATTTTGATCCACGAACGCGGAGCCTCAGATTTTGTATCATACACACTACAGCTCTTGGGGCTCCTGAGATATTGGCAAGATCTGTTTGACTGTGAGCGCCTGTCACGTAGGTCTACGACAAAAAACTCACATCAAGAAATGCATCGTCATGCTTGGGGAATCGAGAAGTACCTTGAGCTGAAGCCACAATGGCCACTTTTTGGCCCTTTGCTCTCCCTAGACATACGCCCCATACCACTTGAGTTTGTGTTCCGATGTCTCCAAGGTATTCAGCGGTCTCCGAGTTCCACAACTTAACCCTACCGTCACTCCCTCCACTAAGCATGTGCTCTCCCCAGATATCCAATGAGGAAACTGAGCCTTCATGAGCTTTCGAGATCGTGTACTGAGTCGTGTAATCTCGAAGAGACCAGACGATGATTCCGCCACCAGCACTACCTGTGAAGATAAGATCTCGATCGATGATTATGTGATTGACCATAGCTGTGTGGCCTTTTAAGACTGCCAGGGAGTCTCCAGGTGTGAGCTCCCAAACTCGTACGTCAGTATCCAAACCTCCAGTAACAACCTTTTCGCCGTCGGTCGCGACAGATCGCACAGCCCCAGAATGACCGGATAGTATCGACATCTCTCTTTGTTCAGAAAGAGACCACACTCTGGCAGTACCATCTTTACTACCAGATATTGCATACATGCCCGTGATAGCTAACGTGAAAGTTGTATCTCGGTGACCTGACAGTGTACCCTCACAGGCCCCGGTCTTGAGATTCCAAATCCTCAGATCACCATCCCTCGAAGCAGACACTGCTGTGGTCGCGTCAACAAACTCTATACATCGAACTGTGCTTGTGTGTCCATTCAGACTTTGCGTCAATTGGCTAATCAAAAGAAGATAGTCAGCTTTTTCTTATCAACAAGGTCTTTGTCTGGTGTTCCACACGAACCGTTTGTTCAATTCCCAGCACAGAACATTACCAACCATATTACCTGTCAGGAGGATATCGTCTTGTAACGCCAAAGACCATATATTTTCGTCCTGGTCTCGGAAAACTACGAGAGGCTCTCCTGCCGCAGAGAATACGTGAATGGTCTTGTTGTCTAGACTCAATACGATGTATTTGCTTGAGACGGCAAGTCTTATCACGACTGCAGAAGCGGAAAGTTTATGCCGTACGTGCTTGCCGTCGTTTTGTTGCCATGTCGGCATCGGAACGATATGTCCCTTTGTTGGAGACGAACTCATTGCATTCTGGTCTTGGACAGTTTAACGGAGGAATATTATGTGGACACGAGTCAGTACCGTGCAGTATGTAGATGTGTGCGCATGATCGTAGCCTGGCTAGTGATTGTACAAGAGACGTCAGAGCAATATGGAAATTGCAAAGATACCTATACTGTTGCCTGAGATGCACGATGACCATGATGCAATGTACGAACGAGCGTGCTGCGTAAAACGTGCTTCTTTGGTTTCCTGTTCATGAGTTGCATTCCTCTAGGTCGGCCAATAGTAGCCGTCATTCTCGTCTTTTCATCCCGATGTCCAGCAGTCGCTTCATCACAAGCAACATCGATGTACTTGAATGGTGCTTGTCTTTCATATAGACCCCAACGGCCATGCTAGATAATGTCAATTCGACCTTGCAAATGTTAGCCGAGGCAACTTTAGTCATGCGGTAAAGGGTATATCAGCACCAAACTAGATGATGCGGGGAAGCCTGATCTGAAGCACTGATCTAGTAGCGCCTAACTTCAGCTTCATGAGATCAAAGCCGTATCATTGAGTAGTCGTCTCAAATACGACATAGGACAAGAGCCTTCCAGGCAAGTGTTCCTGCATCCTTGCGCCAACACCTCCTTCGTACGGCCACCCTCACCTCAGCTTGATGCTGTCAGGAGTTGCTTGCCGACACTATGCTACCAATACGAGCTCCGCATAGCGCATACCGCTGTACCAGTAGGTCTGCGTCAATACGGAACACTGCTCGCATGCCACGCACCTACAGTGCTCGCGCACATGCTACCACCGCCGGGCTTGAGGTCAAACCTATCTCAGGGGCAATAGGCGCAGAGATTCGGAACGTGGACCTGGCCTCAACCTCTTCAAGCGAGACTATCTCCACCATACGCAAAGCTTTACTCGATCACCAGGTAATATTCTTCCGGAACCAGAGTCTGACTCCCGACTCATACCTGAGCTTCACGTCCCACTTCGGCAAGCCCATCGAGTACCCATTTGTGAGGGGCATCGACAGTCACAAAGAGATCATCAATGTCCTCAAGAAGGAAAACGAAACCACCAACTTCGGCGGCATCTGGCACAGTGACACGACCTATTTCGAACGGCCTCCCATGGGCTCCGTCCTGCTAGCACTGGAAGTACCACCATACGGTGGCGACACCCTTTTCGCCAACCAATACCTTGCATACGAAGCACTCTCACCTGGGCTGAAAGCCACCCTCTCAACCCTGAAAGGGGTTAGCACATCCTCCAAGGCAGACGTAAGCAAGACTCGCGAAGACAGAGTCAAAGACTCTGGTCACAAGTCCGACGTCCTCGAGGCCGTCCATCCGGCCGTGCGAACACATCCCGAAACCGGCCGGAAGTCACTTTACATCAACCCGGCGCATACGAGCCACTTCGAGGGATGGACAGAAGCTGAATCGGCACCGCTGCTGCAGTTCCTGTTTCAGCACCAGATCAAGCCAGAGTTCACGTGTCGCTTTCGTTGGGAGGTAGGCAGTATTGCATTCTGGGACAATCGTTGTGCTTTACACAACCCCATTAACGGTGAGAACGCTTGTCGCCACGTCCGTGGATGAGACTAACGTGTGCCCGCAGATTACCATGGTTATCGTCGGAGCATGTGGCGTATTACTCTGGAAGGTGATCGGCCCCAGTAAAAAACTCGTGATCGTGCAACCTCGGATCATGTTTTCTAGCCAAAATATATGAGCATCGCTCAGCAAGCTTACCGCATGGTCTATTGTTCCCGTGGTACAGCTGTGCTTGGGCGTCCCGGGTGTGTATAATTGTATCATCCGATGCGGCGCAACTAACTAAACCCAGAACGGCGGATCCAAAGTGTTCCATTCACTCGCCAACTTCTCTGTCCTTGTTCCACTGTATGAGATTCTGAACCACCGTCCACTTCAGCGTAGCCACCCGGATACTACGACCCCAGAGGTACAAGGGCACCCAGAGAATAATGACAGCTCCTGCAATGCCAGCCATGGCTCCGAATGCGCCTGCGTAGCCTGACTTCGCGATCCACGGGTTGGTGTAAAATGAAAGAAGGAAGCCGAAGGCAGCTGTTCGACATGTCAGTCAGTATAAATGTTCTATTGGAATGAGGAGGAACGCGCGCGATGCTGCTCGATCGACGCCGCGTTCGTGTGGGCACTTACACTTGAAGGCAAGCTGGGTCACGACTGCCTCACCGGCGATCGGCCTGTAGGAATCCATGATGTAGACGAATGACACGTTAGTTCCTTGGGCGGTTGCGAAGCTCACTGTACGCGGTTTTGTTAGCTAACGGACACGAAGATAGACAAACCTTCCCGCGAAAAAAAAAAAGAGAAG
>Ga0210040_10000104_pt1 | contig 173352 bp, 182 predicted proteins | sample CryGeyCG12114_NA_FD_185462 | JGI IMG/M metagenome (GOLD analysis project Ga0210040, IMG submission 185462) | Groundwater microbial communities from aquifer - Crystal Geyser CG19_WC_8/21/14_NA (SPAdes) (version 2) | ecosystem: Environmental > Aquatic > Deep subsurface > Groundwater | place...
CACGGTAGCCGCCACCACCGCCGCCGCCGCCGAACCGGTCACCGCCGCCGCCGAAGCCGCCGCGATCGCCGAACCCACCACCGCCGCCGCCAAAGCCGCCGCCACCGCCGCCGTAGAAATCACCACCGCCGCCGCCGCCGCCGAAATCGTCGCCCTTGCCGCGACCGCGTCCGCCGCGATCACCCTTGCGCCCTCGATCGTAACCCATGCCCGTTCACACTTCTCCAGCCCACATCACCACGAAAAACCAACGCGCTGGGCCTCAGGGCGCAACCGGTTACCGCGCGCGTCCAGACGCACGCACTATATTCACGCTACAGCAAAAATTGTTTCCGCTCCACCCCGTTCCGTCTGTGCCGAGCAAGGGCGGGTTCAGCGTCCCCTTGCCAATCAGCCGAGAAAGAGAAACAGCATCCTATGACCATTCATTTTCACGAAGAAGACCTGCCCTCCGACAACCTGTTCGGGACGGGTGCGATCGCCGTCGATACGGAGGCCATGGGTCTTCACCCCGGGCGCGACCGGCTGTGCCTGGTGCAATTGTCGGACGGGAGCGGAGATGAACACCTCGTCCGTTTCTCGCCGGGGAGCGACTATGCGGCGCCGAACCTTAAGGCGTTGCTGGGCGATCGGAACCGGCTGAAACTTTATCATTTCGCCCGGTTCGACATCGCCATCATGCAATGTTACCTCGGGATCATGGCGGCGCCGCTGTACTGCACCCGGACGGCGTCGCGGTTGGTGCGGACCTACACCGATCGCCATGGCCTGAAGGAACTGGTCCGAGAGATGCTCGGGCAGGACCTCAACAAGCAGCAGCAGACCAGCGACTGGGGGGCGCCCGAGATCAGCGACGCGCAGCGGGAGTATGCGGCCAGTGACGTGCGCTACCTCCACGGGCTTAAGGAGAAGCTGGACGTGCGCCTCGCCCGCGAGGGCCGCGCGCAGCTGGCGCAGTCCTGTTTCGATTTCCTGCCGGCCCGGGCGCTGCTCGACCTGGCCGGCTGGGACGAGCAGGACATCTTCGCCCATGTCTGAGGCCGCCGTTCGGCAACAGGAGTCGCGCGAGCACTGGGCCGAGCCCGGTAGCCGCCACGACACGCTGGTGCGACTGTTAAAGGTCGGCCTGCCGAGCCTGGTCGGGGTGCTGGTCGCTTTGCTGCTGCTCGCGCCATTGAGCAAGCGTCAGGAAATCAGCTTCATCCTCGACAAGAATGAGGTGGATACCGCACCCGAGCGAATGCGGATCGAGGCGGCGCGCTACACCGGCAAGGACGACAAGGGGCAACCATTCGTGATCCAGGCGCAACGCGCCGTGCAGCCGACGTCCGAGCAGCCGATCGTGGACATCCGCGGCATGTTCGCCCGGCTTGGGCTGCAGGGCGGGCCGGCGACCATCGAGGCCGATCGCGGGCGCTACAACATCGACCGGCAGCAGGTGGCGGTGCTGGGTCCGGTGCGGGTCAATGGTCCCGAGGGCGCGCAGCTGGTCACCAAGGACGTCATCGTCGACCTCAAGAAGCGAACGGTGGTCGGCGGCTCCGGCGAAGGATCGGGCCGGCAGGGCGACGTGCGCGCGGGTGAGCTTAACGGCGACCTGCGGTCCCAGCAGCTGGGGCTGAGCGGCGGAGTCAGCGGCCGGCTGGAGCTGGGCGAGTTCCAGGCCGGGCGGGTTCATGCCGACCTTGGTACCCGGACGGTCGTGCTGGATGGCGGTGCGCGGTTGAAAATCGAGCAGCGGGCGGTCAGATGAGGTCCATGGGGCGTTACCTTCTTCCGATCGCAGTGATGGCGGCCACGGCCGGACTGGGCTCGAGCGCTGGCGCCCAGGGGGCCAAGGAGCCGATTTCGGCGCTCAAGGGGCTCAACAGCGACGCCCCGGTGGTGGTCAACAGCGACCGCATCGAAGTGCAGGACCGGGCCGACCGGGCAATCTTTTCGGGCAAGGTCGTGGCGACCCAGGACCAGCTGACGCTGAGCACCGAGCGGCTGACCGTGGCTTACTCGAGCGCAGGCGGAATCCAGATCGAGCGGCTCGATGCGGCCGGCGGCGTGCTGGTCCGCTCGCCGTCGGAAACGGCTCGCGGCGACTTCGGGGTGTACGATCTCAACCGCAAGCTCATTACCCTGATCGGCAACGTCCAGTTGCAGCGGCAGGGCAATGAGGTGCGCGGCAATCGGCTGACCCTGGACCTGAACAGCGGGCGGGCAGTGGTTGATGGCGGTCCGCCCGGCGTGGGTCAGAGCGGCGGGCGGGTGACCGGTCGGTTCACCGTGCCGCAGCGCCAGCGCAGCTAGGCGACGTGCTGGATACTCGCACCCGCGACGTGCCGGCCGAGCTGGCCGAGCTGGCCGAGGAAGTCGTACGCGGGCTGGAGGTGCGGTCGATCGCCAAGTCGTACGACAAGCGCGCGGTGCTGCATGACGTATCGCTGAGCGTCAGCCGCGGCGAAGTGGTCGGGCTGCTGGGGCCGAACGGAGCGGGCAAGACGACCTGCTTCTACTCTGTCATGGGCCTGGTGAAGCCCGATGCGGGGCGCATCCTCCTGGATGGCCGCGACATCACGCCGCTGCCGATGTACCGGCGGGCCGTCCTGGGCCTGGGCTACCTGCCGCAGGAGACCAGCATCTTTCGCGGCATGACAGTCGAGCAGAACATCGTCGCCGTGCTGGAAGTGGCCGAGCCGGACCGGGCCGAGCGCCGCGTTCGGCTGGAAAAACTGCTCGACGAGTTCGGCCTGACTGCCCTGCGCGCGGCTCCGGCCATGGCGCTGTCGGGCGGTGAACGACGACGGTGCGAGATCGCCCGGGCGCTGGCGGCCGAACCCAAGATCATGCTGCTGGACGAGCCGTTCGCGGGCATCGATCCGATCTCCATCGCCGACATCCGCGACCTGGTGAAGGACTTGAAGCGGCGCGACATCGGCGTGCTGATCACCGATCACAACGTGCGCGAGACGCTTGATATCGTTGACCGGGCCTGCATCATCTACGACGGCCAGGTCCTGTTCCAGGGCACTCCCGAGGCGCTGGTGGCGGATCGCGACGTTCGCCGGCTCTACCTCGGCGAGAGCTTCGCACTGTAGAGCGCGGCGGCGGCGATGAGCGTTGCTCCCGGCCTTCAGCTTCGCACTTCCCAATCGCTGGTCCTGACGCCGCAATTGGCGCAGGCGATCAAGCTGCTGCAGCTGTCCAACGTCGAACTCGAAGCGGTGATCGCCGAGGAGTTGGCGAAGAATCCCTTGCTCGAGTCGCGTTCGGGTGACGGCGGCGAGGCGGTGGTCGTACGCGATGACCGAGAATTCGGCGACGAGGCGGCGGAGCCCGACGGAGCCGACCGGCTGGCGGGGGCCGGCGACGAGGCGCTGGATGCCGATTGGCGCGAAACGGCGCTGGAGTTGGACAGCGGTTACGAGGTCGGCAGCGCCCCCGAGGACGGGTTCGACTTCGATCGGCTCGCCGCCTCTACCAGCAGCCTGTGCCAGCACCTGATGGCGCAACTGGACGGGCATGGCGGCCCGGCGGCGCGAGCGGCGGAGGCTATCGTCCACGAACTGGAGGAGACCGGCTGGCTCCTCACCGGGCTGGCCGACATCGCGGGCGCCTCCGGCCTGACGCTGCAGGACGTGAAGGACGGACTGGGGCTGGTCCAGTCGCTCGATCCGGCGGGCGTCGGGGCACGCAGCCTGTCCGAATGCCTGGCGCTGCAGGCCACGGCGGCTGATCGCTACGACCCTGCCATGGCGCGGCTGCTCGACAATCTTGACCTGCTGGCGCGTGGGCAGATGGCGGCGCTGAGACGAATTTGCGGGGTCGACGACGGGGACCTTGGCGACATGATCCGCGAGCTCAGGGGCTATGATCCCAAGCCAGGCTGCCGGTTTGCCGCGGAGCCGGATGTCGCGCCGGAACCGGACGTGATCGTGCGGCGGTCCGGCGGCGGGTGGGTGGTCGAGCTCAACCCGGCCAACCTGCCTCGGGTGTTGGTCAACCGCCGTTATTATGCCGAGCTCAAGAGCGGGCCGCAGGGCAAGGCCAGCCGCGCCTGGCTAAGCGAATGCCTGGGCCAGGCCAACTGGCTGGTGCGGGCGCTGGACCAGCGGGCGCGGACCATCGTCAAGGTGGCCAGCGAGATCGTCACCCGGCAGGAGGGCTTCTTCCGCGAGGGCGTGGGCAAGCTGAAGCCGTTGACCATGGGGGCCGTCGCCGAAGCCGTCGGAATGCACGAATCCACCGTCAGCCGGGTCGCCGCCAACAAGTATCTGCTGTGCGAGCGGGGGCAATATGAGCTTAAGTGGTTCTTCCGCTCCGGAGTGGCGGCGGACAGCGGTGAGGGCGCGTCGGCCGAAGCGGTCAAGGCGGCGATCGGCAAATTGATCGCGGCGGAAACGGAAATCCTGTCGGACGACACGCTGGTGGAGCTGCTCAAGGAACAGGGATTCGACCTCGCCCGGCGGACGGTCGCCAAGTATCGCGAGGCGATGGGGATCGGCTCGTCGATCCAGCGGCGCCGTCAGCGGGCGATCGCCGGCAAGGGCTAGACCACCAGCCTGGCCCAGACCGGCAGGTGGTCGCTGGCGACCCGCGCGGCGTCGCTGTGATGGACCCCGGCGGCCTCGATCCGCAGGTCGCGGTCGACGATGATCCGGTCGAGCTGGGCGATCGGGCGGCGGGCGTGGAAGCTGGGGCCGGTCGGGGCGATGCGGAACGCTCCGTCGAGGTCGCGCAGGCAGCCGGCCGCGCTGCGCCATTCGTTGGTGTCGCCCATCAGCACGCTTGGCATGCGGTTGGGCCGTCCCGCGATCTCGTCGAGGATATGGCGCATCTGCCGCCGCCGCCACAGGCCGGACAGGTCGAGGTGCAGCCCAATTACGCGCAACGGGCGGTCGCCGATCAGCAGTTCGGCGAGCACCGCGCCGCGCGGCTCCAGGGTCGGCAGCTCGATCGCCGCGACGTCCATGATCTGCACGTGCGGCTTCACCAGCAGGGCATTGCCGTGCCAGCCGAGGTTGCGGGTGTTGACGTTCAGCAGTTCGTCGACCCGCGCCCCGACCTTGGGCAGACGGTCCAGGATGCGGCGGTTCTTAACTCCGAACGGCACCGGCCGGTAGTGGCCGTGGGCATGGATGAGTTCGTGCGGCACCGCCGACGCCCGGCCGCCGACACGCTTGTCCGCTTCTTGCAAGGCGACGATGTCCGCGTCGACTTCTTTCAGGACCTGCAGCACGCGCGCCGGGTCGCGGCGGCGGTCGGTGCCCACCGCCTTGCGCATGTTGTAGCTGGCGAGGGTAACCGACCGGATGTCCACTGCCGGCTAAACCCCGGACGCCGATGACGCGTTCCTCAAACGTCGAGGTTCGCGACGCTTAGCGCATTGTCCTGAATGAACTCGCGGCGCGGTTCGACCACTTCGCCCATCAGGCGCGAGAAGATCTCGTCGGCGATGTCGGCTTGGCCCACCTCGACCCGCAGGAGCGAGCGGTTGGCGGGATCCAAGGTGGTTTCCCACAATTGCTCGGCGTTCATTTCGCCCAAGCCCTTGTAGCGCTGGATCGACAGGCCCTTGCGGCCGCCGGCCAGGACGGCGTCCAGCAGCTCGCTCGGACGGGTAATGGCGACGGGCTTGCCCTTGGTGTCGGCGGCGGCCTGCTCCAGCGCTTCTTCGCCTTCACCGGGCCCGACGGTGGGCTCGGCCTCGACCTGCGCGCTCTTCTTGAGGGTGCGCAGGATGGACGGGCGGGCGTAGACCTCCGCCTGTTCCGCCGCGAGGGCGTGGAGCTTGCGCGCTTCGGCGGAGGCGATGAAGGTCGGCTCAACGATGGTGACGTCCGTCACGCCGCGCCACAGGCGGCGCAGGAGGTAGCCGCCTTCGGCCGCCAGTTCGCCCGACCAGCGGCCTTCGGTGTCGCCCTGCTGAAGCCAGGCGGCGACCCGCTCGATCGCGGCGCGGCGGCCGTCTTCGTGCAGCTCGGGATCAAGCGCGCCGGCGACGGCGAGCGCTTCGAGCAAGGCCGGATCATACTTCTTGGGCGCATAGCGCATCAGGGTACGGACGCGGCGCGCATGATCGAGCAGCGCCTTGAGGTCCGGCCCCTGGCGGACGTCGGATGCGGTTTCCAGCTGCAGTCCGTCCAGCCCGGCTTCGACCAGGTAATCGTCGAGCTGGGCGTCGTCCTTGAGGTAGACTTCCGACCGGCCGCGGGCGACCTTGTAGAGCGGCGGCTGGGCGATCATCAGGTGCCCGGCGGCGATCAGCTCCGGCATCTGGCGGTAGAAAAAGGTCAGCAGCAGCGTGCGGATGTGGGCGCCGTCGACATCGGCGTCCGTCATGATCACGATCTTGTGATAGCGCAGCTTGGCGAGGTTGAACTCCTCCCGGCCGATGCCGGTGCCGAGCGCCTGGATGATGGTGCCGATCTCGCGACTGGACAGCATGCGGTCGAAGCGGGCGCGTTCGACGTTCAAGAGCTTGCCGCGCAGGGGCAGGATCGCCTGGTTGTGGCGGTTGCGGCCCTGCTTGGCCGAGCCGCCGGCCGAGTCACCCTCGACCAGGAACAGTTCGGACAAAGCCGGATCGCGCTCCTGGCAATCGGCCAGCTTGCCCGGCAGGGAGGCGATGTCCATCACGCCCTTGCGGCGGGTGAGTTCGCGCGCGCGCTTGGCCGCCTCGCGGGCGGCGGCGGCGTCGATGATCTTCTGGATGATGGAACGGGCGTTGACCGGATTCTCCTCCAGCCACTCGGTCATCTTGTCGCTCATCAGCGCTTCCAGCGGCTGGCGCACTTCGGAGCTGACCAATTTGTCCTTGGTCTGGCTGCTGAACTTGGGATCCGGCAGCTTGACGGAGACGATGGCGGTCAGGCCTTCGCGCATGTCGTCGCCGGTGAGGGTGACCTTTTCCTTTTTCAGCATGCCGGATTTCTCGGCATAGCCGTTGACGGTGCGGGTCAGCGCCGCGCGGAAGGCGGCCAGGTGAGTACCGCCGTCGCGCTGGGGAATGTTGTTGGTGAACGGCAGGACATTTTCGTAATAGCTGTCGTTCCATTCCAGCGCGACGTCGATGCCGATGCCATCGCGGACCGCCGAGATGGCGATCGGATCGGGGAACAGCGGGGTCTTGGCGCGGTCGAGATATTTCACGAACGCGGCGATGCCGCCTTCGTAGAACAGCTCCACTTCCTTGCGCTCCTCGTGGCGCGCGTCGGCCAGCACCAGCCGGACGCCGGAGTTAAGGAAGGCGAGCTCGCGGTAGCGGTGTTCGAGCTTGTCGAAGTCGAACTCGGTGATCTTGAAGGTGGCGGGGCTCGGCAGGAAGGTAACGCGGGTGCCCTTCTTGCCCTCGGGCGCAGGGCCGACGACCTTCAGCGGAGCGACGGCATCGCCGTGCGCGAACCGCATGAAATGCTCCTCGCCGTCGCGCCAGATGGTGAGGTCGAGGAATTCGGACAGGGCATTGACCACCGACACGCCGACGCCGTGGAGGCCGCCCGATACCTTGTAGGCGTTGTCGTCGGACGTATTCTCGAACTTACCGCCGGCGTGGAGCTGGGTCATGATGACCTCGGCCGCCGACACGCCTTCCTCGGCGTGGATGCCGGTCGGGATGCCGCGGCCGTTGTCCTCGACCGTGACCGAGCCGTCGGGGTTGAGCTGGATCAGGATACGGTCGCAGTGCCCGGCCAGGGACTCGTCGATGGCATTGTCGCTAACCTCGAACACCATGTGGTGCAGGCCCGAGCCGTCGTCGGTGTCGCCGATGTACATGCCGGGCCGCTTGCGCACCGCGTCCAGGCCCTTGAGGACCTTGATGCTGTCGGCGCCGTAGCTGTTCTGGTTGGGATCGCTTGCCATGGAGAAGCTATAGCCTGTGCACTGGGGAAGTCACGTGCGCGCGCGTGAGTCGCGAGGGGCGCCAGAGCCCCGTGCCGACCCCGAAGAGGACAAAGGGGACACCTAACCTGATAGGCCGTCCACCCGCGCGCCGACGCTGCGGCGAGTACTCGGCAGGGAGGCGGCGGAGGTGCATTCGCCCCTCTACCGCCTCCCCTGCCCTGTAGGACAGAAAAACCTCAGGCCGAGCGGCGCTGGCCCGAAGGACGGCCGCGGCGCGGACCACGTCCGGGCTCACCGGCGGGGCGCTGACCCCCATGCCGCTGCTGCTGGCCGGCCGCCGGGGCATGGCTGCGCGCCGGATTACCGACCGGACCGGACGCCCCGCCGGGAACGCCACGAGCGCTTCGCCCGCCCTCGCGCGGACCGCTGCGCTCCTGGGGCATGTCGCTGCGCGGATCGCTGCCGCGCGGCAGGCCGAAGCGCTGCGGATCGCCGGCATGGCCACGCGCACCGCTGGTGTTGCGGCGGTTGCGCTGGTTCTGCTGCGGCGGACGCTCGCCATCGCGTTCGCCGGGCTTCGGGGCAGGCTTCAGGCGCTTCATCGCCTCCACCGCCTGCATGAAGCCACCGGGCAGCTCCTCAACGCCGAGCTTCTGCCGGGTCAGCTTCTCGATGTCGCGGAGGAAGGCGCGCTCCTCGCCGTCGCAATAAGCGATGGCGATGCCGTCCGCGCCAGCCCGGGCGGTGCGGCCGATGCGGTGGACATATTGTTCGGGTACGTTGGGCAGGTCGTAGTTGATCACATGGCTGACGCCCGGAATGTCGATCCCGCGGGCGGCGATGTCGGTCGCGACCAGGATCGGCACGCTGCCGTCGCGGAATGCGCCGAGCGCCTTTTCACGCTGCGGCTGGCTCTTGTTGCCGTGGATCGCGTTCGCCGCGATGCCGGCGGCGGCGAGCATGCGGATGATCTTGTCGGCGCCATGCTTGGTCCGCGAGAACACCAGCGCACGGTCGATCTTCTGCGTCTGCAGGAACATGGTCAACAGCGCGGTCTTCTCCGACTGATTGACGAAGGTGACCCGCTGTTCGACCCGCTCGGCGGTGGTGGCGACCGGGGCCACCGACACCTCGCCCGGGTTGGAGAGGTAGGTGTCGGCCAGGCTCTTGATCGCCTTGGGCATGGTGGCCGAGAAGAACAGGGTCTGCCGCTTGGCCGGGATCAGCTTCACGATCCGCTTCAGCGCATGGATGAAGCCGAGGTCGAGCATCTGGTCGGCCTCGTCCAGGACCAGGATCTCGAGGTTCTTGAGGTCGATGGCGCGCTGGTCGACCAGGTCGAGCAGGCGGCCCGGCGTGGCGACCAGCACGTCGAGGCCGCGCTGGACGGTGCGCAGGCTCTTGGCATTGGCGACGCCGCCGAAGATCACGCCAACGGTGGTCTTGAGGTTGGCGCCGTAGGTTTCGGCGCTTTCGGCGATCTGCGAGGCGAGCTCACGGGTGGGGGCGAGCACCAGCATCCGGATCTGGCCGGGCTTCAAGAATTGGGGGCGATTGGCCGCGAGGCGCTGCAGCGAGGGCAGCATGAAGGCGGCGGTCTTGCCGGTGCCGGTCTGGGCGATCCCCAGGAGGTCGCGGCCGGTCAGAACCGTGGGAATGGCCTGCGCCTGGATCGGCGTTGGCTGGGTATAATTCTTGGCGGCAAGCGCCGAGAGCAGGGGCTGGATAAGCCCGAGAGTGTCGAACGACATTGAAATTCCATGCATGACGCAAACCGGGCACGGCTTTGCGCGCCCGGGTGACGGGTGAACAAAGTACCCCGCGTGATGTGGGAACTTAAGGGAAAACCGAGACGCGGGCCGGGCCAGAGGCACCGATCACGCCGCTTATGAAGCGTCTCGCTGAGAACCATATAGGCGACCGGTGGGGGTTTGTCCAATCAGGCGGTTTGGGCGGTCCCGTGCTCGACCTGAAAGCGGCTGCCGACGACGCCGTCGAACAGGGCGGCTTCGGTGGCGGTCATCCACACCTGGCCGCGCCCTTCGAGGCGCGCGAACAGGGCGGCGCGGCGGTGCGGATCGAGGTGGGCGGCGACCTCGTCGAGCAGCAGGATGGGCGGCGCCCCGCGACGCTCGGCGACCAGTTCGGCGTGGGCCAGGACGAGGCCGAGCAGCAGCGCCTTCTGCTCGCCGGTAGAGCCGCGGGCGGCGGGCTGGCCCTTGGCTCGGTGGGTGACGAGAAGGTCCTGGCGGTGGGGCCCCTGGGTGGCGCGGCCGGCGACGGCGTCGCGGCCGCGATTGGCGCGCAGGGTGGCAATGAGGTCGCCGTCGTGCCAGCCTTCGAGGCCGATGGCGGGGCTGGCGAAATTGTCTTCGGGGTGCGCGGCGAGGCGCTCGTCCAGGGCCGCGACGGTGCGGGCACGGGCTTCGCTGAGGGCGGTGCCGTGCTCGGCCATGGCGGCCTCCAGCGCGCCCAGCCATTGCGGGTCGGCGCCCCCTCCGAGCTCATTGGCGGGCTCCGCGAGCAGCTTGTTGCGGGCGCGCATGGCCGCTTCGTAGCGGGCGGCGTGGTGGGCGTGGCCGGGCTCCAGCGCCAGCACCAGCCGGTCCAGGAAGCGGCGGCGGTCACTGCCTGAGCCGGTGAACAGCCGGTCCATGGCGGGGGTGAGCCACAGGACGGACAGCCACTCGGCCAGGCTGTTGACCGCGGCGGCGGCGCCGTTGACCCGGACCTGACGGCGCTCGGGAGCGGCGGCTTGCGTGCCGGTGCCGAGGTCGGCCTGCGGCAGGCGGGCGCTGACGGCGAAGCTGCCGGGGCCGTCGCTGCGGGCCATGTCGGAAAGCGGTGCGGCGCGCAGGCCCCGGCCGGGGGCGAGCAGGGACACGGCCTCCAGGATGTTGGTCTTGCCCGCGCCATTCTCGCCGTGAAGGCAGTTGAATCCGGGGCCGGGGACGAGGGTAAGCTCGGGGTAGTTACGGAAGTCGGTGAGGGTCAGGCGGGTGAGGGGCACGTCAGGTGGACGCGGGTCGGGCCTCGCCGCCGCTGCGGGCCCACTTCACCGCCCACAGCACCAGCCCGACGCTGAGCGGGATGTCGAGAAACGTTGTGTAGAACAGCCAGGCATCGGTCGAGAACAGCCGCACAACGGCGAAGTTGGCGGCGGCCATGCCCACGGCGGTCGCGCCCATGGCGAGCGCCAGGCGACGTTCGTCGACATCGGTGTAGGCCAGGTAGCGGTTGAGGCCGTGCCCGAGCCGCCGCCCCTTGAGCAGCAGGCCGTCGCCCAGGAAGCAGGCCGCGCCGATCAGGCCGACAATGGTGGAGCGCTGCTTGATCAGCTCGTCGTCCTCGAACAGGATCGCGAAGCCGGCGGAAATCAGCAACATGATCACGCCGAACAGCGCCAGGCCGCCGAGCAGGTCGACCTTCACGAAGCGCTGCGCAAGCAGCAGGGCAAGTCCGACGCCTGCGCCGACCAGCGCCGCCGTTCGCAGATCGGTCAGCTTGGCGACGATGAAGAACAGCAGGCCGGTGGCGATGTCGACCATGAGCGGCACCTTGTTGCGGCGCAGCTTGTCCGGGTCGTAGGCCGGCCGCCCGTCCCGCCCCTGCTGCGCCACCATCGGGGCGGCGCGCGCCAGATAGGCGATTGTCCGGTCGGGGTGGCTTTGGTGAACCAGCGCGCCGTCCAGCCGCACGGCAATGCCCGCGTTGATCCAGCTGACGTAGCCGGCCTCGACCTCGATCAGCCGGCCATCGGCAAGGCGGCCGGCCAGATGGTGGTTGCGGATCGCCTCCGCGCCGGCGGCGGGCGTGTGGTCGCTCGCGACCTGTTCGCCGTCGATCCCCAGGCTGCTGTGCAGCCCGGACAGGCGGGCGTCGAGCAGCACCAGGCATTCGTGCGGCCCGACGCGGAACGGCCGCTCGTACAGCCACATGCGGGCGCCCGGGGCCGGGCGGCCGCCGGGGCTCACGGTAGTCACCTCACCGAGCGAGCCTGGCGCCTGAGCGTTGCCGGTCACACCCGCATCGGCATCAGCACATACAGTGCATTCGCCTTGTCGTTCTCGCGCAGGAGGGTCGGTGCGGCGGCGTCGGCGAGGTGGACTTCCACCGTGTCGCCGTCGATCTCGCCCAGGATGTCGAGCAGGTAGCGGGCGTTGAAGCCGATCTCGAGCCCGTCGGCGCTGTAGTCGGCCGGGACTTCCTCGGTCGCCAGGCCGTTTTCGGGCGAGGTGACGGACAGCGTCACCCGGTCGCGGTCGACACTCATCTTGACCGCGCGGGTCTTTTCGCTGGCGATGGTGGCGACGCGATCGACGCCTTGCGCGAAGCTCTTGGGATCGAGCTTCAGCAGCTTGTCGTTGGCGGTCGGGATGACCCGGTTGTAGTCGGGAAAGGTGCCGTCGATCAGCTTGCTGGTCAGCACCGCATGGCCGAGCACGAAGCGGACCTTGGTCGGGGACAAGGAAACTTCCACCGTTCCTTCGAGCTCGTCGAGCAGCTTGCGCAACTCCGCGACGCATTTGCGCGGCACGATCACGTCCGGCATGCCGTCCGCGCCGTCGGGCTTGGCAACGGTCACCCGGGCGAGGCGGTGGCCGTCGGTCGCCGCCGCCTTTAATTGGTCGTCGGCGACGTGGAGGAAGATGCCCATCAGGTAGTAGCGGGTTTCTTCGGACGAGATGGCGAAGCGGGTCTTGTCGATGATCTGGCGCAGCGTCGCGGCCGGCAGCTCGAAGCGGGTCGGCAGCTCCCCTTCCGCGATCACCGGGAAGTCGTCGCGCGGCAGGGTCGACAGGTTGAAGCGCGAGCGGCCGGCGATGACCTGCATCTTGCCCTCGGCGGCGGTCAGCTCGACCTGGCTGCCTTCCTGCAGCTTGCGGACGATGTCGAACAAGGTGTGGGCGGACACGGTGGTCGCGCCGGGCTGGGCGACGTTCGCCGCGATCGTTTCGTCGACCTGCAGGTCGAGGTCGGTGGCCATCAGCCGGAGCGAGCCGTCCTCCCGGGCGTCGAGCAGGACGTTGGACAGGATGGGAATGGTGTTGCGCCGCTCCACGACGGACTGGACGTGGCCCAGACACTTGAGGAGGGTTGCCCGTTCGATCGTCGCCTTCATCGCTGTTCTTTGCCCCTTTGCCGGCGGCCCGCAAGCGCGCCGCCGCTCATGTCGGAGGGGTTATAGCGAGCGGATGCGGGCTTGCCAGTGCCTTGACGAAGCGATCGTCAGGCGGCCGCGAGCGGTCGGGACGGCAGCCGCGCGGACAGGGTCGCCACCGTGTGCCCGATCGCCGCATCGAGGTCGCGCAGCGCCTGGTGGAGTTCGCTCGCGCCCTGCCCGGAGCGGGGGGCCAGTACGGCCTCCAGGTGAGCGGCGGCGCTCGCCACCGCCTGCCCGCCGATGTTGAGCGAAGCGCCGGCGAGGCTGTGCGCGGCGGCGGCGGCGGCGCCCAGATCGCTGCGACCGATCGCCGCCTCGACCGCCGCCCGGTTGCCGGCGAGTTCCTGCAGGTAGAGGGCAAGCAGGCCGCCCGTCCGCTCCTCGCCCAGCACGGCGCCGATAGAATCGAGCTGCTGCCAGTTGATCAATGCCGTTGCCATGGTCTTCGCCCGCCTTGCTTCCGTTTTGACTGGAGCGCAGGCTAGCGGCACGAGGCGCGGGCACCGGTTACCGGCGCCTCCGTTCCGGTCCGATCGGTGGTCCTCGAGGAGGCAAAATTTCACCAGATCGGACCATCTTCAGCCCGCCGGCTTCAGCACCGCATCGATCCGGTGGACCACGCCGTTGCCGAGCACCTCCTCCCCGCCGGTCACCGTTGCCGCGCCGGTCGGACCGGTCAGGCGGATGGCGTCGCCCTGGCGGGTGGCGGTGAGCGTCGTGCCGGCCATGGTCGCCAGCCGGGCCTTGCCGCCGTGCGCATCGATCGCCTGGCCGAGGTCGGCGGTGGTGACCGTGCCGGGCAGGACATGGTTGCTGATGAGACGGGTCAGCCGCTCCTTGTCCCCGCCTTGGTCGCCCACCCCGGCCATGGCCGCGTCGGTCGGCAGCAGCAGGGTGTAGGGACCGCGACCCTGCAGCACCGGCGCCATGCCGACGGAGCGAACGGCGGCGGCAAAGCGGGCGCTGTCCGGGCGGGCGAGCACGTCGGCCAGACTGCCCTTGGCCGCGGTCGGCCGGGCCTCGTTCGCGGCGGCATTGTCGGCCGGAGCCGCGGAGTTGCCGTCTCCACCCCCATTGCAGGCACCCAGCGCCAGGGACGCTGCGCCCAGCAGGGTTATCCGTACGATCATGTTTTCCTCCCGGTTGCGGCGGGCGGTCGCACCCCGCGCCGCCCGCTCCATCCTCGATTCAGACCAGCGCCTGGATAACGGCGGTGATGAGCTGGGTCTTGGGATCGACCTGGTAGATGTAGCCGTCGTTGTAGCGGTACCATTCGTCGGCCGTGTCCGCGTAGCGGTCGCGATACTGTGAAGGCACGTTGTAGACGTCGTACCCGGCCGGCAGCGGCTGGCCCATCGCCAGGTCGCCGGCGAGCAGCGCCACCACCGAGTCGACCAGGCCGTTGGACCCGTTCACCCGGTAGATGCCGCCGTCGCCATAGCGGTACAGCCAGTCACCTTCGTCCTGGTAATAATCCTGGTACTGCGTGGGCACGTTGTCGTAGCTGACATAGTCGAGCGGGTACTGCTCCCCGGCGTAGTAATAGTCCGGCGCGTAGTCCGAGCCGAAGCCATAGAGCGGCGCGTAGCCGAGGACATCGTTGGACGACCGGTCGATCCGGTACATAGTGTCGTCCTGCGTCCGGTAGTAATAATCCGACGTGTCCGGATACCAGCTGCGGTAGGCGGCGGGCAGCAAGCTGGTCAGCAGGACCTGGGGGGCGCGCTGGCCGACCAGCTTCCTGGCCTGGCCCGGCGGCAGGCAGCCGTTGCCTTTGGCCGCAAGCCCGGGCGGGCAGCCGTCGCCGTAGGCCAGGCCGCGATCGTTGCCGGCGTAGGTCGCCGGATAGTTGTTTCGCCAACGGTCGCCCGCGCGGGTGACTTGCGCCACGGCGCGGTCGCGGTCGCGACGCCCGTCATGCTCGGCCCGGACTTCGCGCTGGAACTTGCGGTTGTCCGCGCGGGCTGCGCGGCGCTCGGGACCGCGCAACCGCTCGGCCTTGGCGTCGCGGCGCTCGGCCTTGGCCTGGCGGCGCTCGGGACCGCGGATCCGCTCGGCGCGCTCCGCACGGCGCTCGGCCTTGGCTTCGCGCCGGTCCGGCCCGCGCCGGGCCTGCTTGGAACCACGCTCGCCGCGGGCTTGCTGGCCGCGTCCGCCATTGCCGCGCTCGGCCTTGTGGCCACCGCCACCGCCGGCTTTGTGGCTGCCGCCGCCACGCTCGCCCTTGCCGCCGCCGCCGCGTTCGGCCTTGGGACCGCCCCCGCCATTGCCGCCGCCCTTGCTCTGGGACAGGGCCGGACCGGCTAGCGCCAGGGCCGCCACGCCTGCCCCCAGTAGAAGTGCACGCATGAAACTCTCCTTTCAGAGGGTCTCAACGGCCCGATAAGCCGGGTCGTTCCGGCGCCGATCCGGCGGCCGCGGCGCCCGGTCGCGCCAGCGTGAACGGGAGATTACTGCGGGAAAGCGGAAGCTAGGCCGCGGCGTCCTCGACCCAGTCGGCGGCCAGGCGGCGGCTGGCGAGCCAGCCAAGCACGGCGGCAACGAGGTAGAAGCCGATCACGCCCATCGCCGCATAGCGCAGCGATTCGGGCCCGTAGGTCTGCTTCAGGCTGGTCGAGATATAGCCGATCAGCTTGGGCCCGACGCCGAGACCAATGAGATTGTTGATCAGCAGGAAGAAGCCCGCGGCCGTGGCGCGCATCGGCTGCGCCACCAGGTGCTGCACCGCGGTGGTGATGGGACCCAGCCACAGGATGTTGAGCGCGTTGGGGATCAGCAGCAGCGGCCAGGCGAGCAGCGGGCTGGGGGTAAGGAATCCGAACAGGAAGAACGGCGCGGTGATCGCCCAGGCAATCGCGGGGAGCAGTGCATACCAGCGCTTGTCGAGGTGCCCGAGGCGGTCGGCCAGATAGCCGCCCGCCAGCACGCCCGCAGTGCCACCAATCAGCAGCAGCGAGCTCATGAACTGGCCGGCCTCGATCAGGCTCATGTTGAACGAGCGGATCAGGATGGACGGCGTCCACAGCGCCAGGCCGTAGCCGCACAGCGAGCTCATGGAGGCGGCAAAGGCGAGCAGCCAGAAGGTCGGCTTGGGCGCGAGGATGCGGAACACGGCGCCGATGCTCGGGCGGGCGCTGGTGGCAGCGGTCGCGGGGCGCGGCAGGTCACGCACCACCCACTTGAGGATCGGGGCGAGCACGAGGCCGAGCATGCCCATGATGAAAAAGGCGGTCTGCCAGTTAAAGTTGCTGGCGAGGTAGGCGCCGATGATCGTGCCACCGCCCAGGCCGAGCGGGACTCCGAGCGAGTAGATGCCCAGCGCCCGGCCGCGCTTGTCCGGTGGGAAGTAGTCGGAGATCAGCGCATAGGATGGCGCAACGCCGCCCGCTTCGCCGATGCCGACGCCGAGCCGGCAGAGGAACAGCTGCCAGAAACCGGTGGCCGCGCCGCACAAGGCGGTGAAGCCGCTCCACACGGCGAGGCTGGCGGTAACCACCCAGCTGCGGCTGGTCCGGTCCGCCAGATAGGCCAGGGGCACGCCCAAGACCGAATAAAGTAGGGCAAAGGCGACTCCGGCGATCGTTCCGAACTGGTCGTCGGTGAGCTGGAGGTCGGCCTGGATCGGCGCGGCCAGGATGCCGAGGATCTGCCGGTCGAGAAAGTTGAGGATGTAGGCGGCGAGCAGAAAGGCCAGGATCAGGCCCGGGCGGCGGGTCGGCGCGGTGGCGATCGGCTGCTGCATAGGGCGATGGGTGGCACGGGGCGCCGGCAATGCCAAGCGCCCCGGGCCGCGCCGCACTAGAACTTCATGTCGAGCGACAGGTAGACCTGCCGCGGAGCGCCGTAGAAGGCGGTGACCACGCCTTCGAGACCGAGCGATGAGGCCGTGCCGGGCACGCCGAAGCCGGCCCGGCCCGGGATCACGGCGAGAACCGGCTGACCCGTCACCGGATTGACGTTGAGGAACTGGTAGCCCGACGTGATGTAGCGCTTGTCGAGCAGGTTCTTGCCGTGGAGCCCGACCGTGAACCGGCCAACGTTGTAGATGAGATTGGCGTCGAACAAGGCATAGGCCTTCTGGTCGAGGAAGGGGCTGGGCGTTTCGAACTGATAGGTCTTGCTCTTGTAGGAGACGGTGGCGTTGCCCGACAGCAGGCCGGCGCCGGTCGGGACCGCGAAGTCCAGCGACGCCGAGTTGCTCCACTTGGGCGTGTTCTGGATTTTGCGATAGTCGGCGACGTCGACGGGACCGGCCGGCGTGGTGGCGGACGGCGTGCCGTCGGTCGTGAAGCCGGCGACGTTGGTGATGAACTGCCGGTACTTGGCGTCGATGTAGCCGAGCGTGCCGCCGACGCTGACCCGCGAGCCGGGGCCGGCGAAGCCGCGGGCGAGAACCGCGTTGGCCTCCAGTTCGACGCCGTTGAAGCGGGCCTTGCCGGCGTTGGTGGTGATGCCGACAAAGGTCGGAATGCCGTTGATCACCGCGCCGGCCGAGCCGGGCACCTGCACGTCCTTGTAGCGGGCGTGGAACACGGCCGCGGCCAAGTGCAGGCGGCGGTCGAACAGGCTGGCCTTGTAGCCCGCTTCGTAGCTGGTCACCTGCTCCGGTTCGAACAGGAAATAGTCGAAGATCTCGTCGGCTTCGCGGGTGCCGTTGCCGTTGAGGTCCGGCGCCGCCGTAGACAGGCCGCGCGGGTCGAAGCCGCCGCCCTTGAAGCCCTTGGCCCAGCTTACGTACAGAGTGTTGTTCTCATCGGGCTCGAAGCTCAGCGACGCGCGCGGGGTGAACTGCTTGAAGGTTTCCGAGCCGTTGAAGTCGGAGGTCAGCGCGCCGACCTGGCGACCGGTCGGGTTGGTGGCGGACAGGATACCGTTGACCGGCAAACCGCCCAGCTCCGGCGAGGCGCCCAGGATGAGGTTACGGCGGATCACCACGGCCGAGCGCTTGTCGTTGGTGTAGCGACCGCCGAGCGACAAGGAGAGCTGGTCGGTGAAGTCGTACGTGAAATCGCCAAAAATCGCCCAGGTCTTGGTGTCGACGTCGCCAAAGGTGGAGGCGGTGAGGCCCGGCAGGCCGGACACGGCGCCGGTGGTCGCCAGCACCACGTCGAAGATGTTGCTGGCGTTGGCCTTGAGGTAATAAGCGCCGAGAAGGCCGTTCAGGGGACCGCGGTCGATCAGCAGCTGCAGTTCCTGGCTGAACTGCTTGTTCTTGTAGATCGCGGGCACGTCGACGTCGGCGGCGGGCAGCGCGTCGAAGTCGATCGGAGTGGTGCTCTTGTCCTTGCGGAAGGCGGTGATCGAGCGGAGGGTCAGCCCTTCCGCGATCTCGCGCTGCCCTTGCAGGCTGATGCCGCCGCCGGTGATCTTCTGGCGCGGCAGGACCAAGCCGCCGCGGCTGTCGAACTCATCGTCCAGCACCGGGAACTGCACGGGCGGGAACAGGTCGGCGATCAGGCGGTGGCCGCCGCGCGTGTTGCTGCGGTCCCAGGTATAGTCGCCGGACAGGCGGAAGAAGGTCCGGTCGGCCGGCTCGAACTCGATCGTGCCGCGGGTCGCTAGGATATCCTTGTCGTAATTCTCCTTGCCGGTGGTGAGGTTCTTGCCGAACCCGTCGCGGGACAGGCGGGCGACCGCGCCGCCGATGCGCAGCGTGGCGGTCAGCGGAGTCGAGGCGCTGATGACGAGGTCGGCCTGGCGGTAGGTGCCGAGGTTGGCGCGCACATCCCCTTGCGCGGTGGTGGCGAGGCGGCGGGTGACGTACTTCAGCGCGCCGCCGATCGTGTTGCGGCCGTACAGCGTGCCCTGCGGCCCGCGCAGCACCTCGATCCGCTCCACGTCGTAGATATCGAGCAGCGCGCCTTGCGGGCGGTTGAGAAAGACGTCGTCGAGGTAGATGCCGACGCCGCCTTCGAAGCCGGCCACCGGGTCCTGCTGGCCGACGCCGCGAATAAAGGCGGTCAGCGTGCTGTTGGTACCGCGCGAGGTTTCCAGCGGACGTTGGGGGTCGTGTCGGCAACGTCCGTGATGTCGAGCGCGCCCTGGCGGTCGAGCTGCTCGCCCGAGTAAGCGGTGACGGCGATCGGCACGTCCTGCAGCGATTCCGCGCGGCGGCGGGCGGTGACCACGATGTCCGAGTCGCTGGTGACGGCGGCCTGGTCCTGGGTGGTGACGTCGTTCTGGCCGGCCGGAGTTTCGGCCGAGGCGGGATCGGGGCGGGCCGGCGGGGTCGGCTGAGCCGGCGCGACGTCCTGCGCCAGAGCGGCGGCCGGAAGGAGGGTCATCAGGGCAACGGTGCCCAGCAGATGGCGGGCGAAACGGTTCAGCGACATCGGTTCAAATCCTCCCCTGTTTGAGCGCCCAGGCGGAACGCGCCTTGCGCCAATCAGACCGTCACGGTGCTGAAACTTGAACCGGGTTTCAACTTGCTTGGTGAGCTTGGGCGAGACCGGGTCGGGGGTGGGCGAAATGGCTGACATGGAGATGGCCGCAGCGCGTGTGGGGACAAGAGGATGGCGACCAGGTCGCGACCCGCGAGCCGCCTGGTCCGTGACGAGCTGGCGGTGCGCTAGCTAGAGCTGGCGGGCGAGTTCGGCGAAGCGGTCGATGTCGGCCGGGTCGTGGTACAGCCCAAGGCCGATGCGCAGCACGTCGCCGCGCACGTCGGTGATGCAGTTCCTGGCCGCAAGTGCCTGCTGCCACTGCCCGACGTCCGCTGAGCGGAAGGCGAGAAAGCGGGCGTGCGGGCCAGCATCGAGCGGGTTGAGCAGGTCCGCGCCGGCCAGGGCCGTATCCTGGATGGCGTCGAGCAATCGGGCGTGCAGCCCCGCCACCTGCGCCGAGACGGTGGCGGTCGACAGGCCGTTCGCCGCCAGCATCCGCCGCACGGCCAGAAAGCGGTAGAGCGCGCTGGCGTCAAAGGTCGCGCCCATGAAGCGCATGGCGTCAGGCGCATAGCCGACCATGCCGGCCGGCAGGGTCAGGTCGGCGAATTCGGCATACCAGCCGGTGACCGGCGGGCGCGAGCCGAACCCGGGCGGGCAGTGCATCAAGCCCATGCCCTCCCCCGACATGGCGTATTTGTAGCCGCCGGCGAGGAAGAACAGCCGGTCGCCGAGCGGCGCCGGCAGCGGCGCCTCGACCGCCATGAAGCTGTGGTAGCCGTCGACCACTACCCACGGGCCGTCGGGGTTCGCGAGATTGCCGAGCGACTCGAGGTCGCCGACCAGCCGGCCGCTGCCGAACAGGACCTGACTGACGAGAATCAGGTCATGGTCGCCGGTGCGGGCGGCCGCCCCGAAGCGCTGGGCGAAGTCACCGAACGGCTCGGCGGCGATCACCGTCTGGACGATGTCGCCGCTTTCGGACCAGCGGGCGAACTGGCGGCGGGCGCTGTGGAACTCGCCGTCGGTGGTGAGGACCCGCAGCGGCCCGTTCACGCGGCGCGGGCAGGCGGCGGCGAGGCGGACCAGGAAGTCGTGGGTGTTGGCGGCGAACACCACCGCGTCGGGGCGGCCGGTGCCGAGTTCGGCGGCAACCTCGGCTTGGGCGGCGGGCCAGATCTCGCCCATGATCCGATCCCACTTGGCGTCGGCCAGACAGGCGGCATCGTCCCAGCAGGCCAGCTGGCCATCGCGGCCGGCATCCGGCCACAGGTGGTGGCTGTGCGCGGCCAGGTGCAGCCGGTCGGGTGCGGCCGCCAGGGTGCGGGCGAACAGGTGCTTGAAGCTCACAGCTGGGTCCGCAGCTCCCACAATTCGGGAAAGGCGCGCTTGGTGAGGGTGGACTGGAGGTAGGCGACGCCGGCCGAGCCGCCAGTCCCGGTCTTGCCGCCGATGATCCGTTCCACCGTCAGCACGTGCTTGTGCCGCCAGCCGGCGAGCGCGTCGTCGATGTCGACCAGTTTCTCGGCCAGCTGGTAGAGTTCGAACCAGCGATCGGCGTCGCGGTACACCGCCAGCCAGTCGGGCGCGCCGGCCCGCTGCCGGGCGGCGTCGGCCACGTCCCACAAGCTGGGCGAGTCGAGCGCGGCCTTGAGGCGGCGGTGCTCGTCGCTGCCCTCCGGATGGTGCTCCAGGAAGGACGGGTGGCGGACGCCGAGGCGGAATTCGAGCTCACGGAACTGGGCCGACTGGAACCCGGACGAGGTGCCGAGCACGTCGCGAAAGCGGCTGTAGTCGACCGGGGTAAGGGTCGCGAGCACGTCCCACGACAGGGTCATCACCGACTGGATGCGGCTGACCCGGGCCAGCGCCTTGTAGGCCTCGGCGAAGCGGTCCGCGCCGACTAGCTCCACCGCCAGCCCCACCTCGTGGAGCATCTGCTTGAGCCACAGCTCCTTGGTCTGGTGGATGACGATGAAGAGCATCTCATCGTGCAGGGACGACAAGGGGTGCTGGGCCGACAGCAGTTCGGGCAGGTGAAGGTAATCGGCATAGCTCATGCCGGCGGGAGTAGCGGTCATGGAACGGGTGTAGGGCAGTTGCCGAGGCTTTTCACCCCCGGGCAGTTACTGCGCGGGGCCGTTACTGGGCCGGGGCGTTGCCACCGCCGGGTGCGCCGGCGCCGGCAATGCCGATGCCGCCGAACACGTCCTCGAAGAAGCTCTTGCGGCGGCCCAGCGTCGGAGTCTGCCGGCCGTAGGGATCGACGCTGGCGACCAGTTCCTTGCCGGTGCGGTCGAGCGAGGACACATTGCCGGCGGGATCGAAGCGGACGCGCAGCACGGTCTGGTCGGTCACCCGCGGCAAGCGAAAGGCAAGCGTGGCCGTGTTGCGGGCCACATAATACCATTCGTTGTCGTTGAACTGGCCGGTGAAGGTCGGCCGGCCCAGGGTGCGGGTCACCGAGTCCTTGTTGTCGACGCCGACCTGGATGGCGGACGCCAGTTCCTGGTCCATGATGTAGCCCTTGCGTTCCCGGGCGCCCGCGCAGCCGGTGAGCAGAACGGCGGCAGCGGCGACGGCGAGGATGGTGCGGGTCATGGAAACTCTCATAGACAAGGGCCGTAGGGTCGGCGGGCCGGACCTTGCGCGGACCGGGGCGGGGCTCAATATCCCGGCCCATACGGCTGGCGCAAGTGCCGGGGGCCGGCTTGCGCGGCGGCGGCTGAATGGAGGATGAAACGGATGGTGTCGCTGATGCGGCTGTTCCGGCGCGAGGAGCCGGTTGCGGATAAGCTCTATCGGGCTCTGGTGGAGCGAGCGCGCGATCCGAACTGGTACGTGGCGGGCGAGGTGCCGGACACGCTGGAAGGCCGCTTCTCGATGCTGGCGACCCTGCTGGCGCTGACCGACGTCCGGCTGGAGCGCGGCGGCGAGGCGGCGCGATTCGCCAGCGTGAGCCTGGCCGAGGCATTCATCGGCGACATGGAAGCGCAGCACCGCCAGCTGGGCACCGGCGACCCGGTGATGGGCAAGAAGGTCGGCGGCCTGGTCGGGGCGCTGGGCGGCCGGATCGGCGCGTGGCGCCGGGCGGTGGACGGAGAGGAAAGCTGGACGGCGGTGGCGGCGCGCAGCGTCTATCGGGGGGCGGCCAAGAACGCCGACGCGCTGGACTATGCCGAGCGCCGGCTGCGGGACTTCTGGGCCGGGCTGGAGGCCAGCCCGGACGAGGCGCTGATCGCGGGCAGGCTGCTGTGAGCCGCTTTTCCGATCCCCTGCCGCTGAGTGCCGTGCGCGACGGCATGCGGCTGGACCTGTCGCCGGACGACGCCGAACGGGAGGCGATCGCCGCGCGGCTCGGGCTGCCTTCGCTTGCCCGGCTGGACGCGCACCTGGCGCTGGAACGCGACGGCGAGCGGGTCCATGCCACCGGCCGCATCCGGGCGGCACTCGAGCAGAGCTGCGTCGCCACCGGCGAACCGGTGCCGGCCAAGGTCGACGAGCCGTTCGACATCCTGTTCCTGCCGGAACCGGGTGGCACTCCGGACGATGAGATCGAGTTGAGCGAGGCCGATTGCGACGTGGTGTTCCACGACGGGGCGACCCTCGATCTCGGCGGCGCGCTGGCGGACACGCTGGCGCTCAGCCTCGACCCCTACCCTCGCTCGCCCGAGGCGGAGGGCAGGCTGCGCGAGGCCGGCGTGATGACCGAGGAGCAGATGAGCCCGTTTGCGGCGCTGGCCGCGCTGAAAAAGGGTTAGCGCAACCGAGCCTTGGCAGAAGGTAGGGCCCAGTTCCGACGGCGTAAGAAGAACACTGGGCTCCTGCCTGCGCAGGAGCGCATGCGCTTAGAACGGAACGTCGTCGTCCAGGTCGTTGTCGAACGCGGCCGGCTGCGGACGGGAGCCGGCGGCATTGCCGGCGCCGCCGGCACCGCCGCCGCGCTTGCCGCCGCCGTAGCCGCCCGAGCCGAAGCCGCCGTCGTCGAAGTCGGCGCCGCCACCCCGGCTGCCACCGCCGAAGCCGCCGCCACCGCCGCCTTCGCGGTTGTCGAGCAGCACCAGTTCGCCGCGGAACTTACCAAGCACGATCTCGGTCGTGTAGCGGTCGTTGCCGGACTGATCCTGCCACTTGCGGGTCTGCAGCTGGCCTTCGAGGTACACCTTGCTACCCTTCTTGAGAAAGCTCTTGGCGACCCGGCCGAGGTTCTCGTTGAAGATCGCGACCGAATGCCACTCGGTCTTTTCCTGGCGATTGCCGTCGCGGTCCTTCCAATTCTCGGACGTGGCGATGCGCAGGTTGACCACCTCGCCGCCGTTCTGGAAGCTGCGGCTTTCCGGGTCCTGCCCCAGATTGCCGACCAGGATGACCTTGTTGACGCCCGCCATATTGTTTCAACTCCTCGTATGTTGCGAGCAGCTATAGGCCGAGCGCCACCGCCGTCCAGTAGGTCGCGCCGGCCGCCACGTAGGCGAGGCCGAACAGGTAGCCGACCATGAACAGCGGCCACTTCCACCCGTTGGTCTCGCGCCGGGTGACCGCGATGGTCGAGATGCACTGGGGGGCGAACACGAACCAGGCCAGGAACGCGAGCGCGGTGGGCAGCGGCCAGCTGCCGCCCAGGCGCTGGACAAGGGTCTGTCCGGCCTGCGCCTCGTCCGCCTGGTCGATGGCGTAAACGGTGGCGATGGCGCTGACCGCCACTTCGCGCGCGGCCATGGAGGGGAGCAGGGCAAGCGCGATGTCGTGGTTGAAGCCGATCGGCTTGACCACGACCTCGATCCCGCTGGCGATCTTGCCGGCGATCGACACTTCGCTTTGTTTCTGGCCGGGGCCGGCCGCCGGAAAGCTGGCCAGCGCCCACAGGGCGACGGTGGTCAGCATGATGATCCCGCCGGCGCGCTTCAGGAAGATGACGGCGCGCTGCCACAGGCCCAGGGCGATGTCCCCGAAGGCGGGCAGCTGGTATTTGGGCAGCTCCATCATGAAGAAGCTCGACGCGCCGCGGGCCACCGTCTTGCGCAGCAGCAGGGCAGCGCCGAGCGCGCCGAAGATGCCGGCCAGATACAGGCCGAACATGACCGCGCCCTGCAGGTTGACGCCCGGCAGGATGTCGCGGTGGGGGATAAAGGCGGCGATGATCAGGGTGTAGACCGGCAGCCGGGCCGAGCAGGTCATCAGGGGCGCGACCAGGATGGTGGTCAGCCGGTCCTTTTCATTGTCGATGGTGCGGGTCGCCATGATTCCAGGGACCGCGCAGGCGAAGCTCGACAGCAGGGGGATGAAGGCGCGGCCGGACAGGCCAGCGCGGCTCATCAGCCGGTCCATGAGGAAGGCGGCGCGGACCATGTAGCCGGTGCCTTCAAGCAGCAGGATAAAGAGGAACAGGATCAGGATCTGCGGCAGGAACACCACCACCGAGCCGACGCCGCCGATCACGCCATCGACCAGCAGCGAGCGCAGGGCGCCTGCCGGCAGCAGCCTGGTGACCGTGTCGGCCAGCGCGGCCATGCCGCTCTCGATCCAGCCGATGGGAGCCTCGGACCAGGCGAACACCGCCTGGAACATGACAAACATGATGGCGGCCAGGATCAGCGGGCCGGCCACCGGATGCAGCAGGAAGCGGTCGAGCCGGTGGGACCAGCGACGAACCGGGGCTTCGTTGACGATCGACGCCGCGGCGATCCGGCGGGCTTCGCGCGCGACATTGTCGGGTACGGCTCGCGCCACGGCCCTGGCTCCGACCAGCTGCTGCTGCAGGCCGGCGCGCAGTTCGTCCATGCCCTTGCGGCGCACGGCAATGGTTTCGATGACCGGCACGCCGAGTTCGGCCGACAGCCGCTCGGCGCTGACCTCCAGCCCGTCGCGGCGGGCCATGTCGATCATGTTGAGGGCCACCACGGTGGGCAGCCCGAGCCCGAGCAACTGCAGGGCGAAGCGCAGGTGATTGTCGAGATTGGAGGCGTCGAGGACGATCAGCAGGCCGTCGGGCTTGCGTTCGCCGGCGAAGCGGCCGGTCAGCACGTCGCGGGTGACGGCCTCGTCGGGGCTGGAGGGATCAAGGCCGTAGGCGCCGGGCAGGTCGACGAGCTCAACCGGGCGGCCGTCGGTCAGCGCCGTTCGGCCGCTTTTGCGTTCAACGGTGACGCCGGGGTAGTTGCCGACCTTCTGCCGGGCACCGGTCAGGGCGTTGAACAGGGCGCTCTTGCCGGCATTGGGGTTGCCGACAACGGCGACGAGAGGCGCCGGGTTCACGGTTCAGCGTCGAATCAGGCGGCGGGGACGACCCGCACCGCCCGCGCGTGGGTCCGGCGAATCGCCACCGTCATGCGGCCGACGCGAACCGCCAGCGGATCGCGGCCGACCGGTCCCGAGTGCAGCGGCTCGACCATCACGCCTTCGTCGAACCCGAAATGCCGCAGGCGGCAGGCTTCGCTTTCCTCCAGCGCGGTCCAGTCGACCAGCTGGATGCGCGCGCGACGGCCGAGCCGAAGCTCGTCAAGCGGGAGCGCGAAAGCGGATGCGGGTGATATTGCGGTCATTGCTGCAACTGATTATCAATAACGATAGCCGCCGTCCAGTGGCTTCGCCGATCAGGGGCAATGAGCGGATCGAAGCTCAGCGCGGCGGGTAGCGCAGCCGGCCGAGGAAGCGGGTCAGGCTCGGGCGGCGGTCGGAATCGCCATTCCAGCGCGCCTTGAAATGTTCAAATCGCATGACGTCGTCGATTCGGCGGTCGAGAAAGGCCGCGGTGTCCGAATCGCCCTCGCTCTCGTCGCCCAGCCAGGCGAGCAGGGTCGAGCCGTAGACCGCCGCAAGCGTCGCCCGCTTGGTGTAATGGTTGAAGTCGGTGGCCGTGTCCCCGGCGAGCCGCCAGATGTGATCGGCGGTGCGCCATGACAAACGCGCGCCGGCCGCGAGGTTCTGCGGCATGGCGAGAATGGCGAGCGCGCGGCGGATTGCCTCCCGGGCCGGAGCCTGCAGGCGCAGCCGCTCCCACAGCAGGTCGCGGATGCGGGCCCGGATCTTCATGGCCGCGACCCGTTCGGGCGGGAACAGCAGGGCCAGTTCGCGATCGATTGCCTCGCCGTAGAGTTCGATCAGTCCGACCGCATCCTTGGGCAGGGCCAGGCGGGCCTGTTCCAACGGGATGCCGGCCCCTTCGGCCGCGAGGTCGACCGCGGCTGGGGTCCAGCCGTCGAAGGCCGCATTTTCGCCGACGGCGAGCGCCAGCTGCCGGCGGATGCGCTCAAGCGGGGTGACCTCGTCCATGGGGGCTCAAGTGGTCGTTTCGGCCGGCGAGCGCAAGCGGACCAGCACCAGGGCGATGGCGATGGCGACCGCGCCGGCGAAGTCCAGCGGGGTCAGCCGCTCACCATAGGCAAGCCAGCCGTTCAGGGCCGAGATGGCGGGCTGGGTCAGCAGCGCCAGACCGACCACCAGCGGCGGCACCTCGCCCAGGGCATAGACCAGCAGGCCCTGACCGACCACCTGGCTGCCGAGCGCCAGCAGGACCACGCCGGTCCAGTTCGCCGGCACGATCCGTTCGCCGGTCGCCAGGGCGAACGGCAGCAGGTAGGCCGCGCCGAACAGGGTGGCGAGGATCAGGACCGGCAGCGGCTGGAGCTTGCCCCGGACCCGCTCCACCCCGATCAGGTAGCCGGTATAGAGCAGGCCGGCGCCCAGCGAAAGCAGGTCGCCATGGAGGTGGGCCGTGCTGAGTTCCGCGCTGCCGACCATCAGCAGCAGCGTGCCGAGCGCCGCCAAGGCCAGCGCGGTCGCCTGGAGCCAGGTCGGCCAGCTGCGCGCGAGCCACAGGCCCCAGGCAGCAAAGGCGAAGCTGGCGACATTGCCGAACAAGGTGGCATTGCCGAGCTTGGTCAGGTTGATTCCGGCATTCCAGGCGGCGAGGTCGGCGGCGAAGAACAAGGCCGCGGCCGCAATGGCCGCACCCATGGCTCGCCCGGGCCAGTGCGGCCGCTGGCGCAGCAGGATGGCGATCAGCCACAGGAACGGCAGCGCCAACGCGAGCCGCCAGAAACCGGCCGCGGCCGGACCGACGCCCGACAGCCGCACCGTCCATGGCCCGAACGCCAGCGCGACATTGCCGAGCAACAGGGCGACAAAGGCGCGCGGCTTGATGAATTGCGTCACCGCCGCGCTGTAGCGGCGCGGTCCCGGCCTGCGAAGGGCAGGCACATGCATGACACTGGACCATGCGTGGTTCGTGCCTACTTGGCGCGCCATGACCAGCCTGTTCGATCCCATCCGCATCGGCAATCTCGATTGCCCGAACCGCATCTTCATGGCGCCGCTGACCCGCGGCCGGGCGACCCGCGAGGGCGTTCCGACCGCCATCATGGGTGACTATTACGCCCAGCGCGCCGGCGCCGGCCTGATCATCTCCGAAGGGACCGGGATCAGCCGCGAAGGGCTCGGCTGGCCATTCGCGCCGGGGCTGTGGACGCAGGACCAGGTCGAAGGGTGGAAGCCGGTGCTGGAGCAGGTGCATCGAGCCGGTGGCCGGATCGTCGCCCAGCTGTGGCACATGGGCCGGCTGGTGCATCCGGACTTCCTCGACGGAGCGCCGCCGCTGTCGGCCAGCGCGACCACCGCCGGGCTGCAGGCGCACACCTTTGAGGGCAAGAAGCCCTACGAGGAAGCCCGCGCCGCCACGTCCGACGACATTCGGCGAACGGTGGACGATTTCGCCCGGGCCGCCCGCAATGCGCTTGCGGCCGGGTTCGACGGAGTGCAGCTGCACGGCGCCAACGGCTACCTGATCGACCAATTCCTGCGCGACGGCACCAACCTGCGCGAGGATGAGTATGGCGGATCCATCGACAACCGCGTCCGCCTGCTGCGCGACGTGGTGCGGGCACTGGTGGCGGAAGTCGGGGCCGACCGCACCCATGTGCGCCTGAGCCCGAACGGCGCAGTGCAGGGCTGCGACGACAGCCGGCCGCACGACCTGTTCACCGCCGCGGGCAAGGTGCTGGGCGAGTTGGACATCGCCAGCCTGGAGTTGCGCGAGCCGGGCAACCAGTCGAGCTTCCTGGCGACGGAGGTGGAGCCGGTCAGCCCGCTGATCCGGCCGCATTTCGGCGGCGCGCTGATCCTCAACAGCGACTACGTCCATGGCTCGGCCACCGAGCGGCTGGCCGAGGGCGTGGCGGACGCGATTGCCTTTGGGCGGCCGTTCCTGGCCAACCCCGACCTGGTGGAACGCTTCCGGCGTGAGGCCGAGGTGAATGAGCCCAACCCGCGCACTTTTTACACGCCCGGGCCGGAGGGTTACACCGACTATCCGCTGCTGGGGGAACAGCAGGCCGCCTGAGCCGGTTCTTGGCCCATGGCAGAACAACACACACGCAACTGGCGGGTCGGCACCGCCGTCGCGCTTGCCGGCGGGATGGTCGGGTTGGGCATCGCCTATGTTCTGCGGGAAAAGGCGACGCCGGAACCCGGCTATCGCCTGCTGGTCAGCGAGAAGAACCTGGAGATCCGCGCCTACGAGCCGGTGACCGTGGCCGAAACCGTGGTGCAGGGTGAGCGCAAGCGGGCGCTGAACGAGGGTTACCGCATCCTGTCCGACTATCTCACGGCCAGGTCGCGGCCGGGCGAGCGACTGCCGATGCGGGTGCCGGTCTTGCAGGACGCGGGCAACCCGATGGGCCAGGAGCCCCCGACGTTCGACGACGCGCTGGGTAACGCGGGCTGGCGGGTGCGGTTCACCTTGCCCGGCGATCACGACCAGCCGCCCGCGCCAGAGGGCGTGGCGGTGGTAACGATCCCGGCCCGGCGAGTCGGCGTGGCGAGCTTTCATGGAACGGCCGATGACGCTCGCCTGGCCGAGGCCGAGGACCGGCTACGCGGCTGGCTGGCGCGCCATGGCGAAAAGGCGCTGGCGGCCGAGCCCGAATATGCGTTCTACAACTCGCCGATGATCCCGCCGCCGCTGCGCCGCAACGAGGTGCTGCTAGCCTTGAGCTAGGCGAAGCGTTCCTGGACCTGCAGCAGGGCCAGCGCGGCACGCGCGGCGTCGCCGCCCTTATCGCCCTGGGCCGGGTCGGCGCGCACGATCGCCTGCGCTTCGTTCTCGGTCGTGAGGATGCCGTTGCCGACCGGCAGCCCGTCCATGGTCAGCGCCATGATCCCGCGCGCGCTTTCGCCCGCGACGATCTCGAAGTGGTAGGTCTCGCCGCGGATCACCACGCCCAGGCCGACAAAGGCGTCGAACTCGCCGCTGTCGGACGCGAGCGAGATGGCGCCTGGGACCTCCAACGCGCCGGGCACGGTGACGACCTCGACCTGATGGCCCTCGAGCGCCCGCTTCGCGCCGGCCAGCAGCATGTCGTTGAGGTGGGCGTAGTAGCGCGCTTCGACGATCAGGACGCGGGCCATCAGTTCAGCTCCTGCGGGATGCCGAGCGGCGCGATCGGCCGCTCCTCGACGATCGACAGGCCGTAGCCGGACAGGCCGACCGGCTGGTGCCGGGTGTTGGTGAGAAGGATCATGTCATGGACGCCGAGCGCGGCGAGCATCTGCGCGCCGACGCCGTAGCCGCGCAGCAGCTCGCCTTCCTCCACTTCCTTGCCGGAACGGCGGTCGGCCGAGCGGCTGAGCGAACCGGAGGCGGCGGCGTGAAGCGCGATGATCACGCCGGCGCCTTCGGCCTCGATCATCCGCATGGCGCCTTCCAGCAGGCCGCTGCGGGGGCCAGCCTCGCCCAGCAAGTCGGCAAACAGGTCGAAGCTGTGAACCCGGACCAATACCGGTTGCTCGGGATCGAGCGGGCCGAGCACCAGCGCGAGCTGTTCGGTGCCGGTCGCCTTGTCGCGGAACACCTGCGCCTGCCAGGGTCGGCCGTTCGGGCTGGTGAAGCCGGTCTCCGCGACCCGCTCCACCATATTGTCCTGGCGCAGGCGATAGGCGATCAGATCGCGGATGGTGCCGATCTTGAGCCCATGCATCCGCGCGAACTCGATCAGCTCATCAAGGCGGGCCATGGTCCCGTCCTCGTTCATGATCTCGCAGATCACGCCGGACGGGTTGAGGCCAGCCAGGCGGGAAACGTCGACCGCCGCCTCCGTATGGCCGGCGCGGACCAGCACGCCGCCCGGGCGCGCCACTAGCGGGAAGACGTGACCGGGGCTGACCAGCGCGTCCGGGCCGTTGGCGGAATCGATCGCCACCGCAACCGTGCGGGCGCGGTCTGCGGCGCTGATTCCGGTGGTAACTCCGGTACGGGCCTCGATCGATACGGTGAAGGCCGTTTCGTGACGAGTGCCGTTGTTGCGAGCCATAAGCGGCAGCTGGAGCTGTTCGACCCGCTCCTGGGTCAGCGACAGGCAGATCAGGCCGCGGCCGTGCCGGGCCATGAAATTGATCGCGTCGGGGGTCGCCATCTGCGCCGGGATGACCAAGTCGCCTTCATTTTCCCGGTCGTCGTCGTCGACCAGGATGAACATGCGGCCGTTGCGGGCTTCGTTGATGATCTGTTCGGCGCCGACCAGCACCTCGGCCGTGCCGCGCTTGAGCAGCTTCTCGAGGCGCAGCAGGGTATCGGCCGTGGGGTTCCAGTCCGGCGAGCCAAGCTTGCGCAAGGAATTGGGGTGGAGCCCGGCGGCCCGGGCCAGTCCGGAGCGGCTGACCTCGCCAGTGTCGATGATGGCGGCGAGCCGCTCGATGAGGTCCGTGGACATAGGCAGGCCTTATCACATCGCAATGTGATAAGCAAAATACCATTCAGCGCTGCTGATGTGATCTCGCGGCCAGCATACGGTCGAGATAGCGCGCCAATATGTCGACTTCGACATTCAGGTGTCGCCCGGCCTCGATCTCACCCAAGGTCGTGTGCTGGCCGGTGTGGGGGATGAGGTTGATGGCAAAGTGGGTGCCGTCCTCCTCGTCGCGGACGTCGTTGACGGTCAGCGACACGCCATCCACTGTTACCGATCCCTTGGGGGCTAGCATGGGCCCCATGGCCGCGGAAACGCGGATACCGACGCGCAGGGAGTCGCCTTCGGGGCAGGTGCCGATCACTTCGCCCAGGCCGTCGACGTGGCCGGTCACCATGTGGCCGCCAAGTTCGTCACCCATGCGCAAGGCCCGCTCGAGGTTGAGGCGGGCACCTTCCTGCCACAAGCCGGGCGCGGTCTTGCTGCGGGTTTCGCCCGAGACATCGACCGCGAACCAGCCCTGGCCCTTGTCGACCACCGTCAGGCAGCAACCGGAGCAGGAGATGGACGCACCGAGGTCGACGGTGCCGAGGTCGAAGCCGCAGCCGACCGTGAGGCGCAGGTCGCCGCGTTCCTCGGCGGAGCGGACGGTGCCGATGTCGGTGACGATGCCGGTGAACATGGGGGGACCTCAGGCTGGACGGATGCGCTGGTAGACTTCGAGCCGATCGATGCCAAGCTGGCGGCCGTCGCTCGGCTGCCAGCGACCATGGGCATCGCCGACAGCGTCGAGGCCGATGTAGCCGACGCTTTGCCGGCCTTCGCCAATCAGGATCGGCGCCCGGTAGAGAAGAATGCGATCGACCAGGTCGGCGGCCAGGAAGGCGGTGGCGGTCGCCGAGCCGCCCTCGACCAGCAGGTCGTTAACGCCGGACAATGCAAACACATCCTCCGGCGCGTGCAGCACTTCCCATCCCTCCACCGCCTCACCCCGGGTCAGCAGCGCCCGGCGAGGGGAGCGTTCCTCCAGGCCGGGCAAGCGGACGTCGAGGCGGGGATGATCGGCGAGGAAGGTGCCGCGGCCGACCAGGATCATGTCGCAGCGGGCGCGCTCCAGGTGGACGTGGGCGCGGGCGTCCTCGCCGGTGATCCACTTCGACTCGCCCGAGGGCAGCGCGATCTTGCCGTCGATGGACAGGGCCAGCTTGAGCGTGATCCGGGGCCGGCCAAGCCGCAGCCGGAACAGCCAGCCCGCCATGCTCTCCGTCGCCGCTTCGGCCCCCTCGCCGACCACGACGTCGATGCCAGCCTCCCGCAGGATGCGGAAGCCGTCGCCGGCGGTGCGCGGGTCGGGGTCCTGCAACGCGGCGACCACGCGAGTGACACCGGCCTCGACGATCAGGTGGGCGCAGGTGGGGCCGCGCCGGCTGCGGTGGGCGCAGGGCTCCAGGGAAGTGAAGAGGGCGGCGCCGCGGGCCTGCTCGCCCGCTTGAGCCAGGGCGACCGCTTCGGCGTGGGGGCGGCCGCCCGGCTGGGTGGCGCCATGGCCGACGATGCGGCCGCCGGCCGCGACCACGCAGCCGACATTGGGGTTGGGTGCGGTGGTCCCGCGCGCTTCCGCGCCGAGGCAGATGGCCTCGGCCATGCAGGCGGCGTCACTCGATGCCGAACTGATTGCCGATTTCCTTGAATTGCCGCTGCCGCTCGGCGATGAGCGCGTTCTTCTCGGCCTGGCGCTTCTTCTGGTCGGCGACGATGTCGGCGTCCGTCCGGTCGGGCCCGTAGTTCTCGACAAAGATCACTTCCCGCGGCGGCTTGGTGTTGATCTGCGGGTCGTAGTAGAAGGCGATCAGAATGAGCGCGGTCGCGATCAGCGCGAACAAGGCGCCAAGCGCCTGCTCGCGGCTGCGTCGGCTGAGAAAGGCACGCAGGTCCTTCCACGCCGCGCGGGGACCAACAGGGCGGGGGAAAACGGCCATGCACCTTATCTAGGCGCTGCCGCCGGCCCCCGCCAGACCGTCAGCCTTCGTCCAGTTGGAAACGCAAGGTGATGGTCAGGGTCGCCGGGACGGCCCGACCGTCCTCCGTCGCCGGCTTGTAGCGCCAGTAGCGGACCAGGTGCGTGCGGGCGGCCGCGAGGAACAGCGGATCGGCGCTGCCGACGGGGTCGACGGAGACCACATGGCCGCGGGCGTCAAGGCCGAGCCGCAGCCGCAGCACGGCCTCCTCCTCCAGCTGGCGCTTGGCCTCCGGGTAGGGCGGGCGCAGCCGGTCGGCCGGTGTGGCGAGCACCGGCCCGGCTTTGACCACCGGCTGCGGCTTGGCCGGCGGCAAGGGCTGCGGTGGGAGCGGCAGCAGGGGCGGCAGCGGGTCAAGTGCCGGGCCGATGGTCGGGCCGGGGTTCGGCAAGGCGGGTGTCTCGTCGACCGCGGGTCCGGGCTGCGGCGGCGTTGGCACGATCACCTCCGGTTGATCCACCTGGGACTGGCGCGGAGCCGGTCGGGGCTGTGGCACGGGCTCGGGCGGCGGCGGCTCGGTGGTGTCGGGCGGCACGGTGAAGATCTCGGTGATCACCGGCGGGATCTTGGGCCCGAGGTCCATCCTGGTCGTGGCGAGGATCCCGAGCGCAACCGCGTGGACCCCGATGATCGCCGCCAGGGTCGTGGGGCTGAGTTGCCGGCGGTTGCGGCGGTGGGCGGCGTAGCTGAGCATCGTCCCTCTCCTTCTTCCAAGGAGAGTAGATGTTACATCATCACAACTGATCCACAAGCGCTAAACTTAACTGGAATTTACCCCTGGGTAGCGGCGGCGTTCAATCGGGCGAGCGCCCGATCACGCCCGATCAACTTGAGCAGAGGCCCCATCTCCGGACCGGAGTCGCGGCCGGTCAGCGCCTGTCGCAGCGGATGGAACAGCGTCTTGCCCTTACGTCCGGTCCGCTCCTTGAGCGCGCCGGTCAGCTGGCGCCAGGGGTCCTCCGGCCAGTCCAGCTGCGCCGCCAGCGCCGCGGCTTGCGCCAGATAGCCGCGGTCCTCGGGCGCGATGGCAGGCGGCGCGGGATGGCCGGTGACGACCTCCTGCCACTCGCCAATGTCGGTTAACCGCTGAACGGCAGTCCGCAGCACCGCCCACTCCGCCGCCCCGACCCAGTCCGGCAACCGGTCGCGGATCGAGTCGTAATCGAGCTGGTGCAGCAGCCGCGCGTTGAGCAGTTCAACCTCGTGGAAGTCGAAGTGGGCCGGGGCCCGGCCGAAGTGGGCGAAGTCGAAGTCGGCGGAGAGCCCCGAAAGTTCCGCCACCGCCTCGACCGGCTGCGACGTGCCGAGGCGCGCGAGCAGCGACAGCAAGGCCATCGGCTCCAGCCCCGCGTCGCGGACTGCGTCCACGCCGAGCGAGCCCAGCCGCTTGCTGAGCTTGCCTTCGGCCGCGACCAGCAACGCTTCGTGCGCGAAGTGCGGCGGCGCGGCGCCCAATGCGGCGAACATCTGCAGCTGCACGGCGCTGTTGGAGACATGGTCCTCGCCGCGGACGATATGGGTGACGCCGAGGTCGATGTCGTCGATGACGCTGGGCAGCAGGTACAGCCAGCTGCCGTCAGCGCGGCGGATCACGGGATCGCTGAGCAGCTTCGGATCGAAGCACTGCTCGCCCCGGATCAGGTCGTCCCACGCGATCGGCTGGCCGTGGTCGAGGCGGAAGCGCCAGTGCGGCTCGCGGCCGGGCACAGGCTGGTTCTCGCCATCCGGCCGCTCGTAGACTGGCGGCAGGCCGCGGCCCAGCAGGACCTTGCGCCTCAGATCCAGTTCGTCGGGTGTTTCGTAGCAGGCGTAGACCCGTCCGGCCTCGCGCAGCCGGTCGAACTCGCGGCCGTACAGGTCGAAGCGGTCGGACTGGCGAACGCTGCGGTCGGCAGGCAGGCCGAGCCAGGCAAGGTCGGCACGGATCGCGGCCTCATTCTCGGCCGTCGAGCGCTCCTGGTCGGTGTCGTCGATCCGTAGCAGGAAGGTGCCGCCGTGCTTCAGCGCGAACAGATGGTTGTGCAGCGCCGTGCGGACGTTGCCGACGTGCAGCCGACCGGTCGGCGACGGGGCGAAGCGGGTGACGACGGTCATGGGCGGTGGGTCCGGAACGCGTTGGTGATCGGGTAGCGGCGGTCGCGGCCGAAGTTGCGCCGGCCGATCTTGACGCCCGGGGGCGCCTGGCGGCGCTTGTACTCGGCGCGCAGGACCAATTTCTCCATCTCGGCGACGACGGGCAGGTCCGCACCGGTCTCCCTCGCGACCTGCGCGGCGCCCTTCTCCTCGTCGACCAGGCCGACCAGGATGGCGTCGAGCAGGTGGTAGGGCGGGAGCGAATCCTCATCCTTCTGGTCCGGGCGGAGCTCGGCACTGGGCGGTTTGTCGATCACCCGCTCCGGCATGACCGGGCCGGCGGGGCCGAGGACGTCCTCGGGCTGATGGCGGTTGCGCCAGCGCGACAGGGCGAAGACCGTCGACTTAAAGGCGTCCTGGAGCACCGAATAGCCGCCGGCCATGTCGCCGTAGAGGGTGGCGTAGCCGACGCTCAGCTCGCTCTTGTTGCCGGTGGTCAGCACCATGTGGCCGAACTTGTTGCTCAAGGCCATCAGGGTGACCATCCGCAGGCGAGCCTGGATGTTCTCTTCAGCCAGACCGGGCGGCTGGCCGGCGAAGTGCGGTTCGAGCATCTGTCCCAGCGATTCCACCGCCGGCACGATCGGAATGACGTCATGGCGGCAGCCGAGCAGGCGCGCGCACTCCTTGGCGTCCTCGACGCTCGTCGAGCCGGTGTAGACCGACGGCATCATCACGCCCCACACCTTGTCGGCCCCGAGCGCATCCACCGCCACTGCTGCCGACAGCGCACTGTCGATCCCGCCCGAGAGGCCAAGGATCACGCCGGGGAAGCCGTTGCGGGTGACGTAGTCGCGCAGGCCCACGACCATCGCGTGGTAGATGTCGGCCGGATAGTCGTCGAGCTGGTGGTATTCGCGAGTGACGCAGGCCCAGCGCCCGTCGCCGCCCCGCTTCCATTCGGTGCGGAGCAGGCATTCGTCCCAGTCGGCCATCTGCACGACCACGCGCCCGTCCGGGTTGACCACGAACGACGAGCCGTCGAACGCCAATTCGTCCTGCCCGCCGACCCGGTTGAGGTAGACCATCGCCCGACCGGTGGTCCGCACCCGCTCCTCGACCAGAGTGCGGCGGATGGCGTCCTTGTCGAGCTCGTAGGGGCTGCCGTTGGGGACCAGGAACAGGTCAGCGCCTTGAGCCGCGAGGTGCTGGCAGACGTCCTCCAGCCAGATGTCCTCGCAGATCGGCAGGCCGATTGGGACGCCATTGTAGTCGAACACGTCGGGCAGCGGCCCGGACGCGAACACGCGCTTTTCGTCGAATGTGCCGTAGTTCGGCAATTCGCGCTTCAGGGTGACGAACAATTCGCGGCCCTCGTCCGCCACGATCACCGCATTGTAGGGTAGGCCATCGCGGACCACGATGGAGCCGAACACCAGCGCCGGGCCGGGCTCGGCCGTGAGCTTGACCAGCCGTGCCGCCTCCTCCGCGGTGCGCGCCAGGAACTCGGGATGCCGCACCAGGTCCTCGGGCGGATAGCCGGTCAGCTGCAGCTCCGGCACCAGCAGCAGGTCCGCATCACCCGCCGCTCGCCGCACGCGCAGGATTGCTTGCGCGTTGCCGGCAAGGTCGCCCACGGTCTGGTTCATCTGCGCAAGGGCGATCGTCAGCCGGTCGGTCATTCGCGTTCCTTAGTGGCAAGCGGGGTTTCGTCCAACGCAGACCGCCGCTACGGGGAGCCGGCACGCGCAAGGGGGCACTCCGCATGAAACTGCTGGCCGGCAACTCCAACCTGCCGCTCGCCAAGGCGATCAGCGACTATCTGGAGCTGCCGCTGACGCAGGCCAGCGTCCGCCGCTTTGCCGACGAGGAGATCTTCGTCGAGATTCACGAGAACGTCCGCGGCGAGGACGTCTTCCTGATCCAGTCGACCAGTTACCCGGCCAACGACAACCTGATGGAGCTGCTGATCTGCATGGATGCGCTGCACCGCGCGTCGGCCAAGCGGATCACGGCGGTGGTGCCCTACTTCGGCTACGCCCGGCAGGATCGGAAGCCAGGACCACGGACGCCGATCTCGGCCAAGCTGGTCGCCAACCTGATCACCGTCGCCGGTGCGGACCGCGTGCTGTCGGTCGACCTCCACGCCGGGCAGATCCAGGGCTTCTTCGACATCCCCACGGACAATCTGTTCGGCGCGCCGGTGATGAGCGCGGACATCCAGGCGCGCTTTCCCGACCGGCCGATCACCGTGGTGTCGCCAGACGTGGGCGGCGTCGTCCGGGCCCGCAGCCTGGCCAAGCGGCTCAACAACGCCCCGCTGGCGATCGTCGACAAGCGCCGCGAGCGGGCCGGCGAGTCGGAGGTGATGAACATCATCGGCGACGTGTCGGGCCGTTGCTGCGTGCTGATCGACGATATCGTCGATTCGGCCGGCACCCTGTGCAATGCCGCCGCGGCGCTGAAACAACAGGGCGCTACGGACGTGGTCGCTTATGTCACGCATGGCGTCCTGTCCGGCGGGGCTGCGGCGCGGGTGGCGCAGAGCGAGCTGACCGAACTGGTGGTCACCGATTCGATCTTCTCCGGCGAGATCATCGCGGAGCCCAAGATCCGGCGCCTGACTATCGCTCCGCTGCTGGCCGAGGCGATTCGGAGAATTGCCGACGAGTCGAGCGTTTCCAGCCTGTTCGATTAAGAGGAGCGGCCCATGCCGAGAGTGCTTGTAACCGGAGCCAATCGCGGGCTGGGGCTGGAATTCATACGCCGGTTCGTCGCCGACGGCTGGGACGTGGTCGGCACCGTGCGCAGCGAGGCCGGGGAAGCGGCGGACTCGGGAGCCGACATCCGGCAACTCGACATGAGCGACCTCGATGCAGTCGCGGCCTTCACCCTCGATGGGCCGCTGGACCTGCTGGTCGCCAACGCCGGGACCTACGGACCGCACGACGCCGACAGCGCCGACGAGGCCCGCGAGTGGCTGGACACCTTTGCGGTCAATACGGTGGCACCGTACCTGCTGGCGCAGCGGGTGGCCGCCAACGTGCGGCAGGCCGGCGGCAAGCTGATCGCGGTCAGCACCCGCATGGGCTCCATCGACGACAATACGGGCGGCGGTTTCCTGGCTTACCGGTCGAGCAAGACGGCGCTCAACATGGCCTGGCGCACGCTGGCGCTGGCCAATCGCGACCTGACCTGCGCGGTGCTTCATCCAGGCTGGGTGCAGACCCGCATGGGCGGCGCCAACGCGCCGGTTCAGCCGCACGACAGCATTGCGGGCATGCGGCAGGTGATCGACGGCCTGACGCGCGAGCAATCGGGCGAGTTCTTCGATTACCAGGGCAACCGCGTTCCCTGGTGAGCTAGGCCGGCGCCTTGACCGGACTGGCAATCGACCAGCGGTGACCGAACGGATCGCGCAACACACCATAGCGGTCGCCCCAGAACTGGTCTTCCAAGGCCATTTCCACCGTAGCCCCGGCTGCGATGGCTTGCATCCAAGCGGCATCAGCATCGTCGACCTGCAGGTGCAGCGTCACGCCATGGTACGGCCCGGTCGGGCGATCGGGATCGACATGTTCCGGGATTTCGTCGTGCAGCAGCAGCGAATCACCGTTGATTGCCAGGTGCGCGTGCATCAGCCGGCCGTCGTCGGTTGGCATCTTGGCCAGTTCCCGCGCGCCGAATGCCGCCGTGTAGAAGGCGACCGCCTCCATTCCGCGACGATCGGGAATAGCAAGGTGCGGCGTAACGCCGCTGTGCGATCCCTGGTCGGTCATCAGCGCCTCTCCTTGTCAGAAGCGGAGAGTGCCGCTATTGGCGCCCGCTTTCCAGCCTAATTGGGAAAACGAACGACCCGGCCAGTGAGGGCTGCCGTGGCTGTTCGCGAAACTCGCGTCCGTAACGGACGCCAAAGGAGAGAAAATGCCCAAGCTCAAGACCAAGAGCGGCGTCAAGAAGCGCTTCAAGCTCACGGCGACCGGCAAGGTGAAGCACGGCGTCGCCGGCAAGCGCCACCGGCTGATCAGCCACAACGCCAAGTACATCCGCCAGAACCGCGGCACCGAAGTTCTCGCCGTCGCCGACACGGCGCGGGTGAAGCTCTGGGCCCCGTACGGCCTCAAGTAAGGAGCGGATAGGAGATGGCACGCGTCAAACGGGGTGTAACCACCCGCTCCAAGCACAAGCGGATCCTGGATCAGGCCAAGGGCTATTACGGCCGCCGCAAGAACACCATCCGAATCGCCCGCCAGGCGGTCGAGAAGGCGGGGCAATACGCCTACCGCGACCGCAAGGTGAAGAAGCGGAGCTTCCGCGCCTTGTGGATCCAGCGCATCAACGCCGCGGTGCGAGTCGAGGGGCTGACCTATGGCCAGTTCATGCACGCGCTGAAGCTGTCGGGGATCGACCTCGACCGCAAGGTGCTGGCCGACATGGCGATGCACGAAGGCGCTGCGTTCACGGCGCTGATCGCGCAGGCCCGCACGGCCCTGCCGGAGGCGGCGCCGGCCCAGGCCTGAGCCGCTCACCAGCGACGATTCAGAAGAGGGCGCTCCGGGAGACTGGGGCGCCCTTTCTGGTTTGCGGAAGCTAGAAGGTCTGGTGGCCGGTGCCTGCCGGGCTGACCACCGCATAGTCGACCGCGGCTCCGGCGGGCACGTCGACCCGCCATTCGGCGCCGGCATAAAGGCGCTTGGCCGGTAGCTCGCGGCAGTCGGTCTTGTCGCGGCAGGCCTTGCCTGCGGCCAGTTCGACACTCGACCCGCCATCGTTGCGGATCACCAGCTGGCCGCCCTCTCGGCGGCCGGTCAGCCGCCCGGCCGGGATGGCGGGGCGGACCAGCACCAGCACGTCATAGCCGATCAGCAGCTTCAAACCCGTGACGTTGGTCTCGACCGAGCCGACCGTCGGCTTCACTGTAACCCGGTACACCCGCTCGCGTTGCGGAACGCCGGCAATCGGCGAGATGCGAAGCAGCTTGCGCTGCCCCGGCTCCAGGATCATCCGCGCCGGGGTGACCAGCAGGCCGAGCTTGTCCGGGTCGCGCTCTGCCACCCGGCGCTCGGCAGCGGTGCCGGGCTGCAGCACCTCGTTGGGCTCCACTACTACGTAAGCCCGTTCCTTGTCGTTGTTCCAGATCTCGATGTCGCCCCGCGCGGCCTTTCCGGGTGCGATGTCGACCACCAGCTGGCTGAGCACGATCTCGGCCGGGGCGGCCTGGGGGGCGAGCAGCAGGGCGGCGGCGAGCAGGGATGGACGAAGCATTGCGTTGATCATGAGCAGGTTACCGTTCCAAGCGAAAGATAGTCCTTGTCCGTCTGCGTAGACGGCAGCGGCACCGAGCAGCGGATGCCGTCCGGACGTGTGAAGGCGAGCAGTTTGGCGGCCCCGCGATCCAGCTGGAACCAGCCGTCCGGACCACTGACGTCCTCGGCCGACCCACCGTCGAGCCGGGCACCGGCCAGCGGATGGCCCGCGGCATCGACCAGGCGGCCGAACAGGGTCAGCATCCGTTCCGCCTTCCACACCGCATGTTCGACGTTGCCGGGGTAGAGGGTAATGGTGCGGGGCGCGGGGTCGAAGTCGACCGCGCCGCTGTCCAGCGGGCGAAGCTGCACCCGGTAGCTGCGATAGGGCGACAGGAAGACCGGCAGGCTCGATCCACCCGACAGCCGCCCGCGAGGAACGCCATCCACCAGCAGCTCGAATGCGCCGGCGCGCCCACGAACGGTGGCGATGAGTGCGCTTTCAGCGAGGTTGCGGCCGCCTAGCGTGACGCTCTCACCGGTGACCGCTCCGCCGGACTGGAGGTTGAGGGCATAGCCGTTGGGGCCGCCGAAGCGGCGGTTAAGGTCGGCGCGGGCGGTGCCGAGCCGGCTTTGTAGCAGAGCGCTGCCTTGCAGGCTGGTGCCGGCCGCTTCGCGATTGAGGCCAGCGGCGAGTGCCAGACGGCTATCGTCGCCCAGTAGCGTATCCCACTGCAGGCTGGTGGCGCCGACCGAGCGGCGCTGGCCGGGGCTGCCCCGGCGGTTGGTGTAGGTGGAGCCGCCGCTGCTGATGGTCGACAGCCCCCCGCGCACCATCAGCAGCCGTGCGCCGACGAAGCCGGAGATGCCGCCGGCGGTTTTCTGCGCATCGGCAAGCAGGGTGAACTGGAGGCCAGGCTGCTGGACCAGCCGCCAGGCGACGTTCGGGCCGACGCTGAAGTCGCGGGTGATCCCGCCGCCGCGATAATAGCCGGTGACCTGCAGGTCGAGCCGGCCGAGCTGCATGCCGACGTTGCCGGTCAGCTGCGTATAGCTGCCGACCAGCGGCTTCTGGCGATCGACGGGTCCGCCAAAGCTTTCACCGACCTGCGTCTGCGGCAACAGCGTCTCACCCGAGCGGCTGTTGATCCGCCGGAGGTCGAAGGTGAACTGGAGCCGGCCGAGATCAGCGGACGCGAGCTGGAGCAGGGCGCCGCGGTCGCCGTCGGTGCTGCGCAGGGCGGCGGCGCGCAGGCGCGCCACGCGAGTGACCAGAAACAATCCGGCCTGGCCAAGCGCCTTGCGCTGGGTGCCGGCCACGCTGCCCTCGACCCCGATTTTCTGGGTCAGACGGACGTTGGCTCCGGCGGCATAGTAGAATTGCTTGTCCAGGCTGACCGGCCGGCCCTTGCGGCTGTCGGCGAGCAAGCCCGCCATGGCGTGGAACAGCGGCCGGCCAAGCGGGGCCATATCGGCGCTGCGCACGAAAAAGCGGCGTTCCTCCCGCACCGGCCCGCCACCTTCCTGGACGCGGAGCACCAGGTTGTAGGAGCCGCTCGGCAGGGTTGAGGTGTCGAGCAGGGTGTTGCCGGCCTCGTAATAGCGGGCATCGACCAGGCGGCCGTCGACCAGCATCTCGACCCGGGCCGGTTGGCGGAGGAACAGGTACAACGGCGTGCCCTGCAGCCGCTCCTTGTCGGCGCGGGTGTCGAGCTGGGTCTCGAAGCCGGCGCCGAGGATTCGCCGCTCTCCGGTAAAATCGTTCCCGGGCGCCCAGAACAGGCCGCCGGACCAGCGCTGGTCGGGGCGGTCGAACTCCGCCACGGCGTCGTCGACCAGCAGGCCGAAGCCCGAAGCCACTGCCACGTTGCTGCGGATCCGGCCCGCGCCCCAGCCGAACACGTTTCTCGACTGGAGATGGTAGAGCGGCGACTGGTCGGTGGTGCCGGACATGCTCAGCCCGAGCGAACTGGCGAGCGAGGGGCCGGAGGTCGGGGCCGGAAGGAAGCCCGTCTCGCCGATCGCCACTGCCTTCAGCAGCTTGGCGCCGACGAACAGGTCGATGCGCAGCTGGTCCTCGTCGGCGATGATCGCCGCCGTGTCGGTGTTGACCGCGCCGCAGGCTGTGCTGTTGAGTTTTCCGCAAACCAGCTCGGCATGGCCGTCGAGCACTGCCGCAAGGGCCGCGGAGAGGGCCGCGCGATCCGCGACGTTGGGGATCAGGGCCATCGCTGCCGCAGGGTCGCGGAAGCGGATGGTGCCCCGCTCGCTGATCACCCGGACGTCCCCGAGCCGATGCCCGCCGACATACAGGTCCATGACCAGCTCGCGCGGGCCTTCCATGGAGGCAAAGCCGGCCGGTGCGGAGACGCGTGCCTCGAAGCTGGCGCCGTTATTGGCCCCGCTGTTCGAGGAGGACGCATTGGCCGATGTGATAGCGGCGAGCGCCGCCCAGGGATGCAGCGCGAACAATGCGCTGCCTGACAGACAGGTTATGCGGGCGGAGATGCGACGCGCCTCGCGCATCACTCGGCTCCCACGATGATGGTCAGGGTGCCCGAATAGGTGCCGCTGAGCGCCGTCTGGAGCGACGTCGCGCGCAGCACCACGATCAGGCTGGCCGATGCGGTCGGGCCATTGTTGCAATTCTGCTGGATCGCGCTGGTGCGCAGTCCGCTCAGGACCACGTTGGGCTGCAGGATCGTGCCGGTGGTCCGGCCCGCCAGCGCCGACCACTGGACCTCATATCCGAGGGTGCTGCCCCCGCCTGCCAACGTAAACGCGCCGCCTGTTCCGCTGCCGCTGGCCCGGACGCTGTAGCCCGGCGTGGTCTTCGCGCTGTAGACGCACAGGTCGCGCGCAAGTAACTGGTCGGCCGACAGGTTGGTGATCTGGCCGAAATCATAGTCGGCAAGGTTGCCGATGTTGACGAATCTTTCCTGAGCATGGGCTTGGGTGGGCGCAAAGGCGGCCAGCAGCAGCGCAAGAAAAGGGCGGGGCAGCCGGGAGCCGCCCCGCCCTTGTCGGTCCCGCACGGGCGTATGAAGAAGCGCCACCTACGGAACCCGCACGATCACTCGGGCGCGACGACCAGCGTCAGCGTGCCGGCATAGGTCGCACCGGCCTGCATGTTTTGCAGGTTGGCAGCGTCCATCCGCACAATCAGGCTGGCGCTCTTGGTCGGACCCGACGCGCAGGTCGGCGCCGTGGCGAGAGAGTCCTGGCTTGCCAGCGTCACGCCGGTAGCGAGGGCGGCGCCGGAATTTTGTCCCGCGGCCTTGTTCCATTCGACGGTGTAGTTGACCGGTGTCAGCGCACCGCTGGCGAGGGTAAAGGCGTTGCCGGAGCCGTCGCCGCTGGCCGTGATCTTGTACTTGCGGCCGGCGGTGTTGCTCCAAACGCAGACATCCTGCGCGTTGAACACGGCCGAGCCCGCATCGACGTCCGCAAACGTCACGTTGGTCAGGCCGCTGATCTGGACGCGGCCGGCAACGGAAGCGTTGATGAGGACGGAGCCGGTCGACGTGGTGCCGAGCGAACCCTGCGTGGCCGCCTGGGCGGTGCCGGCGGCGGCCGTGGCAAGCAGAAGGGCGACCGGCACGAGCCGGGCGAGGCGATTTGCGAACATGTATTCCCCCAAGACCATGGAATGGATCGCCCGGAATGGAAGATCCTGGTCCGTTTTGACCCGATCAGCAGTTAAATTAGTCTCAATCACGCTCCTCATCGGTGCCAAGCCATTGAACAGGCCCGATTTTGCATTCGGACCGACCCGGCGTTGTCGCCGTTCTACGCAGCCGAATCGATGTGCATGCGTTACAAGAAGAATGGTTAGCGACGCGTAAACCGTGTCGCGCGCCTATGACGGTGTGGGGGGCTGCTGGAGGTGCACATGATGCGCAGCGCGGCTCGGGCGGTGGTAGCCGCCGTGGTGCTGATGACGGGTGAAACGGCGCTGGCGGCTGACGGGCCGATTGGCGCCTCGTCGGGCGCGTCCATCACCATCCGGGTCAGCGTCGCGCCCCGCGCCTGGCAGCCCAGACGCGGAACGCTCTGCGTGGCGGCGCCGCCGGCCGGCTTCACGCTTCGCTCGGACCACGGATCGCCGCCGCTGCGCTGGGCGCAGGCAACTGGCGACTGCACCGCAAACGCTACCCAGCTGCGCTTGATCAATGCGCCTCAAGGCGGCTCGGCAATGCTGCTGGTGGTGCCCGAATAGGGACCGCTGGAGCGGGCGAAGGGATTCGAACCCTCGACCCCAACCTTGGCAAGGTTGTGCTCTACCCCTGAGCTACGCCCGCTCTGGCGTCTGGCCGGAGTTATCGGCCGGGTGAGGCGGCGCAGCTAGCAGGGGCGGGATGGGCGTGCAAGCCCCTCTCCGCCCAACCTTGCGGCTCGCCCCGCCCACGCTCATATGCCGGTCGAATTCTAACGCAGGACAGGTAACAAGTGGCCACACTGGGTCTCAGCCCCGACGAGCGGGAGGCAATCGCCAAATTCCAGGCCGACGCGCTGCAGCCGTCCATGACGGCGCTCATCATTCTCGATTTCTGGGCGGAATGGTGCGGGCCGTGCAAGCAGCTCGGCCCCGTGCTGGAGAAGGTCGCGGCGGATTATGCCGGCAAGGGCGTGAAACTGGTCAAGGTCGACGTCGACCAGGACAAGGTGATCGCGGCCCAGTTCCGCATCCAGTCGATCCCGACCGTTTACGCTTTTTTCGGCGGGCAACCGGTGGCCGACCTGACGCCTTATCGCAGCGAAGGGCAACTGAAGCGCGTGCTTGATCAGCTGATCGGTCAGCTGGGCGTCGGCGGCGAGGAGCAGGCGCTTGAGGCCGAGATCGAGCCCTTGATCGCGATGGGCGAGGAAGTGCTGGACGGCGGCGATGCCCAGCGGGCGGAGAACATCTTTCGCCAGATCGCCGACATGGCGCCCGACCACCCGGAGGTGATCGGCGGCCTGGCGCGTGCCCTGCTGGCGCAAGGACAAACGGACGAGGCGCGACAACTGCTCGACGGCGCTCCGGCGGAGCTTGCCAAGGACCCTGCGATCGCCCGTGCCCAGGCCAGCCTGGCGCTGGCCGCCGCGGCGCCGGCCGGCGAAAGCGCCGAGTTGGAACGCCGGTTGACCGCCGATCCCGACGACCACGAAGCCCGCCTTGAACTCGCCGGTGCGAGGATGGCGGCCGGGGATCGGGACGGTGCTTCCGACGCTCTGCTGGAGATCATCCGCCGCGACCGGGAATGGAACGAAGGCGCGGCCCGGACCCGCTTTCTTCAACTGCTGGAAGCGAACGGCTTGGAGGATCCCTGGGCCAAGGCGCAGCGGCGGCGGCTGTCGGCATTGCTGTTCACATGAGCGGATCGCCGGTGCGCCTGCCGATCTTTCCACTGGGCGGCGCGATCCTGTTTCCGCGGACCCAGCTGCCGCTCCACATCTTCGAGCCGCGCTACCGGTCGATGATCGAGGATGTGTCGGCCGGTACCGCTCGCATTGGCATGATCCAGCCGCTCGGATCGGGCGACGATCCGCAGCATCCGCCGCTGTACCGCGTCGGCTGCATCGGCGAGATCGTCGGCATGGAGGAGATGGAGGACGGGCGTTTCAACATCGTCCTGCAGGGCTCGACCCGGTTCAAGCTGATCGCGGAGGCGGATGTCGGCACGCCGTACCGGCAAGCCGATGTCGACGCGGCGGCGTTTGACGATTCAGAGCCGGAGCCGCTCGGCTTGGCCCAGCGGGCCGAGGTCGAACGCGAGGCCCGCCGGCTGGGCGATGCCATGGGCCTGACGGTTGACTGGGAAGCAGTTAACCGGCTGGACGACGAGATGCTGGTCAATGCCATCGCCCAAGTCGCCCCGTTCGATTTCGGCGCCAAGCAGGCCTTGTTGGAAGCGGCCCAGCTCCCTGACCGTGCCGACCTGCTGGTCCAGCTGATGCAATTCCTGCGCATGGCGGTGGGCGGCGGTGAGCCGAGCCCCCGGCTGCAATAGCCTAGATCGGCAATCCCCGGAGTAGCAGGGGCAGGTCGCCGCTGGTTCCGCGGGCTTCGGCGTTGAGCTTGTCCTTGAGCGGGCCGAGCCGGTCCACCAGTCCCATGCCGAACCGCCGCACGGCCGATGCCGTTCGGCCCGGCACGCCGTAAAGCCGGGTCAGGCTGTCGGTTGCGACCGCCACCGACAGCGTGTCGAGACTGCGCCAGCGCCCGTAACGGGCGAGCAGCTGCGCATCGCCGAGATCGAGACCGAGCCGGGCGCCGTCCACCAGCACTTCGGCCAGGGCAGCGGCGTCGCGAAAGCCGACGTTCACGCCCTGGCCGGCGATCGGGTGCAAGGCATGCGCCGCGTCGCCGACCAGGACCAGCCGCTCGCCGACGACCGTCGCGGCGTGGTGGAAACCGAGCGGATAGGTGGAGCGCGGTGCGGCCATCCGCACCGGCCCCAGGAAGCCGCCCATGGCCACTCGCGCTTCGGCCGCGAAATCGGCGTCGGACAGGCTCATCCACCCGGCCGCGTCCGGGCGCGGGACGGACCAGACGAGCGCCGAGCGATGCGTGCCGTCGGGCAGGTCACCCATCGGCAGCAGCGCGAACGGGCCGGACGGATAAAAGATCTCGTAGGCGACGTCGTCGTGCGGCAGTTCGTGCGCGAGCGTGGAGACGATCGCCGAGTGGTCATACTGCCAGCGCGCGATCCGGATCCCGGCCCATTCACGGGTCGGCGAGTTGCGCCCTTCCGCCACCACCAGCAGCGGTGCGCGAAGCTCCCGCCCATCCTGAAGGTGGACGATTACCCCGTGCTCCCCGCGATCGATCGTGGCGGCCCGGCTTTGCCACAGCAGGGAGATGGAGCGCCCCGTCTCGGCCCGGGCCAGCAGAGCGGCGCGCAGGTGGCGGTTCTCGTGCATATGGCCGAGCGGCTCGTCCGGCTCGGCCTCGAACACCAGCCCGCCGGGCGCCAGCCCGTCCGCGACCTGAATCTGCCGGATGGGATTGCCGGCTTCGGGAAAGTGGTTCGCGACGCCGATCACCCCGAACATCCGCAGCGATGAGGAGGAGACGGCGCTGGTCCGTCCATCGTAGGCCGCACCCTTGCGCTGGTCAGGGTCGGCCGGGTCTACGACGATGCTGCGCAGGCCGCTGCTGTCGAGGGCGGCCGCCAGCGCCAGCCCGACGAGGCCGCCGCCAAGGATGATGACGTCTGCGCGGTTCATGGCCTTGCTCTGTCACCCGGGCGCAAGAAGCGCAATGCGGGTCCTCTGCTCCGTCCTTGACCCCGCACTTCGCGCTCAGGCACAATGCCGGGAGGCTTGGTGCGGGGATGACATCGAAATGGCGACGGTAGCGGGACGCGTGCAGGGGCGCGAACTGGAGCCCGAATGGCGCAACCGAATGGCGGACACGCTGCGCGAGTTCGCGGTGCGCTCGGCGGGTGGCCTGCTGCTGGCGGGCAGCCTGGCCCTGGCCATTGCGCTGCTGACCCATCGGTCGACCGACCCAAGCTGGAGCACCGCCGCGGGCGGTCCGGCCGAGAACTGGCTCGGCGGTTTTGGCGCCTACGCCAGCGACGTGCTGCTGCTGCTGCTGGGAATTGGCGCGCTGCTCCTGCTCCCGGTGATCGGGCTCGCCGGCGTGCGCATGCTGCGCGGCCAGTCGGCCGGCAGGATCTGGCGGGCGCTGCTGGTCAGCAGCATCGGGGCAGTGCTGCTCGGCGGAGCGCTGGGACTGACGGCCGGCTCGGCCGTGTCTGGCCTGCCCGGTGGCTGGGGCGGCGCGCTTGGGCTGGCCGGCGCGCATGGCATCGAGTTCGGCCTGGAACAGATCGGCGATCCGGGGATCGCCGCGCCCGTTCGCCTGGTGCTGATCGTGGTGCTTGGCCTGGCCGGGCTGGCGCTTGGCGGGTTGGCGCTCGGCCTGCGCGAGGAGGAGCGCGGCTGGCTGGCCGAGCGCTTCCGCCGGCCTGAGGTTGCCGAGCGGCCGGTCAAGCCACGCAGGACGGCCGAGCCGCGGCAACGCCGCTCCGAGGAGACGCTCGCCGCGCCGCCGCGAAGCCGCCCGGAGGTGGCAGTCGCCGAGCCGACCGGGGCGCTTCAGCCGGGGCGCGGGCGGGCCGACAAAGCGGCGCCGCGGGCCCAACAGAACCTGGCGCTGGGCGACAGCTTCCAGTTACCGCCGATCGATCTGCTGACCCCGGCGCCCGAAAGCGGCCGCCAGCAGGTCGACAAGGCCGGCCTGGAGCGTAATGCCCGGCTGCTGGAAAGCGTGCTGGAGGACTTCCACGTCCGCGGTGACATCGTCGAGGTCCGCCCCGGCCCGGTGGTCACCATGTACGAGTTGGAGCCGGCGAGCGGCATCAAGGCCAGCCGGGTGATTCAACTCGCCGACGACATCGCCCGCAACATGTCGGCGCTGTCGGCCCGCGTGGCGACCATCCCCGGGCGAAGCGTGATCGGCATCGAGCTGCCCAACCAGAAGCGCGAGATGGTGTCCCTGCGCGAGCTGATCGCCAGCCAGGCATTCGAGGACCAGTCGATGAGCCTGCCGCTTATCCTGGGCAAGAATATCGCCGGTGATCCGGTGATCGCCGACCTTGCCCCCATGCCGCACCTGCTGGTCGCCGGTACGACCGGTTCGGGCAAGTCGGTCGGCCTGAACGCGATGATCCTGTCGCTGCTCTACCGGATGACTCCGGATGAGTGCCGGATGATCATGATCGATCCCAAGATGCTGGAGCTGAGCGTCTATGACGACATCCCGCACCTCTTGTCGCCGGTGGTGACCGAGCCGGCCAAGGCGATCCGCGCCCTCAAGTGGGCGGTCGAGCAGATGGAGGAGCGCTATCGCATGATGGCGAGCCTGGGCGTGCGCGCGCTCAAGAGCTTCAACGAAAAGGTGCTGGACGCGAAGGCGCGCGGGACCAAGCTCGGGCGCCGGGTGCAGACCGGCTATGATGCCGATTCCGGCCAGCCGCTCTACGAGACCGAAGAACTGGAATACGAGGTGCTGCCGCAGATCGTGGTGGTAGTGGACGAGCTGGCCGACCTGATGATGACCGCCGGTAAGGAGGTCGAATTCCTGATCCAGCGGCTGGCGCAAAAGGCACGCGCGGCCGGCATACACCTGATCATGGCGACTCAGCGCCCGTCGGTCGACGTGATCACCGGCGTGATCAAGGCCAACCTGCCGACCCGCATCTCCTTCCAGGTCACCAGCAAGATCGACAGCCGCACCATCCTGGGCGAGCAGGGCGCCGAGCAGCTGCTGGGCAAGGGCGACATGCTGTACATGCCGGGCGGCAAGCAGATCCTGCGCGTCCACGGCCCGTTCGTCAGCGACGAGGAAGTGCGCGCCATCGCCGAGCATTGGCGGCGGCAGGGCACGCCGGACTATATCAAGGCCGTGACCGAGGAGCCGGAGGACGGCGGCTACCTGCTCGATGGCGCGCCGGACGGCGAGGAGGATGCGGACACGCAGCTTTACCGCAAGGCGATCCAGATCGTGGCCGAGAGCCAAAAGGCGTCCACCTCCTACCTCCAGCGCCAGCTACGGGTCGGCTACAATTCGGCCGCCCGGCTGATTGAGCGGATGGAAAAGGACGGCCGGGTCGGCCAACCCGACCATGTCGGCCGCCGCGAGGTCCTGATGGACATGGACGGCCACCCGCTCTGAGCACCGTCGGTACCTGAACGCTCCGGAACCGGGCAGTTCAGAGGACATTCAATGGCCAAACGCCACCGTGCGACGAACTTTTGGTCAGGAGTGCCCATGACTTTCACTTCACTTTCCGCGCGCCTGCTGGTGCCTGCCGCCGTCGTGGCGATGACCGGCGCCGGCAGCGGAGCGCTGGCCCAGAGCGACGCAAGCCTGGCGCAAGTGCAGCGTTCGCTGGCCGCGACCCAGTCGCTGGCCGCCGACTTCGTCCAGACGGATCAGCGCAACCGATCGTTGCGCGGCACGCTTCAGCTCAAGCGTCCGGGCAAGGTCCGCTTTGCTTACGGCAACGGAGCCAACATGCTGATGGTGGCCGACGGCAAGCGCCTGACCTTCATCGACTATGACGTCGGCCAGAAATCGAGCTGGGGAATCGCCAACTCGCCCCTTTCGGTGCTGCTGTCGCCCCAGCCGAACCTGCGGCGCATCGCGCGCACGCTGCCGTCAAGCGATCCGCGGGTCGTCCTGGTCCGCGCCCGCGACGCCCGCCGGCCGGAGTTTGGAACGATTATCATGGCGTTCGCCAAGAACAATTCGGCGCCCGGCGGCTTGCAGCTGGAAGGCTGGACCGCCATCGACGCGCAGAACAAGCGTACTACCGTGAAGCTCGATGGGCAGCGGTACAACGTTGCGGTGCCGGACTCCGCTTTCACCTTTGCTGAACCCAAGCGGCGGAAATAAAAGGTGAAATCACGTATTTGATCGCAACTGTTCATGTGCGCGACAGGCGGCCTGAACTACTAACGATCCTGATCGCTGGCTGAGCCGGGGTTTCCCCCTGTTACCCGGGCGCATGGCGATCACCTCGCGTGACGAACGCTTGGTCGGCCCTCGCTCCATGCCCCCGGAGCGAGGGCCTTTGCGTATCCGGGCTTTGCTAAATGCAGCTGGGGCGGGCTAGGGACACCGCGTGACGACGCTCAAGATTGCCTCTTGGAACATCAACTCGGTCCGGGCCCGTGCCGCCATTGTTGAACGCTTCCTGCGCGAGGAGTCGCCCGACGTCCTCTGCCTGCAGGAAACCAAGGCCCACAACGACGTCTTCCCGGCCGAGCTGTTCACCCGCCTGGGCTACGTGCACTCGGCCCTGAACGGCCAGCGAATGCATCACGGCGTCGCCATCCTGTCCCGCGTTCCGCTGGCGGAGCATGGCGCGCACGACTGGCAGGACAACGGCGAAGCTCGGCACATCGGCGTTCGCCTGCCCGGCGGCGCCCGCCTGGAGAACGTCTATGTGCCCGCCGGGGGCGACGTTCCGGACCGGGCGGTCAATCCCAAGTTCGGCCAGAAGCTCGACTTCATCGGCCGGATGACCCGCTGGTCGGAAGGCTTGAAGGAGCCCACGCTGATCGTCGGCGACTTCAATGTCGCGCCGCTCGAATGCGATGTGTGGAGCCACAAGGCGCTGCTCGACGTGGTCAGCCATACGCCAGTCGAGATCGAGGCGCTGGGGGCGTTGCAGGCGGCGCACGGCTGGGTCGATCTCGGCCGCCGGTTCATTCCTGCGCCGCAACGCTGCTTCACCTGGTGGAGCTACCGTTCGCCCGACTGGACCAGGAACGATCGCGGCCGGCGGCTCGACCACATGTGGGCAAGCCCGAGTCTTGCACCCCAGACCACGGCCCACGCCGTGCACGAACCCTGCCGCGCCTGGGAGCGCCCATCCGACCACGTGCCACTGGTGGTCGAGCTGTCGCTTTGAGCGACGTTCGAACCGCGATCGACGCACTGAAGGCGGGCCGCACGGTGCAGGTCGGCGGCTTGGCCGTAGCCGCCGTCGAGACCGGTCGGGATAGCGCGGGCGCATTGCTGATCAGTGGCGAGCGGGCCGCCGCGTTGGGACTGGCGCAGGCGCGAGAGGCGGCCGACCCGCACCGTCCGGTGCTGATCGAGCGGACTCCGTGGCTTGACGGAGCCGCGGTGCGCCGACTGGTCGACCCCAGCCATGACTTCAGCCGCGGGCCGGTCGGTCCGCTGCAGGCCTTGCCGCTTCAGGCACCCGCTGATGCCACCGCCGCCATCGTCCTGGCCCGCCTGGCCGGTCTCATGCCGGCGCTGTGGATTGGCCGGGCGGAGGAAGCGGCGACCGCGGTTGCCTCGGGCCTGGTCCTCGCCGCCCGGCGTCGCACCGCCGTCACCTTGGCGGCCCGCGCACGGCTACCGATCAATGGCGTGGACGGCGACACACAGATTGCCGTTTTCCGGGCGGTCGAGGACGGCAGCGAACACCCGGCCGTGATCGTCGGCGCTCCCGGTGGCACTGCGCCGCTGGTGCGGCTGCACAGCGAGTGCCTGACCGGTGACGTGTTCGGCAGCCTCAAGTGCGACTGCGGTCCACAACTCAAGGCGGCGCTGCAGCTGATCGCCGCCGAAGGGACGGGCGTGTTGGTCTATTTGCGCGACGAAGGCCGCGGCATCGGCCTGGCCAACAAGATCCGCGCCTACCAGCTGCAAGATCGCGGGCTCGACACGGTGGATGCCAACCGCCGCCTGGGCTTCGCCGACGACGAGCGCGACTATGCGTTGGCCGCCGCGATGCTCCGCTCACTCGGGCTTGCCGAGGTCCGCCTGCTGACCAACAATCCGGCCAAGGTGCGTGGGCTGGAAGAAGCCGGCATCCGGGTGGTCGAACGGGTCGCGCACCACATGCCGGCCAATCCGCACAATGCGGACTATCTCGCCACCAAGCGGGTCAAGAGCGGGCACCTCGACTGAGGCTCAGCCTTCGAACAGCGCTGTTCCCACCCGGACGGCCGTCGCACCAAGCGTCACGGCCGCCTCGTAATCCCCGCTCATGCCCATGCTCAGCCCGCTGACGTCATGACGCCGGGCCAACTTGGCCAGGAGAGCAAAGAATGGCGCTGGCTCCACGTTGGCCGGCGGGATCGCCATCAGGCCAGCCAACGGCAGCGGCGAGGCACGCACACGCGCCAGGAAGTCGGGCAGGTCCGCCAAGGCGACGCCGCCCTTCTGCTCCTCCTCGCCGATGTTCACCTGCACGAAGACGTGCGGAAGTCGGCCGGCCTTATCCGCCGCCTGAACCAGGGCGTCGAGCAGGCTGGGCCGATCGAGCGAATGGATGAAGTCGAACAGCCCCACCGCCTCGTCGGCCTTGTTCGACTGCAGCCGACCGATGCAGTGTAGGCGCACCTCCGGGTGTTGCGCCTTCAGCCCCGGCCATTTCGCCTGCGCCTCTTGCACGCGGCTTTCGCCGAAGTCGCACTGGCCGGCCGCGATCAACGCCGCGATCTGCTCGGCCGGCCGCGTCTTGGACACGGCCACCAGGGTCACGTCCGCTGGCTCGCGCCGGGCGAGGCGCGCCGCGGAGTCGATGCCGGTGCGGATCCGGTGAAGGCGGGAGGAAGCGTCGGTCACCGGGCGCTGCTATAGCCCGACGCATGAGCACGCAACGCTGGCCAACCGCCTGGCTGATGACCGACGAGCGGCTGGGCGACCGGCTGTGGGATGCGCTGTACGCGTTGGCGGACCTGGGTGGCGGCGTGGTCTTCCGCCACCATGCCACTAGCGAGGAGAGACGGCGGACCATCGCGGGCCGAGTGGCGGACGTGGCGCAACGGCGCGGTTTGACGTTGGCCGTCGCACGCGACGCGATGCTGGCGCACGAGCTCGGCGCCGACCTCGTCCATAATCCTGTTGGACCGACGCTCGGCCTGCCCGTCTCCCGCTCCGTGCACAACGAAGTCGAGGCGCTCGCCGCGGCGGCTGACGGGGCAGTGCTGGTGTTCGTGTCGCCAATCTATCCGACCCGCTCTCACCCTGGCGCGGCGGTGCTTGGCGAGCGGGCGGCGGCGCGGTTGGCGCGGATCGCCCGGGTGCCCGCCTATGCTTTGGGCGGCGTGGAGCCGAAGCAGGAACAGCGGCTCAAGCGGCTGGGTTTTGCGGGTTGGGCCGGGATCGATGCATGGGTAAAAATGGCCGGGCGGAGATAGGTGCGCGGGTAGGGGGTTCACATGGGCCGTCACAAACGTGGGCTGTCACGGGAGTTAATCCCCTGACGTCGATCCACACGGATGCGCCGGTGGTCGGCCGGCCTTCGGCGGCTCTACGCACTGCTCACGATCGCTTCGCGACCGCCGCCCTGTGCTCGGCGCCTTCGGCTTAGAACTTCAGGGCAGTGCCGACGTAGACGGCCTGGCTGTCACGGCGCTGGTCCGCGAAGGTGGCCAGCTTCTCGCGCTCGATCTTGTAGCGCACCCCGCCGGTCACCGCGACCTTGTTCGAGATGCTGTAGGCGCCGCCAACGTCCAACGCGTAGCTGTTGGTGCTGGCAAGAGCCGTGACCTGCTTGGTGTCGTTCCGATCGGCGCTGGCCGCGACTCGGCCGGTAAAGCGGCTCAAATTGTAGTTCACCCCGACGATTGCACCTTCACGGCTGCCAAGCGCCGGAGTTAGCGCTTTGCCCTTGGCGACGTCGCCAGTGACCGCAAAGCGGCGCCACCCGACTGCCACCCCAAGGTTGTAGCTGGCGGGCGCCAGGCTGACGCCCTCGTTCACCGCGTGCGTCGCAAGTTCACGCGTCTGCATCGCCGCCTGAACCGGGGTGTTCGCGCGGGCACGGATAGCGACACGAACCTGGCTCGGCCGGCGCTTGGCGGCTGCCGGGGTAAAGCCGAAATCGCTGGACAGGGCTGGACGGCTGGCCAGCGCAGCGGCGAGCCGCGGATCGGCCTGGGCCGGAGTGAAGCTCCGCTCGAAACTGACCGCGACCGCGGGCGGCTTGCTCCTGGCCGAAGGGGCAGCGATCACGACCGAAGCAGGCAGCAGCAGGCTCGCCGCGGCCAGTGCCACGGCAGCGTTCCGCTTGCTGTTGTTGCCCCAGTTCATGTTCAAGTCACTTCTCCCTGAAGAGGGATATAGCCTTGGCCGGATGAATGTTCCACGACGCGTCCGACTTGGTGCCGCGATGTGACATTGAATCCACAAAGCCGCGCTTCGGCCGGCCGCTTGCCCCACCTGCGCTAGCATCTATAACGCCGCTCAACCGCTCCAATCCAAGGCAGGAATCCTCGATGGTCCGCAAAACAATCACCGCCGCGTTGATTCCGGTTGCGCTGCTCGCTGCTGGCTGCACGCGTAACCGCGACGCGCCGACCAGGCTGGCACCTGCCCGGCTGACCTCGATCGGCGTCAACACCTACCTGTGGCGCGCGGCCATCGACACGCTAAGCTTCGCGCCGCTGGTCACCGCCGACAGCAACGGCGGCGTGATCGTCACCGATTGGTACGCCAACCCGAACGCCCCGGGCGAGCGAGTCAAGCTCACCGTGTCCATTCTCGACCAGGAACTGCGGGCGGACGCCCTGCGCGTCGCCGCCAGCCGCCAGACCAACCAGGGCGGCCAGTGGGTCGATGCGCCGGTCAGCGCCGCCACCGTGCAGAAGCTGGAGGACATCATTCTTACCCGCGCCCGCGATATCCGTCGCGCCACCATCGCCGGCTAAGTTCACGGAGCAAGCATGACTGATCGCTTCGACCCGGCGGCGAGCGACTCCCGCTGGCAGGAGCGGTGGGAGCGCGAAGGCTGCTTCCGCGCGGACAGCGGTAGCCCCAAGCCCAAGACCTATGTGCTGGAGATGTTCCCCTACCCGTCGGGGCGCATCCACATGGGCCACGTGCGCAACTACACCATGGGCGACGTGCTCGCGCGCTATCGCCGGATGCAGGGCTTCGAGGTGCTGCATCCGATGGGCTGGGACGCGTTCGGAATGCCGGCCGAGAATGCGGCCATGGAAAAGAAGGTGCATCCCGGCGCCTGGACCCGCGAGAACATCGCCACCATGCGGGCGCAGCTGAAGCGGCTCGGCTTTGCGCTGGACTGGAGCCGCGAACTCGCCACCTGCGAGCCCGATTACTATGGGCATGAGCAGGCACTGTTTCTCGACCTGCTCCAGGCGGGGCTGGTCTACCGCAAGGAATCGGAGGTCAACTGGGACCCGGTCGACATGACCGTGCTGGCGAACGAGCAGGTAATCGACGGCAGGGGCTGGCGCTCCGGCGCGCCGGTTGAACGGCGCAAGCTCAACCAGTGGTTCCTCAGGATCACCGACTTTGCCGAGGAGCTGCTCGACGGCCTGGGCACGCTCAACCAGTGGCCCGACAAGGTCCGGCTGATGCAGGAAAACTGGATCGGCAGGAGCCGGGGCCTGCAGTTCCGCTTTGCCCGGGCCGATGGGGCTGGCGAGATCGAGGTGTTCACCACCCGGCCCGACACCATCTTCGGCGCCAGCTTCGTCGCCATTTCGCCCGGTCACCCGATTGCGGAAGCCTTGGCCGCCGAGCGCCCGGAGATCGCCGAGTTCATCGCTCGCTGCCGGCAGGGCGGCACTACTGCCGCCGAGATCGAGACGGCGGAGAAGCTGGGTTTCGACACCGGCGTGGAGGTCGTCCACCCGCTCGATCCCAGCTGGCGGCTGCCGGTGTGGATCGCGAACTTCGTGCTGATGGATTACGGCACCGGTGCGCTGTTCGGCGTGCCCGCGCACGATGCGCGCGACTTCGAGTTCGCCACCAAGTACGGCTTGTCGATTCGCCGCGTGGTCGCCGCCAGTATCAGCGACGCCGAACTGGCGGTCACTGAAGCCGAGACCGGCGCTGGAGTCGCCGTCAACTCGCGCTTCCTCGACGGACTGGAGACGCAGTCCGCCGCCGCCGAGATGATCCGCCGGGCCGAGGCTGCCGGCTGGGGCCGCGGCGTCACGCAGTATCGGTTGCGTGACTGGGGCGTCAGCCGCCAGCGCTACTGGGGCACGCCGATTCCGATCATCCACTGCGATCCGTGCGGCGCCGTTCCGGTGCCCCGCGAACAATTGCCGGTGATCCTGCCCGAGGACGTCAGTTTCGACGTGCCCGGCAATCCGCTTGATCGCCATCCGACGTGGAAGGAGGTCGAGTGCCCGGCCTGCGGCGGTGCGGCCCGCCGCGAGACCGACACGCTCGACACCTTTGTCGATTCCAGCTGGTACTTCATCCGCTTCGCCTCGCAGCCGAGCGACCGGCCGTTCGACCGAGCCGAGGCAGAGTCCTGGCTGCCGGTCGGCCAGTACATCGGCGGCGTCGAGCATGCGATCCTGCACCTGCTCTACGCTCGCTTCTGGACCCGCGCCTTGGAGCGAATTGAGCGGATTGGGGTGACCGAGCCGTTCAAGGGTCTGTTTACGCAAGGCATGGTCACCCACGAAACCTATCGGGCCGGCGATGGAAGCTGGCTCAGCCCTGGTGAGGTCCGCCGCAACGGCGACGATTGGGTCCACATCGAGTCCGGCCAGCCGGTGACATCCGGCCGGGTCGAAAAGATGTCCAAGTCGAAGAAGAATGTGGTCGATCCGGACACCATCATCGACCGCTACGGCGCGGACGCGGTGCGCTGGTTCATGCTGTCCGATTCGCCGCCCGAGCGCGACCTGGAATGGTCGATCGGCGGCATCGAAGGGGCTGCCCGCTTCGTGCAGCGGGTGTGGCGCCTGGCGCAAGGCTCGACCGTCGCCTCCGGCGAGGACATCGACCTTCGCCGTCGCCTCCACAAGACGATCGCCGCCGTGGGGCAGGCGCTCGAAGGGCTACAGTTCAACAAGGCGGTGGCGAGCCTGTATGAACTGACCAGCGCGATCGAAAAGGCCAAGCCCTCGGCGGATCGAACCGCGGCGAGCCAGACCCTGCTCAAGCTGGTCGCACCGATGGCGCCGCACCTGGCCGAAGAGGCCTGGGCGCAGAACGGCGAACCCGGTCTGATCGCCGACCAACCCTGGCCCGAGCATGACCAGGCAATGCTGATCGATGACCAGGTGACCATTGCCGTGCAGGTCAACGGCAAGCTGCGCGACACGCTGACGGCCCCACGCGGCCTTGCCCGCGACGTCCTGCAGGCTCAGGCGCTTGGCGGGGAAAAGGTTGCACGGTTGCTCGAGGGTGCGGAGCCCAAGAAGGTGATCGTGGTTCCCGACCGGCTGGTGAACATCGTCCTGTGAGGCGCGTGGGGGCCTTGCTGCTATGCGCCGCGGCCTTGTCCGGTTGTGGCCTCCGTCCGCTGTACGCTGGCGGAGAGTCCGGCCAGGTGGCGCAGGTAATCCGCTCCGTCGAAGTGCGTCCGATCCCCGGCCAGACCGGATGGCTGATGCGCACCGCCCTGGTGGATCGCCTGGGCGAGCCGCAGGGCGCCGCTCGCTTTCGGCTTGAAGTCGAACTCGACGACGACATCGAAGGCTATGGCATCCGGGGCGATGCGGCGGTCACGCGCGAGCGCCGCACGCTACGCGCCCGTTATCGCTTGGTGGACGCAACCTCTGGCACTGTCGTGCTTGATGCTACGGCCGGTTCGGACGCCGGAATCGACGTGGTCAGCAGCGAATATGCCACCGTTGCGGCCGAGCAGACCGCAGCGGAACGATTGAGCCAGATCGTCGCCGACCAGATCGTTGCGCGGCTCGGCCTTTACGCCACCCGTACGAGCCAGCGACCGTGAAAGTTGCCAAGGGCGCGATCGACCGCACCGTCGACCGGCCCGACCCCGACGTTCGCTTTTACTTGTTCTACGGTGAGGATGAGGCAGGCTCGCGAGCCTTGGCCAACCGCCTGTTGAGCGCCCTGCAAGCCGATAAGCAGGTCATGGCGTCCGGCCGGCTGCGCACGGACCCCGCGGCCCTGGCCGATGAGGCCGGCGCCATCTCGATGTTTGGCGGGCGCCACCTGCTCTGGGTGGAACCAGCCGCTGAAGAAGTGCTCCCGGCCGTCGCCGCCCTGTTGGCAGCCCCGGCAGTTGAACATCCTGCGGTTGCGATCGCCGGAGCGCTGCGCAAGACATCGGCACTCCTTAAGTTTGCCGACGGGCACGGTGCCGCGCTCACCCACTGCTCGTATATGCCTGAGGCGCGCAATGCGACCAGGCTGGTCGTCGATCTGGGACGCCAGCAGGGATTGCGCATTGTGCCCGAGGTGGCGGGTCGCATCGCCACCTCGGTGAACAATGATCAGGCTATTATCGCCCAGGAACTGATCAAATATGCGCTCTTCCTTGCGGCGGATGCGGACAGCCCGAAGGAGCTGACGGGCGAGCATGTGGACCTCCTGGGCGCCGACGCGACCGAAAGCGATGTAGGGCGCCCCGGAGACCTTGCCCTCGCCGGCGACCTGGCGCGACTGGCGGACGAGCTGGCGGTCGCAGACGAGGCGGGGACGGAGCCCGTGCGGATGGTGCGGGCGCTGCAACGGCGGCTGATCCAGTTGGCCCCGCTGCGAACTAAGATGGATTCGGGTCAGTCGGCTGAAGCCGCGACCAAGGCCATCTTCTGGAAAGAACAGTTGCTGGTCCAGCGAATTCTGGCCGGCTGGAGCAGCGACCGCTTGGCACAGGCGCTCAGCCGACTGGCTCGCGTCGAGCGGCAATTGCTGCAGGGTGGAACACCGCCGCCCGCCTCAGCCACGCTGGGGGAAGAGCTCCTGCAAGTCGCTCGCGCGCGTAGCCGCTGAGCCTAGATGGGTTCGCCCGACAGTCGCTGACAGATAAGGTCGAGCTGATCTAGGCTCGAGAAGTTAACGGTCACTGCGCCGCTGGCACCCTTGGCGGCGATCTTGACCTTGAGCCCGAGAACATCGCCGAGTTGTCGCTCAAGGGCGGCAACATCGGCATCTTGGGCGTTGGCAGCGACGTGCCGAGCCGAGCCGCGGCTGAGGTCCGGTCCAGCTGCCGGGCGTGCGGCCTTGGCGAGTTGCTCGGCCTGCCGCACCGACAAGCCGCCGGTAATGATCTCGCGGGCAAGCGCTTCCGGATCGGCCGAGCTCGCGACGGCGCGGGCGTGCCCCATGTTGAGTTCACCGCGCCTTAGCGCCTCCCTGACGAACTCCGGGAGATCGCGTAATCTCAGCAGGTTAGCTACGTGGCTTCGTGACTTTCCGACCAAGGCGGCAAGCGCTTCCTGGGTGTGGCCGTAGCTTTCGATCAGCCGGGCATAAGCGTCGGCTTCCTCCAACGCATTCAGGTCTTCGCGCTGGATATTCTCGATCAGCGCGACCTCGGCGGTCGCCGCAGCGTCGAAGTCCCGAACGATCGCCGGGATCTTATGCAACCGCGCGCGCTGGGAGGCTCGCCAGCGACGCTCGCCGGCGACAAGCTCGTAGTGACCGTCTTTAAGGTCACGGACCAGAATGGGCTGGAGCACACCGCGCTTGGCGATCGAATCGGCCAGTTCTGCGATCGCGTCTTCGGCAAAGTGGCGCCGTGGCTGCTGGGGGTTGGGTTGGATGGCCGCGACGTCGATCTCCCGAACACTGCCGCCGGGTGCATCGCTGTCGGTGGGGGTATCGCCAAGCAGGGCCGACAGGCCCCGCCCGAGTCCACGCTGCCGAAGCTCGTTCATGCCGCTTCCACCTGTGGCGGGCTTGGTAGCCGGTCCATCAATTCCTTGGCTAGTCGAACGTAGGCCTCGCTCCCAGAGCAGCGCAGGTCGTAGATGAGCGCTGGCAGACCATGGCTGGGTGCTTCGGACAGGCGCACATTGCGTGGAATGACCGTGTCGAACACGGTCGAGCCAAGGCAGGCTCGAACGTCCTCGGCAACCAGCCGGGACAGGCTGTTGCGCCGGTCGAACATGGTCAGTGCAACGCCCAAGATGCTGAGCTCCGGATTGAAGCGGCTGCGGATACGCTCCACCGTCTGGAGAAGCTGACTAAGTCCTTCCAGAGCGAAGAACTCGCATTGCAGAGGGACGAGCAACTGCTTGGCGGCGACCAAGGCGTTCACGGTCAGCAATCCCAGTGACGGCGGGCAATCCATCAGGACGATGTCCCACCGGCCTGGCGGAGTACGGTCGAGCGCGTCGGCCAAGCGGTGAGTACGTCGATCAAACTCGACCAGCTCGACCTCCGCGCCAGATAGATCCTGGGTGGCGGGCACTAAGTCGAGTCGCGGGACCCGAGTTTGAACGGCAGCATTCCCGACCTCGGCCGTGCCGATCAAAAGGTCATAGCTGGACCGCTCCCGTGCCGCATGGCCCACGCCGAGCCCAGTTGACGCATTCCCTTGCGGATCCAAATCCAGCAGCAGCACGCGCCACCCCGTCGCCGCCAAAGCCGTTGCAAGATTGATGGCAGTGGTGGTCTTGCCGACCCCACCCTTCTGATTGGCTACTGCAATCCGGATCATCCTCGCCCCTTCAGCCTCGGCTGGACCTTGGAAGCGACGATGATCACCGCGTCCCCTTGCGTGATACTCGGCTTCACGTGAAAGCAACCTTGCCATGTGCGCCGCGCCTCTTCCAGTTCCATCTGCCCCGAGCGGCCCTTGGGAAGCACCCACATGGTGCCTGGATGCGACAAGTGGTGAGTTGCCGCGAAAAGCTGGGCAGTAGTGGCGACCGCCCGCGCGGTAATCACGTCGGCCAAGCCGGTGAACCGGTCGGCTTTGCTTTGGACCACTTGGACATTTTTTAGTTCGAGCGCTTTGACACAACGGCTTAGGAACTCCGCCCGCAGGCGGCGTGGCTCGATCAGCACGATGTTACCTACCTCTACGATTGCGAGCACAATGCCCGGCAAACCGGCTCCCGAACCGACGTCAACCCAGCGAGCATTGCGCGGTGCAAACCGGAGCAGCTGCGCACTGTCCTTGATGTGGCGCAGCCAGATGTCATCGATGGTTGATCGAGCAATAAGGTTCTGACGCTCAGTTTCCGCCGCGAGGAGAGCCACGTAATGCTCCAGCTTCTCTCGTGTTTCACGTGGAACATCATCAAGCGAAGACTGATTTAACGCCTGTGTCATGCAGCGTTCCTGTGAACCGCTACGTGGAGCGCCGTAAGCGCCGCTGGAGTAATGCCCGGAATGCGGGATGCTTGATCCAATGTCTCCGGCCGAGCGCGCTCCAGGCGCTCTGCCATTTCACTGGAAAGGCCGGGTACGTCTCTGAAGGACATCGATTGAGGCAGTAAGACTTGGGTTTCGCGCTGGACGGCGTTCCACTCCCTACGTTGCCGCTCCAGATAAGGCGCGTAAAGCAAGTCGGCTTGGCCTTCGGCGGTTTCGGTGAAAGAAGCCATCTCGCGCGACTCAAGGTGAAGCCTGATCTGAAGCTGACGTCGCCTTCCTACACACCCGGCAGCGACAGCCGCACTGCCAAGGCGAGTGGTCGCATTGTCCGCACGCAGCGCGAGACGGAATTCGGCGCGAGCGGTCATCATCCGATAGGGCTCGCTGACGCCGTGCAAAATCAGATCATCGATCATCACGCCTAGGTAGCTTGACCTGCGATCGAGAGTGACTGGCGCAAGATGACGGGCCGAAGCTGCAGCGTTCAGACCTGCTACAAGACCTTGGCCAGCTGCCTCTTCATAGCCGGTTGTGCCATTAATCTGCCCGGCAAGGAATAGCCCGCTAATCTCCTGAACCTCCAGCGTCGAGCGGAGCCGGCGCGGGTCGATGAATTCATACTCGACCGCGTAGCCAGGCTGGACGACGTCGACTCGCTCCAGTCCTAATATCGTGCGCAACATGCGTAGCTGCACATCTTGCGGTAGTGAGGTGGAGATCCCATTCGGATAGACGAGGCGCTGGTCGAGACCTTCCGGCTCAAGAAAAATCTGGTGCCCATCTCGATCACCAAAACGCCGAACTTTGTCCTCGATAGACGGACAATATCGCGGCCCGCGTCCGGCAATTGCTCCGCTGTACAAGGGGGAGCAGTCCTCTGCCTCACGGATGACGTCGTGCGTCGCGTTGTTGGTCCGGGTGATTGCGCATCTTAATTGTGGCGGCGGGTGGTCGTCCGGTAAGGCACTCATCGACCAAGCTTCAAAGTCACTCGGCTGTTCTTCCAGGCGCGCCCAGTCGATGGTTCGGCCGTCCAGCCGTGGCGGCGTTCCCGTCTTGAGCAACCCTTGGCCAAGACCGATCTCCCGGATCTGCAAGCCAAGTTTGGTCGCCGCTTGTTCTGCGCGCCGGCCGCCCGGCAGTCTTTGGTCGCCAATGTAGATGTGCGCGCCGAGAAAGGTCCCGGTGGCGACCACAAGTGCACGGCAGTGAAGGCGCGTCTGATCAGTAAGTTGGACGCCAGTTATACGGTCGCCATCGATCAGCAATGCGCCGACTTCCCCCGGAATTGGCTTTACGGTTGTGGCATCAAGCATGGCGCGGGCGGCATTCGCATATAAGCGCCGGTCGGCCTGAACTCGCGGTCCCCACACGGCGGGGCCCTTGCTTCGGTTAAGCATCCGGCGGTGGATAGCGGCACGGTCTGCCGCTTGAGCCATCAAGCCGTCAAAGACATCCAACTCGCGAACTAGATGTCCTTTGCCAACTCCACCGATTGAGGGGTTGCAACTCATCTGGCCGATGTTGTCCGCGTCAAACGTAATGAGGCCAACCGTCGCCCCACGCCTCGCCGCCGCCGCCGCCGCCTCGCATCCGGCATGACCAGCGCCAATTACCAAAACATCAAACACGCGGTTTCCTTAACTGCGTTGTTCCACGTGGAACATCACTTTCCCAAGCAAAACCGCCCGAAGAGGGCGTCCAGAACATCTTCAAAACCCGCTCGCCCAGTGAGTTGATCAAGCGCCGAGCGAGCATGCCGAAGGCAATCTGCCATCAAGACGAGATCGTCCGGCACCGGGGTGAGTGCTTCGACAGCCATTTCCAGTGCGTTCGCTTGGCGGCGATTGAGTAGCAGCGCGTCACTGGCCGGCGAAATGCCTCTCGCCAGCTCAATCAACCGAGACCGAAGCTCAGGCAAACCCTGACCAGTTCTCGCGGACACTGGCATTGTGCCCGGCGGGGCAGGCGGCCGACAGTCGGACTGCGCGTGCAGCAGAACGACAACGGGCATGTCGGGGCAGTCTGCAACTTCCCCAAGCCAGATCAGAACATCCGCAGCAGAAACTTGCGAGCGCGCCAAAGTCACGCCGAGCCGCTCCACGACGTCCGTTGTGTCGCGCAATCCCGCTGTGTCCACCAGTGTGAGTGGAAATCCGCCGAGCGCCAGCGGAACTTCGATAATGTCCCGGGTCGTTCCCGCCACTTCGGTGACGATTGCGCGATCCTGACCCACTAGGGCGTTCAGAAGGCTCGACTTGCCCGCGTTAGGGGGGCCTGCCAGCACAACTCGCACCCCCTGATGGATCAACTCGGCGGGTGGCCTGCCAAGCCAATCTCGCCAATCCTCAACCAGCCTGGCAGCATCTCGGTGCACTCGCTGTTCATCGACCTGAGTCTCATTGTCATCACCGACGTAATCGATCGCTGCCTCCGCCTGGGCCGACAAATCAACCAGTTGCGAGCGCCATTCCTCAATCTCCCGCCGTAAGGCTCCACCAGCGACAGCCAGCGCAGCACGTCGCTGCTGCTCGGTCTCGGCTTCGAGCAAATCAGCCAGACCTTCCGCTTCGGTCAGGTCCAAACGACCGTTGACCAGGGCTCGCCGGGTGAACTCGCCCGCCTCGGCTTCACGAAGGCCATTGATCCCCCTCAATGCCATAAGCACTCCGTCGATCACAGCCCGGCCGCCGTGGCAATGCAGCTCGACCAAGTCCTCGCCCGTCGCACTGGCCGGCCCGTCAAACCGAAGAATCAGCGCCTCATCGAGGAGCTCTCCGGTCGGTCCGCGAAGCTTGCGAGGAACAGCATGGCGGGGAGGTGGCAGCTCGCCAGCGAGCGCCCGCGCCGCAGCATGCGCATCCGCTCCGCTGACCCGGATAATCGCAATAGCAGCCGGCGGGCGACCGCTCGAATGCGCGAAGATCGTATCCCTGGTGTCAGCCAAGGACAGTGATCAGTGCCGGATGGACGTCGTGCGCGCCTTCCCAGATCATCTTGGCCGCGACCCACAGGATCACGACCAGTCCGCCATAAGCAATCCACCGGTAGCGTTCGATGTACCGCGCCAGGAGATTGGCGGCGATACCCATCAAGGCAACTGACAGGATCAATCCGACGATAAGGATGCCGGGATGCTCGCGCGCCGCGCCGGCGACTGCCAACACGTTGTCGAGGCTCATGCTGACGTCGGCGACCGCCACCGCCCACGCCGCAGACGCGAAGCTCTTGGCTGGCCTCAAGCCGCTATGTTCGTCTCCTTCGATCTCGGCCGAACCAGCATTATCGCCATCATGCCGCAGCTCGCGCCACATCTTCCATGCGACCCACAGCAACAGCAACCCGCCCGCAAGGATCAAGCCAACGATCTGAAGCAGTTGCGAGACGATCAGGGCGAAGCCGATACGCAGCACCAGTGCGGCGAGAACTCCGATCAGGATAACCTTGCGGCGCTGCTCGGCCGGCAACCCCGCGGCGAGGGCGCCGACGACAATGGCATTATCGCCGGCCAGAACCAAATCGATCATCAAAACCTGAACAAAGGCGGCCAGCGCACTCGGCTCCGTGATGTTGGAGAAGTCGGCCACGATGGAGTGCCAGATGTCGGCTGGCGCCCCAAACCCGGCAGGAGCAGAGGCTGCGGCAAAGATCAGCTCGAACAAAAGATATGGTTCCCGGTGACGGAGGCATCGAGTCAGGAGCGTGCGCTGGACGGCGCAAACGCCTACTCGTTGAAGCCGTCAGTAGCCGTTATTGGGACGGCCGGTAAAGGTCAGCTCACGCACGCAGCAGCGGCCAGACCTGCCAAGCGCCTTCCCAGATCATAGTCAGGGCCACGTAGAGGATGATGACCAGACCGACCCACGCGATCCAGTGAAAACGTTGGATCAGGCGGGCAACGTAATTTGCCGCCAAGCCCATCAGGGTGACGGACAGCGCCAGGCCGAACAGCAGAACGGTGGGATGCTCGCGGGCAACTCCGGCCACCGCGATGACATTGTCCAGGCTCATGCTGAGGTCGGCCAGCGTGATCTGCAGCGCGGCGGCCAGGAAGCTCTTCTTGGCCACCGGATGGGTCGGGACGGCGTCCAGATCGTCGGTCACCTCGACCTGCGCAGGTCGAAGCTCCCGGTACATGTTGTATGCCACCCACAAGAGCAGCAATCCGCCCGCCAGCAACAGACCGGTGATGTGCAGCAGCCAGGTCGCGAGCAGCGCGAAGCTGATCAGGAAGATCAGGGCGAGTGTCACCCCGAGCAGGATCACCCGCCGGCGCTCGCGCGGATCGAGACCGGCGGCGATGGTCCCCATGATGATGACGTTGTCGCCAGCCATGGTCAGGTCGATCAGGATGACCTGAGCAAGCGTCCACAGCCCGGCTGAGGTGAGAACGTCGGCGAAATCCAGTGCGAGCATGCGGCCACTCTGTAGCCCGGCCGAAGCCCGGGTCCAGCCTTACTGGTTCATGCTGGCGAAGAAGTCCTCGTTGCTCTTGGCGTCCTTCATCTTGTCGAGCAGGAACTGCATGGCGTCGATCGTGCCCATCTGCATCAGGATGCGCCGCAGCACCCACATCTTGGTCAGGATGTTCTGCTCGACCAGCAGCTCCTCCTTGCGGGTGCCGCTCTTGCCCACGTCCAAGGCCGGGAAGATGCGCTTGTCGGCGACCTTGCGGTCGAGCACGATCTCCGAGTTACCGGTGCCCTTGAACTCCTCGAAGATGACCTCGTCCATCTTGGACCCGGTGTCGATCAGCGCAGTGGCGATGATGGACAGCGAGCCGCCTTCCTCGATGTTGCGGGCAGCGCCGAAAAAGCGCTTGGGACGCTGCAGGGCGTTGGCGTCGACACCGCCGGTCAGCACTTTGCCCGAGCTCGGCACCACCGTGTTGTAGGCGCGGCCCAGCCGGGTGATCGAGTCAAGCAGGATGACGACGTCCTTCTTGTGCTCAACCAGGCGCTTGGCCTTTTCGATCACCATCTCGGCCACCTGCACGTGCCGCTGAGCCGGCTCATCGAAGGTCGAGGAGATGACCTCACCCTTGACCGAGCGCTGCATGTCGGTGACTTCCTCCGGCCGCTCGTCGATCAGCAGGACGATCAGGAACACCTCGGGATTGTTGTCGGTGATCGCGCGGGCGATGTTCTGCAGCAGCACCGTCTTGCCGGTCCGCGGCGGCGCCACGATCAGTGCGCGCTGGCCCTTGCCGAGCGGCGCGACGATGTCGATGACCCGCGCGCTCTTGTCCTTGATCGTCGGATCAAGCGTGTCCAGCCGCAGCTTGCTGTCGGGGTAGAGCGGGGTAAGGTTGTCGAAATTGACCCGGTGGCGAAGCTGATCGGGTTCGTCGAAATTGATCTGGGTAACGCGCGTCAGCGCGAAATAGCGTTCGCCGTCCTTGGGTGCGCGGATCTCGCCTTCCACCGTATCGCCGGTGCGAAGTCCGAAGCGGCGGACGATCTGGGGCGTGACGTAGATGTCGTCCGGCCCGGCCAGATAGTTCGCCTCGGGGCTGCGGAGGAAGCCGAAGCCGTCGTTCAGCACCTCGATCGTGCCCGTGCCCATGATCTCCGCGCCGCTTTCGGCCCGGACCTTGAGAATGGAGAACATGAGGTCCTGCTTGCGCAGGGTGCTGGCGCCTTCGACGCCCATTTCCTCGGCCTGGGCAACCAGTTCCGCGGGGGTTTTCTTTTTGAGTTCCTTGAGGTGCATCTGAGCAAGCCTGAATTTGGAAGATTGAACAGCCGGAAGACTGAAAGGAGCTGCTGGGGAAGCGCTCACACCGGCTGACAGGAGGTGAGTTACGGGCCGGTGCAGCCGTATGCGACCGGGTTATGGCTCCGCAATCGCCAAGTCAACATGGTGCTGCGACGAAGGTGGCGCAAGGTCAGAATGGTTTCACGATCACCAAGACAACGATCACCGCGGCGGCGATGCCGGGAATTTCGTTCATGATCCGCAGAGTGCGGTTCTCCAGCGGCCGTGCACCGCCCGCAAGCTTGCGGCCGTAAGCACCCATCCAGCCCTGGTAGCCGGTGAGCGCCACCACCACTGCCAGCTTGGCGCTGAACCAACCCTGCCCCCAGGCACCGAGGTGAAAGGCGAGCATGAGCCCGAGCACCCACACGATCAGCATTGCGGGCGTCAGGATGATCGAGCGGGCGCGACTCTCACGCTCGATCCAGGCGCGGTCCTCGGCCGAGCCCGGCGGTGTCGCATGGTGGTAGACGTAGAAGCGCGGCAACAGGAACAGGCCCGCCATCCAGAAAATGACAAAGGTCAGGTGCGCCGCCTTGACCCAGGGGTAGGCGTTGCCGAGCCAGCCGACATAGGCATCGAAGAACGACATGATCAGAGAACCCCTACCGGCTCCTTGCCTAGCAGGTCCATCAAACGTTCAACATGGGCAATCGGCGTGGTCTGCTGGATCCCGTGGCCCAGGTTGAACACGTGCGGCCGATCTTGCAATGCGGAGCGAATCCGCGCCACCGCGCTCGCCAGCGCTTCGCCGCCGGTAATCAGGGCCAGTGGATCGAGGTTGCCCTGGACCGGCATGCCTTGGGGCAGGGCGGCATGCGCCCAGGCCGGATCAACCGTTTCATCAAGCCCGAGGGCGTCGATGCCCGTTTCGCGGGCATAAGCCGCAAGCTTGCCCCCGGCGCCCTTGGGAAAGCCGATCACCGGCAATCCGGGCCGCTCGGCCTTGAGGCGGCCGACCAGTCGCGCCGTTGGGGCGATCACCCAGCGCTCGAACTCGGCTGGCGCCAGGCTGCCGGACCAGCTGTCGAAGATCTGCACTGCATCGACCCCCGCATCGGCCTGCCCGAGCAGGTAGGTCAGCGTGGTCTCCTCGATCGCGTCCATGATCGCCTCGAACTTGCCGGGATCCTGGTAGGCCAGCAGGCGGGCGTCGGCCTGCTCGCGGCTGCCTTCCCCGGCCACCATATAGGTCGCTACCGTCCACGGAGCGCCGGCGAAGCCGAGCAAGGTGGTCTGGGGCGCCAAAGCGGCTTTCACTTGGCGCACGGTCTCGTAGATCGGAAGGAGTCGGCCGCCGTGCGGTTGCAGGTCCTCGAGCGCGGCACCCTTGAGTGGCGGCGACAGGCGCGGACCTTCGCCAGCCACGAACGTCAGGTTCTGGCCGAGGGCGAACGGGACGATCAGGATATCGGAAAACAGGATGGCGCCGTCCAGCGCGAAGCGGCGCAACGGCTGCAGGGTGATCTCCGCCGCGCACTCGGGATCGTAGACCAGGTCGAGGAAACCGCCCTTGTCGGCCCTGAGCGCACGATACTCGGGCAGGTAGCGCCCGGCCTGGCGCATCATCCAGGCCGGGGGTGGGTCGCGCCGCTCGCCGCGCAGCACTGCGAGCAGTGGTTTGTCGGTCGGTCCGCCCGGGCTTGAAGCCACCCCTTATTCCTCTCTTAGATTCTTAAAGATAGATTGTTGAAGATTGTTGGCCGGCGGCAAGCGGGGAATAGGTCCGCGTCCCGCATTTGCCAACAGGCCGCCCCGACGGTGACGAGAGGCGTTCCGGCGAGTCGGTCCGAGTCCCTCCCATGATCCACAGGCTGGGGATCCTTGTGAGTGACCGTGGATAGAATCGCGGATGGTGCCGGCCGATCGGCTGGTAACCGGCCCGGTTGGTCCATGCCCAACTTCGCGCTAGGGCAAGCCACCGGCTTTTCCACAGGAACAGATATGGACCTTGTGCTCGCTTCCACGTCGCCGATCCGCGGCACGCTGCTGGCGAATGCCGGGGTGGCCTATGCCGCCGAAGCGCCCGGGGTGGACGAAGCGGCGGTGAAGCAGGAGTTCGCGGGCACCGACTGCGAGCTGGCCCTGGCTTTGGCCGAAGCCAAGGCGCTCAGCGTCGCCGGCAAGCGCCGCGGCGCCCTGGTGATCGGCAGCGACAGCGTCCTGTCGGTGGACGGCCGGCGCTTCTCCAAGCCCGGCGGCCGCGAAGAAGCCGCCGAGCACCTGCGCTTCTTCTCCGGGCGCACGATGCAGCTAACCAGCGCCGTTGTTCTGGCGACGGGCGGAGCGCCGGTCTGGAGCCACGCCGCCGCCGCAACCCTCCAGGTGCGCCCACTCAGCGACGCCTTTATCGCCGACTATCTCGACGCGGACTGGCCGGAGGTCAGCTATTGTGTCGGCGTGTTCCGCCTGGAGGGGCCCGGAGTGCAGCTCTTCGACCGGATCGATGGCGACCATTTCACCATCCTCGGCCTGCCGCTGCTGCCCCTGCTCGGCGAGCTGCGTCGGCAGGACGTGCTGGCGGCATGACGTCGTTGCCCCCTGCAGCGGCGCTCAGGACAGGTTACGCCGAGGTGATCGGCGACCCCATCAAACATAGCAAATCGCCGCAAATGCACGCTTTCTGGCTGCGGAAACTCGGGCTGGACGGTGACTATCGCGCCACACGCGTCACTCCAGCGGACCTTGCCGATTATCTGCACAGCCGCCGGCGCGACCCGTCGTGGCGCGGCTGCAACGTCACCATGCCGCTCAAGACGGCGGTTCTGGCCTATGCCGGGCGGCTGGGCAGCGACGCCGAGCTGCTCGGCGCCGGCAATCTGGTGGTAAGGAAAGGCGAGCTCCTGCGGCTGGAGAATACGGACGTGCTGGGAGTCGCAGAGCCGCTCCGCCAGATGGGACGAGCCGCTTACGCGAACCACGTGGCGACGTATGTCCAGATCATCGGATCGGGTGGTGCGGCGCGAGCCGCAGGCCGTGGCGCCAGCCTGGCCGGTTATGGCGACTTCGACATCTTCTGTCGCAACCGCGCGGCCGGGCTCGAGCTGGCCGCGCTAGTCGGAACGCCGTTCGGCGAGTGCCAGCCGCTAGACGCGCTCGGTCCGATTCGCAACCCCGGGGACGGCCCCGAGGATCAACGTTACTCTCACGTGATCATCAATGCGACGCCGATGGGCATGGCCGGGCAGCCCGACGTCCCGCTCGACCTGTCGCGTTACTATTCCGACACCATCGTCTTTGAAATGGTCTATGCGCCGCTCGACACCGGCTTGATCCGGCAGGCCCGGGCCCTGGGTCTCAGGATCATCGACGGGCTCGACATGCTGATCGCCCAGGCCGCGCCATCCTTTGCAGCCTTGTTCGGGACCGCCCCCCCGCGAGAGCATGATGCCGAGCTTCGCGAACTGCTGGCCGCATGATCCAGCTGGCGCTGACCGGCTCCATCGGAATGGGCAAGTCGACGGTCGCGGCGATGTTCCGCCGGCGCGGCATTCCGGTGTTCGACGCCGATGCCGCCGTCCGGCAGCTGCAGGGTTCCGGTAGTCCGCTGGTCCAGACCATCGAGCAGCGCTTTCCCGGCACCACGCGCGACGGGAGCGTCGACCGTGAAGCGCTGGCCGGCGCCGTGCTGGGCCGCCCTGACGAACTGGCCGCACTGGAAGCCGTGGTTCATCCCGCCGTCCACGAGGAGCGCACCCGCTTCATCGCCGACCATGCCGCCGCGCCGGCCCTGTTGTTCGACATTCCCCTGTTGTTCGAAACCGGCGGCGACGAGGCGTTCGATCACATCATCGTCGTCTCGGCGCACGCCGACCTGCAACGCGAGCGGGTACTCGCCCGGCCGGGCATGACCGTTGCAAAGCTTTCCGCCATCCTTGCCCGTCAAATGCCCGACGCCGACAAGCGCGCCCGGGCCGACTTCGTCATCGACACCGGGCGGTCGCTGGCGGAAACCGAAGCGGCGGTCGACGCGATCCTTGCTGGACTGGGAATCGCGGCCGGCGCATAGTCCGGCCCATGCGCGAGATCGTGTTCGATACCGAAACTACCGGCGTCAATCCGGCCACTGGCGACCGGATGGTCGAGATCGGCTGCGTCGAGCTGGTCAACCGCTGCGAGACCGGCCGCTCCTTCCACGCCTACTTCAATCCCTGCCGATCAATGCCGTCCGAAGCCGAAGCGGTGCATGGCCTGTCGACCATCTTCCTCAGCGACAAGCCGCTGTTTGGCGACGCTTGCGGCGAACTGCTCGACTTCATCGGCGATGCGCCACTGATCGCGCACAATGCGGCATTCGACTTCGGCTTTCTCAATGCGGAGCTGGCGCAATGCGGGCGCGATCCCGTGTGCTTCAGCCGGATGATCTGCACGCTGATGATGGCGCGGTCGAGACATCCGGGCGCCAAGCACAGCCTCGACGCGCTGTGCACCCGCTTCGGGGTGGACCGCTCGGCGCGGGTCAAGCATGGCGCGCTGCTCGACGCCCAGCTGCTGGCGCAGGTCTATGTAGAACTGACCGGCGGCCGCCAGATCGGGCTGTCACTGATGGCCGACGTGCCGGCTGGTACGGGGTCGGCGATGGCCGAAGCGGTGCGTGCGGCGCCGCGGCCCGTTCGTCCGCCGCGGCCTCACGCACCATCGGCCGCCGAGTTGGCGCGTCATGCCCAGTTCGTCGCGGCGCTCAAGGAACCGTTGTGGTTGCAGCTGCAGCCGGCCGACCCGAGTGCCGCGCATTGACGGCCGGGCAGTCTTGCGGCAGGGGCGTCGCCGCCGATCGCAACTGAAAAAGGTCCAGGAATGGACGTTCGTACGCCGGGCCATCGGCTCGAGACGGCACTTTGCTACGCACGCGCATGGCGAGCTGCGGTGCCGAGGGACCTTCGCGACCCCCATGCGTTGATGTTGGCAATCCGGGAACGGGTCAGGTCAAGCTGTCCGGCGGCCGTGGGATTGGAGCCATCGCTTGGGCAGCGTGGCTGATCCGTTCTCCCAGTGCGTACCGCTTGCGGTCGACCTGCCGTTACCAGTTCGAGTATGTTCCCATGCGTCTGACCGAGTTCGTCGACTACGAATCGATCAAGCCTGCACTTCCGGCCAGCAACAAGCGTGGATTGTTCCAGCTGTTGGGCCAGTTCGCGGCCCAACGGCTCGGGCTCGATCCCGTCACCATCGTCGCCGCGGTGGGCGACCGCGAGCGGCTCGGTTCCACCGGCTTTGGCAACGGAGTCGCCATTCCGCATGGCAAGATCGACGGGCTGGCCAGGATCTGGTGCATGGTTGCGCGCCTCGCCACGCCGATCGACTACAAGGCCATCGACGCGCAGCCGGTCGACCTGGTGTTCTTTCTCCTGTCGCCGCCCGACGCCGGGGCCGAGCATCTGAAGGCACTGGCCGCCGTCAGCCGAGCACTGCGCCACGGCCCAACTCTGGCGCAAATGCGCGGAGCCAGGTCGCGCGATGCGCTGGCCGCCGTGCTGATGGGGGTCGATGAACGCGACGCCGCCTGAGACCGGAGCCGCCGCGCACTTCCGCGCGCTCGAGTCGCTCTATGCCTCCGCTCCGATCAACCGCATCTTCCCGTCGCAACTCGCGGTGGGCGAAGGGGGCCGGGCGACCATCCGGTTTGTGGTGGGCAGCGACGTCTTCCATGCCGCCGGTGCGGCCCACGGCACCGTTTACTTCAAGATGCTCGACGATGCCGCGTTCTACGCGGCGAACAGCCTGGTCAGCGATCGCTTCCTCCTGACGACCGCGTTCAACCTCCACTTCACCAAGCCATTGGGCGAGGGTCCGGCCTCCGCCGAAGGTCGCTGGATCAGTGGGCGGCGGCGGGTGTTCGTGGCCGAAGCCAGGATCGTGGATGCCACCGGCGAGGAATGCGCTCGTGGCACCGGCACGTTCCTACGATCGCATATCCCGCTCAGTACACTGCCGGGCTACGGACCGTGACCGAACCCCGGCTTGCGGCGAGCCTCGAGGTCAGTGCGCTGCTGCGTCGGGCAGAGGCTGCGGGAGGATTTGGAACGGTGCTCCGCAAAGGGGATCCCGAGCGCGGCAGCCTCCTGCTCGTGATCACCGAGCGGGGCGAATATCGCTGCACCCTGGAGCGCAGGCTGCAGCCAGACTGGAGCTACCGCTGGGCGGTAACCGGCCCAGGCCCGGGCGAGTCGGCCCAGCTGCCACAACATCTTGCGCGCTCCCATGACTCGGACCCCGACTGCTGGATTGTTGAACTGGACATCCCGTTGAGCGAACGATTCATCGCTGAAACGACCGCCGAAGGTTGATTGCCAAAGAAATGCGGTGAACGGAGGAACCCGGACGAGCGGGGCGCTTCTCCGGCGAGCTTAGAGCCGCCTGGGAAGCCACGCGAGACGGGGGACAAGCCAAGTTTGCGCGAGCTTTTCTAAGCTCGTTTCTGCGCATTCTGAAGCCGGTCCACCGCACAGTGTTGGGTCAAGGATGTTTCATCGTTTCGCCGTGATGTTTGCTGGAATGGCGCTTGCCGCCGGCTCGGTTGCTCCCGCCAAGGTTGTCTCCGCCGCTGCAATCCCCAGCACGACCATCACGTCCAACGATGTCCTGCCCTCCGCCATTGCTACGCCCCTGAGCCAGCCCGGTGAGCCGCTTGTTGTCGCTCCGGTCGCTCCCGCCCCCGAAGTCGCCACTCCCGAGCCCGCAGCACTTCCGGCCGTCTCGCGCTCCGAAAGCCTGGCCGAAAAGGTGTCGGACCTGCGCGCAGCGGAGGCCGGCAGCCGCGAACTCGAATGCCTCGCCGCGGGCGTGTATTTCGAGGCCAAGAGCGAGCCGCTCGCGGGCCAGCTCGCAGTTGGCCAAGTGATCGCCAATCGGGCGGAAAGCCGTGGCCGCTTCCCATCCAGCTACTGCGGCGTGCTACTCCAGCGTGGGCAGTTCAGCTTCATCCGCGCGGGTCACTGGCCAGCGGTCAATCGCAACGGCGCACAGTGGAAGACTGCCGTCGCGATTGCTCGCATCATCGACGGCGACCTCCACGACGGCCCGGTCAAGACCGCGCTGTTCTTTCACGCCCGCCGCGTGGCTCCAGCGTGGCGCATGATCCGCGTCGGCGCCGTCGGCAATCACGTTTTCTATCGCTGAACAGGCGCCTCGGCCGGATCGCACTGGCTTTCCGGTCCTTGTTTGTTCTAATCAGCCGGGGTGAGCACCGCCCCCGTACCTGAGCCCCTCGCGCCCGCCCCCTGCTTCGCGGACCTTCCCCTGGTTGCGACCGAAGTCGCCCGGGGTGTCACTCGCCTGTTCTGCCGCCAGGACCTGTTCGCCATGTGTGAAGTCCCGCTGCCCAACGGCCGGCGAGTGGACATGATGGCGATCGATCCCAAGGGCGGCCTGACAATTGTCGAGATCAAGGTCAGCAAGGCCGACCTGACCGGCGACGACAAGTGGACCGACTATCTCGATTATTGCGATCGTTTCTTCTGGGCGGTGCCGCCGCACCTGGCCTCGATCTGCGAGGAAGAACGCTTCCTGCCAAGAGAAGCGGGGCTGATCGTCGCCGACCGCTACGACGCCGCGGTCACCCGGGAAGCAGCGCACCGGCCCTTGGCGCCCGCCCGGCGCAAGGCGGAACTGCTGCGGTTCGCGCGCCGCGCTGCCCGCCGGCTCAGCGCCCAGATCGATCCGAGCCTCGGCTTCGACCGCTAGAGCTTGGGCCCGGCAACCGGGCGCGTGGCCTTCGGCTTGACCGTGTCCATCAACTGGGTGATCTCCCGTCCCGACCGGCTGTCCAGGCGGGCATAATCGCGCGCGCTGCGACCGCTGGCATTGTCGGTCCGGCTGGGATCGGCGCCGACCTCGAGCAGCCGGCGAATGACCGGCAGCTGGCGGTGCTGCACGGCGACGATCAACGGAGTCTCGCCGAGGCGATTGGTGGCGTCGACCTTGGCCCGCTTGCCGATCAACAGGTCCACGCCGTCCATCCACCCGCTCCGCGCCGCGAGGTGCAGCGCCGTATCGCCATCCCGGCGGTTGGGCAGGTTCACGTCGCCACCCTGGCTGATGAGATAGCCCAGCCACGTCGAGTCGCGGCTCATCGTGACCACATGCAGCGCGCTTTCCCCGCTATCGGTGCGAAAGTTGATCACCGCTGCACCGTTTGACTGGATGAGGCCGAGCGCCTTGTTAGTGTCGCGCTCGCGGACTGCCGACAGGAACTGGTAACCGACGCTGACGCTGCCTCCAACTCCCATTGTCTGGGCGGAGCCCATCGCCGGCAGCGCCGCAGCCAGGCCGGCGAGTGCCACCAACAACCTCTTTTCCTTACGCATTTCTGTCCTCAGTCGTGCCGGTGTCCCTTGAAACCGAGGAGCTAGCAGACCACAGCTGGGTACGCCATGAACAAGCCCGATCAGCCGCCCTGGTGGGACCTACCCCTCTCCGCGCTTGATCGCGGACAGTGGGAAGCGCTGTGCGACGGGTGTGGCCGGTGCTGCCTCCACAAGCTGGAGGACGACGAGACTGGCGAACTCTTCCCGACCAACGTCGCGTGCAAGCTGCTGGACCGGGGCAGCGGATCATGTTCGGACTACAAGCACCGGGCGCGGCACGTGAGCGATTGCGTGCAGCTGTCGGCCGACAAGCTCGACGGCCTTGAATGGCTTCCGTCGACCTGTGCGTATCGGCTCCGGGCAGCCGATGCGCCGCTTCCGGAGTGGCACTATCTGAGGACCGGCAGCCGGGAAACGGTGCACGAGGCAGGCATGTCGACCCGGGGCTGGACGATCAGCGAAGTGGACGCCGGCGAACTCGAATTCCACCTTGTCGACCGCGATCTTTGACGTCGCCGGACTGCCGCTGCCGGTCGCGCTGGTGCGGCACCATGCCGCTCGCCGGCTGCGGTTGCGGGTCGATCACGAGCGCCGCCAGCTTCGCCTGACGATCCCGCCGCGCGGCTCGGCCCGGGCGGCGCTGCGGTGGGCCGGTGAGCAGCGCGCCTGGGTCGAGGCCCAGCTCGCCCGGGCGCCAACCGGAGTCGGTTTTGGGGACGGCGCCGTTATCCCGTTCCGGGGCGGCCGACTTGCGATTCGGGCCGTGGGCGGCCGTCGCAAGGTGGAACTGGTCGGCGATGAATTGCTGGTCGGTGGGCCGATCGAAGCCATCGGCCGCGCGGTGGAGCGCTGGGCCCGGCGAGCGGCAGCCGATCAACTCAGCGCCGCCACGGCCGAGATCGCGCAGGCGGCTGGCGTGGCCGTGCGCTCCGTGACGGTCGGCGATGCCGCCAGCCGGTGGGGCAGTTGCTCGGGCACGGGCGCGATCCGCTACAGCTGGCGGCTTATTCTGGCGCCGCCGGAATGCCTGCGCTTCGTGGTCGCGCACGAAGTCGCCCACCGCCTGCACATGGATCATTCGGCGGCCTTCCGAGCGGCTGAAGAGCGCTTGTTCGGAGGGCCGGTCGCTCCCGCCCGGGGGTTATTGCGAGAACTCGGGCCGACCTTGCGGCTCGTCGGCCGGGACTGAGGGCGGCGGCGGCGGGAAACGTTCCACCGGTGGCGGTGCGCTCTCCCGCGGCGGCGCAGTGCCGCCGAAGATGCGGTCGAGTTCGCTCTGGTCGGGCGGGCCCTGCGGCGGGGCTGGTGGCGCGCCATATTGTTGCTGACCGTACCCATCACTGGTCTGGCTGGGCAGCGGGTTGCCGTCGGCATCGACCAGTGGCGTGTCGCCGGGAAAAGCCTGGTTGGCGTACGGGTCCTCTTCCGGCGACAATTGCCAGTCCGGCATCGGCACTTCGGTCTCGAACTGTTCCACCGGACGATTGGCGACGGCAGTGACCATGAAGTCGTGGAATACCCGGGCCGGAGCGGTGCCGCCTTGCAGGCCGGGGATCGGCCGGGCGTCGTCGCGGCCCAGCCACACGCCGGTGGTGATGCCCGACGAGAAGCCGATGAACCAGCCGTCCTTGTTGCTGGTCGTGGTGCCCGTCTTGCCGGCGACCGGCCGGCCGATCTGCGCCGTCCGCCCCGTGCCCGACAGCACGGCAGTCTGCAGCAGGTCGGTCATCCCGGCCGCTACCCACGGTGCGACCAGCACCCGGTCCTCGGTGCGCTCATGACGGTACAGCAGGCGGCCGTCGGCGGTCACCACCCGGTTGATGGCGTAGGGCAGGACGCCGACGCCCTTGTTGGCGACGGCGGCATAGGCCCGGGTCATGTCGATCAGCCGGACGTCAGAGGTGCCGAGCACCATCGACGGATAAGTCGAGATCTGCCCGCTGATGCCGAACCGGTGCGCCATGTCGGCAATGGTGGAGAAGCCGAGTTCCGAGCCGATCTTGGCGCTGATAGTGTTGATGGAACGGGCGAACGCTTCGCGCAGCGTCACCTGGCCGAGGTAGGAGCGGGTGGAGTTGCGCGGGGTCCAGCCCTCGATGGTGATCGGCTCGTCGACCAGCGTGGTGGTCGGCTTCATTCCGGACTCGAGCGCGGACAGGTAGACGAACAGCTTAAAGGCCGAGCCCGGCTGCCGCTGCGCCTGGGTCGCCCGGTTGTAGATGGAATTCACGTAGTCGCGCCCGCCGATCATCGCCCGAACCGCGCCGTCCCGGTCGAGCGCCACCAGCGCACCCTGCGCGCCCTTGGGCACATTGGCGTTGACCGATCGGTCGGCCGCGGCCTGCATCCGGGTGTCGATGGTGGTGTAGACATCGATCGGCTCACTGCTCTCCTCGATCAGCGTGTCGAGCTGCGGCAAGGCCCAGTCGGTGAAGTAGCGGATGCTGTTCTGTTTCTCGCTGGGCTGGACGACGATCTGCGCAGGATCGGCGCTGGCGGCCGCACTGGCGCTGATGAAGCCGTTGTTGACCATCGACTTCAGCACCACCTCGGCGCGGCCCCGCGCCGCCTCCACGTCGGCGGTGGGCGAGTAATTGGACGGCGCCTTCACCAGGCCGGCGACGATGGTCGATTCCCCCAGGCTCAGGCGGGACGCCGAATGGCCGAAAAAGGTCCGGCTGGCCGCATCGATGCCGTAGGCCCCGCCGCCGAAATAGACCCGGTTGAGGTACAGTTCGAGGATCTGGTTCTTGCTGAATTTGCGCTCCAGCGCGAGGGCCAGGATCGCTTCGCGCGCCTTGCGCCCGAAGGTGCGGCTGTTGGTCAGAAAGATGTTGCGGGCAAGCTGCTGGGTGATGGTCGACCCGCCTTGCGAGAAGTGGCCGGTCTGCAGCCGGACCTTGACGGAGCGGGCGATGCCGATCGGGTCCACGCCCGGATGGCTGCGGAAGCGCTTGTCCTCGACCGCGATCATCGCTGCTCGCATCGGTGTGGGGATCTGCTCGTACGGGATCCACTGGCCGAAGGTCGGCCCGATGCTGACCAGCAGCCGCCCGTCCGCCGAGCGAACCCGGATCATTTGTCCCAGGTCGTTACGCCGCGCCAGCTCTCCGTAGGAGGGCAGCTGGGTCATCGCCACGCCCACCGCCACCGCAAGCGCGATCACCGCCGCGATGCCGGCGATCACCACCCACTTCAGCAGAGTCACGAACCAGTTCCGCCCCCTGGGGGGCGCCTGGCGCGCAGGAGCGGCGGAAGGTCGGCGGGGAGGCGAAGCCATCGGTAGCCACAAGGCTTACGGGCTCGACTCCCCGCCCGCAAGCGTCACTCGCCGACGGCGTCCTTCCCCGGAGCGAAGTCGAGGCTGGCCGAGTTGATGCAGTAACGCAGGCCGCCAGGTCCCGGTCCGTCCGGAAAGACGTGGCCGAGATGGCCCGCGCACTTGGCGCAACGCACTTCAACCCGGGTCATGCCGTGGCTCGAATCGCTGATTTCCTCCACGGACCCGGCAGCGGCCGGAGCGGTGAAGCTCGGCCACCCGCTGCCGCTCTCATATTTCGTGTCGCTCTCGAATAACGGTGCTCCGCAGCCGGCGCAGCGATACTCGCCCTCCGCCTTGTTATCGAGCAGCTCGCCCGACCACGGCGCTTCCGTTCCGGCCTGCCGCAGGATGCGGTAGCGATCCGCCCCCAGCTTCTCCCGCCATTCCCCTTCATTGTTCGGCATCTCGCCCATGGTGCGCTCCTGCAATTGCTTAACCGCAATGTGGGGAGTCGGTCGCCTTGGCGAAAGGGCAATCGCAACCCAATGCATCCGCCGGCATCCTCACGGGTTGTGTGTTCGTGTCCAACCTGCGCCTGCCCGAATCCGCCGCCCGTGAACTGCTCCTGATCCGCGCCATCGAGAGCGAGGACCGGGAAGGCGCCGTGCTGACCCGCGAGGACCGGCAATATGCTACCGCCGCAGCGCTCGGCCAGGGGCCGCCCGAGGAAGGTGGCCGCGGCGTGGCGCGCTTTCTTCACCGTCGTTCCTCCCTGGCGCTCGAGCGGCTGATGCCCCGCTTCCCGGTACTGCGCCGCGCCTGCGGCCTGTCGCGCTGGCCGGCATGGGTGAATTGGGCGGTGCCGCTCGCCGCCCTGGTGATCGGCTTCATCAGTCATCGGCTCGACGGCGAGCGTCTCAACATCCTCGCCTTTCCGTTGCTCGGCATGCTGCTGTGGAACGCGGCGGTCTACCTGTGGACCCTGGTCAGCTGGCTTCGGCCCGGCCACGACGGACATCCCTTGCTGGGCGCGCTGGAGAAGCTCGGCCGCCCCTTCGCCGCCCGCTTGTCGTCCCAGCCGACGCTGGAGCGCGGCGTGGCCCGTTTCGCGCGCGACTGGAGCGCCGCGGCCAGTCCGCTGACCGCTGCCCGGGCCAGCCGCACGCTTCACCTGGGCGCCGCGCTGTTCGCCCTGGGGATCATCGGCGGGATGCTGATCCGCGCCCGCTACACCGCCGAGTACAGGGCCGGCTGGGCCGGCACCTGGTCGGGCGCGGAGACGGAGGTTGGCACGTTCCTGTCGATCCTGTTCGCGCCTGCGGCGGCGCTGACCGGCATTCCGTTGCCCACGCCCGAGCGGCTGCGCGAACTCCGCGGCGGGTCGGAGAATGCCGGCGACTGGCTGCTGCTGTGGGCCACCACCGCTACACTGTTCGTGATCATTCCGCGACTGGCGCTTGCGGCGTGGAGCGCGGCCCGCGCGGCGGTGCTCGCGCGAAGCATGAAGCTGCCCGGCGAAGAGGATTTCTACGTCCGCACCCTGCTGCGCAATGCGCTTGGTCGGCCGGGTACTGCACGGGTGGTGCCTTATGCCGCCACCCCCTCCGTGGCCGGGCGGGAACGGCTCGAACGGCTGCTCGGGCAGGCGCTGGGCGACAAGGTGCGGGTCCAGGTCGATCAGCCGGTGCCCTACGGCGAGGAGGAACGGTGGCTGGCGGTGGAAGCGGCCCGGCTGGCGGAGGCCGATCAGCTGGTTCTGCTGTTCAGCCTCGGCTCGACTCCGGAAGCCGAGAACCATGGCGCCTTCGCGCGTGAGGTGGCGGCGGCCCTGTCCGGGCGCGGCACCGGCCTTACCCTGCTGATCGACGACAGCGGTTTCCGCGAGCGGTTGCGCGGCCAGGGCTCGGCCCAGCGCCGCCTCGACGAGCGGATCGCCGGCTGGCGCCAGGTGCTGCTACCCACGGGCCAGGAGCCCGTCATCCTGTCGCTTGAGCTGGGCGAGGAGGAAGTCGGCGCCCGGATCCTCGAAAAGGCCCTGCAGCGCGCGCCGGTGCCGGCATGACGACGGTCAACCTCAGCCTGGTCAGCCACACCAATGTCGGCAAGACCACGCTGGTCCGGACGCTGCTCAACCAGGACGTCGGCGAGGTCCGCGACGCCGCCCACGTCACCGACGTCGCGACCGGTTACGTCCTGCTGCAGGCCGAGGCGGATACGCTGATGCTGTGGGACACGCCGGGCTTCGGCGACACCGCGCGGCTGGTCGCGCGCCTCCGGCTGACCGGCAATCCGATCGGCTGGCTGCTGACGCAGGTATGGGACCGCTGGCGCGACCGGCCACTGTGGTCGAGCCAGCAGGCGGTCCGCAACGCGCGCGACGAAGCCGATGTCATCCTCTACCTGGTCAACGCGCACGAGGACCCGGCCGCGGCCACCTACATCGCGCTGGAGATGGAAGTGCTGGACTGGGTCGGCAAACCGATCCTGATTCTGCTCAATCAGGCCGGGGCGCCCTCCGACCGGACAATGGCCGAAGAGGAACGCTGGCGCAGCCACCTTGCGGACCGGCCGCTGGTCCGGGGAGTGGTGACGCTGGACGCCTTTGCCCGTTGCTGGGTGCAGGAAGGCGAGTTGCTCGAGGAGGTCATGCCCGCATTGCCCCCCGAGAAGCAGGCGGCCATGCCGCATCTTGCCGCGGCCTGGACAACGCGTAACCTCCAACGCTTTCACGGCTCCATGCACGCGCTGGCCGAGCAGCTGACGGCGGCAGTCGTCGATCGGGAGGAGATCCCCGACCGCCGGGTCACCGACCGGATCCGCGGCGCGATCCTCAATCCTGCCGGCGGCGACAACTCGCCCCAGGCCGAGCGCGCCATGGGCAAGCTGGCCGAGCGGCTGGACGTGGCCATCCGCCGTTCGACCGACGCGCTGATCGAGCTTCACGGCCTGTCCGGTCGGGCCGCCCGCGACGTGCTCAAGCGCATTCGCGACGATTACCGCGAAAGCGCGCCCGCCCGCGAGGGCGTGGCGACGCTGCTGGGCGGGATCCTGTCCGGCGCCGCCGGTGGGCTGGCGGCGGACCTGGCGGCGGGCGGGCTGACGCTCGGCGGCGGGCTGATCATCGGCTCCGTGCTCGGCGCCGTTGGAGCCAAAAGCGCCGCACGCGGCTTCAACATGTCGCGCGGCGAGGAAACCAACGCGGTCCGCTGGTCGGAGGAGTTCATGACCGGCCTCGTCCGCTCGGCCCTGCTTCGCTACCTGGCCGTGGCGCACTTCGGCCGCGGCCGCGGCGAGTGGGAGGAAGGCGAGCATCCCCAGCACTGGCAGGCGGCGGTGGAAGAGGCGCTGGAACCGGAACGCGGTGCCCTGCGCGCGGCCTTCGGGCGCGGCCGGGAAGAGGCCGGACGAGTGGTGGGAGAGCTGGAGGACGTGCTGACCCGGGCGGCCCGGCGCCTGCTGGTCGGGCTGTATCCCGAAGCGGAGCCGATCTTTCGGGCGGAACCACGATTAATGGAGCGGGTCGAGCACCTGGAGCAGCCCGAACGGATCTAGGTTGTGCTGATCCACCCGCCATCCGGCGGAGCAGGCCGGTGAACATGCCCCCGGCATGTTCATTTTCCGGCCTGCTGGTGCGGTCGAGAAGACTCGAACTTCCACGCCCTTTCGGGCACAACGACCTCAACGTTGCGCGTCTACCATTCCGCCACGACCGCATCATCTGGCAAGGCGCGGCCACTAGCAGCGGCTTGGCGCCCACGCAACCGGACTATCCCGCTCCGTTGCCGGCCGCGTCTGGCGCACGGCACGGATCAAGCGGGCGCCGCCGGTCCACCAGCACGTCCAGGCAGGCGGCTGATGCCGGGATGTTCAGCTCGGCACTGTTGAAACTGGTGCTTGCCCCCGGCTGCAACGTCGCGGCGGGTGGCGGAATGGTCCAGCGGTAAACAACCTGCTGGTTGAGGCTGCGCAGCTGCGCCTGCAACGGCGGCACGGGTTGGACGCGTTCGGACGGGTTGATGATTCGCCCGCTGACCTCCAGCAGCTGATTGCCGCTCGCCAGCGTCCGCCGGTTGCGCTCGTCGACCTGGACCAGCAGCGGCGTGTCGGTCCTCTCAATGAGGCCAAGCTTTTCCCTGAAGGACGTCGGCGCCAGGAACCAGATCGCGGCAACGATCACCGCGATCAGCACCAGTGCCAGCAGCAGTCCGATCAGACCACGGCTTGGGCGCGGCTCGGTAGGACGCCCGCTGTCGAACGCGGCGAAACCCACGGCCGGCTCCGCTTGCCCCCGCGTGACTGCCTCCGCTCGCCCGGCGTCCTGCGACAACGGCGCAAAGGTCTCGATCGGCCGCGGCTTCTGCTCGGCCGGTTTGTCGCTCCCGAGCGGCTCCGGAACGCTCTCACCAAGCGGCGTCGTGGCGCCGGGCAGCGGCAGCGGGGAAGCGTCGGCATCCTCCCCCGCCACGCTGTCGCCGAAAGGCACATCGGGATGGGCATGGTCGGACTGGACCGCTTCCGGAGGCTTGCCGTCCGGGTCGCCCGCCGGGTGGGTCAATCGGGCCGGCGCGGCGATTTCCTCGGTCGTGGCATGGCCCTCGACCGGTGACTGCGCGATATCCGGCGCCGGCTGGTCGTCGCCGGCGCTCGATTCCGGGTCCTGGTGCCAGCTGTTCTTGCAATTGGCGCAGCGGACCTGACGGCCGCCCGGCGGGATTGCCCCGTCCTTCACGGCATACCGAGTTCCGCACGCCGGACAGGTGAGGATCATCGTGTTGCCCTTTGCCCCTGGTGGTTGGTGAAAGCCCGGTAAACCGCACTGCGACTCCATTGGCAAGGCGGCGGGGTCATGCGAGAGAATCGTTGTCGTGAGCAGGGGTGGGTCAAGGTGAGCGTGGCGGACGCGATCGTCGAGTTCGATAGCGTCGGGCTGCGCTATGGCACGGGTGCCGAGATACTGAAGGATCTCGACTTCAGGCTGGTGCGCGGCGGCTTCACCTACCTTACCGGCGCGTCCGGGGCGGGGAAGACGTCCTTGCTCAAGTTGCTCTACCTTGCGCAGCGGCCGACCCGCGGGCGCGTCCGCCTGTTCGGTGAGGAACTGAGCCACGCCCCGCGCACCGCGATGCCGGCCTTTCGCCGACGGATCGGCGTCGTGTTCCAGGACTTCCGCCTGATCCGCCACCTGTCCGCCTTCGACAATGTCGCCCTGCCGTTGCGGATCGCGGGCCGGGCCGAGCACGAGATCGAGGGGAGCGTCCGCGAACTGCTTGACTGGGTTGGCCTGGCCGATCGTTCGGCCGCCCATCCGCCAACCCTGTCCGGCGGTGAACAGCAACGCGTTGCCATTGCTCGCGCGGTGGTCGGGCATCCGGAGCTGCTGGTAGCCGACGAGCCGACCGGCAACGTCGACGCTGACATGGCCAAGCGCCTCGTCCACCTGTTTGAGCGCTTGAACGAGCTCGGAACCACCGTCTTGGTGGCGACCCATGATCTGTCGCTGATCGCCGCGACGAGAGGGGCGCAGTTGATGCGGCTGGAGAAAGGTCAGCTGGTCGACCCCACCGGCATGCTGCGCCATCCGCCATCTCCGGCCCGGGCGACCGGCTAGTGCGGCGGTTCGTGCCTGCGCTGGCTGACCGCCGGCTCCTGCCGCAAGGCGGAACTCGGCTGACGCCCTGGCTGATCGGCGTGCTGATGTTCGTGGCGGTGCTGGTCGGCGCCGCCGGGTTGGCGATCGCCAATGCCGCAGCCGCGGTGGCGCAGGGCGCGGAGCAACGCTGGTCGATCCAGCTGCCCGGCGGCGCCCGGCATGCCAGCGCCGCCGCCGCCGCCGCCCGCCAGGCGCAAGGCGTTGCCGACGTTCGGCCGGTCCCCGATCAGCAGGTGCGAAGCTTGCTCCAGCAGTGGCTCGGCCCGGAGGCCGCGAGCGCCGACCTGCCGGTGCCGGCCCTGATCGACGTCGAGCTTCGGCCGGGTGCAAACGGGGTCGACCTGCGGCGCCGGGTCCTCGCGATCGCGCCGGACGCCCGTGTTCAGTCCTTTCCCGAACAGCTTGGGCCGATGCTGCGTGGGCTTCGGACCTTGCAGGGCCTGACCCTCGGCCTGCTTGTGCTGATGGCGGCGGCGATTGCGGCGGCCGTGATGCTGGCGACCCGCGGAGCCTACGACACGCACCGGTCCACGGTTGCCGTGCTTCACGGCATCGGCGCCACCGACGAGCAATTGGCGGCACTGTTTCAACAGCGCATGGGGCGAGAAGCGCTGGTGGGCGGCAGCGCCGGAGCAATCCCGGCACTGGTGCTGGTTCTGCTCCTTCTCGCCGGTCTCGAGCGCGGCACGAACCTGGCCGCCGCCGGTGGTTCGCCGCTCCACCCAGGCGACCTCATCATCCTGGGTGCGCTGCCGTTCGTTACCGGCCTGGTCGCCCTGCTGGTTGCGCGTGTGACGGTATTGAGGGCATTGCGCGCCGACCCATGATCCTACGTGCCTCCGCCTTGTTGCTGCTGCTTTACGCGCTTGGCTTTGTCCTGTTCGGCGTCACTCTGGGCCGACCCGCGGACGCGCAGCGCACGGAGGGCATCGTGGTCCTGACCGGCGGCCCCGGCCGGATCGAGCGGGGCATCGACCTGATGCGGCAACACCGGGCCCAGCGCATGTTGATCTCCGGCGCCGACCCCAGTGTTCGGCCAGCCGACCTCCGCCGCCGCCTGGGGCCGCGCAGTGCCGGCGTGCTGCGTTGCTGCGTCGACCTCGGCTCCGAAAGTGTCGACACCCGTTCCAATGCCGAGGAAGCCGGGCGCTGGCTGCAGCGCCGCAAGTATCGCTCCGTCCGGTTGATCACCAGCGATTGGCACATGCGGCGGGCGGAGTACGAATTTCGGCATCACCTGGGCGACGACATCGTCATCACCCCCGACGCGGTTCCAACCCGCCCCCGTTTCCTGACCCTGTTCGGCGAGTACAACAAGTACATCCTGCGCCGGGCGGCAGTGTGGCTGGACATGTGAGGACCGCCATGCAGTCGCTTCGTTCGGCCCTCTATTTTCTGATCTTTTACCCGGCGACCGTGCTTTATTGCATCGCCGGAATCGCCGTCGCTCCGTTCGGAACGGGACCCTTGCGGCGAGTGGTGCATGGCTGGTCGAACTTCCACCATTGGTTGATCCAGGACCTGCTCGGCATTCGCTGGCAGATCGAAGGGCAGATGCCGTCCGGCCCCGTGCTGGTGGCGATCAAGCATCAGGCCATGGTGGAGACCATTGAAGCGCTCCGCCTCGCGAACACGCCGGCCGTGGTGCTGAAGCAATTCTACATGCGCGTGCCGCTGCTCGGGCCGGTGATGCGGCGCTACGGCGTGATTCCGGTCGACCGGCAAGCCGGCGCGAGCGCGCTGCGAGAAATGATGGCGCTGGGCAAGGCCGCCAGAGACGCCGGCCGGCCGATCGTCATCTTCCCCGAAGGCACCCGGGTGCCGGTCGGGCTGATGCCGGAGCTTCGCCCCGGCTTCGCCGGCCTGTACCGCGCGCTCGGCATGCCGGTCGTGCCGGTCGCCCTGGATAGCGGCCGGCTGTGGACCAAGGGCCTGCTCAAGCGGCGCGGCGTGATCCACGTCCGGATCGGCGAGACCATCCCGCCGGGCCTCAAGCGCGACGAGCTCGAACGGCGCGTTCACGCCGCCCTCAACCAGCTGGAACTAGCCGCGCAGCCGGGCTCCGAGCTTCTCCGCGGCTGACACTATCCGGCCCGACACGGCGGCGATCTCCTCCTCCGTCAGCGTCTTGCCGGTCGGCTGAAGCACGACCTCGACCGCCAGGCTCAGCAGGCCGCCGTCCGGCTGATAACGGTCGAACACCCGCACCGCCGCGATCAACCCCTTGTCGGCTCCCCGAACCGCCCGGACCAGGGTGTCGGCGGCGACCGTCTCCGGGACGGTGAAGGCGAAGTCGCGCGTGACCGGCTGCAAGGCCGGAGGAGTGAACGCCGGCCGGGTGCGACTCCCCCCTCGCGGCGCCGGGACCGCATGGAGGTAGAGCTCGGCCGCCAGTGTGCCGACCGGAACGTCGAATTGCCGGGCGAGCCGCGGATGGAGCTCACCAAAGGCTGCAAGCACGACCTTGGGCCCGAGGCGCAGGGTAGCCGAGCGGCCCGGATGCCAGGTGGAACCCGCATCGGCAAACACCTGCAGGTTGCCGACCGGTGCGCCGGCCGCTTCCAGCAGGGCGAGCACTTCCGCCTTGGCATCGAACGGCGTGAAGGGCTGCGCCTTGCCGCTGTGCCATTGCCGGGCAGCTGCCTCGCCGGCGAGCAGGAACGCAAGCGTCGGCTGTTCGGCCTCGGCGAGGTATCGCCGCCCGATCTCGAACAGGCGCACGCTGGCGGCGCCCCGGTCGAGGTTGCGCCGGGCGGCCGCGATCAAGCCCGGCAGGAGCGACGGGCGCATGACCTTGAGTTCTTCGCTGATCGGGTTGGCGACCACCCACGCGGCCTGCTGTACCTCCGGGCCGAACGGAGCGGCTTCCGCCTCGCTGACGAAGCTCCAGGTGATCGCCTCGGCCAGACCGTTGGCGGCGGCGGCGCGGCGGACGCGGCGTTCCAGCCGCTGCGCGGGGGTGGCGGTCGGCCGCGCGACTCCTGCCGCGCGGGGCAGCGGCGTGGACGGGATCTGGTCGAAACCGTGGATCCGGGCGACTTCCTCCACAAGGTCGGCCGCGCCGTCGATGTCGGGTCGCCAGCCTGGTGGCACGACGCCGTTTTCGCTCACCCGGAACCCGAGCCGCTCGAGGATGGCCGTCTGCTCGGCAGCAGGCAGGTCGATCCCGGCGAGCTCGGCCGTGCGCTCGGGCCGGAACGGCACGGTGCGGGGAGCGACCACCTGCGGCCACTCGGCGCCCGTGGCCAGCGTGACCTCGGACGCCGCGCCGCCGCACAGTTCCACGATCATGGCCGTGGCGGCTTCGGTCATCTCTGCCAGGGCGGTCGGATCGACGCCCCGTTCGAACCGGGCCCGCGCGTCGGAGTTGATGGCGTGCCGGCGCCCGGTCACGGCGATGCGCTCCGGCTCGAACCAGGCGCATTCCAGCAGCACGTCGGCCGTCGCGTCGGTGACGCCGGTCTCCTCGCCGCCCATGACGCCGCCCAGCCCGAGCACTGCGTGGTCGTCCGCAATCACGCAATCCTCGCCGCCGACCGCATACTCCTTGCCGTTCAGCGCCACGAAGCGCTCGCCGTCGCGCCCGCACCGGGCCACGACCGTGCCGGTCAACCTCGCGGCGTCATAGACGTGCAGCGGCCGGGCCTGATCGAGCGAGAAGAAGTTGGTGATGTCCACCAGCGCCGAGATCGGCCGCAGCCCGACCGCGGTCAGCCGCCGCCGAAGCCACTCGGGACTGGGCCCGTTGCGAATGCCGCGGATCAGCCGGCCGGCGAAGGCGGCGCATCCGCTGCCCTCCTCGACGCGGATCGCCACCGGATTGCTGAAAACAGCAGGAACTGGCCGCACCGGCCGCTCGCCCAAGGTGCCAAGGCCCGCCGCCGCAAGGTCGCGGGCGATGCCGCGCACGCCCAGGCAGTCGGGCCGGTTCGGCGTCAGCGCGACATCGAACACCGGATCGTCCAGCCCGGCGTAGGCGGCGAAGCCGGCCCCGACCGGTGCATCGGCGGCGAGCTCGATGATGCCGTCATGCTCTTCGCCCAGCTGCAGCTCGCGCACCGAGCACATCATGCCCCGGCTCTCGACCCCGCGGATCGCCGCCACCTTAAGCGTCAGGTCGCTGCCCGGCACATGGGCGCCCGGCGGCCCGAACACGCCTTTCATTCCGGCACGGGCATTGGGCGCGCCGCACACCACCTGCACCGGGCCTTCCCCGGCATCGACGCTCAGCACCTGCAATTTGTCGGCCTGCGGGTGACGCTCGGCGGTCAGCACCTCGGCTACCCGGAAAGGTGCCAGTGCTTCGGCCGGGTTGACGACCTCCTCCACCTCCAGGCCGATGCGCGTCAGCGTGTCGGCGATCTCGCCGACGGACGCGGCGGTCTCCAGATGGTCCTTCAGCCACGACAGGGTGAACTTCATGCGCCCACTCCCCCGGACAAGGTGGGCACCGCCAGCGCGCTGAACCCGTAATGCCTGAGCCACCGGATATCGCCGTCGAAAAAGGCGCGCAGGTCGTCCATCCCGTATTTGAGCATCGCCAGTCGGTCGACTCCGGTGCCGAAGGCGAAGCCCTGCCACTCGTCGGGGTCGAGCCCGGCGGCGGCGATCACCCGCGGGTGGACCATGCCGCTGCCCAGCACCTCCATCCAGCCGTCGGAGCCGCCGACCACGCGCCGGCCCTTTTCCTGGCTGTAACCGACGTCGACCTCGGCGGATGGCTCGGTGAACGGGAAATAGCTCGGGCGCAGGCGCAGCACGATGTCGTCGCGCTCGAAAAACGCCTGGAGGAAGGTCTCCAGCGTCCACTTGAGATGGCCCATGTGGATGGCCCGGTCGATGACCAGACCCTCGATCTGATGGAACATGGGGGTGTGCGTCGCGTCGCTGTCGGAGCGATAGACCCGGCCCGGCGCGATGACCCGCAGCGGCGCGCCTTGGCCCTGCATCGCCCGGATCTGCACGGGCGAGGTGTGCGTCCGCAGCACCCGCGCCGGCTCGCCATCTCGCGGCTCGCAATAGAAGGTGTCGTGCATCGCCCGTGCCGGATGGCTTTCGGGCATGTTCAAGGCCGTGAAGTTGTACCAGTCGGTCTCGATCTCCGGCCCCTCGGCCACCGCAAAGCCGAGGTCGGCGAAGATTTCCGCCAGTTCCTCCAGCACCTGGCTGACCGGGTGAACCGAACCGGTCGGCCGCTCGGGCGCCGGCAGGGACAGGTCGACCCGCTCGGTGGCGAGCCTACGCTCCAGCTCAGCCGCTTCCAGTTGGTCCTTGCGGCCGGCGACCGCGTCGGCGACGCGGCTGCGGACCTCCTGAAACTCCGGGCCCCGGGATTGCCGCTCCTCCGGGCTCATCCGCCCCAGGGTCTTGAGCAGCGCCGTCACCCAGCCGCTCTTGCCCAGCGCCGCGACGCGCTCGGCGTCCAATGCTTGCAGGTCGTCGGCAGCGGCGATCTGCTGCAGCGTCTGTTGGAGGTCGCTCATGGCGCGCGCCTGTAGGCCAAGCGCCGCGCTTCGTCACCCCGCCAGCTGGTCTTGGCCGCTCTAGTTGGGCAGGAACGGATAGGGCGAGATGGTCTTGCGGTTCTCGTGCACGGCCAGCGCGCGGCCGGCCGGCGGGGTCGCTCGGTAAGGACATTGCAGCCGCGGGCAGATGGCGCAGGCCGGGCCCACGGGCGTGGCCGTTCCGCCCGTCAGGTCCAGCCCATCGGCATAAGCGAGCCGCTCGGCGTGCCGGACCTCGCAGCCGAGCCCGATCGCCAGCAGCGAATCGTCTCGGAGGTCGGGGCGGATCGGCCGCTCGATGGTCCGGCTGAGGGTGAAGAAGCGCTGGCCGTCCGGGGTTTCGATCATCTGCCGGATGACCTGGCCCGGCGTTTGAAAGGCGGCGTGCAGGTGCCAGCGCGGGCAGGTCCCGCCGAAGTGGCTGAACGGAAAGTTCTCGCCGGCGTAGCGCTTTGAGATGTTTCCGGCCGGATCGACCCTGAGCATGAAGAACGGCACTCCGCGGGCGTTCGGACGACCGAGCGTCGTCAGCCGATGGGCGACCTGCTCCACATTGGCCCCGAACTCGGCGCACAGCCGGTCAATCGCATAGCGGTAGCGTTCGGCAGCGGCGAGGAACTTGCCATAAGGCATCATGATCGCACCGGCGGCGTAGTTGGCGATGCTCATGTGCAGCAGCCGGCGGCTACCGGGATCGGGCGGCCGGGCGGCCTCGATCATGCGCTCCAGCAGCGGGTGGAACTCGAGCAAGGCCAATTGGTAGGCGATGCCGAATGTCTTGTTCTCCGGCCGCAGCAGGGACGACAGCAGCAGCAACCGCCGCTGCGGGTCATAGACCTGGCTGGCCTGGTCGAGGTCTTCCGGCAGCGCCACCTGCACCTCGACCCCGTAGGCTTCCTTGAGGCGTCGGCGAAGCGGCTCGGCAAGCGAGAACGATCCGTCGAGCGCCCCGCCGACTGTCTCCGCGCCTTCCTCCAGCTCGGGCCAGTGGTTGCGCTGCGCCTGGATATAGTCGCGGACCCAGGTTTCCGGCGTGATCAGCACCCGCGGATCGGCGCCGCCGGTGGCCTCGCCAGGTGGGTGGCGATGCAGCTCGCGCAAGGCGGTGTAGAGCCGGGTCACTCCTTCGGCCAGCGCCGGGCTGTTATCCGACAATTCCAGGATCTCGTGCCGGCTGATCCCGAGGTCGCGGAACATCCCGTCGGAGAAGACTTCGGCCAGTTGCTCGGCTCCCCCCTGTTCGCCGCCCTCGCTGGCAAACTGGCGGATGTCGATCTCGAACTTCTCGGCCAGCCGCAGCAGGATTCCCGCGGTGACCGGCCGCTGGTTGCGTTCCAGGTGGTTGAGATAGCTGGGCGAGATGCCGAGCTCGCCCGCCATGGTGGCCTGTTGCAGTCCACGGTCGCGACGAAGTCGCTTCAGGCGGGCACCAAGGAAGAGCTTGCGCTGGGACATCAGCAGCAAACCTGTCAACAATTTACAAGCAGCACAAGTAACAAGTTGGCAGCTTAGCTCTTTTCACTTAGCCCGACTCTCGCCGGCCGCGTTTAAACCGACCTGAGATAATCCAATAAAGGGGTTTTTAATGTCGGATTTCAGCGAGGTCGTTTCTGCTCCCAATGGTCGCTTCGACGGTATCGAGCGTCCCTATTCGGTCGAGGAAGTGAAGCGGCTGCGTGGGTCGGTTCCGATCGACCACACGCTTGCCCGTCGCGGCGCGCTGAAGCTGTGGGAATTGCTCAACGGCCAGGACGAGCCGATCCGCGCACTCGGCGCGGTCACCGGCAACCAGGCGATGCAGATGGTCCGCGCCGGCTTGCAGGCGATCTACCTCTCGGGCTGGCAGGTAGCGGCCGACGCCAACACAGCCGGCGCTATGTACCCGGACCAGTCGCTTTACCCCGCGAATGCCGGGCCGGAGCTGGCCCGCCGGATCAACCGTACGCTGCAGCGGGCCGACCAGATCGAGCATCTGGAAGGCGGGGCCAAGCGCGACTGGTTCGTGCCGATCGTCGCGGACGCCGAGGCTGGCTTCGGCGGACCGCTTAACTGCTTCGAGATCATGAAGGCCTATATCGAGGCGGGCGCCGCCGGCGTTCACTTCGAGGACCAGCTCGCGTCTGAAAAGAAGTGCGGTCACCTGGGCGGCAAGGTGCTGATCCCGACCCAGGCGGCGATCCGCAATCTCGACTCCGCTCGCCTGGCGGCCGACATCTGCGGCGTGCCGACCGTGCTGGTCGCTCGCACGGACGCGGAAAGCGCCAAGCTGATCACCTCCGACGTCGACGAGCGCGACCGCCAGTTCATCACCGGCGAGCGGACGCCCGAAGGCTTCTTCCGCCTGCGCGACGGTTCGGGCCTCGACCATTGCATCGCCCGCGGCCTGGCCTTTGCCCCCCACGCCGACCTCTTGTGGTGGGAAACCTCGCATCCCGACCTCGACGACGCCCGCAAGTTCGCCGAAGCCGTGAAAAAGGAATATCCGAACAAGCTGCTGGCCTACAATTGCTCGCCCTCGTTCAACTGGGCAGCCAAGCTCGACGCCGACACGATTGCCAAGTTCCAGCGTGAGTTGGGCGCGATGGGCTACAAGTACCAGTTCGTGACCTTGGCCGGCTTCCATGCGCTCAACCACGGCATGTTCGAGCTCGCCAGTGGCTACCGCGACCGCGGCATGGCGGCCTACTCGGAGCTCCAGCAGGCCGAGTTCGCGTCCGAAAAGGACGGCTACACCGCCACGCGTCACCAGCGCGAGGTCGGGACCGGCTATTTCGACGCCATCGCCACCGCGGTCAGCGCCGGTCAGGCGTCGACGACCGCGCTCGGCGAATCCACCGAAGCCGCCCAGTTCGTGGCGGCCGAATAATCAGAAGCTGAGGAGAATAAGAATGGCACAACGTTTTTGGGTCGTCGGCGGCGAATATTCGGACTGCGCCTTTCGTCAGCTTCAGCCCGGCAAGGGCCGCGTCAGCGGTCCGTTTGGCGACGAACTGCGCGCGCGCATGGAGTGGCAGCGCCTGACGTTTCGTGACGGCTGCGCCGCCACCGAGCGTTATGCGATCTGTGCGGAACCGAACGTTCTGTGAGCACCGTTCTTGAGCGGTCAATGGCCGTAGCGGAACCGTCCGGGATTGCCGGTGCCGAGGAAATCCTCACCCCCGACGCCCTGGAGTTCCTAACCGAACTCCACCAGCGGTTCGAGCCGCGGCGCAAGTCGCTGCTCGCCGCCCGGGCGGAGCGGCAGCGCCGGTTCGACGGCGGCGAACTGCCGGACTTCCCGGAGGTGACGGCCGACATTCGATCGGGCGAGTGGCGCGTCGATGAAATTCCGGCCGACCTGCTCGACCGCCGGGTGGAGATCACCGGCCCAACCAACGCCAAAATGGTCATCAACGCGCTTAATTCGGGCGCGCGGGTGTTCATGGCCGACTTCGAGGATGCCACCGCGCCGACTTGGGACGAGCTGCTGCAGGGCCAGCTCAACTTGCGGGCTCGCTGGCAGGGGCGGCTGGGCTTTTCCGATCCGCAAACCGGCAAGGACTACCGGCTCTGCGACACGCCCGCGGTGCTGAAGGTCCGCCCGCGCGGCTGGCACCTCGACGAGCGCCACCTGACGGTCGACGGCGTGGCCATCAGCGGCGGCCTGTTCGATTTCGGCCTCTATTTCTGGCACAATGCGCGGGCGGCGCTGGCGGCGGGCTCTGGCCCCTATTTCTACCTGCCCAAGCTAGAAAGCCGGTTCGAGGCCGAGCTGTGGAGCGAGGTATTCGCCATTGCGGAGACCAAGCTTCACCTGCCGCGCGGGACGATCAAGGCCACGGTCCTGATCGAGACCCTGCCGGCGGCCTTCGAGATGGACGAGATCCTGTTCGCCCTGAAGGAGAACATCGTCGGCCTGAATTGTGGCCGCTGGGACTATATCTTCAGCGCGATCAAGCGGCTCGGCAATCGGCCCGACCGGCTGACGCCCGACCGCTCGGCGATGACCATGGATAAGGCGTTCCTGGCCGCCTACTCGCTGCGCCTGATCGACACCTGTCACCGCCGCGGCGCCTTCGCCATGGGCGGCATGTCGGCCTTCATCCCCGTGAAGGTCGACGAGGCGGCCAACCAGGCGGCGATGGACAAGGTCCGCCAGGACAAGCTGCGCGAGGTCGGCAACGGTCACGACGGCACCTGGGTCGCCCATCCGGCTCTGGTCCCGGTCGCGCTGGACGCCTTCGCCCAGATGAGCGGACCCAACCAGCTCGACAAGCGGCCCGAGCGCGTGCCCGGCCGTGACGAGATGCTCCAGATGCACCAAGGCCCCCGGACGGAGGCCGGCGCGCGGGAGAACATCCGGGTTGGCGTCCAGTACATGGCCGCGTGGCTGTCGGGGCGCGGGGCGGTGCCGCTCTACAACCTGATGGAGGATGCGGCGACGGCCGAGATCTGCCGCACGCAGCTGTGGCAATGGCTGCGCTTCGAGGCGCCGCTCGACGACGGCCGCAGCTTCGACCGGGCGCTGTTCGAGCAATTATTCGACGAGGAGCTGGCCGCCATCCCCGACCAGCCAAATCTTTCCGAAGCGGCCGGGCTGTTCCGCAACATGGTCCTGTCCGACGCCTGCGAGGAGTTCCTGACGCTTCCGGCCTATCCGCTGCTGCCCTGACTAGAGTGTGAGGCCACCGCCGGAGGTGGCCTCATGCCCCGCGATGACGGCGCGGACCACGTCGTTCATCAGGGTCATGCGGACGATCAGCGGCGTCGCCGTCTTCCCGATCATCACCGCCACCGCATAGCTGCGGCCGTTTGGAGCGGTGAGTACGCCAATGTCGTTGTAGCCGGCCTGCACGCCGCCGAGTTCCTGGCCGGTGCCGGTCTTGTGCGCCAACGTCCAGCCGGGTTTCAGCCCGCCGCCCAGCCGATTCTTGCCGGTGGACGTGTTGCTCATGATCGTCAGCAGCTTCGCGGTGGACGCCGGCGACAGGAGTTCGCCGCGCTTCAGCCGTGCCAGTACGTCCACCAGGGCGAACGGGGCCGCGCCATCGTCGGGATCGGCGATGTAACGGTCGAACAAGCTTTGACGCAGGCCCAGCGGCACGGCCTCGCGGGCCTTGAAGAACGCGTCGCCAACCGAATAACTCTGGTTCCAGGCCAGACCGGCGATGCGCGACTGCAGCGCCCGCTCCCCATTGTAGAAGCGGATGTTTCCGAGGCGCCGCCCGGCCATGAAGGCGCGAACTGCGTCGGGCCCGCCTGCGAGCCGCATCAATTTGTCGTTGGCCGTGTTGTCGCTCTTCTGCATCGCCTGGGTCAGCAGCGCTTCGAGCGTCGTCGTGTAGCTGCCACCATTGTTCAGGACCTGCGCGGCGATCGGCTGGTGGAACACGGTCAGGTCGGCGCGCGTCAGGGTGACCGGCTCGCCCAAGGACCGGAGACCCCGATCGACCTGGTCCATGATGGTCAGCGCCACCAACAATTTGCTGACGCTCTGCTGCGGGTAGAGCTGTTCGGCCTGCCGGCCCACCCGCCAGCCAAGGTCGATTGACTGGACGGCGATCCCGACGCTGCCCGCGAAGCTGCTGCCGAGTGCCGTGATGCGCGTCGCCAAGGTGCGCGGTGGCTGGGCGGCGGCAACGGGTGGGGCAAGCGGCGCTCCGACCGAACAGCAGGCGGGAACCAGGGTGAGGCCAAGTGCCGCGAATCGCCGGACCAATGACGTCATGACGCTGCTCGCTCCCCCACGCTTCTGACGATGGCCGGCAATCGCAATTCGCCTGGCGGCCCGCAACCCCGTTCAGCGCGCCAGCAGGGCAGCGCTTTCGAGTTCGTCGAGGGCCCGGTGAACGGCCACGTAGCGGCGCGCGCGGTCAACCCAAGGCTCGGCCCTGGCGATGCCGGGCAGGCGCATGGCCTCGGCAAGGGCCTGGTCGACCTGCCCCGACTGCAGCCGGGCGCGAGCCCGGTCGAAGGTGGCGGACGGCTTCACGCTGGGCCGATCGGAACGACGAATGGCCACCAGGGAGCCGAGTTCGCGCTTGGTCGCCTCCCAGAAACCGACGTCCGGGCCGCGGCCCCGTAGCGCGGGTCCGAGGACGTCGAAGTCGACGGCCAGCTGATCCAGCCTGACCGGATTGCGGGCGCCGGTGATGACCGTCGCGACCGCCTGCCGGTTGGTGGCTCCAAAGCGTCCGGCGAGCAGCGGTTCGAGGTATCCGAGCGGCACGCCGCGGTCGACGGCCCGCCGCGCTGCGAAGCTGACCAGCAGCGCGTCGGCGCGGTCGGCCGATCCAGCCACCTGCTGAGTGGCGTTCTCGAGGCGGGCGACCCGCGCCTCGAGGACGGCCTCGCGCGCCGGACCCCCGGCCACCTGCGGAGATGCTTGCTGACCGGCCAGCTGGACCAGCCCTTGGCTCCGCGTAGCGACCGGAAGACCGGCCGCCTGTGCGGGAGCAGCAGCCACGCCGAAAAAACGGGCGGCATCGTTCCAGCGCTTGAGGCCCCACACCGCCGCGGCGGCTCCAGCCAGCAGCACGACCAGGATCAGCAGCAGCCAACCGGCCAGGCCAAGACGTCGAGAAGGCGCGTTGGTCATTTCGGGTCTGGTTGTTGGCACAGGCGGGCAGCGAGGGAAAGCAGGGCGGCATCCGTCGGCTGCGAGGAAGCTTCAACCGCGGCCCACCCGTTGCCGCAGGCGGTCGCGGCGGCCGGGCTGATAGCGGCCACGGCGACAGCCGCCCTGCGCTCCATCAACTCGGCAAGCCGGCGACCGGCCCGAGGAGAGTGAACCAGCGCCACGGAGCCCCCAAGACGGTCGAGATCGGCGATCCGGTCAACCTCCGCCGATCGATAGACCGGCACCTGGGTGATGGACTGCGGGCCGGCATTCGGCATCCGGTTCTCGCCGCAAATGTGAAGCAAGCGCAGGGAGGGCGGCAACGTCGCCAGCAGCTGTTCGACGCCCGCCTCACCCACGCCAGCCACCACCAAGCCGGCGGCATGGGCAGCAGCGGCCGTCGCCGCGCCAACGGCATGAACCGGCAGGCTGCGGAGGCCGGGCAATTGCTCCCCGCCATGCCGAACGGCGTTCGCGCTGGTCAGGAGCAAGGCGTCGAATCCAGCCGGCTCCGGCACGTCCCACGCCAACGGTTCGACGACGAACAAGGGCATGGCGAAGGCGGCGAAGCCCAGGGCGCGAGCGCGCCCGACCGTGGCGGATGCTCCCGGCTCCGGCCGTAGGACGGCAAGCGGCCTCAAGCGAACAGGGAACGCACGGACGGCGGCGCGCGATCGAGCAGGTCGCGGGCGAGCGCCTGCGGGGCCTCGGGCGAGGACGCCGGATCGTAGCGGATTTCACCCGCGACATGCTCGGCCCCATCGGTGCTGAGCAGTTCGGCGCGCAGCCACAGCAGTTCGTCCGCGCCCTTGATCGCCAGTGCCGCCACCGGCGAATGGCACGAACCTCCCACGGCGCGGGCGAAGGCGCGCTCGGCGTGGACCGCGGCGCAGGTGGGCGGGTGGTTGATGGGCAGCAGCAGCGCGCGCATGACGGGGTCGTCACTACGGCATTCGGCGCCAACAGCTGCCTGGGCCGGCGCGGGCAGCATGACGTCCGTTTCGACGGCCCAGCCTTTTGCAATGCCCAGGCGATCGAGACCGGCAGCAGCAAGCAGCGTGGCGTCCACCTCGGTCCCGACCTTGCCAAGGCGGGTGGCGACGTTGCCGCGGATGGACACGGTCTGCAGGTCGGGTCGTCGGCGCAGGATCTGCGCGGCCCGGCGGGGCGACGACGTGCCCACCGTGGCACCTTGGCTGAGCTCGTCCAGCGTGGCCGCTCCGATCAGCCGGTCGCGAACGTCGGCGCGGGGCAGCATGGCAGCCAGGTGAAGCTCCGCCGGCCGCGCGCTTTCGACGTCCTTCATCGAGTGGACGGACAGGTCCGTTTCGCCCGTCAGCAGCTGCTGGTCGAGTTCCTTGGTCCACAGATACTTGCCGCCGACCTCGGCCAGCGGACGATCCTGGATGCGATCACCGCTGGTCCTGACCGCCCGCAGCTGGACAAGGCCGGACTCCCAGCCGTGCGCCGCTTCCAGCGCTGCGGCGACCATGCGGGCCTGGGCCAGGGCGAGCGGCGAACCACGGGTGCCAAGGATGGGAGCGCGCTGCATAAACCCGACCCCTAGTGCATCGCGGACGCTTGGGGCAAAGGACTTCGCGCACCCATGCCCTTGATCCTCGGCCTTGAATCCTCCTGTGACGACAGCGCGGCGGCGCTGGTGACGTCGGACCGGCGCATCCTGGCGCAGGCCGTGGTGGGCCAGAACAATGCGCACCAGCCTTATGGCGGAGTCGTTCCCGAGATCGCCGCCAGAGCGCACGTGGAGGTCCTGCCGGGCCTGATCGCGCAAGTTCTCGAGGAAGCGAAGCTTGCCCCCGACCAGCTGGATGCGGTGGCGGCGACCGCCGGGCCCGGGCTGATCGGCGGCGTGATGGTGGGCCTGCTCGCCGGCAAGGGTCTGGCGCTCGCGGCAGGCAAGCCGTTGATTGCGGTCAACCACCTGGAAGGCCATGCGTTGTCGCCGCGATTGAGCGATCCCGATCTCACCTTTCCCTACCTGCTGCTGCTGGCCAGCGGCGGACATTGCCAATTGCTCGAGGTGCGCGGCGTCGGCGACTATCGCCGGCTCGCCACCACGATCGACGATGCCGCCGGGGAAGCCTTTGACAAAGCGGCCAAGCTGCTCGGCCTCGATTACCCCGGCGGGCCTGCGATCGAGACGCTGGCCCGGCACGGTGATGCGATGGCGGTGGCGCTGCCGCGACCGCTGCTCGGGTCGGGCGAACCGCACTTCTCCTTCGCGGGCCTCAAGAGCGCCGTGCAGCGAGCAGTGATGAAGAACACCCATGACCCGGCCGACATCGCCGCAAGTTTCCAGCAGGCGGTGATCGACTGCCTGGTCGATCGCACCAGGCGGGCATTGCAGCACAGCGCTGCGCCCACGCTGGTGGTGGCGGGCGGAGTGGCGGCAAACGGCGCGGTTCGCGCCGCCCTGAAGCAGTTGGCCGAGCAGAACGGGCGGACCTTCACCAGCCCGCCGGGCTGGCTGTGCACCGACAATGCGGCCATGATCGCCTGGGCCGGAGCCGAGCGCTTCGCCGCCGGCTTGACCGACGGCCTGGATGCGCCGGCGCGGGCGCGCTGGCCGCTGGACTCGGCGGCAGCGACCGTCAGGGGAGCTGGGGTGAAAGCATGAAAGTTGGAGTGATCGGCGGCGGAGCCTGGGGCACCGCGCTGGCCCAGGTCGCAGCGGCCGGAGGCGGCGACAGCCTGCTGTGGGCGCGGGAAGCCGAGGTCGTCCGATCGATCAACGCCGCGCATGAAAATGCCGCCTTCCTGCCCGGCCTTGCACTCAGGGAGGCGGTCCGCGCCACCGGTGACCTCGCCGACCTCGATGCATGCGACTTGTGGCTGGTCGTCACCCCGGCTCAGCACATGCGGGCGGTGCTCGCAGCAGCACCCGCCGGCGCTCGCCGCCTGGTGCTTTGCTCCAAGGGCATCGAGGAAGGTAGCGGACAATTGCTCCACGCGGTCGCGCGGCAGGTCTGCCCGGCGGCGGACGTCATGGTCCTTTCGGGCCCCACCTTCGCGCACGAGGTTGCGGCCGGCCTCCCGACCGCGCTCACCCTCGCGGCCGACGATCTCGACCGTGCCGAACAGGTCCGCGTCCGCCTGGCGCTTCCGCACTTCCGCTTGTACCTGAGCGACGATGTCGCCGGCGCGGAGGTCGGCGGAGCGGTCAAGAACGTCTTGGCGATCGCGTGCGGCGTGGTCGAGGGACGTGGTCTTGGCCAGAATGCCCGTGCCGCGCTGATCGCGCGCGGCTTCGCCGAGATGACCCGCTTCGGGCTCGCGGTCGGAGCCCAGCGGGAGACGCTGGCCGGACTGTGCGGTCTGGGCGACCTGGTGCTGACCTGCTCATCCAGCAGCAGCCGCAACTTCTCGCTTGGGCTCGGCATCGGCCGGGGCCAGTCCGCCGCCAACCTCATGGCCGACCGGCGCACCGTCGCCGAAGGCGCGTTCACGGCCCCGGTGCTCGATCGGCTTGCCCGCGAACGCCAGATCGACATGCCGATCGTCGCCGCGGTGGCGGCGTTGCTGAGCGGGCGGGCCCACATCGACGAAGTCCTGGAAGCGCTGCTCAGCCGGCCGCCCCGACTGGAAGTGCACTAGATGACGTCAAAAATCCCAGGCGATGCCGTTCTTTTCCCAGTCACCGTAGCGCGTCGGCTCCGGCCGGGGCTTGTCCCCGATGGGCTGGCCAGCGGGGCGGCCTTCGTCCGGCGTGGGCACCGGTGGCGATTTGCTCAGGTAAGCGGGCGGATCGAGATGCTTGGGCCGTTCCATGCAGGGTCAGATGGGCAATGACGGGGAGCAAACCAAGGGGGCCGGATGACGGCAGCGGTGCCCGGCGAGCCGCGCTGGGGCTGCTGGATGCGGTGTTGCGGCGCGGTCAGACGCTGGAAGCGGCGGCGCAGCGGTTCAGCGGGCCGGACCGGGCGCTGGCCCTGGCGATCGCGGGCGAGACGATCCGGCGGCTGCCGGAGATCGACGGGCTGATCGACGGCGTTACCCGGCTGCGGCTGGCCCATGACGCCAAGGCGCGCATGGTGCTGCGGCTTGCGCTGGGGCAGAAACTCGCCCTGCACGTGCCGGACCATGCGATCGTCGCGACTGCCCTGCCGTTGGTCGAGGGCGGACCGCGCCGGCTGGTTCACGGGGTCCTGGGCACCTTGTTACGGCGCAACCCCGCCGCGAGCGACGACACGGCGTTGCCATTCCCCGTTGAAGAACGTTGGCAACGGGCCTGGGGCGAGCAGGTCGTGGCGGCCGCTCGGCGAGCGATCGTCCGCCGCCCGCCATTGGACCTGAGCTTCGCCGATCCGGCGGAGGCGGAGCGCTACGCAAGGGAGCAGGGCGGCATTCAACTGGCACCGGCGCACGTGCGCCTGAGCGGTGGGCCCGCCGTTACCGACCTGCCGGGCTTCGGCGAGGGAAGGTGGTGGGTCCAGGACCTCGCGGCGTCCATCCCCGCCCGGCTGATTCCGCAAGCTGCCGAGCGGGTGCTCGACTTGTGCGCTGCGCCGGGGGGCAAGACCATGCAGCTCGCAGCGGCGGGGCACCACGTGACCGCGCTCGATCGCTCGGAAAGTCGTCTCGCACGACTTTTTAGCAATCTGGCCCGCACCGGCCTGCAGGCAGAAACGATTGTCGCCGATGCGCTCAAATGGGGCCAAGAGGGTTTTGACGCCATCCTGCTTGATGCGCCCTGCTCGGCAACCGGCACCTTTCGCCGCCATCCTGAAGTGCTGCACCGGGCGTCGCCCCGCATCATCGCTGAATGTGCCGAGTTGCAGGCCAGGCTGCTGGCGCACGCGGGAACGCTGGTCCGCCCGGGCGGCCTGATCGTCTACGCCGTCTGCTCGCTGGAGCCTGACGAGGCCGAGCGGATCATTGCGGCGCAGACAATGCTCGAGGTCGACCCGATCAATTCCGCTGTGCTGCCGGGCATCACGCCCGACGGCAGCGGCCAGCTCCGGCTGCTGCCCGGAATGCTTGAAGCAGCGGGCGGATTGGATGGCTTCTTCATCGCCCGGCTTGTCCGGCGCTAGACCAAGCGTCTAATCAGCCTCATGGTCCACATCGCCCCGTCCATCCTTTCCGCCGATTTCGCCAGGCTTGGCGAGGAGGTTCGCGCGATCGATGCGGCCGGTGCGGACTGGATCCACATCGATGTGATGGATGGGCATTTCGTGCCCAACCTGACCATCGGACCGGCCGTGGTGAAGGCCCTTCGGCCGCACAGCGCCAAGCCCTTCGACGTGCACCTGATGATTTCGCCGGTCGATCCCTTCCTCGACGCCTTCGCCGAGGCGGGAGCGGACGTCATCACGGTTCATCCCGAAGCCGGCCCTCATCTTCACCGAACAGTTCAGCGAATCCGGGGACTGGGCAAGAAGGCGGGCGTGTCCCTCAACCCCGCGACGCCGGCCAAGATGCTCGACTATGTGCTGGAGGAGATCGACCTTGTGCTGGTGATGAGCGTCAATCCCGGCTTTGGCGGTCAGAAATTCATCGCCAGCCAGCTGAAAAAAATCGAAGCCATCGCCAAGCGGGTCGCCAAAGCGGGGCTGAGCGTCGACGTGGAAGTGGACGGCGGGGTTGATGCCTCCACCGCCCGGCAGTGCATCGACGCCGGCGCGACGGTGCTGGTGGCGGGAACCGCGGCCTTTCGCAACGGACCGGACCATTACGCGACCAACATCGCTCGGCTGCGGGACCCCGAGTGAGCGCGGCGGCGGTCGCCACCCTGGGGCGGGGACCCCTGCTCCAGCGGCTGTTCGGGCGGGGCCGGCAGCCGCTGCGGCTGGCGGCGGTGCCGCGCGACCATGTCCAGGGTGAACGCGGCCGCGGCGACCAGATCCTGGCGGGCACGCTGATCCGCGGGGCGGACATGCTGAACCTGGCCGAGATCGACTTTCGGGAGGTCGGCGCGGCCGGCCCGCTGGCCGAGGAATTGCAGGCGTTTTCGTGGTTGCGCGACCTTGCGGCGACAGCGTCGCGCGAGCGCGGCGCTCGCGTGGCGGAGGCCGTGGCGGCGCGCTGGCTCGTTGCGCACGGCAGCAAGGTCGACGCGGCCTGGGCGCCGGCCCTGTGGGGTGAGCGCCTGCTGTTCTGGACGGCCTACGCTCCCTACCTGCTGTCGAGCGACGATGCGGCGTACCGGGCGGCCATGCTCAACACCATGGCTCGCGGCGCCCGCCATCTTGCCGCCACCGCCGACCGGGCCGACCCCGGGCTGCCACGGATCACGGCTTGGGCGGGCTTCACCGTCGGATCGCTGCTGCTGCAGGGACAGCTGAGCCGGGTGGCCCGGGCCGAGGCTGGCCTGACGCGCGCGCTGGCGACTGGTCAGACCGACGACGGTGGCTTGCTCTCGCGCTCCCCGGCGGAACAGGCGCTGCTGGTTGACCGGCTGGGGCTGCTGCGGGCCGCCTACCATGCCGCCAAGCAGGCCTTGCCCGAAGCGCTTGAAGGAGCAGCAACCGCAGCGCTCGCAGCCCTTCACGGAGTCCTGATGGGTGATGGCGGCCTGGGTAGCTGGCAGGGCGGCAACCCGGGCGAAAGCCCCCGGCTGGCCGCGCTGGTGGAAGGCTGCGGCATGCGTGCGCGCCCGCTGCGACAGGCGCGGGGCTGGGGCTACCAGCGCCTTGATGCCCTTGGCACCGTGCTGGTGATGGATGCCGCGCCACCGCCGCCCGCGCGAATGGCTCGCCTCGGCTCGGCCTCGACCCTGGCCTTCGAGTTGAGCGACGGCGCTCAGCGCCTGGTTGTGAATTGCGGCGGACCAGGGCCGGTGCCCACCAACATCCCGATTGAGCTCGCCCAGGCCTTGCGAACCTCCGCTGCGCACAGCACCCTGACCCTCGGCGATACGAATTCCACGGCCATCCTGCCGGGCGGCAGTCTCGGCCGGGGCGTCGAGGATGTCACGGTGGATCGCCGGGACGACGACGAGTTCAGCCGGTTGGAAGCGGCTCATGACGGCTACGTCCGCGGGTTCGGCCTGATGCACAGTCGGGGCGTCATGCTCGCCAATGACGGCAAGGAAGTGCGTGGCGTCGACCGCCTGCTTCCCAGCGGCCGCAAGAAGATTCGGGATGCCGCCGCATTCTCCTTGCGCTTCCACCTCGGGCCGGGCGTCGAGGCAGTCGCCACGGCGGACGCGATGGGCGCCATTCTCCGCTCGCCAGGAGCACCGCCCTGGAACTTTCGCTGCCGTGGCGCTCGCCTGGAGGTGGAGGAAAGCGTGTGGGTCGACGGCCAGGGCCGCCTGGCTGGTGGTTTGCAGCTGGCGATCGTCGGCGAGGTGTCGGCCACGGGCGTCGACATTGGCTGGCAATTTCGCCGGTCGTCATGACAATCAGAGGATCACAGATGACCGATCTCGTGCCCGTCCGCCGGGCGCTCATTTCACTATCCGACAAGCAGGGCGTGGAGGATCTGGCGGCGGCCCTCGCCCGGCATGGAGTTGAGCTGGTCTCCACCGGTGGTACGGCGACCCGCCTGCGCCAGTTGGGGCATGAGGTGCGCGATGTATCGGAACTGACCGGTTTCCCCGAGATGATGGAGGGGCGGGTCAAAACCCTTCATCCCAAGGTGCACGGCGGACTTCTGGCCGTTCGCGACAATCCCGCACATCAGGCGGCGGCGGAGCAGCATGGGATCCCGCCGATCGACCTGGTCGTCGTTAATCTTTACCCGTTTGAGCAGACTGTTGCGCGGGGCGCGACCCGTGACGAAATCATCGAGAATATCGATATCGGTGGGCCCTCGATGGTCCGGTCGGCCGCTAAGAACCATGCTCATGTCGCCATCCTTACCGACCCGTCCGATTACGCCGAGTTGATCGAGGAACTGGGTCGCGCCGAGGGAAGCACGACCCTCGAGTTCCGCCGCCGGATGGCCGCCAAGGCCTTTGCGACGACTGCTGCTTACGACAGCGCCATTGCAAGCTGGTTCGCCTTTGCCGACACGCAACAGCTGTTCCCCGCCACCCTGCCGCTGGCGCTGAGCAAGGCCGACCAGCTGCGTTATGGCGAGAATCCGCATCAGGTCGCCGCGCTTTACCTGCCGCAGGTCCGGTCGGTAGCGGGGATCGCCGGGGCGAGGCAGGTGCAGGGCAAGGAGCTCAGCTACAACAACCTCAACGATGCCGACGCGGCGCTTGAGCTCATCGCCGAGTTCCGCGACAGCCCTCCGGCCTGCGTCATCGTCAAGCATGCCAACCCGTGCGGAGTCGCCCAAGACGACTTGTTGAGCGGTGCCTATGCAGCGGCATTCCAGTGCGACTCGGTTTCTGCCTTTGGCGGCATCGTGGCGGTGAACCGCCCGCTCGACGCCGCGACCGCACGCGCCATCACCGACATCTTCACCGAAGTGGTGATCGCGCCCGCGGCCGACGACGAGGCGCTGGCGATCTTCGGGGCCAAGAAGAACCTGCGCCTGCTGCTCACCGGCAAGCTGCCCGATCCTCGCCGCGCCGGGCTGCAGATGAAGACGGTCGCGGGGGGTGTGCTGGTTCAAAGCCGCGACAACGGCGTCATCCTGGACGCCGAACTCCGAGTCGTAAGCAAGCGCCAGCCCACCGCAGCGGAAGTGGCGGATTGCCGCTTCGCCTGGACGGTCGCGAAGCATGTGAAATCGAACGCCATCGTTTACGCCAGGAATGGCGCCACGGCGGGCATCGGGGCAGGCCAGATGAACCGCCGCGACTCCGCGCGCATTGCCGCCGCCAAGGCGCGCGAAGCCGCGGAGACCCACGGCTGGCCCGAACCGCTTACGATCGGATCGGCCGTGGCCAGCGACGCATTTTTCCCCTTCGCGGACGGCCTGCTCGCCGCCGCCGAAGCCGGCGCGACCGCGGTTATCCAGCCGGGTGGGTCGATCCGCGACGAGGACGTGATCGCCGCTGCGGATAAGGCCGGCTTGGCCATGATCTTCACAGGCATGCGGCACTTCCGCCACTAACCGCCGGCGGGCAGTTTAACGTGCGACGTTGCCGGTGGTGCCGGGCGCCGGCAGTTCGGCTTCCTCCAACTCCTGGATGTCCGCCTTGCGCATCCGGAACAGCTCGCGGTCCTGGGGACCGAAACCCTTGACCCAGATCACCACCCCGAACGCGGCCAGGATCGCTGGAATGCCAAGCAGCAGCTCCAGCCACTCCGGAAGCAGAATGGCCACTTGCCCCACGGCGGCTGCGGCGATCGCAGCCCAGATCAGCGGCCAGCGCCACGCGCTCACCGGTGCGCCGAGCAAGGCAGACGCCAACCGCGCCTTGGTTACGGCTGCAAAGGCCAGCGCCAGGGCCAGTGCCGCGGCCGGCGCCGTGGCTTGCCAGCTTGGTGACCAGCCCAGCCGCCGCATGACCAGGATCAGGGCAACGGTCAGTGCCGCCTGCAGTGCCAGCATGAGCAGGGACAGCAGCATGTTTCGCTTGCGCGCGATGTAGATCAGCGCCGCCTCGCTGGTGGTGGCGGTGGCGGCCACCACCTCGGCGCCAAGCAGAAAGGCCAGCGCGGCGGTGCCGGACACGAAGGCCGGGCCGACCAGGCCCATCACGCCCTCGCCCGGAATGCCGAGCGCCAGCGCCACCGCGGCCTGCGCGGCGATCACCCAGAAGCCGACCTGTCGGACCTGGCGAGCAACAGCCAGCCGGTCGCCGGAGCGGAGGTTGCGGCTGATGACCGGGCCGAGGATCGGATCGAAACTTGTCTTGAGCTTGCTGGGCAGCGAAGCGACGTTCTGGGCGACATAGTAGATGCCCACGATCGCCGGTGACGCGAACAAGCCGAGGATCGCGATATCGACGCGGCGACTGCCCCACTCCACCGTGTCCGCCGCCGCCACCGGAAGATAGCGGCGGGCCATGCTCCAGGCCTCCGCCGGGTCGGGCTTCCACCCACGAGCGAAACCATAGCTGCGTAAGAACGGAATGGCGGAGGCGACCACTGCACCAACCATCGACAGCGCATAAGCGATGATCAAGCCGTCGCGCTTGGAGATGAAGGCGAAGCCCAGTGCAGCGAGGCTGATTGTCCACGGCTCCACCACTGCCCGGGCGCGCACGGTGGCGCCGACGTCATTGCGGTAGGCGAGCGCCGCCAGCATGACGTCGGACCAGGCCAGCGCCAGCACGGAAATGGGCAACAGCCATTCGAGCCCGTGGATATTGGAGTTGGGAAACATCGCCTGGGGAAAGACAAACAGGATCGTCATGCCGATCGCCGAGCCGACGGCCGCCACCAGCAGCGCATCCCAGGCGACGCAGGCATGGTCCTTGTCGGTCTGGCTGAGGTGCTGCGCCAGCCCGCGCTTGAGCCCGAGCGTCGCCAGTTGAGCGGCGAATTCGACGATCAGTACCGCGTAAGCGAACCGACCCAAGGCTTCGGGCCCGTACATACGCCCGGCGATGAACAGGAACGGCAGGCGTGCCGCCAAGCGCAGAACAAAGCCGAAGAAGTTGATCCGCCCGCCCCGGGCAAGCGCGGCAAGATCGGCACTCGGCGCGGCCGCGGCCTCGGCCCCGCTCAATGAGCCGCGCCCCAATTCGCACCCCAGCCCACTTCCACGTCCAGCGGTACCGTTAGCTCGACGAGCGGTCTGGCCGCATCGGCCATTACCGTCCGGACCACGGCTGCGGCGCGTTCCTCCTCGCCGTGCGGAACCTCGAACACGAGCTCGTCGTGCACCTGCAGCAACATGCGCACCGCCGGCAGGCCCGCCGCTCGTAACGCCGGTTCGGCGCGGGCCATGGCGCGCTTGATGATGTCGGCGCTGGTGCCTTGGATCGGGGCGTTGATGGCCGCCCGCTCGGCCCCCTGACGGAGGTTCATGACGCCCGACCGGATGTTGGGGAAGTGGGTCTTGCGACCGAACAGCGTCTCGCTGAAGCCGCATTCCCGAACCTGCTGCAGAGTGGTCGAGATATAGTTCTTGATGCCTGGGAAGCGCTCGAAATAGCGATTGATCATCGCCTGCGCTTCGTCCCGCCCAATCCCCAGGCGCCCGGCCAGGCCCCAGGAGGATATTCCGTAGAGAATGGCGAAATTGATCGTCTTCGCCTTGTTGCGGCTGTCCTTGCCCGTGTCGCCGAACAGCTCAAGGGCGGTGATGTTGTGAATGTCCTCGCCGGCCGCAAAAGCGGCCTTGAGCTGCGGCACGTCAGCGATGTGCGCGGCCAGGCGCAATTCGATCTGGCTGTAGTCGGCCGACAGCAGACTGTGGCCCTCCTCGGCGATGAACGCGTCGCGGATGCGGGCGCCGATCTCCGTCCGGATCGGGATGTTCTGGAGATTCGGATCGGTCGAGGACAGCCGGCCCGTTTGTGCGGCCGCAAGGCTGTAGCGGGTATGGACGCGACCGCTGCGAGGATCGATTTGCGCCTGCAGCGCATCCGTGTAGGTGATCTTGAGCTTGGTCAGCTGCCGCCAGTCGAGCACGAGCCGCGCGACCTGCACACCATCGCCTTCCAGCCGCTCCAACTCGCTCTGGTCGGTGGAATAAGCGCCGCTCTTGCCCTTGCGACCGCCTTTCAGGCCAAGCCGCTCGAACAGCACGGAACCGAGCTGCTGGGGCGAGCCGATGGTAAAGGGGCCCCCGGCCGCCTCGTAGACCTGTTCCTCCAGCGCGGCGATCTCATGCGCGAAGGTGCCGCTCAGTTCAGCAAGATAGCCTCGATCGACCTTGACGCCGTGCCGCTCCATGCCGCCGAGGATCGCGACCAGCGGCAGGTCGACCAGGCGGTAGACCCGCGTGGCGCGCTCGGATGCCAGCCGCGCGTGGAGGCGCCCCCAGAGCCGAAGCGTGAGGTCGGCCCGCTCGGCCGCATATTCCGCCGCGCGCGGAATGGCGGCGTCGGCAAAGCGGATCGTCTTCTGGCCGGTGCCGCACACCGATTTGAGGGATAGCGGCGCGTGCTCGAAATGAGCCTTAGCCAAATCCTCAAAGGTCTGGCCGAGGCGCCCCGCATCCAGCGCGAAGCTCATCAGCTGGACGTCCTCGATCGGCGCAACCGCAATCCCGCTGTCGCACAGCAGCTTGAGCTGATCCTTCGGGTTGAAGCCCACCTTGAGGATGCCTTCGTCCTCAAGCACCGGGCGAAGCAGCTTCAAAGCCTCGTCCCGATCAAGCTGGACCGCCCCGTCGCCGAGCAGGTCTCCACCGCCGTGGCCAAGCGGAACGTAAGCCGCGCGGCCCGGCTGCAACGCCAGGGCGATGCCGGCAAGCCCGGCGGCAAGGCCAACCGTTCCGTCCCACTGCAGGTCGATCGCCAGCCAACCCTGGGCGCGGGCTTCGTCGAGCCACCCCTCCAGCTCCTGCGCGCTGTCGAGCACGGCATAGGCCGACCGGTCCAGCTCGATCGGCTCCGGTGCGCCCGGACCCGAGGCGCGCAGCGGCTGCGGCGTAACCTTCGGGCCGGTGTTGCCGCCGCCGCCGACACCATCGCCAACCATGCGGTTGAGCAGGGTCTTGAAGCCCTGCTCCTCCAGGAACTCGCGCAAGGGCTCCTTGGGAATGCCCGTCAGCGCCAGGGCTTCGAGCGGCTCGGGCAGGGTGGAATCGCACACCAAGCGGACCAGTTCGCGGCTGAGCCGCGCCGACTCCGCGTGCTCCATCAGGTTCTGGCGCAGCTTGGGCTTCTTGATGCCGTCGGCGGCGGCAAGCACCGCTTCGAGGGAGCCATGCTCCTGGATCAGCTGGGTGGCCGTCTTCGGCCCGACTCCGGGCACGCCCGGAACATTGTCCACGCTGTCGCCCATCAGCGCCAGCACGTCGCCGACCAGTTCCGGTCCGACGCCGAACTTCTCAACTACATAGGCGCGATCGATGCGGCGATCGTTCATGGTGTCGAGCATGTCGACCGCGCCATCCTCGATCAGCTGCATCAAGTCCTTGTCGGAACTGACAATGGTCACCTTCCACCCGGCGGCGCGGGCGGCCGTGACGTAGCAGGCGATGATGTCGTCGGCTTCCAGCCCTTCTTCCTCGATGCAGGGGATGGAAAAGGCCCGCGTCGCGACCCGGATCAGCGGGAATTGCGGAACCAGGTCAGCGGGCGGCGGCGGCCGGTGGGCCTTGTACTGGTCGTACATCTGGTTGCGGAAGGAACTCGACCCCTTGTCGAGGATCACCGCCAGGTGCGTCGGCCCGCCCCCTTCTTCCTTAGCATCCTTGTTCAGCCCGTCGGCAAGCTTCCACAACATGGCCGTGTAGCCATAAACCGCGCCGGCATTGATGCCGTGCCGGTTGGTGAGTGGCGGGAGCCGGTGATAGGCGCGAAAGATATAGCTCGACCCGTCGACGAGGTAGAGATGAGGCTGGGCGTCGGACATGAGCCGCTGGATGTAGCCAGCAAGGCGCCGTGACGCCAGCAAGCTGTTGCGCAGCGGCGGGCCGCAACGCCGGCGCCAACCGGCACGCGCCCGCCGTTCAGGGCACCAGCACCGTGTCCTTGGGCTCGGCCAGCAACTGCGGGTAATCCAGCGTGTAATGCAGCCCGCGGCTTTCACGGCGGGCGAGCGCCGAGCGGATGATCAGGTCGGCCACCTCGACCAGGTTGCGCAGTTCGATGAGGTCGGGTGCGACCCGGAACTTGCCGTAATAATCCTGCACTTCCTGGCGGAGCATGTCGATGCGGCGCTTGGCTCGTTCCAGCCGCTTGGTGGTGCGGACAATGCCCACGTAATTCCACATGAACCGGCGGATCTCGCCCCAGGTCTGGGCGATCACCACTTCCTCGTCGGAGTTGGTGACCCGGCTCTCGTCCCACTCCCGCACTTCCGGTACCGGCGGGAGTTCGTCCCACCGCCGCAGGATGTCCCGGGCGGCGGCCTCGCCGAACACCAGGCATTCCAGCAAGGAATTGGAGGCCAGGCGGTTGGCGCCGTGGAGGCCGCTTTCGGTGACCTCACCGGCGGCATAAAGGCCGGGCGCGTCGGTCCGGCCGTCGAGGTCCACGACCACCCCGCCGCAGGTGTAATGCTGGGCGGGTACCACCGGAATCGGCTCGCGGGTGATGTCGATGCCCAGCCCCAACAGCTTGTCGTAGATATTGGGAAAATGAGCGCGCACGAAGTCGGGCTCGCGGTGGCTGATGTCGAGGTGGACGTAGTCGAGCCCGAGCCGCTTGATCTCATGGTCGATGGCGCGCGCGACGACGTCGCGGGGGGCGAGCTCCGCCCGTTCATCGAACCGCGGCATGAACCGCTCGCCTGTGGTGGGGAGCTTCAGCTGCCCGCCCTCGCCGCGCACCGCTTCGGTGATCAGGAAGTTCTTGACGTCCAAGCTGTAGAGGCAGGTCGGATGGAACTGCATCATCTCCATGTTTGAGACCCGGCACCCCGCCCGCCAGGCCATGGCGATGCCGTCCCCGGTCGCCCCGCGCGGTGCGGTGGAATAAAGGTAGGTGCGCCCCGCCCCGCCGCTCGCCAGCACTGTGGCGCGCGCGGTCAGCGTCTCCACCCGCTGGCGCTTGCGATTGTAGGCGTAGAGTCCGTGCACCGCCCCTTCCGTCGAAAAACGGCTGGAGTTTCGCCCGGTGACCAGGTCGATCGCCACCATGTCCGGTACCAGCGTGATGTTGGGGTGGGCCCCGGCCGCCTTTTCGAGCGCCTTCTGGACGGCGGAGCCGGTGGCGTCGGCGACATGCACGATCCGGCGGTGGCTGTGGCCACCCTCCCGTGTCAGGTGCAGCGAGCCGGCTTCCTCTGCGAACGGAACGCCGAGCTCGATCAGGCGGCGGATCGCTTCGGGAGCCCCGGTAACCACATGCTCGACCACCGCCCGATCGTTGAGCCCGGCGCCGGCGACCATCGTATCCTCGACATGGCTTTCGAAGCTGTCGCCCTCCTCAAGCACCGCGGCGATGCCGCCCTGCGCCCAGCCGGTCGCGCCCTCGCCCAGCGCGCCTTTGGCGATCACGGCGACCCTGCGCTCCCCGGCCAGGTTGAGCGCTGCCGTCAGCCCGGCCGCGCCGGAGCCGATCACCAGCACGTCGAAGCTCTGGCTCACCCCTGGCGCACCAGGCTGAGGAACACGTCTTCGAGGTCGGGATCGCGGGTGACGACGTCGACAATGCCGAGGCCCTGGGCCTGCAGGGCGCCCAGCACCTCGCCCGCGTTCACCCGGTCCTTGCGGTAGGTGATGGTCAATTGCCGCTCGCCCGACACGGCGATCTGCTCGAAGCAGGTGGCTTCCGGAGCGCTGGTGACGTCACGGTCAACAGTCACCACGACGTTCTTCTCCTGCGCGCGGCCGACCAGTTCGCGGGTGGGTTCGTTGGCGATCACCTGGCCATGGTTGATGATCGCGATGCGGTCGCACAGCTGCTCGGCTTCCTCCAAGTAATGGGTGGTGAGCACGATGGTGACGCCTTGCGCGTGCAGCTCGCGGACATATTCCCACAATTGCTGGCGCAGCTCGACATCGACTCCGGCGGTGGGCTCGTCGAGCACCAGGATCGGCGGCGAATGCACCATCGCCTTGGCCACCAGCAGCCGCCGCTTCATGCCGCCCGACAGGGTGCGGCTGTAGGCGTTGGCCTTGTCGCTGAGGTGCATGGCGGCCAGCAGGGCATCGCTCTGCCGTTCGCCCCGAGGCACGCCGTAGAGCCCGGCCTGGATCTCCAGCGCCTCGCGCGGCGTAAAGAAGGGGTCGAAGATGATCTCCTGCGGGACCACTCCGATCGACAGCTTGGCGTTGCGCGGGTGCTGGTCGATGTCGAAACCCCAGATCGACACGCCGCCTTCGGTCTTGGTGACCAGCCCGGCCAGGATGTTGATCAGCGTCGACTTGCCCGCGCCATTGGGCCCCAGCAGCCCGAAGATCTGCCCGCGCGGCACGTCGAAGCTGACGCCATCCAGCGCCCGCTTGCCACCCTGGTAGGTTTTGCCGAGATTCTCGATCCGGATCGCCGCGTCGCTCATTCTTCAAGCACCTAGCGCCTTATTGAAGGCAGGCAAGCGAGGGGCTACCTCCCCATCCATGTCGGCTATCCCTCCTCCCGAGACCTTTCGGGTCACCAGCAACGCCGTTTCCTGCGACGGAAGCGGCCAGGTCGCCCCGGCGCTGGGCCATCCCCGCGTGTATCTGCGCATCGATGAAAAAGGCTTCGTCGAGTGCGGCTATTGCGACCGCCGCTTTGTCCTGGCCGGCGGACCGGCCGACATCGGCGACGCCGCGTGACCCTGCACGACCCCCGCCGCTTCCTCTACCGCGAGGCGCTCGACCCGGACGAAGCCAAGCGGCTCGCCGCCCGCCACCTCGGCCAGTGCGACGATGGCGAGCTCTACCTCCAGTATCGTAGCGCCGAAGCCTTTGGGTTCGACGACGGTCGCTTGAAGACGGCCGACTACAACACCGGCGGCGGCTTCGGCCTGCGCGGGGTGTCGGGCGAGACCACCGCCTTTGCCCACGCTAACGAGATCAGCGCCGCGGCCATCGACCGCGCCGCCCAGACCCTGAAGCTGCTCGACCCGGCCCGCGGATCCCCTGCCGCCGCTCCGCCGCGCACCAACAGTGCGATGTACGGCGCCGAGGATCCGCTATCGTTGGTGCCGTTCGCCAGGAAGGTCGAGCTGTGCCAGCAGATCGACGCCGCCGCCCGCGCCCGCGATCCCCGCGTGGCGCAGGTCAGCGTCGGGCTGCAGGCGAGCTGGAGCGTGGTGGAGATCGTCCGCGCCGACGGCTTCGTCGCGACGGACGTCCGGCCGCTGGTCCGCCTCAACGTGACGATCGTCGCCAAGCAGGGCGACCGGCGGGAGACCGGCTTCCACGGGCTCGGCGGACGCTACCTGTACGACCGGCTGTTCGACCCGGCGACCTGGAACCGGGCGATCGACATCGCCCTGGCCCAGGCCCTGACCAACCTGGACGCGGTCGACGCCCCGGCGGGCGAGATGACGGTAGTGTGCGGGCCGGGCTGGCCGGGCGTGCTGCTGCACGAAGCGGTCGGGCACACGCTGGAAGGCGATTTCAACCGCAAAGGCACCAGCACCTTCTCGGGCCGGATCGGCGAGCGCATCGCCGCGCCAGGCGTCACGGTGGTCGACGAGGGCGCCATCGGCGAGCGGCGCGGCAGCCTGACGATCGACGACGAAGGCACGCCGACCGGACGGACCACGCTGATCGAGGACGGAATCCTGGTCGGCTACCTCCAGGACCGCTTGAACGCCCGGCTGATGGGGGTCGAGCCGACCGGCAATGGTCGGCGCGAAAGCTTCGCCCATGCGCCGATGCCCCGCATGACCAACACCTTCATGCTCGGCGGGCAGGACGACCCGGCCGAGCTGCTCGGCCGGGTCAAGAACGGCATTTACGCAAAAAGCTTCGGCGGCGGCCAGGTGGACATTACCAGCGGCAAGTTCGTGTTCAGCTGCACCGAAGCGTACAAGATCGAAGGCGGCAAGCTCGGCGCGCCGATCAAGGGCGCGACCCTGATCGGCGACGGGCCAACCGTGCTGACCCGGGTCAAGGGCATCGGCAACGACCTCGCGCTGGACGAGGGCGTCGGCATCTGCGGCAAGGGCGGCCAGTCGGTCCCCGCCGGCGTTGGTCAGCCGACCCTGCTGATCGACGGCATCACGGTGGGCGGCACGGCGGCTTGAGCCTGGTCGAGCTCGCCCGGTATGAAAGCCGGGTCGAAGCCGACCTCGCCCGACTGACGCTGGAGCGCGACGGTTTTGACGCCGTGCTGTTCGATGCGGAGATGCATGGCTTTATCGGCGTCGGCTCGCTGATGCCGGTGCGCCTCATGGTGCTGGACGATGAGGCCGACGCGGCCCGCGCCATCCTCAAAGAAGATGGTCTACTGCCGCCAGGCTGAAGCCCGCCGCCGCGGCCTTCCGTTCCAGGTCCGCTCGCGGCACTCCCGACTCGCGGCAGGCGACCGCCCAGGCGAGTGTCGAGCGCATCCCGGAGCGACAGTAAGCGAGCAGCTTGCCGTCGCCGGTCGCGGCCATGGCGTCACGCATCAGCTCGACATCGGTCGGACCCATGCCGCGGACGATCGGGACGTGCCGATAGTCGAGGCCGGCAGCCTGGGCAGCCGCCTCGATCTCGGCGCTGGTCGGTTGGCCGGCGTCCTCGTTGTCGGGGCGATTGTTGACGACCAGGGTAACGCCTTCCGCCTTGGCCTGCCGGAGGTCCTCGGCCGTGATCTGGCCGGACACCAGCGTCTTGTCGTCAAGCTGCTTGAACATGGCTTGCCCCCTGCAATGATTCATTGATCGGCTTCACGGCCGCCTCGCCCTGCCAGCGGGCGCGGATCATCTCGCTGGTCTCGCGGCTGCCGTCGTGGCTCCAGCCGGGCTCGCGCACGAGGTAGCCGAGCTTGTGACGCCATGGCGCCGCCCACATGTCCCTGGCAATGCCGACCCATTCGTGCGCGGCTGCCCACAGGATGTTGAACGAGCCCAATTGCCGGACAATGCCGTAGCGCGGGCGATCGTCGTCGCGCTCCGGCTCGAAGCTGCCGAACATCCGGTCCCAGACGATGAACACGCCGGCATAATTCTTGTCCAGGTAGCGCGGGTTCACCGCATGGTGCACGCGGTGGTGGGACGGCGTGTTCATCACCGCCTCGAACCAGCGCGGGCAGCGGCCGATCACCTCCGTGTGGATCCAGAACTGATAAACCAGGTTCAAGCCGGCGCAGAAGAACACCATCGTCGGCGGGAAACCGACGAGGAACAGCGGCAGGCGATAGAGGAAGGCCAGGCTGAAGAAGCCGGTCCAGGTCTGCCTGAGCGCGGTCGACAGATTGTAGTGCTGGCTCGAATGGTGGATGATGTGGCTGGCCCAGAACCAGCGCACGCGGTGGGCCGAGCGGTGGAAGACGTAATAGGCCAGATCGTCCAGCACGAAGCAGCCGACGAAGGCCCACCAGGTCCAGGGAACGTCGAGCAGGCGGAACTGCCACAGCCATGTCGCCACCCCGAACACCAGCCCGATGCTGAGCGCGCCGGCGACCGTGGATCCGAAGCCCAGGCCCAGTGACGTCAGCGTGTCGCGCGGGCAGTAACCACGGCGGTTCCGCAGGCGCGCGACCACCATCTCCGCCAGCACCAGGAGGATGAAGGCCGGAACGGCGTAGTCGACCGGATTCGGCAGATCGGTCATGACTGCCAGCTTACAGCATCGTTCGCAGGCTGTCGCGTCCGCCCGCATCGAGCCGAAGCCGCAATGGCCCGAACCACCGGTCGCCGGTGGCGATGACCGCCTGATCGCCTTGTTCCGACGCCGCCACGGGTAAGGTGAGCAGGCGGCTAGCGAGGTGGGCGCCGTGGACTTTCACCGCGACCAGCCGACCGTCGGTGCCGCGGACCAGGGCGGCCTGCCCGTCGCTATCGAGCAGGATCCGGTCGACTCGGAAAGGCGCGTATTCGGCTTCGACCAAGCCGGTGACTTCGTCGGCAGACAGGGCGCCGCTTCGCCCGAGGCCGAGCAGCCGGGCGATGCCGGCGAGGGCCAGCACGCCGCCCAGCGAGCCGAGCGTCAGCAACCAGTTCATCCGCCGTGCGCGGCGACGGTTTCAAGCATGGCGTCACCGTAGCGCTGCAGCTTGGCCTCGCCGACCCCTTGGACCCGGGCGAGGTCGCGCAGGGAGGTCGGGCGCGCAGCGGCAATCTCGCGCAGGGTGCTGTCGTGGAACACGACATAGGGCGGCACTCCCTGGGCCGCGGCAAGGGCGCGGCGGGTTTCGCGCAGCGCGTCGAACAGCGGGTCGGCGGGGTGGTCGCCCGGCTCGCCGCGGCGGCGGCGCTTGGGCGCGGGCGGAACGGAGATGCTCAATTGCTCCTCGCCCTTGAGGATCGGCTTTGCGGCCGGGCCGAAGCTGAGCCCGCCATAAGCGTCGGCGCGGAGCGCGTCGCGTGCGACCAGCGCGCGGGCCACTGGGCGCACCAGCGGTAGTTCCGCGGCGGTGCAGATGCCGAACACGGACAGCCGGTGGTGGCCATTGGCATGGACCTTGTCGGTTTCCTTGCCGGCCAGCACGTCGGCAAGGTGGCCGACGCCGAACCGCATCTCGGTGCGGAAGGCGGCGGACAGCAGCTTGCGGGCGACCTCGCTGGCGTCGAGCTGCGCCGGTGGCTCCAGGCAATTGTCGCAATTGCCGCAGGTGGCCGGCGGGTCCTCGCCGAAGTGGCGCAGCAGCACCGCGCGGCGACAGCCCGGCGTCTCGACCAGCGCGGCCAGCGCGTTCAGCCGCTCGCGTTCCGACTCGCGGCGCTCGGGCGGACACTCCTCCTCCAGCCGCTGGCGAGCGAGGGCGAAGTCGCTGGCCGACCAGAACAGCCAGGCCTCGGCCGGCTCGCCGTCGCGGCCGGCGCGGCCGGTCTCCTGGTAATAGCTTTCGATCGACTTCGGGATGGCGACATGGGCGACGGTGCGGACGTCGGGCTTGTCGATGCCCATGCCGAAGGCGACGGTGGCGGCCATCGCCATCTCCTCCGATGCCACGAACGCGGACTGATTGCGGGCCCGGATCTCCGGGGCCAGGCCGGCGTGGTAGGCGAGCGCCGGACGGCCGGTGGCGGCTAGCGCCTCGGCGGTCCGCTCGGCCTTGTCGCGGCTGGGCGTGTAGACGATCGCCGGGCCGGGCCGGTCGCGCAGCAGGTCCTTCAATTGCTTGCCCGTCCCTTCCCGCGGGCGGATGACGTAGCGGATGTTCGGCCGGTCGAAGCCGGCGACGATCAGCCCGTCCTCGGGTAGTCCGAGTTGCTGCAGGATGTCGGCCCGGGTGCGGCGGTCGGCGGTGGCGGTCAGCGCCAGCCGCGGCACCTCGGCATGGTCGTCGAGCAGGCTCCGAAGCTGGCGGTAGTCGGGCCGGAAGTCATGCCCCCATTCGCTGACACAATGCGCCTCGTCGATGGCGATCAGCGACAATGGCAGGCGATCGGCGAGGCGCCGGAAATAGTCGGTCGTGGCCCGCTCGGGCGCGACATAGAGTAGATCGAGCTCGCCGCTCAGCGCCCGCTCGGTGACCGCCTGCCGGTCGTCGGCGCTGGTCAGCGACGCTGCCTTGATCCCCAGGGCGTCGGCCGAGCGGATCTGGTCGTGCATCAGCGCGATCAGCGGCGACACGACCAGGGCCGTGCCTTCGCGGGCCAGCGCCGGAAGCTGGTAGCAGAGCGACTTGCCCGCGCCGGTCGGCATCACCGCCAGCGTGTTCCGACCGTCCAGCACGCGCCCGACCACTTGCTCCTGCACGCCGCGGAAGTGGTCAAAGCCGAAAACGGATTTGAGGATGTCGTGGGGGTCGGTCACCGGGCCGCTTTCCATGCCAGCGGCCCGGTGCGCAACCCCGCTTACTTCTCCCCGCCCGCGCCGGTCAGCCCGTAATAGGTGAGGTACGGGTTGATGTCTGGATCGCGGCCGGCGAACGCCTTGTACATCGCGCCATAATCCTGCGTGTTGCCGCGCGACAGGACCATGTCGCGGAAACGCTGGCCGTTCTCGCGGGTGAGGCCGCCGTGCGCCTCGAACCAGTTGAACGCGTCCTGGCCGAGCATCCGGGTCCACGGGTAGGCGTAGTAGCCCGCCGAATAGCCGTTGCTCCAGATATGCAGGAAGTAGTTCGACCGGTAGCGCGGGGGCACGTCGGCGACGTCGAACCCGCTCTTGGCCAGCGCCGCGGCTTCGAACCGGTCGACGTCCTGGCGCCCGGCGGTCGCCGGCAGCGAGTGCCAGTCGAGGTCGAGCCGGGCGGCTTCCAGCACCTCGCCATTGTCGTAGCCCTGGTTGAAGGTCCGCGCAGCCTTGATCTTGCCAATCAGGTCCTGCGGGATGACCTGGCCCGTCTGGTAGTGCACCGCGTAATGCGGCAGCACCTTGGGATCGAGCGCCCAGTTCTCGTTGAACTGCGACGGGAACTCGACGAAGTCGCGCGCCACGCTGGTGCCCGACAGGGTCGGGTAGGTCTGCGCCGCGAACAGGCCGTGCAGGGCGTGGCCGAACTCGTGGAACATGGTGGTGACGTCGTCGAAGCTGATCAGCGCCGGCTGGCCGGCGGCCGGCTTGGTGAAGTTCTCGACATTGTAGATGACCGGCTTGGTGCCGCGCAGGTACGACTGGTTGACCAGGTTCGACATCCACGCGCCGCCGTTCTTGTTGTCGCGCTTCCAGAAGTCGAAATACATCAGCCCGAGCTGCTTCCCGTCAGCATCCGTGACCTCATAGGTCAGCATGTCGGGGTTCCAGGTCGGCAGGTCGGTGCGCTGCTTGAACGTCAGGCCGTACAGCTGGTTCGCGGCGAAGAAGACGCCGTCCGTCAGCACCTTGTGGATCTCGAAATAGGGCTTCAGCTGATCGTTATCGAGCGCATAGCGCTGCTTGCGGATCTGCTCGGCGTAGAAATCCCAGTCGGCCGGGGTCACGGTCGTCACCCCCTGCGCGGCGGCCAAGGTGCGGATGTCGGCCGCTTCCTGCCGCTGCTTGGCGGCGGTCGCCGGCGCCAGCCGCTCGAGAAAGCCGACCGCCGCCGCGCGGTTCTTGGCCATCTGGTCGAACAGGGCATAATCGGCCCAGTTGGAATAGCCGAACAGCGCCGCCTTCTGTGCCCGCAGCTGGGCAATTTCCTGGATCAGCGGCCGAGTATCGTTGGCATCGCCGTGCTCGGCTCGGGTGAGGCTCGCATCCAAAAGCTTCTGCCTGGTCGCATGATTGGTCAGGCTGTCCATCGCCGGCTGGCGGGTGGTGTTCTGCAGCGGCAGGACGAAGCCGGGGAGGTTGCGGGCCTTGGCAGCTTCGGCGGCGGACGCGATCTGCTCGTCGGACAGGCCGGCCAGCTCCGCGCGATCCGTGACGTGCAGGGCACCAGCCTTGGCCGCGTTCAGCAGCTTCTGGGTAAAGGCGGTCTGCAGCGTGCTCAGGCGCGAGTTCATCACCTTGAGCTGCGCCTGCTTGGCCGGGCTCAGCTGGGCGCCGGCATGGACCATGTTGTTGTAGGTGACGTCCAGCAGCTTGGCCTGCTCGGGATCGAGGTTCAGCGAGGCCCGGCGATCGTGCAGGTCCTTGACCCGGGCGAACAGCTGCGGGTTGAGGTTGATGAAGTCGTAGTGGGCGGCGAACAGCGGCGAAGTCCGGGTGTCGACGGCCTGCAGCGTGTCGTTGGTGTTGGCCCCGTTCACGGCCGAGAAGGCGAGGCTGGCGCGCTCCAGCAGCTGGCCGGAGCGTTCCAGCGCGACGATCGTATTGTCGAACGTCGGTGCGGCCTTGGTGGCGGCGACCGCGCGCACTTCGGCCTTCTGCTGCGCCATGCCGGCAAGCAGCGCGGGCAGGTAGTGACCGTCCTTGATCCGCGCGAAATCGGGCGCCTGGAGCGACAGGGTGCTGGGACGGGCGAACGGGTTGGACGCGGGCAGTGTCGCCGACGCAGTGGCGCGAGCGGGCGCGGCAAGTGCCGGGACGGGCCCGAGCGAAACGGCGGCGGTGGCGAAAAGAAGCTTGCGGATCATTGGCTTACCTGCGTGCATAAAGACTGAGTCGCACTGGCTGTAGCGCGTCGGAGGCTGTCGCGGAACTGAACTTCGCCGGACAGCGGCTGATGCCGGCGCGCCACTGGGCGGCTTTCCTCCACAACCAGCCTTGAAGCGCGGGCCGGACGGCTCCACACGGCGCGCATGACGGTGCGCGTGGACATGGGCCGGGGCCAAGGCGGGGAGCCGGCGCTGGTCGACCTCGAGGAGCTGCTGGCGACGCGCCTGCTGGTGCAGGGCAACAGCGGCTCGGGCAAGTCGCACCTGCTGCGCCGCCTGCTGGAGCAAAGCGCCGGGCAGGTGCAGCAGGTGGTGATCGATCCCGAGGGCGACTTCGTTACCCTGGCGACAAGCTACGGCCACGTCGTGATCGAGGCGGCGGCGGCGCACGAACAGGACATCGGCCGGCTGGCGGCGCGGGTGCGGGAGCATCGGGCGTCGGTCGTGCTGAGCCTGGAAGGGCTGGAAGCGGAAGGGCAGATGCGCTGCGCCGCCACCTTCCTTTCGGCCTTGTTCGAGGCCCCGCGCGAGCATTGGTACCCGGCGCTGGTGGTGGTCGACGAGGCGCAGCTGTTCGCCCCGGCTGGGGGCGGCGAGGTGGCGGAGGACGTCCGCCGCGCCTCGCTCTCCGCCATGACCAACCTGATGTGCCGCGGGCGCAAGCGCGGCCTCGCCGGAGTGATCGCCACCCAGCGGCTGGCCAAGCTGGCCAAGAATGTCGCCGCCGAAGCGTCCAACTTTCTGATGGGCCGGACCTTTCTCGACATCGACATGGCTCGGGCCGCCGACCTGCTCGGCATGGAGCGGCGGCAGGCGGAGCAGATTCGCGACCTGGCGCGGGGGACGTTCCTGGCGCTCGGTCCGGCGATCTGCCGCCGGCCGCTCACCGTCGCGATCGGGCCGGTGGAGACGCAGGCGCGCTCGATGAGCCCCAAGCTGCTACCGCTGCCGGACGCTCCGGCCGGAGATCTGCAGGGCCTGCTGTTCGCGCCTGGACCCGAGCTGCCGCCCCGGCCACCGAAGCCTGAGCCGAAGCCGCTCGCGTCCGATGCGCTGCTCGAACAACTCGCCGCCGCGGTGCCGTCGATGGCTCCGGCCATGCCGGCCAAGAGCGCCGGAGAAAGCGACGCGATCGTCGTCGCCGTGCTGGAAGCGCTGGCGGGCGATCCCGACCGCGGCGGGCGCTCGGCCTCGGTGCTCTATCAGGATTTCACCATCCGCTGCCGGATGGCGGGGCTCGCTCCGGCGCCATTCGACCTGCCCGCCTTCACCCGCCGGCTGTCGATGGCCCGGGCGGGCCTCTACAGCGAGGCGGACGAGGGCTGGGCTCCGGCGCTGGCCGCCGCGGAAGGGCTGCCAGACGACATGCTGGGGCCGTTCCTGCTGCTGGCCCGGGCCGCGCGCGAGCAGCAGCCGTGCCCGAGCGACGAGGCGATCGCCGCGAGTTACGGCACTGCCAGCCTCGGCCGGGTGCGGCGATTGCTGAGCTACATCGAGAGCCGCGAGCTGATCGTCACCCGCGTCGATCTCAGCGGCAAGCGCAGCATCGCCATTCCGCGGCTCGGCTGGACCACCGCGGCGGCGTGAGCAGCGTCGCCGACACCTTCCGCGTTCCCGCGCGGCGGCGGGCGGCGGGCTGGGCGGCGGCCCTGGGAATCGAGGCGCTGCTGGTGCTGGCCTTGCTGACGCTCGGGCGGGAGCGCACGGCGGGCGCGCCGGAGCAGCCACGGACCGTCAGCTTCGAGTTGAGCCCGGATGTCTCGCCCGAGCCCACACCGCCGACACGGCAAGCGCAGTCCAGGGCCGCGCCCGCCGAGCAACCGCAACCGCAACCGCAACCGCAGCCCCAGCCGCAGCGGGTCAGCCCGGCCGAACCGGCTCCGCCACGCCCGCCCGCTCCCCCCGAGCTGCCCGCGCCGCTCCCGCCGCCGTTGATCGAGCTCCCGCGCGGGAGCCTGCCTTCGCTCGATGTGCGATCGCTGCCGGCCCCACCGCGGGCTGCCCGCCGTGCTGCCGGCCCCCCATCGGACAGTCGCGATGCCGACACGCCGGTTGTCGGGACGGCCCCGAACGGCGAGCGGCTGTACGCGGCGTCATGGTACCGCGAGCCCTATGCAGACGAGCTGCGCGGCTACCTGTCGACCGCCGAGGGACCGGGCTGGGCGCTGATCGCCTGCAAGACGGTGCCCGACTTCCGGGTCGACAGCTGCGTGGCGCTGGACGAATATCCGACGGGCTCGCGCATGGCGCGGGCGGTGCTGGCGGCGGCGTGGCAGTTCCGCGTCCGGCCGCCGCAGCTGGGCGGCCAGCTCAAGGTCGGGGAGTGGGTCCGCATCCGGATCGACTATACGAGAACTCGCGCGGGGTAGCCGACCGGCGACCGGCCAGCGTCGGAATGCTTGAACAATAGGATTGCGCCTGCTTGGCTGCCGCTTCGTGCCGCCATTCCCCATCCCCAGTGACCCGCGCTGAGGCGCGCAGGTCTTTGCCACCGGCCCGGCTGCGGACGAGCGCCACGCCGGTGAAACATGACAATCTTGACCCGATCCGCACCCCGCATGCGGGGTGTCCCCCTGGTCGCCTTTCGCGCGCGGCGGCCCTACTCGGCCGCTTCCTCCAGCGCCCGTTCCTGCGCCTGGCGCGCCCACAGCTCGGCATAAAGGCCCTGCCGGCGGAGCAGCTCGGCGTGAGTCCCGCGTTCGGCGACCCGCCCGGCGTCCAGCACCATGATCTGGTCGGCGCCGACCACCGTCGACAGGCGATGCGCGATGGTGATGGTGGTGCGGTCGGCGGACACCTTTTCAAGCGTATCTTGGATCGCTTCCTCCGTCCGGCTGTCGAGTGCGCTGGTGGCCTCGTCCAGGATCAGCACCGGCGGATTCTTCAGCAGGGTGCGGGCGATCGCCACCCGTTGCTTCTCGCCGCCCGACAGCTTCAGGCCGCGTTCGCCGACCATCGCCTCGTACCCATCGGGCAAGGCGGCGATGAACGTGTCGATGGACGCGCCGCCAGCCGCCGCCTCGATCTCGGCTTGGCCGGCGCCGTCGCGGCCGTAGCCGATGTTGTAGCCGATGGTGTCGTTGAACAGCACCGTATCCTGCGGGACGATGCCGACGGCGGACCGCAGGCTGGCCTGGGTGACGGCGGCGATGTCCTGGCCGTCGATCAGGATGCGGCCACCCTGTGGATCGTAGAACCGGTAGATCAGCCGCGCGAGCGTCGACTTGCCCGCGCCGGACGGACCGACGATCGCCAGCGTGGTGCCGGGCGGAACGGTGAAGCTGACCCCGTGCAGGATCTTGCGTTCGGGATCATAGCCGAAGTGCACGTCCTCGAACCGGAGCTCGCCGCGGCCGACCACGAGGGCCGGGGCGCCGGGCTGATCGGTGACCTCGGCCGGCGTGTCGGTAAGGTCGAACATCGCTTCCATGTCGATCAGGCCCTGGCGGATCGAGCGGTACACCCAGCCGAGCATGTCCAGCGGCCGGAAGAGCTGCATCAGCAGGCTGTTGACCAGCACCACGTCGCCGGGGGTGAACCGGCCCTGGCTCCAGCCCCACACGGTGAAGCCCATCGCGCCGGCCATCATGGTGTTGGTGATCAGGCTCTGGCCGATGTTGAGCCAGGCGAGCGAGACCTCGTTCTTGACTGCCGCCCTGGTGTAGGAGCCGATCGCTTCGTCGTAGCGGCGGGCCTCGCGCTCCTCCGCACCGAAATATTTCACCGTTTCGTAGTTGAGCAAGCTGTCCACGGCGCGGCCAATGGCCTTGTTGTCGACCTCGTTCATCTCCCGCTGAAGCTTGGCGCGCCAATCGGTCACCCAGCGGGTGAAGCCGATGTAGATGGCGACGATGGCCAAGGTGGCGACCACCAGCCAGCCACCGAACTTGACGTAGAAGATGACGCAGATGGCGGTCAGTTCGATCATGGTCGGGGCGATGTTGAACAGGAGGAAGTAGAGCATCATGTCGATGCTCTTGGTCCCACGCTCCACGATCTTGGTCAGGCTGCCGGTGCGCCGCTCCAGGTGGAAGCGGAGCGACAGGTTGTGGATATGGCGGAACACTCGGGCGGAGAGGCGGCGGGCAGCGCCCTGGCCGACCTTTTCGAAGATGGCGTTCCGCAGGTTGTCGCTGAGCACCCCGCCGAAGCGGGCCGCGGCGTAGGCCACGACCAGCATCAGGACCACGCCGGCAGCCTGGGTCGGACCGCTCATCCGGTCGATCACCGCCTTGTAGGCGAACGGCATCAGCAGCGTCAGCGCCTTGCCGGCGAGCACCAGCACCACGGACGCCGCGACCCGCAGCTTGAGCTCGCGCTCGCCGTCGGGCCACAGCATCGGCAGGAACCGCCACAGCGTCTGGAAGCCCGCCGGCGGGCGGGTGTCAGTTTCGTGCGCTGTCGCCATCGGGGCACAGGTAGGAAGCCGTCCGGCAGCCTGCAAACGAACGGTGCGGAATGGGTGGAACGGACCGTTAAGTTCTCAGTTAAACCAGGCAAGTTCTGTTTGCTGTCAGTGAGTTCGCGTCATGGGTCCAATTGCCTACGTGATCGCCATCCTGGGTTGTGCCGACGGCTCGGCCGCCTGCACCACCGTGGCCACCATGCCCGCCCACTTCGCCAGCGAGTCGAGTTGCTCGGCAGCAATGGGCCCTGCCTTGGCGCAGAGCACGGACTTCGACTTTCCGACCATCGTGGCCGAGTGCCGCGCCGTGTCGAACGTTCCCGCCGCTCAGTCGAAGGAGCGGCCGTCCGCCAGGGGCGTTGTAACCCGCGAAGGCTGAGCCGCATCGGCTTGGCGAGTAGCGGAGCCAAGCATGAGCAAGAGCCAGCACGAGGCCGACAGCGGCCCTTTCACGCAGAACCAGAACAATGCCATGTCGGACGATCCCGGCGACGGCAGCCGCGTCAGCTTCAAGCCGGGCAAGGACGGCACCACGCCGGTAGAAAAGGCGCCGGAGCAGGACGCCCAGGACGAGTCCACCATCGAGGCGTTCGGCGAAGCCGGGGCCGGCGTTGCGGCCAAGGAGTAAGCGCATGGCCGACACCTTTCAGCCCGAAGTTCATCCCAACGACCAGCTGCCCGGCCATGAGAGCGAACTCGAGCCGAAGCCCGACTGGACGCCGCGCTATCCAGGGTCGGGCCGCCTCAAGGACAAGGTGGCGATCGTCACTGGCGGCGACAGCGGCATCGGCCGGGCCGTGGCCGCGCTGTTTGCCCGCGAAGGTGCAGATGTCGCCATCCTCTACCTCAACGAGCATGACGACGCGGCCAAGACCCGCGACATCGTGGTTGGCGAGGGCCGGCGCGCGCTGACCATCCCCGGCGACCTTGGCCACAAGGAGTTCTGCGAGCGGGCGGTGCAGCAGGTCGTGGATGCGTTCGGCAAGGTCGACATCCTGATCAACAATGCCGGCGAGCAGCACCATCAGGACAAGATCGAGGACATCTCGGAGGAGCAGCTGAAGCGAACCTTCCAGACCAACATCTTCGGCATGTTCTTCATCACCCAGGCCGCGATGCCGCACCTCAAGACGGGCGCGGCGATCGTCAACTGCACGTCGGAAACGATGTACAAGGGCGCTCCGATCTTGCTGGACTACAGTGCGACGAAGGGTGCGATTACCGGTTTCACCCGGAGTCTCGCCAAAAACCTCGTCGAGCAAGGCATTCGGGTGAACGGGGTGGCGCCAGGGCCGATCTGGACGCCGCTCAATCCGTTCGGCGGCCAGCCCAAGGAGAAGATACCAGAGTTCGGCAAGGATACCCCGATGGGTCGGCCGGGTCAGCCCAACGAAGTGGCGCCGGCGTTCCTCTTCCTGGCGTGTGACGACTCAAGCTACATGACCGGCCAGGTGCTGCACCCCGACGGCGGAAACACGACGTCAAGCTGAGTTGGGAAATTTGATCAAGCTTTAGTGAATTTTGCGGCGGCGTGGCTCAGGTCACGTCGCCGCAATGCTGTAATCATGGTGGAAAATCGATTTGGCACGCCCCCTGCATTGAAGTTGGTGTGAGCCGATCGGCGGCTCACACAAAAGAAACAGGGATTTCACCAATGTTCGTTTTCTCCTCCCCGGCCCGCCAGCTCGCAGTTAGCCTCGCCGGAGCGTTCGTCACCGCCATGCTGTTCGTCTCGGCGGCAGTCGGCCCGTTGCCGCTCGTCTGAACCGGAGCAACAACCATGGACAAGAAGTTCACGCTTGATCGCCGCAACGCCAAGCTGATGGGCGTGGGCGCAGGCCTGGCCGACTACACCGGCGTCGATGCGCTGCTCGTGCGCCTCGGCCTGGTACTGGCCGTGCTGGTCACCGGACCCATCGCGATCATCCTCTACTTCGTCACCGGCTGGCTCGCCTCCGACCGCTGAAGCGGGCCAGTTAGGCGCACCCACTGGATTTCCAGTCCTGGTGACGTTCCATCAACCAGTCAGCTGCTAAGCAGCGATCCGTGCCGACCAGGGAGATGAAATGCCTGTCCTCACGGCCTTGTTGCTTGCTGCCACCCCCGTTCAGTCACCGGCGGCCCTGATCGTCTACCGCGACTATGCCGAGCCGATCCTGTTTGCGCCGACCCTGCTGATCGATGGAGTGGCGGCGGGCAAGCTTGGCCAGAAACGGGTGGTGGCGGTGGCGGTGCCGGCCGGCGAGCACCGGCTGGAGCTGCGCTGGCCGATGCTGGCAACCCAGAAGACGGCGCGCCTTCGGCTGACCCTGGTGCCGGGCACTCAACGCTTCGTGGAAGTGAAGGCGCTTGCGGGCTTCGGTGGCGGATCGGCCCTGGTCGAGCAGGAGCTGGAAGTCGGTGCTGAATCGGCGGCACGTTGCCGACCGGCTGTCGCAGGATCAACCGAGCCGTCCAACCATTAACTGGCCTGGATAACACCGCACCAGGGCCGCAGCCGACAGCAAATCGCCCCAATGATAGTTTGCATTCCTGCGGCGGCGGCAAGCATCGCCGGGCGCTTGCGCCGCCCACCGGGCGCCACTTCCTCGTTCGGCTACTTCCCCCCGCCGGCTTTCCCGGGCGAGCGGATGTGCTCGTTAACCTTGGCGGTCATCTGAAACATGGACACCCGCTTGCTGCCGACAATGGTGGCGAGCTTGGCGTCGGGCTCAATCTCACGGCCGTCGTCTTTGGCCTGCAAGTCATTCCTGTGAATGTAGTCCCAGACCTTAGACGTCACCTCGCCGCGGGCCATGGGACCCTCCCCGACGATCTCGGCCAGTTCCGGGCTGACCTCGATCTGCTGGTGAACGGCATCGGGGTTGGTGTCGTCGACTTGGACGTGCTTCGCCATGTCGGTTCTCCTCTTCGCCGGAGCCAACCGCGCAGCCGGGCGGCGGTTCCTCAGTGCTGAGCGTGGACGTCCCTCCGGCATTAGCTTAGCCTGACAAGAACCTGGGTAGTCGAGGACTCCACTATGCGCCGCATCCTATCTTCGCTCGTCTCCGCTTTCTGTCTGGCCGGGCCGGCTACCGCCGCCTTGCCGGTGGGAGCGCCGGCACCCAACTTCACCACCACCGGCGCTCTGGCCGGCAAGCCGTTCCGCCTGCACCTGCGTGAGCAGCTACGGCACGGACCAGTGGTGCTCTACTTCTTCCCCAAAGCCTTCACCGAAGGCTGCACGCTGGAAGCCAAGGCGTTTAGCGACGCTACGTCCCAGTTTCGCAAGGCTGGCGCGCGGGTAATCGGGTTGAGCGCCGACGATCTGCCGACCTTGCAGCGGTTCAGCACCGAAGCGTGCCGCAACGCCTTTCCAGTCGCCACCGCTTCGCCAGCCACCATCAAGGCCTATGACGTCGTCCTGCCGCAGCGCCCGAGCATGACCAACCGCACCAGCTACGTCATCGGCCAGAATGGCAAGGTGGTGATGGTCCACTCTGACCCCAACTGGAAGGACCACGTTGCCAAGACGCTGGCCGCAGTCGAGGCGCTGAAGCGCTAGGCCGTTTCGGGCGTCAACGCGCAGATCGCTTCGGCGAGGTCGGCAGCCGATCGGCGGTGAGGTCTGGCTTGCGAAAGACGGGGGGCATTGGCCGCTGCACCTGCAGGTAGGCGGTGCGGCACCCGGCCACCGCGCCGCCTTGGATGTCCCACGGGTGCGCGGCCACCAGCATGAGCTCGCTTACAGCCACCCCGGCGCGCTCGGCGCAATGGCGATAAACGGATGTGCTTGGCTTGAAAGCCTCGATCTCGCCGGTCGTCACGATATCGGTGAAGAACGGGTCGATCCCGCCGCTCTTGAGCATCGCCTTAGCGGTCGTGAGGCTGCTGTTGGTGAAGGCGTAGAGCGGAATGCCCTGCTCCCCAAGCAAGGACAAGGCGACGGACGCGCCGCTTCGCGCCGGCAAGGTCATCATGTGGCCGAACAGCGCAGCCTTGTCCGAAGCCGGGGGTGCTCGTGCCTGTTCGGCCAGAACTTAGTCGAGCGCGCCTTTGAGCACATCCTAGCACGGTGCGAAGCTGTCGCTCGCGGTCAGCGCAAAGGCGTCCCGCAGGCCCGCGCCGTCCAACCTTCAAGAGCGGCGCCAGGCAGGCCCATGCGGGTGATCAGCGGCCGTAGCGGCTCAAGGTCGATCAGCGTGCCGACTGTGTCGAATGCGATCGCGCGAGGTCGTGAAGGCTGGCCGAAACCGAACATGAGCAGCTTCTCCTATTAGGAGAGCAATGCCCGCGGCAGGCTCCGGGGTACGGACACCTTGTCAGGTCTTGCGGAAAAAGCCGAAGAGGCGGGCCAGCCAGCCTGGGCCCGGCGCGGCGGTGGCGGTCGGCGCGGCGTCGGCGATCGGCGTGATGATCGGCGAGGGCTCGGGTGCCGCGACCGGCGCAGCCGGTGCTGCGGGCTCCGCCATTGCCAGTCGCTGCCGCAGGCTGGCACCCGGTGCGGGGTCGGCGGTCGGGTCCTCGCGCGGGATCCACGGCTTCATGGTCAGGGCGGCGAATTGCGGCTCCGCTGGCGCCTTGGCGGGGACACGCTTGCGCCTGGCCTTGCGGGCCGCTCCGATCACGGTGACGAAGTCGGCATTCACTCCCACTGCGCCGGCGATCACCCGGCAACCCTGGGGCAGGCCGTGGGCAGCGGCGCGCTGCACCGCCTGGAGGAAGCGGGTTGAGCGAAGCCAGCAGCCAAGGACATATTCGACGTAGCCGCCGGGCGCGCGCCCTTCGACGCCGTCGCGGCCGTCGCGGAGGAAGTGGCGGTGCTTGCACTGGATCAGCGCAGTGTTGAGCTCGGCCAAGCCCGCTGCCTGGCAGTAGAATTCCACGTCTTCCTCGTGACCCACCCAAGCCGGCAGCTCGCGGCTGCATTCCGCCAGCAGGTCGTCGCTCCCCGCGGCCGAAAAGCGGTAAGCCTCGTCCGAATAGAGCCCGAGCAGCAGTTCGGGTCCGTGAGTGACGCCTCCTTCGAACACCAGGTCGGGCGGGTTGGTGAGGCCGAGCGTCATGGCGGTGACCGGCGGACCCTCCCATTCGGCCAGGATGGGGAGCAGGTCGCCCCAGCCGTCGATCGCGACGGTTTCGGCCGTGGTCGCGCGGCAGAGCCGGGCAAGCGATCCGTCGAACCCGGCGAGTTCCGCCGCCAGCCGCTCGGCCGCGGCGTCGGCTTGACCGGCGGAGAGGAGCGCGCCGAGTTCCGCGACAAAGGCCTGCTCGCCGGCTTGTTCGAGGAAGGCGAGCTGGAGCGGGTGCGGCTCGGCGAATTCCCGGTAGGCGCGGACGCCCTCGGTTCGGGTGGGATCGGGAATGGCGACGAAGGACGGGTGCGAGAAGTGTCCGAACTGACGACTGACGTTCACCCAGATTCTCCATCGCAGATGCGGCGACCGGTATGGCTACGGCAGCGGGGTTAAGACATGGTTGCCGGGCGAATCGTCGGGGGCGGTGGGCGTTACCCCGTGGTTGAGGAGGCGTTCGACGATGAGCGAGACAGTGGACCAGAAGGAAGTCATCCGCGAGTTCCGCCAGGCGGTGAACATGACCCCGGCGGCGCTGAAGAAGTGGCTGGCGACGGAGCACAGCCGGGAAGTCGGCGACAGCCACCTGCCGGGCGGCGATGGCGGCGAGTCGACCGGACACAAGTCGGGCCGGCGGATCGTCGAACTGCTCGGCAAGAAGCCGGCGGAGCTGAGCGAGGACGACTTGGGGCACATGCGCAAGGTCACCGGCTACGTCCACCGCCACATGGCGCAGCGGCCGGGAGGGGATGTCAGCGAGACCAAGTGGCGCTATTCACTGATGAACTGGGGCCACGATCCGCTGAAGTAGGGCGCGGAACCCGGCACGCTGGACGGCAGCATCACCGCAAGCAGGAGGAACGACCATGGCCAAGGGCCAGACCAAGTCGAACAAGGAAGCGCGCAAGCCTAAGAAGGAGAAGCCCAAGACCATCGCGGCCAATCCGAGCACCAAGGGCAGCAGCAGCGGGCTGGGCAAGGACTGAGCGGGTCCGGGCGGCCGGTGAGCGCCCCCAGGATCCTGGTCGACGCCGATGCCTGCCCGGTGAAGGATGAGGTGTACAAGGTCGCGTGGCGGCGCGAGGTGCCGGTCACGGTGGTTAGCAACGCCCACCTGCGGGTGCCCGCGCATCCGCTGATCGAGCGGGTGGTGGTGAGCCACGCGTTCGACGCGGCGGACGACTGGATCGCGGAACGCGCGGACGAGCGGAGCGTGGTGGTCACCGGCGACATCCTGCTGGCCGAGCGCTGCCTGAAGCAGCGCGCGACGGTGATCGGGCACAACGGCAAGCCGTTCACGGCCGCGAGCATCGGCGGGGCGATCGCCACCCGGGCGATCATGGCTGACCTGCGGGCGGGCGGTGACGCGGTCGGCGGGCCGGCACCGTTCGCCAAGGCCGACCGCTCGCGGTTCCTGCAGGCGCTGGACGAGGCGCTGGTGCGGCTTGGAAGGTGAGCGATCCATTCAACCTCCAGCGCTTCGTCGATGCGCAGGCGAACGGCGTGTACGAACGGGCGCTGGCCGAGCTGAAGGCCGGGCGGAAGCGGAGCCACTGGATGTGGTTCATCTTCCCCCAGCACCGCGACCTGGGCCGAAGCGCGACCGCCAAGTTCTACGGCCTGTCAGGCGAGGAAGAAGCCCGCGCCTACCTGGCCCACCCGCTGCTCGGCCCCAGGCTGCGCGAGTGCTTCGCAGCGGTGCATGTGTTGTTAGTTCAGGGCCGGAGCCTGGAGGCGCTCTTCGGGACTCTGGACGCGATAAAGTTTAGGTCATCGATCGAAATATTCAGTTTGTAACGCTATAATCATCAAAACGGGTTACTAATCACGAGTTGAGTATATCACGTTCGGCTGAAGTGTAGATTTTACGAAAGGTAAGATTTATTCGGCCTCCTACGCTTGGGCGCTCCTTATTGATGGCATGTTTCCAGTACTGCTGCGTAGGCCCCTTCATCAAAAGCAATGTTCCACTATCCAAGGGCACGCGAACAATGGGCAGGTCCGTAATCTTTGAATGCTTGAAGAGAAACACTCTGGGCTCCCCTAAGCTAAGGGAAGCGATGACGGGCATTGGCCCAAGCTCCCGTTCGTTGTCACTATGGAAACCCATGCTGTCATTTCCACTGCGATAGTAGTTAAGAAGCACGCTGTTGAACCTGTATTCACAAAGCTGCTCCACAGCTTGCCGCAACAAGAGCAGAAGGTTCGTCCAAGGCAGAGGAACATTTCGTATGCCCGAGTAGACGTAGGTTCGTTCTCGATCTCCGTACCAAGCAGTTAAGCGAGGCTGAAGAACCGATTTGCCATAAATTCTCATTTCCTGCTGCTGCCAAACCGTTTCTATCCTAAGCCGCTCAAAAACTCTCAGCGGATCATCAAACATGTCCATGTTACGCAGAATTGCAACGTCTGCATCAGGCATGGGGATAGTTTCAAATTTCTGCTCGTACGAGAAAAGATCGACCATCAGCTCTTCCGGTAGAATTTGGCTACTGCCCGGCTGTTCAGATGCGGCGTGCGGCCGGTCGACTCTATCATTTGTTCGAAAGCCCCAGAGAAGTCCGGAGACTTCAGCTCAACCATCCCTTCAAATTCATGGACTTGATCGAGTTTCGGTACACCTGCGGCAACGCTGTTCATGAACGAGTAAAATGAATAAGCATTACTGTCGTTGTATACCACAGCAGCGCCTGGAGGTAACCGGCTCAGCATGTGGGCTAGATTGGTCCGAACAGCGCTGCTTCCGGGTATGCAGCATACTTCCGAGATCACGAAGCTGAGTATGACAAGGTCCGCAGCACTTAGGTCAGCTGCTGCACACGTCTGGACCTGAGTGAGGTCCAACCCCTCGTAAGAGGTCAGCGTCACACGTTTGTCGTTAATCTTCTCCGCGACCAGCTCCGCAACATGCTCCCAAGCGGCCTCCTTATCGAATACCGCAAAGTCGATCTCTTGAACCTTCTCCTTGGAGTCAGGATCATCGAGGAATTTAACTAAGCCCGGCAGCTCGCTCGCCGGCCCGCCACCCAGGCTGACAACCCTCAACTTGGTTTTGCCAAAAAGCGGGGCGCCAAGCTTGTCGCGAGTATGGCAAAGTATCTCGTACAGGAACTCGGCACGGCCGACTGCATACATGAACGAGTAGGCAGCCTGGACGGGCAGAGTACTGTAGTCGATCAAGTCACGGTCCGGTTTCCGTAGCTTCGCATAACTTTCTGCAAGACCTTCGATGGACCTTTGAACCTCTTCGTCCCAGTCGTCGGGAAACTCATCTGAGCCCGCCTCGTTAAGGTCGTCAAGAACCGCTCTGAAACACCCGTATGTCATTCTTCCTCCAACGCGAGCAGGTTCAACTTTGCCGTTTTAAACCGATAGTCAACACGTTTAGGGACGAACTGCGCCGCAGGACCTTGGCCCGGGAGGGTGCCTCAGGTCTGGCGACAATGCTGCGAGGCGGTCCGCTTGCGGTATGGCTCGGCCGTGTCGCGGTCGAGGCGGGGTCGAACCGGTCGCGCGAGCGGAACTCAGGACGCCTCCGGCCCACGCTTCGCCTTATGCTCGGCGATGGCCTGGTCGATGGCGGCGATGCGCTGGCGCTCGGGGGTGTCCTTGGGCAGGCCCTTGAGGCGGCAGGTTGCCCATAGCGTCTTCCGCTCGGCCTCAAGCTTCTTGAGGTAGAGGTCGGCCATCAGTCGTGCTGGCGGCCGCCTGCGCCGATGTAGAGCTCGTTGCCGCCGGAGCGGTAGCGTTCGGACATCTCGGCCATGCCCTTTTCGGCCGCTTGCACCGGCCCTCCCCCGGCCCCTCCCGCAGGCGGGAGGGGAGATGAGTTGAGCACGCCGGCTTCCTGCTTGGCGGCGAAGTCGCGGACTTCCTGGGTGATCTTCATGCTGCAAAACTTGGGGCCGCACATGGAGCAGAAGTGGGCGGTCTTGGCGCCTTCGGCGGGGAGGGTCTGGTCGTGATATTGCTCGGCCGTGTCGGGGTCGAGGCTGAGGTTGAACTGGTCGCGCCAGCGGAACTCGAAGCGGGCGCGGGACAGGGCGTCGTCGCGCAGGCGGGCGGCCGGGTGGCCCTTGGCGAGGTCGGCGGCGTGGGCGGCGAGCTTGTAGGTGACGACGCCGACCTTGACGTCGTCGCGGTCGGGGAGGCCGAGATGCTCCTTGGGCGTGACGTAGCAGAGCATGGCGGTGCCGAACCAACCGATCATCGCCGCGCCGATGCCCGACGTGATGTGGTCGTAGCCGGGCGCGATGTCGGTGGTCAGCGGCCCGAGGGTGTAGAAGGGCGCCTCGCCGCAGCTGGCGAGCTGCTTGTCCATGTTCTCCTTGATCTTGTGCATCGGCACGTGGCCGGGGCCCTCGATCATCACCTGGCAGTCGTGTTCCCACGCCGTCTTGGTCAACTCGCCCAGGGTGTAGAGCTCGGCGAACTGGGCTTCGTCGTTGGCGTCGGCGATGGACCCGGGGCGCAGGCCGTCGCCGAGCGAGAAGGCGATGTCATAGGCCTTCATGATCTCGCAGATCTCGTCGAAGCGCTCGTAGAGGAAGCTCTCGCGATGGTGGGCGAGGCACCATTTGGCCATGATCGAGCCGCCGCGGCTGACGATCCCGGTGACGCGCTTGGCGGTGAGGGGGACGTAAGGCAGGCGGACGCCGGCGTGGATGGTGAAATAGTCGACGCCCTGCTCGGCCTGCTCGATCAGCGTGTCGCGGAAGATGTCCCAGTTGAGGTCCTCGGCGATGCCGCCGACCTTCTCCAGCGCCTGGTAGATGGGGACGGTGCCGATGGGCACGGGCGAGTTGCGGACGATCCACTCGCGCGTGTCGTGGATGTTGCGGCCGGTGGAGAGGTCCATGACCGTGTCGGCGCCCCAGCGGGTGGCCCAGACCATCTTGTCGACCTCGGCCGCGACGTTGCTGGCGACGGCCGAGTTGCCGATGTTGGCGTTGATCTTGACGAGGAAGTTGCGGCCGATCGCCATCGGCTCGGATTCGGGGTGGTTGATGTTGTTGGGAATGATGGCGCGACCGCGGGCGATCTCCGAGCGGACGAACTCGGGGGTGACGAACTCGGGAATGGCGGCGCCGAACGATTCGCCGTCATGGCGCCAAGTCGTCTCGCGTGACTTCTCCCGCCCAAGATTTTCACGGGCGGCGACATATTCCATCTCAGGCGTGATAATGCCGCGGCGGGCGTAGTGCATCTGGGTGACGTTATGGCCAGGGCGCGCTCGGAGCACGCGCTTGCGAACGTTGGGAAAGGGCTGCACGCCGCCGGAGCGGTCGGGGCCGAGCTGGCCGTTGTCCTCGGGGCGGACCTCGCGCTGGGCGACTTCCTCGACATCGCCGCGGGCGCGGATCCACTTGGCGCGGAGCTCGGGCAGGCCGGCCATGATGTCGATGCGGGCGGCGGGGTCGGTGTAGGGGCCGCTCGGATCGTAGACGATCACGGGCGGCTCGCCACAGCCAGGATCCAGGTCGACTGCGCGCATGGCGACGCGGTGAGGGCCGACGTGAACCTTGCGGCTGCCACGGATCGGTCCGGTGGTGACTTTCAGTTCGGTGCGTGCGGGAATGTCGGCCATGCGTGTTCCTCTCCATTGGAGGAAACACGGGAGGGGCCCGCATTCCCTCCCTACGCCCGTGTGACCGGGATCAGGTTCAGCGGGTCGAGCGGTGCCATCCGCTCCTCTCAGGTCATTTGTTGGCCCGCCTTCGCAACAGCTCGGCAGGGGCGACCTCCCCGGGGATGCGTGGGGCATAGGCGCAAGCGAACGCCTGCGCCAGTGGCTTAGCGGCCTTGCGACTGGCTCTCGCGACGGTCGGCGGCCTGCAGCTCGGCGACGGACACCGTGCCGTCCTTGTTGGTGTCGAGGCTGGTGAAGTTGGCGCCGGTGCCGGCCGCGAACTCGGCCTTGGTCACGTTGCCGTCCTTGTTGGCGTCGAACTGAAGCAAGGGGGCGGGCGGGAGCTTGGCCGCATCGACGCTGAGCAGCTTCGCGAATTCGGCCGGCGAGAGCGTGCCGTTCTTGTCGGCATCGAGCTTGCCGAACATGGCGCCGGCCTGGCGCTGAACGGCCTGGCCGGTGGCGCGCTGCCGGGCGCTGACGAGCTCGGCGGAACTGACGGTGCCATCCTTGTTGGTGTCGATCTTGGCGAATTCGCCGGTCATGTTGGCATTGTAGGCAGCGCGGGTGACCGGTTGCGGCGCGCTCTGCTGGGCGAGGGCCGGCGTGGCGACAAGCGCGAGGCCGAAAAGATAGTGGCGCATGAATTCAAACTCCTGGGGAACGGTTCGGCGGGCCTCTAGGACGAGGGGGCTGGCCCGAAGCTGAACGCCGAACAACAGCTGGTCCGCACGGCGGTGCAGGCCGCCGCGTAACGACGAGGACGGACCCAAGTGGCGTGCGTGGAGTTATGGTCCTGTTCCAACAGGGAGATCCCCAATGCGCGCTTTGATCCTGGTCGCCGGTGCGGCCCTTTCGCTTTCCGCCTGTGGCGGCAATTCGCAGACCAACGACGCCAACACGATGGCAGCCGACAACATGATGATGGATCAGAACATGTCCATGGATCAGAACATGATGATGGACAGCAACATGTCCAACATGGGCATGGATACGAACATGTCTGGCGGCATGGACGCCAACATGGCGACCAACTCGGCCACCGAGAGCAACATGATGGCGGTGGATCGCAACACCAACGCTCCGGACACGAACATCGCCAACGGAATGTAAGACGGAGAAATACTGAGCAGCCGTCACGCAGCTGCTCGGCTCCCGGAGCGCTCGCCTCGCGGCGGGCGCTCCTTTCTTATGCGCGGAGCGGCCTTACCAACTGTAGCCGATGCCGGCGGCGAGCAGCCACTGGCTGCGGCTGCCGGCGATCCGGACGATCGGGCTGTCCGCGGCGTCGCCGGTCAGGCGCTTGTAGCTGGCCGAGCCGAACAGGCCCAAGCCCTTGCGCAGGTCGCCGGAGAGCGACAACCCGGTGAGGGCGCCGACCTGCCAGCTCTTCAGGCCGCCGCCGCTGGGGTTGTAGGCGGGCAGACCGCTGGCGAGCGCGCCGGCCGGCGAAATGCCGAAATAATAGTCGTTGTACTTGCCGCTGACGAAATCGGCCGACGCCGATGCGCCGACGTAGATGGTGCGGGACAGGGGCGTGCCGAATTCGGCGGTGGGGGTCACCACCCAACTATCGTGAGCGTTGCCGAAATCCTTGACCGCGTCCAGCCGGAAGCTGAGCGCATCATACGGGTTGGTCAGGCCGTCGAAGGTGACTCCGGCGAAGCCGCCAGCCTCGAACGCCGTGTTAAGCTCCGGCAGCGCATCGACGCGGTTGTCCTTGACCTTGCCGGTCCGGTTCAGCCGCACACCCGCGATCGGGCCGACGTCGAGGTTCACCTTGCCGGCGCCGCCGACCAGGTCGGCGTACAGGTAGGTGCCGCGCGAGAAGATGCTGATTCCGTTCTTGCGTGCTTGCAGAACGGCGCCGGGAATGATGCGGTGATCGTCGGACCCCTCGTAGTCGGGCACCAAGGCCGCGCCGAGGCCGATCCGGAGATAATCGCTGCGATCGTTGGGATCGGGGAGCGGCTGGTCGGCGGTCTGGGCCGCGGCCGGCACGGCAGCAAGCAGCGCGGCCGCGAGGGCGGCAAGGCGAATGGCGGTCATCGACATAGTCCCCTGTTGTACGGCGCGAGTTCAGCAGAAGTCGGCCGCGGTTCCATTCGTCAGCTCAGTCGCCGGAGCCAGGTTCCGGCGTGAAGAACTTGTCATACTTGCCCTTTTCACCCTTGTGCTCGTCGGCGTCGCCCGGAGCATCCTTCTTGCGGGTGATGTTGGGCCACTGCGACGAAAAGGTGGAATTCAGCTCCAGCCACTGCTCGTTGCCGGATTCGGTATCGGGCAGGATCGCCTCGGCCGGGCATTCCGGTTCGCACACGCCGCAATCGATGCACTCGTTGGGGTTGATGACGAGCATGGTCTCGCCCTCGTAGAAACAGTCAACCGGGCACACCTCGACGCAATCCATGTACTTGCAGCGGATGCAGGCATCGGTGACGACGTAGGTCATGTCTTGGGGGCTCCCTTGTTGGGGGGAAGCGCTATGACGGGTGGCTTGTTCCGTCAACGGGCGAGCCTTCGGCGATCTCCCCGTAGCAGGCCTGGGCTTCGGGGGCAGGGCCGCGGCGGGTGGGCAAGGCCAGCACGCGCAGGACCCGGACCTTGCCCCGGAGCGGCAGGGCGACGACGCTGCCGACCTGGACCTCGTCGCTGGGCTTTTCCACGCGGCGGCCGTCGATGCGGGTGCGCCCTTGCGCCAGCAGCTCCTGCGCCTGGGTGCGGCTTTTGATCAGCCGGATCATGTAGAGGAATTTGTCGATACGCATCGGCAGCCGTCAGTTCGCCTTTTCTCCATTTTCCATCAGAACCTCGGACGGCGGCCTGGCTGAGGTGATGGAAGCCGGTTCGAAGAAACCGCCAGGGCAAGCGCGTTCAGCATGACGCAGAAGGGGGTCACCGTTTCATCTCGGCAAAGGCGGCAGCAAAGGCGTTGCCGGGTTTGAGCGGGGCCGGTCGTTCGGGGCGGCGGCGCTGGCCGCGCCAGCTCCAGCTGTCACCCTTGGGCTGGAAGCCGACTTCCGCGAGGAGGCGGACAATGGCGGCTTCGTCGAGGCCCAACGAGGTGACCAGCTGGCGGTCGACGATGTCCTCGGCGCCGGCAGCACGGGCCTTGTGCGCATGGGCCGCGAGGCGGTCGGCGAGATCGATCCGGAGCCAGCTTTGACCGATTCGGCGGTAGGCGAGCACGGCGCCGCGGGGGTCGGCGTCGGCGGCCAGGGTAGCGGCCCCGGGAGCCGCCAGCGCGGGCATGGCCTGGCTGGTGCGGACCGCCATCAGCGCGGCCCGCCAGCGCTGCGCTTCCGGCTTGAGCAGGGACGGCAGGAAAACGTCCAGCGCACCAAGGCGGATGCGCAGCTTGTGGAGCGCCGCGCGGTCGTCCCTGGTGAGTTGGCCGATCGGGGCAGCGAGCGCCTTGCGCGGAGCCACGCCGCCCGCATCGGCCAGCATGGCGGTAAGCGCGCGAACGGCGGGCGAGTGCTGCGGGTCGGATGACGCGCGGGCCAGCCGCTGGAGGTCGCCGAGATGGCGGCTGGTCATGGTTTCCAGCCAGCGCTCCATCCGATGTCGCAGCGAGGCGCGGACGGGAGCGGACAGGCGGTCGAGCGCACGGGCCGTGCGCAGCGCCGGTTCGGTCAGGGAGCGGCCGGGCGCCAGCTTGGCCAGCAGGTGGCCGTTCCAGGTGACCGCAACGTCGCTGCCGGCACTGCCAAGCAGGGCGAAGTGGCTGTCTTCGCCACCCGCCAGTTCGCGGGCCCGGCGGTCGAGCTCCTCGCCCAGACGGCGCTCGGCGGCGGCGAGCAGCAGGCGCTTGTCGGCCAGCCGGGCGGTGGGGTCGACGGTGAAGTCGAAGCCAGCGAGGTGGCCGATCGGCTCGGGCCCGACGCTGACCTCGCCATCGGCGGCGACGGTTACGGGCAAGGCGTCGGCACCGCGGGCGCCGATGTCGCGGACCAGCACGGCCGTGCGGCGGTCGACAAAGCGCTGGGTGAGCGCGGAGTGGAGCGCATCGCTGAGGCGGGCCTCGACCTCGCGGGTGCGCTCGGCCCATCTGGCCGGGTCGGCCAGCCAGTCGGCGCGGTGGGCGATATAGGCCCAGCTGCGCACCCCCGCGAGCCGGTCGGCCAAGGCCTCGATGTCGCCCTGGACGTTGTCGAGGCGGGCGACCTCGGCCGCGAACCAATCCTGCGAGATGTGGCCGCCTTCGCCGATGTAGCTGAACACCCGGCGCACGGTGCGGGCGTGATGCATCGGGCCGACCTTGCGGAAGTCGGGCAGGCCGCAGGCGGCCCACAGCTGGCGCGCCTGGCGGCCGCGCCGGACGGCAATCGCGGGATCCTCGGCGATCAGCTTGAGCACGGCCAGGTCGATGCTGAGCGGAGCCGAGCGGAGCAGCGGGTCGTCGCTCTTTTCCTCCAGGCTGGCGATCAGGGCGCGGACATCGGTGAAGTTGAGGTCGGGATTGCGCCAGTAGAGCGAGTCGAGCGGGCGGAAGCGGTGCTCCTCGATCGCGCCGATCTCTTCGTCGTTGAAGGCGGCGGCGTCGTCGCCGCTGAGGCCCAGCGTGCCGAAGCTGCCGTCGCGCTGGTGGCGGCCGGCGCGGCCCGCGATCTGCGCCATTTCGGGGATGGTGAGGCGGCGCTGGCGGCGGCCATCGAACTTCTCCAGGCCGGCAAAGGCGACGTGGGTGACGTCCATGTTGAGGCCCATGCCGATGGCGTCGGTGGCGACGAGATAGTCGACTTCGCCGCGCTGGAACATGGCGACCTGGGCGTTGCGGGTGGCGGGCGACAGGGCGCCCATCACCACCGCGGCGCCGCCCTTGAACCGGCGCAGCATCTCGGCCAGCGCATAGACCTGCTCGGCGGAGAAGGCGACCACGGCCGAGCGCGGCGGCAGGCGCGAGAGCTTGACGGACCCGGCGTAGCGCAGGGTGGAGAAGCGCGGACGGCTGATCACCTCCGCCTCCGGCACCAGCTGGCGCATCAGCGGGCGCAGCGTGTCGGAGCCGAGGATCAGGGTTTCCTCCCGGCCGCGGGCGCGCAGCAGGCGGTCGGTGAACACGTGACCCCGCTCAGGGTCGGTGCCGAGCTGGGCTTCGTCGATGGCGCAAAAGGCGAAGTCCTGGTCGACCGGCATGGATTCGACGGTGCTCAGCCAATAGCGGGCGGTGGGCGGGACGATGCGCTCCTCGCCGGTGAGCAGGGCCACGCTGGCCTCACCCTTCAATCGCACGACCCGGTCGTAGACCTCGCGGGCGAGCAGGCGCAGCGGGAAGCCCATCACGCCGGAGGAATGGGCGCACATGCGCTCGATCGCGAGGTGGGTCTTGCCGGTGTTCGTCGGACCAAGGATCGCCCGAACCGAACCGTCGCCGCGGTTGGCCATGGGCGGATGTGGGGCCATGTGGGCCGAAAGTGCAAGCGGTCTTGATGCGCCCGGGCGGGTCTTAGCGGCGCGTTAACCCTGCCCGGCGACAAGGCGGGCGATGTTTCACTCGCGGATCCTGGTTGCGGAAGCGGCGCCGGCGTTCGGGCTGAGGGCTGCGCCGCCGGTTCCGTTCAGCCTGGTGGTGGACCTCGGCGCCGACCTGTTCAGCCGCCGGTGGTGGCGGGGCCTGGCCACGTTGCTGCCCTTGACCGCGGCGGTGGCGGGGTTGGCGCCGGGGCTGGAGCCGCTGGCCGGTGGGCGGACGGGCGAGTTCGACCAGCCCGCGACCGAGCAATGGGACGCGGCCGGGATCGGTTCGCTGAATGGTGGGTCCGCGACCGGGCTGCCGATGGCCGAAACGTCGGCGGTGGAGCCGCTGGCCGAAGCGCCGGTGCGCACCTCGATGACGTTGTTCGGAACGTTGGGCCCGCAGGACTCGCTCGGGCGGCTGTTGGGGCGCAGCGGGGTGAGCGGCGGCGATGCCGCCCGCGCCGAAGCGCTGGTTCGCTCGACCGGGCGGACGCTCGTGCCCGGAACCGCGGTCAGCTTCACGCTGGGTGCGCCGCTGGCCGGGGGCGCACGGCCGCTGGAGCGGCTGAGCCTGCGCGCCGGGCTGGACCTGAAGCTGGAACTGACGGACGGCGCGAGCGGCCTGACGCTGAGCCGGGTCGAGCTTGCGGTGGACCGCCGGCCGCTGCGGATCCGCGGGCGGGTCGGGTCCGGGCTCTACTGGTCGCTCCGCGCCGCGGGGGCGAGTCCGGCGGCGGCGGCGCAATATCTTGGGGCGCTGGCGACTCAGATCGAGGTCGGCAGCGAGGTGACGAGCGAGGACCGCTTCACCCTGGTGCTGGCCAACGCCCGGGGGGCCAGCGGGGAGCAGCTCACCGGGCCGCTGCTTTATGCCGGGCTGGACCGCGCAATGGGCTCGCCCTTGCAATTGCTGCGGTGGAAAGCCGGCGGGCAGGAGCAGTGGCTCGACGCCGGCAGCGCCAGCGACCCGCGGCCGCGAGTGTCGAGCGGGGTCCAGTGGCCGGTGCAGGCGCCGATCACGTCGACGTTCGGGATGCGCCGGCATCCGATCCTGCGCTTCCTGCGGCCGCACAAGGGCATCGACTTCGGGGCGCACTGGGGCCAGCCGATCGTTGCCGCCGCCGACGGGCAGGTGGTGCGGGCGGGCTGGGCCGGCGGCTACGGCCAGCAGGTGCGGATCGCCCATGGCGGGGGACTGGCGACGAGCTACAGCCATATGAGCCGGATGGTGGTGACGCCCGGCACGCTCGTGCACGGGGGGCAGCTGATCGGCTATGTCGGCACGACCGGCCTGTCGACCGGGCCGCACCTGCACTTCGAAACGCTGCGCAACGGGGTGGCGGTCAATCCGATCGGGGTCCGGTTCGTGCAGGTCGCCACGGTCGATCCCGGGCAGGCGGCGGCAATCCGGGCGCGGGTGCGGGCGCTGCTCGGCAGCTGACGCGGCGGCTTCGTCAACCTGCGTTCAGGTGACGCGTTGCAACCGGCGCGAACAGACGGAGGGATGCCATGCGATGCTGCTGACCCTGTTGGCTGCCCAGGCGGTGGCCGCCGGACCGCCGGCGCCGGTCAAGCCCAGGCCCAAGGTTTCGAGTGCGGCCGCGCAGCAGGCCTGCACCACGACCGTGCCGACGGAGCCGGGCGTCGTGGTGGTATGCGCGGTGCGGCCACAAGGATACCGGCTCGACCCGGACGTGACCAAGGCCCGCAAGGAAGCGCGCAATCATACGCTGCCGAGGGGACGCGAGTTGCTGCGCGACACGAACTGCAGCACGGTGGGCGCGGCCGGCTGCATGAACCAGCCGTCCATCAACGTGCTGGCGGCGGCGAGTACCGCAGTCGCCATGGTGCGGACCGCCGTGTCGGGCGGCAACGTCGGCAAGATGTTCGTCACCGATCCCCAGATGAGCGAATATGACTATTATCTGGCGGCCAAGCAGCAGCGGCAGGAGACCGAGGACGAGGCCGCCGATCAGGCTGCTGTCGCGGCTGCCACGCGGCCGGATGCGGGCGCCAGCAGATAGGAGCTTTTTGCGGCTTCCGGGTCGTTTGGGTAAGATCCCCGCCATGACCAACGCCGTCTTCATTCAGGCCCATCCGCGGCAGCTGCTTGGCGCGAAGATCTCGGCGGACAGCTTCGCCGTAATGCATGCCGGCCGGACCGCTTCACCGTCCACAACATGGACGTGCGTGATCATCCCAGGCTGATGCAGCCGAGGCAGACGATCCTGCGGGCCGGGCACGGGCGGGCGTGGGACCTGGACGACCTGCAGAGCTTCACGCCGCTGCGCTTCTATCCCCCGCAGGCATTGGCTTCGCGGGCCGGGCGGTGGTTACCGACCTGACGCCTTCGCGGTCGGCGACGTGGGCGGGCTGTTCGCGCGCGAGCTGGGTGGCAAGTCGGTGTGGGCCGTGCCCCGGCCGGGGCACAACGGGCAAGCCGATTATGTCGCGACCTCCGTCATGCTGCTCGATTGCGCCCGGCTGACGCACTGGCGGTTCAACCGTACCCTCGCCGACCTGTTCGCAGGCCGGTTCGATTATGTGCAGTGGATGGAGCTTCGCCGGGAGGATCGGGGCTCGATCGGGCACCTGAGGCCGGAGTGGAACAGCTTCGACCGGCTGACACCCCGGACCAAGCTGCTGCACACGACCAAGCGACGCACCCAGCCGTGGCAGACCGGCCTGCCCGTCAAGTACACCGTGCGGGAGAAGGGCGGGTTGCTTGACGGGCTGCGGCGATTGCGGGTGCGGCGTCATGGGCGACACCCGCTCCAGAACCAGGAGGCGCTGGTCTACTCGCTGCTGGCCGAGATGGTCGATGCGGGGGAGGTCGGCCGCGCGGGACTGGAGGGAGACATGGCCGCGAATCATATCCGGCATGATTCGCCGGCACTGGTGGATCGTTGGCGAGGCTGGAAGATGGCTGCGGCCGCTTGAACGGATCTCGGCGCGGGACGGTCAATCATCTCCACAATGGAGCTAAGGCTGCTCTACGTAAGGAATTCTTAACCGCCGAGGGGCAAGCCTCGTCACCTTGAAGGAGACGTGTGTGGGCCTGGTTGCATATCTCGATGATGCCGACACCTCCGAGCAGCGGCGAGCACCCCGGCGGACCCTGCGGCTGGAGGTCGGCGTGGTATCCGAGGCATCCGCCGCGGCGCGAATGACGATTCACGACCTGTCACCGGCCGGTCTGCTGGTGGAAACCAGCGATGGTCCGCCTGTCGGCGAGAAGCTGCAGATCGAACTGCCCGGCACCGGGAGCTTTCCGGCCAAGGTGATGTGGAGCAGCGGACGCTTTGTCGGGTGCAAGTTCGACCGGCCGCTGCCGCAAGCCGCGATCAGCGCGGCATTGCTGAAGGGCGTGACGCCCGGCGAGCAGGACGTCGCCGGACCGGCTGGCATGCGCCCGGTCGAGGAATTGCAGGCGCGGGTGCGGCGGCTGGTCGAAGAGCCCGACCACACTCGCGAACTGGCCGCGAGGCTTGATCCTCAACTCGTGGCGCAGGACGACCGGCTGCCGTTGCATACGCGCGGCCGGATCCTGCTCGGCCTCGGTGCGGGTTCGGCCGCGATCTGGGGCCTTGCCTTTTGGGCCGTTGGAATCCTTTAGCGACCCGACCTTCGGTTTAGAGTTCCGGCGCTCACCTGACCTGCCGGCGTTCACTCAAGCGAAGTTCGTCGGCGTGAAATAGAACGGGCTCGATTGCGCCTGGTTGGATGGCGGTCGCGTCGTCCGGATTGGATCCGGCCGACGGGGCCGCTTCAGCCCGGCACATGCCAAGACATGCGGGGGCAGGCCCTACACCGCCGATTGGTGGGTCCTGTCGCCGCATAGCGCGCAAAGGCTCGTGCCGAGCTTTGGCGTGGCGCCGACTAGGCCGTCGCGGCGCCAGCGAGCGCCGGCGGGTCAACGCTCAGCGCGTCAGCGGCCATGTCCCCGCCAGCGCTTGATCGTCCGCCCGATGATCTCGTCTTCGCCGCCGGTTTCGCGCCACAGCGCGGCGAAACTGGGGTCCGCCGAGGCCGGGCGCTTCTCGGGCTCCAGGTCGTCGAAGCGGACGCGGATGGGGATGGCAACGCCTTCGCCGCACACGATGCACTCGCGGTTGCGCAGCGCCGGGATCGAGTCGAGGAAGCCACGGGCGCCTTCGGGCATCGCGGCCCGGACGCAGGCCTGGTCGCGGTCGTTGTTGAGCCGCATGGAGATAATGGTGCCGCACTGTGACAGCACGCCTTCGGCCAGGTCGGACGGGCGCTGCGTGATCAGGCCCAGCGACACGCCGTATTTCCGGCCTTCCTTGGCGATCCGCTCCAGGATCTTGCGGACGGCCTGACCCTTGGCGCTTTCGTCCTTGGGGACGTAGCGGTGCGCTTCCTCGCACACCAGCAGGATCGGGCGCTGGGCCTCCGTGCGCGACCAGATGGCATAGTCGAACACCATCCGGGCAAGGACGGAGACCACCACGCTGGTGATGTCCGACGGCACGCCGGACACGTCGACGATGGAGATCGGCCGACCGTTGGCGGGCAGGCGGAACAGCTTGGCCAGGAAGCTGCCCATGGTGTCGCTGACCAGCATGCCGGAGAACATAAAGGTGTAGCGCGGGTCGGCCCGAAGCTCGTCGAGCTTGTTCTTGAGGCGCTGATAGGGCGTGGTGTCGCCGGCCCGATCGAGCTTGCCCATCTCGGCGACCAGGATCTGGTTGAGGTCGGTCAGCAGGTAGGGGATCGGCGAGTCCACCGTGACCTTGCCCGCTCCTTCCGCGGCCTTGGTCTTCATCCGGGCGGCCAGCAGGCACTTGGCGAGGATGTCGGCATCGCGCTGCCGCTCCGCGCCGTCGGTCGTGAGGAACACCTCGCAATGCTCCTCGAAATTGAGGAGCCAGTAGGGCAGCTGCAGGTTGTCGACGTTGAACAGCTCGCCGCAACCCTTGAACGCGGCGCTATATTCGCCGTGCGGGTCGATCATCACGATGTGACCCTCCGGCGAATAGTTGGAGATGCGGTGGAGGATCAGCGCCACCGACGTGGACTTGCCGGTGCCGGTCGAGCCCAGCACGGCGAAATGCTTGGAAAGCATCGGGTCGATGTACAGCGCGCCGCGGATGTCGTCGGTAGGGTAGACGGTGCCGATCTCGACGTTGGCGCTGCCGCTGGCGGCGAAGATGGTGCGCAGGTCGTCGGTGGTGACGGGCGTCACGGGGCAGCCGGGGATCGGGTAGCGGGTCACGCCGCGGCGGAAGTTGCTCATCCGGCCGCTGCTGTCGCTGCTGCCTTCGCCAAGGAAGTCGATCATGGCGCTGACGGAGCCATCGTCGTCACGCTTCATGGTGCGAACGTTGGCGATCAGCCAACTTCCGGGAAGGGCCATTTTGACCTGGCTGCCGACCTGGCCCGACATGGCGACGGAGGGGTCAGAATGGCTTTGCAGCGCCAGCAGCTGCTCGGCGTCCATGCGGATGCGGGAGCCGGATCCGGCGATCTCCAGCACCTGGCCGATCGATTCGACCTTCGCCGAGGGCGCCGCCACGTGGGCCTCGGTCGTGTCCTCGTCATTGTAGCTGTTCAGCTCGGCAAGGAAGCTCTTCAGGCTCACTTCGTCGGTCATGTCGTACGCGCTCCGGAAATCCACAGGCTCGGGAACGCGGTTAACGGGGCGGCAGTTAAGATTCCGTCACGCGCCCCGGCGGCGGAACACCTCGGCGGCAGCCCAGCCGAGGAGCAGCGGCAGGACGATCGCCGCCAGCCCGTAGAGAAACGACTGGCGCTGGGCCGTCTGGGCGACAAAGCGCTCGAACCCGGACTTGCCGACCACGATGTCCTTGGTGGCCGCGGCGATGACCTTGCCGCGATCGATCAGGAAGGTCTCGGCGGTGTAGGTGCCAACTGGCACCTGGCTCGGGATGACGATGCGGGCGCGGTAAAGGACACTGCCGCTGATCTCCACGCCGTTCGGGTTCTCGGCATAAAGGCCTTGGCGGTGGCGAAGCTCCAGCAGGCCGGCCTCGAACCGGCGCTCCTTGTCGGGCTGGGCGCCGCCGCCGGGCGACAGCTGCAGGTTCTGGAGGCCGAGTTCGTAGATGGCGGCCGTGCGCTCGTCGACCAGGTCGGCGATCGGGCGGGATGAGGCAACGGCGTAGAAGCCCGGGGCGGAGCGGAAGCGGCTGCTGTCGGCATTGGCCCAGATGCCGGCGATCTTCTGCTTTTCGCGGACCAGGATCGGCTGGACCGGGCCCTTGAGCACGACGGCGACGTCGGCTTGGCGCCGCGGCACGCGGCCACCGGGATAGAGGATGGCGCCGAACAGCAGCAATTGCGCGCCGGTGAAGCTGTACTGGATGTCGACCCGGCGGGCCGAGATGTCCGGCACCAGCTGCGGCGCCGACTGGGCGGTCAGCAGCGGCGCGAGGAGGAGGAGGAGGAGGGAGAGCAGGCGGCGGCGCATCTAAAGATATTCGATCGAGAAGATTTCGTCGGGCCGGTAGGTCAGGCCCACCGCCATCCGCAGCGCGACAGCCAAGATGATGAGCGCCAGCGTGAGCCGAAGGAGGTCGGGCTTGAGCCGGGTCGTCATCATCGCGCCATATTGGGCGCCGATCACGCCGCCCACCAGCAGCAGCCCGGCCAGCACGATGTCGACCGACTGAGTGGTGAGCGCGTGGATCATGGTGGTGGCGGCGCTGACGGCCAGGATCATCACCAGGCTGGTGCCGATCACCACGCGGGCGGTCATGCCGAGGATGTAGATCATCGCGGGCACCAGGATGAACCCGCCGCCGACCCCGAGCAGAACGGTGAGGATGCCCGCGAGCAAGCCCAGCAAGGCGGGGGCGATCGGCGACAGGTACAGGCCCGACGCATAGAAGCGCCAGCGGCCTGGCAGGCTGGCGACCCAGCGATTGTGGCGCGGCCGGCCGGCGGGCCGCTCCGGCGGCTTGAGCCAGCCGAGCGCCTGGGCCGCGTCGCGCAGCATCAGGCTGCCGATCGAACCCAGCAGGAGGACGTAGAGAACCCCGATCACCGTATCGATCTGGCCCGTGGCCTGGAGCAGGCGGAAGATGCCGGCGCCGGCCAGGCTGCCGACCAGGCCGCCGGCAATCATCACCAGGCCCATGCGCAGGTCGACCCCGCCGCGGCGCATGTGGGCCAGCACGCCCGACACGCTGGCACCGGTGATCTGGGTGGTGGCGGAAGCGACCGCCACGCTGGGCGGGATGCCGTAGAAGATCAGCAACGGCGTGGTGAGAAAGCCGCCGCCGACGCCGAACAGGCCGGACAGCACGCCGACCAGCGTGCCCAGCACCACGATCAGCAGCGCGTTGACCGACATTCCGGCGATCGGGAGGTAGATGTCCATGGCTTCGGTCGGGTTAGCCCGAAAGTGGGTCAGGTCAAAGGCACCGGAACACTGCCGGAGCCGGTTCGTAGCAGGAGCCAACAAGGAGAGCGGTGATGAAGTACCGGCGGCTTGGCGACAGCGACCTGGAAGTTTCGGAAATCAGCCTGGGGTCGTGGCTGACCTATGGCGTGGGGGTAGAGGCCGACCAGGCGCGGGCGTGCCTCGACACGGCGTTCGAGCAGGGCATCAACTTCATCGACACCGCCAACGTCTACGGCCGGGGTGCGGCGGAAAGCTTCCTGGGCGAGGCGCTCAAGGACCGCCCGCGCGATAGCTATGTGCTGGCGACCAAGCTTTATTTCCCGATGAGCGATTCAGACCGGGGGCTCAGCCGCGCGCAGGTCGAAAAGCAGCTGGACGACAGCCTCCTGCGGCTGCGGACGGACGTGATCGACCTCTACCAATGCCACCGCTACGACTGGGACACGTCCTTGCACGAGACCATGGAAGCGCTGACCCGCGCGGTGAAGAGCGGCAAGGTCCGCTATCTCGGCTTTTCCGAATGGCCGGCCGAGCGGATCCAGGCGGCGCTGGACCTGGGCGACGTCGAGAAGTTCGTGTCGAGCCAGCCGCAATACAGCCTGCTGTGGCGCGAGCCGGAGGCCGAAGTGTTTCCCGTGAGCATCGCCAACGGCATCGGCCAGATCGTCTGGTCGCCGCTGGGCCAGGGCGTGCTGACCGGCAAATACTCACCCGACAGCCCGCCGCCGGCCGGCAGCCGCGCCACCAGCGACGAAATGGGCGGGTGGATGGACCGGCTGATGCAACGGCCGGTGCTGGAAGCGGTGCAGCGGCTGCAACCGCTCGCGGTGGAAGCGGGGCTCAGCCTGACCCAGTTCGCACTGGCGTGGGTTTTGCGGCGGCCGGAGGTGTCGAGCGCGATCATTGGCGCGTCGCGGCCAAGCCAGGTCGTGGAGAATTGCGGCGCCAGCGGTGCAACGGTCGACCCGGCGCTGTTCGCCCAGGCCGAGGAGATCATCGGCGAGGTGCTCGCTCCAGCCTGACGGGCGGCGGCATGGTGATCACGATCGTTCCCTTTGGAGCCTTTGACGAATTCTCATAACGTATCGTCACCGGTCGCCCCGGCGCCACCGGCAGACGGAGGGGGGCGAACGAGAGACAGGCTTTGTGGAGCGCGGTCGTCTGAGCGCCGCTAAGCGCCGTCCGATATCGGGCCTTCGGATCGTAGCTGGCAGCGAACAGCCGGGCTCGGCCGCCGCTCGCCGGATGGCTTTGCAGCCATTCGATCGACGTGCCGCGGCCTTCGCCAGTTTCCTTGGCCAGCCGGGCGAACAAGCGGGTGGTCGGACGGGGGTCGATGCCGGCGCGACGTAGGGCGGCGATGGCGTCGGCGTCGGCCTGCGCCTCATTGGCGCGGGTATAGCTTAGCGACACGATCTGCTGAGCGTGAGCGCCGATTCCGCCCGCGAACAGCCGGATCAGGGCGCCAACGCCGAGCTCGCGCAGCAACGCCTCCGTGACGTGGCGGCGGCGGACGTGGGCAATCTCGTGGGCGAGGACTCCGGCTAGTGCGTCGGAGTCGATGGGGACCATGCGCCGGAACACGATAATGTGATTGCCGGGAATGGCGGCGGCGTTGAACATGTTGATGTCAAGGGCGGCGAACTGGATGCGGTTCGGCCCACCCGTGACGCCCGGCTCGATACGCTCGGCCAACGTTTCCAGCGCGCGCTGCCCGTAGGGACTGCGGCAGCGATTGTCACCGAAGTCGCCGACGATGCTGTCGCCAAGGTTGCGTTCCCAGCTTACCGGGATGTGCGGGGCGAGCCAGTGGGGGGCGGAATAGCCGACACCGACCACGGCGGCGGCGACCACGGCGCAAGCCGCGGCCGCCTTGCCGAGGCCAAAGCGGTCGAACCAGCCGCCGTAGCGCTGCACCCGTGGCAGCCGCCGCTCGAGCAGCGGGTCAACCGACTGCTCCAGCAGCAGGCGCCAGCCAGGCACGTCGGTCCGGCTCAGGCGGATGGCGCCGCTGCCCTCGTCCGCCCGGGTCAGCGTGGCGAGGGGAACGGACTGGGTGTGCCCGCTGTCGGTGGTGATCATCAGCCGGTCCTCGCCGGGCACGTTTATGCTCACCGGGTGAGGATAAGCGGTCTCTCCGTCATACAGCGTGCCGCGGGCGTCCACCGGTCAGATCGCGCCCATGTCGAACGCGTCGGCGAAGCCCTCGCTTTCGCGCGGGGCGCGGGTGGTGGACTGGGTCAGGTGCGCGACGTCGATGTGCCCGTGAACGTGGGCGTGCCGGACGATGAAGGACCAGTTGCGATACCCCCAGAAGCTGATCCCCAGTCCCAGGGTGACCACCGCCAGGGCGATGTTGCCGAGGAACAGCTTCAGCCAGTCGCGTGTGCGCGCGTCGAAGCCGAACTCCAGCTCGCCGAGGCTCGTGGCGGCAGCGGCGTGGCGGTAGTATTTGGCATACCAGTGCAGGGTGGCAAGCGGGATGGCGAGGTAGACCAGCGCGAACAGGCCAACGAAGATAACGCCGAGCGTGGCACCATTGGTGCTCGGGCGAAGCGAGAAGCCGACGATTGCCGCCAGGATTCCGCCACCGATCAACGCGGCAAAGGGCGCGATGTAGAGCAGCGCCCAGCGCCGCTTCAGGCCCGCGGTGGTGAGGTCGGCCCGAAACGGCAGGGGGCCGAAGCTCATCCTGTTCCAGCGCAGGTTCCACAAGCTGGTCTGCGCCCAGGGGAACATGATGAACAGGGTGGCGAAGGCAGCCAGGCTGCGGCCGAGATATTCGGCGGCGTAGGTCCAGCCGCTGTCGTCGCTGCCGCCGCGGATGCCGTGCCACCAGGTGCGGCTGAGCCGGTAGCGGAGCGCGCGAAAGCGGGCAAAGCCGATCAGCACGAAAAAGCCGAGGTAGAAGAGCATCGCCAGGCCGCCGGCGGCGCCTTCCTTGCCGCGGGCGATCAGGGCCGGGAACAGGAACTGGACGACGAGATAGAATGGCAACAGGACGGCGATCACCAGCAGGAAGCCGAAGAACATCTCCTTGCCCGTGCCGGTCCATTCCAGCGTGTCGTCGATGACGTGGGTGCGCGACCACAGGTAGCGCCGCTCGCGGGCGGAGGCCCAGAAGCGGTAGATGCCGAGCGTCACCACCACCAGCAGGACGTTGGTGGCGGCGATCGGGAGGTACTCCCGCCAAGTGCCGGTGAACCGGATGGCGCGGCCGCCCAGGCCGTCGTCGTGACGCATACTGTCCATTCACTCTCCCACGTAGCGGCAAAGAGTGAAGCGGGACTAAACGCTTGGCAAGCGGCTAGAAGCCCAGGCTGTAGCGCACCGCACCGCCCACGTCGGCGGGCCCGCCGGCGACGTGCCCCGGCTGGCGGCGGGCAAACAGGTTGGTGCCAAGCCACGCCTTACCGCCCCGCAGCCTCCGCTGGTAGCCGATCTCCGCGTCGAGCTCGCGCCCGCTAGGGGTGAGGCCGAAGCGGGTCTGCTGCACCGTCGGGCTCATCGTCTCGAAGCTCCAGGCGGTCGGCAGCAGCAGGTCGAGGCCGCCGCCGATCACTTTCAGCGGCTGCGACAGGCGGAAGGCCAGCAGGTCACCGTCGCTGACGAGGCCGGACTTGGCGAGATCGAGGCCGTAGGCACGGGTGCGGAGGGCGCCGGTGCCGAAGCTGGTCCAGCCCTGGCGGGCGCTGAGCGCCCCGGTCCAGCCGGCCCCGAAGTCACGCCGCGCCTCCAGGTCAAAAAAGGTGGTGCGGGCGCCCTGCGCGCCGCCGAGCGCGGCCGTGAACTCGCCGCCGAGCACCGTGCGGCCCTCGTCGAGGCGGGTCAGGCCGGCGCTGAGCGCGGCGCCGCCGAGACGGCGGTCGAGCGTCAGGCTGGTCGAGCGGTAGGCCGCATCCGGACGCGCGAGCGCCGGACGGCGGCTGCGCGCGACCGCTCCCTGCTCGCTGGCGAGGGTCACGCCGAGCGAGCCGAGCTGGTGGCGGACGGCCACGGCGGTGCCACGCTGGGTCTCGAATCCCGCTTCCGCGGTGATGTCGCGGGCGGTAAGGAAGGCGCTGGAAGCCACTCCGGACAGCCGCCGCTGCATGGCCCTGGCGCCATCCTTGAAGCCCAGGGCCACCGCGGTGCGATTGTCGATTTTCGCCACCATTGTGCCGGCGACCAGCCGCGCCTGGCGCAGGTCCTGCGGGCCGATGCCGGTCTGGCTGAGCGCGAAGCCCTGCCGCAGGTCGGTGCGGCGGGTGACGGTCATCGCCAGGCTGACCGGGCCGGCGGTGGCGCCGGCCTGGCTGACGTTGCCGAACAGCGAGCGGGCGAGCAGCGGCTGCTGCGGCGCCTGGCGCAGGCCGGCGGCGAGGTCGACCGCGAACGGGCGGGAGAAGCCGTCCAGGATGATGGCGCCCAGCGCCTGGCCGCCGGCATCGCCGACTGGCGCGGGGGCGGTGCCGCTGGCCGCCACGGTGATGTCGGTGCCGGCCAGCGTGGCGGTGCCGATCGGCTGGAACGCGCGGGCGACGTTCAGCCGTCCACGGCCATAGATGCCGTCGATCCCGGCCGCCCCCAGGTCGGCGGCGCTGGCGAACAGAATCCTCACGATCTGCTGGCCGGTGAGGTTCGGATAGGCCTGGGCCAGCAGGGCGACGGCGCCGCTGACCGTTGGGGCCGAGAAGCTGGTGCCGGAGTAGAAATAACGTTTGCCGTCCTGGTCGATCGTCTTCACGCCCGCGCCCAAGGCCATCAGCGTGTAGTTCGCGCTTGAGCCGGCCCGGTTGGAAAAGGGCGAAATGGTGTCGAGGCCGGTGGTGGTCAGGGCATCGCTGTTGAAGGTCCCGACCGAGCCGGCGACGATCACCGAACCGGCGAACTGGGCCGCCGGGATGGCGGCGAATGGATCGGCATTGACGCCTTCGGGCTTGTCGCCGTCGTTGCCGGCCGAGATGACCAGCACCACGCCCTTGCCGACCGCATAGCTGAAGGCGCCCAGCAGGGTGGCGTTCGGCGCGCTGCCGCCCAGGGACAGGTTGATGACCTTGGCCCCGGCGTCGGTCGCGACCCGCACGCCGGTGGCGATGGCCGGATCGCCGAACGAGCACTCCTTGTCGGGATCGGCGGTACAGGTGCCCGCCGTGTCGGCGCGCATCACCACCACCGTAGCGTCGGGGGCCAGCCCGTGGATGTACACCCCGTCCTTGGCCGCGGCGGCCGTGGCGGCGACGGCGGTGCCGTGCCCGTCCTCGTCGGCGAGCGAGCGATTGGCGCCGGTGACGTCGCGACTGGCCGGGTCGATCCGGCCGGTGAACTCGCCCAGCGCGGGGTTGATGCCGCTGTCGATAACGCCAAGCTTCACGCCGCGCCCCGTCCAGCCGCCGTTGTAGGCGGGTAGCGCGCCCGCGACGACGGCCGCGTTGCTGTTGCGATACTCGGCCGTGTCGTAGCCGGCGGCCGGCCGCGGGGTCGGCGTGCCGGTCATCGCCACGGTTGTCGGCGCAGGAGTGGGAGTAGGTGTGGGCGTGGGCGTGGGCGCCGGAGCGGGTGCGGCCGCCGGGGTTGGTGCCGGTGCGGGAGCCGGGCCGCCGCCACCACCTCCGCCGCAGGCCGAAAGGGACAGCACGAGCACGCATCCAGTGCCTGCCAGGAGCTTGTCGCGCATCTGTCTACCCTCCAACAAGCCGCTGATTTGGCAAGAGATTCGTCGGAGAAATCTCACAAGTTTGCTTTCAGTTTGCTGAAAGCGGGCCGCGCCCTTAGGACCGTGCCGCCATCGCCGAGGAGTAGGGAATTGGATCAGCTGCAACCGGTCATCGAGCAAGCGTGGGAGGATCGCGACGGCATCGGTCCGGATACCGGCGGCGAGGTGCGGGCGGCCGTCGATCGCGCGCTGGCGCTGCTTGATGGGGGTGAGGCGCGGATCGCCGAGCAGGCCGATGGGCAGTGGCAGGTTCGCCAATGGCTCAAGAAAGCGGTGCTGCTGAGCTTCCGGTTGCATCCGATGGAGCTGATCGGCGGCGGGCCAGATGGGGCGCACTGGTGGGACAAGGTCTCGAGTAAATTCGCCGGTTGGGGCGAGGCCGAGTTCAAGGCGGCGGGGTTCCGGGCGGTGCCGGGCTGCATCGTGCGGCGCGGCGCCTTTATCGCGCCCGGCGCGGTGCTGATGCCGAGCTTCGTCAACATCGGCGCGCGGGTCGGCGAGGGTGCGATGATCGACACCTGGGCGACGGTCGGAAGCTGCGCCCAGATCGGCCGCAACGTCCATATCTCCGGCGGCGCGGGGATCGGCGGGGTGCTGGAGCCGCTTCAGGCCGGACCGGTGATCATCGAGGACGATTGCTTCATTGGCGCGCGGTCGGAAGTGGCCGAAGGCGTGGTGGTGGAGCGCGGCTCCGTGCTGAGCATGGGCGTGTTCCTGGGCGCCAGCACCAAGATCGTTGACCGGGCGTCGGGCGAGGTGATGTACGGGCGAGTCCCGGCCTATTCGGTGGTGGTGCCGGGCACGCTGCCGGGCAAGGACGGCGGCCCCAGCCTGGCCTGCGCGGTGATCGTCAAGACGGTGGACCAGCGGACGCGGAGCAAGACGGGCATCAACGAGCTGCTGCGCGATTGAGCTGGGCGGAAGGGCCGCATGTCTGCCTTGGGTGGAAAGCGGAGATTTAACCCTCCCGAGTTTCCCACCCGATTATGCCCGTTCGGACGCGCTCTCGCCGTGTCCATGCAACAAGACACTCGATCTGCTCATAGGTTAGGACATCCTCCTCGGGAGACTTGCGCCCAAACGCGAAGGAGCCATCGAGCCCTACGTGCCATGCGATAGCATCAGGTGAGATGCCACATCGCACGATAGCCTCGCGCGCCTTCGCTTCAGTTGTTCGCCTGTAGGGCAAGAGAGCGCGCCGGAGCCAACGGAGGTTCATGGGCCTCGTGTGAAGAAGCGGCCGAATGTCCGCAATGGGTGGAAGCAGCCACTGCTGGCGTTAATCTAAGTCCCACTTGAGCCGGGAGGCTTCGACCACGTCAGCGCCCATGTGACGGACGAAAGCTGCCCTCAGTCCATCTTTGTGGCTCTGCCACTTATCCGGTTCCGCAGTCGGGTCCATCCCATCGGCTAAGAACAACCAATCGACAAACTGCGCAGCGGGAACCGTGCCGCTTGCTGGGATAAAATCGTCAACGTGCGTCGCCTTGCCATTGATGATCCCGCCGCACCAGCCACGCTCCACACAGACCTCGTGCATGAGGGAGTTGTAGTTCTTAGAGCCGCTCATGCGGGTAAGTTGGCTGAGCCGCCGAATGTCCGCAATGGGTCGCAAGCAGACGTTCAGCTTGAATGTCCTCCAAGGGTGGGAAGCGGACATTGACCGGTGTCTTGCCGAGGTCGCCGCAAGTCCTTGCAGCATCGAAAACTTCCTTGACTTTGTAATGGTCGGCTGGAGACAAGAATCTCTTACCGCTGCTCACCCCGCCGTCCCGGAGTACTCGATGCCGACCAGTCAGTCTGAGGGAGCAATCAGGACCATCGGCGCTGATTCTTATGTAGACGCGATGTTCTCGGCCGATGGTACTCGCCTCTACGCGGTCGCCGGGCCGTTTTCCAACGAGGTGTCGGTGCTCGACGTAGCCACCGGAGGCCTGCTCTTGAGCTACACGGTCGGCAGCGCACTCAAAGCGATCGATCTATCGCCGGATGAACGCTACCTCGCTGTCGTCGAACGTTACACTGGCATCATCCACCGCATCGACCTAACGACCGCAACAACAACCTCTTATTCGACCTTGATGGCTCCGAACGGGTTCCACGATGTGGTTTTCCTGAGCGATGGCACCGTGTTGCTGTCTCAAAATGCCGGCAATCTCCTGTCGCTCGATTTTGCCTCATCTAACTTCCGAGTGGCAGCAGAGGGTGATTTCAGGGCCGCGACCCTAATCGAGTCGGCAGATAATAGCCGCGTCCTCGTGCAGCCGACCGGTTATGACTGGCCCACTTATGTCTACGAAGTAGGCGAAGGGATCACAGCCTCGGCGATCGCGCATCCCGAGCCTCACGATCCGACGTCGATTCAGTATGAGCCATCAAGAACCTGGGCACAGGGTTTCGGAGTGGGAGCGATTTCACCTGCCGGCAATTTGATTGTCGAGGGGATGTCGCTGAACGTCTACGATACGCACCTTAACCTGCTAGTCTCACTCAGCGAACGTTTTCCATACTTGGGCTATGCCCAGGCTGTAGGAGGGAACACGAGTCCGGTCGGCATGGATTTCAGCCCCGACGCAAGCAGACTCTACCTTGCTCCCGATGAAAACGAACTCATCGTCATCGACACCGCCACCTGGGACGTGATTGGAAGCTACCAGCTTGGCGCCTATCCTCTGTTTCCTCGTGAAAGGTCGATCAGAGATCAGAACGGCCCGCCGGTGGGATATGGCGATATCGTCCAAGTCAGTCCTGACGGACGCTATGTCGCGGTGATCGGCGAACATGGCGTGATGCTAGTCGACACGAACACCGCCATTCTTGGGGCGGGCCCAACTGCGGACGTCATCGCTGACTCTTCCAATCGCCTCTATGGTTTCGGTGGCAATGACACACTTGCAGGCACAAGCTTTATGTTCGGTGGCGAGCGAGACGACAGTTATTATCTCCAGCCTGATCGTTACAACGGCAGCCCGAGCGGAACGGTCTGGGAATTCGCCGATCAAGGGACCGACACCGTCTTCGCGTTCGCCTCATACAACTTGAGCCCCAACATCGAAAATCTGACGTTCACGGGATCGAACGCCGCCGATGGCATCGGCAACGCGTCAGACAATGTATTGACAGGCAACAGCGCGGCGAACCGCTTGAACGGAGAAGCGGGTAATGACACCCTAGCCGGCGCTGCGGGGATCGACACGCTCACGGGCGGGGCGGGTTCGGACACGTTTCGTGACACCGCCGCCGGACTGAACAGAGATGTGATTACTGATCTCACCATTGAAGATCGCATCGTCATCACTGATGCCGACCCGAACAGCTTCTCGTTCAGCATGTACGGCGAGGTTCTGACCTTCACCGGCGCGTCGCTGACCCTCAGCAACGTACAGGCAGGCGGCTCGATAGTCGCGACCGCTGCAAGCGAAGGTGGCGTACAGCTTAACCTGGTTTGGGACTTCGGCGGACGCACCGGCGACTTCAACGGCGACGGTCGAGACGACATATTTTGGCGCGAGCGGAGCGGCACGGTCACCGATTGGCTCGCGCAGAGCAATGGGACTTACGCTGCCAATGGCGCCACCTTTTGGTCGCCCGTCCCGACTGCTTGGCAGGTCGCCGGCATCGGCGACTTTGACGGTGACAACCGCGACGATGTCCTCTGGCGCAACACGGATGGCACCGTGACCAACTGGCTGGGTCAGGCGAACGGTGCGTTCAGCGCCAATGCCGCGAACGTCTGGGCTGCTGTGCCCAACGCCTGGAACGTCGTCAGCGTCGGCGACTTCAACGGAGACGGGCGCGACGACATCCTGTGGCGCAGCGCCGACGGTCTGGTCACCAACTGGTTGGGCGGGGCTAATGGCAGTTTCTCAGCAAACGGGGCGAATGTGTGGTCACCGGTTGGCCCCGAATGGCACGTCCAGGGCGTGGGAGACTTCAATGGCGATGGGCGCGACGACATCCTGTGGCGGAACGCCGACGGTCTGGTCACAAATTGGTTGGGCACGGCGAATGGCAATTTCTTAGCGAACGCAGCGAATGTGTGGGCACTGGTTGGTTCCGAATGGCACATCCAAGGCGTAGGAGATTTCAACGGTGATGGCCGGAGCGATATCCTTTGGCTCAACGACGAGAGCATCCTCACGAATTGGCTGGGCCAAGCGAACGGCGGCTTCGCTGTCAACTCATCCAACTTCTGGACCGGCGTGAATTCGGACTGGCACATCGACAGCCTTGGCGATTTCAACGGCGATGGCCGCGACGACATTCTCTGGCGCGACGGCACGGGTACGACCACGAACTGGCTCGGTCAGGCGAATGGTAGCGCCAACCCTCACAGCGCGGCCTGGGACTCGGTTCCAACGACCTGGCAGGTGCAATCGCACGAATTCTGGCTGTAAGTAGTTTGGGGCTAGTCCTTTCTGGTGCCAGGTACTCTCGACCTGCTATGCGTGGACAGAAAGCCCCATGTCCGCAATGGGTCGCTAGCCAACAATCGAGCCAACCGCGAAGCAGGGTTCAAGGTTTCGGGTCAGCGCGAGGGTGTCGTGAACGTCGGCTGGTGGGTCTTACTTGACATTACGGCGATGGTTGCTTCCGGATCACCTTTCCTGCGCACGACCACTAGGATCTGATGGTTCCTGGTCACCGTGCGGGGTCTGCTTCGGTCAGCATACCTCCCTGGACCGTCGCCGTCTGGTTCAGGCCGACTCCTTCCGCCCGGCGCCTCCGCCAACTTGCGCATCTGAGTCCATTGACCCGGTTCCCGAGGCAGACGTCAGTGTCAGGATCGCTACGAGTTGGACTTCACGCGAATGAAGCTCGTTCCAGACGGCGCAGGCACGGCCTCACGTGAAAAAGGGCGCTCGCTGAGGAACGCCCTTCTCCTTAGACCTCGCTCGCTAGGTTTAGCGGTTTCTATCAGTCCCAGATGCGGCTGCGTCCCGATCGAAGCTGGAACGATCGCTTCCAGTCAGACCTTCATCCACGTCCACTTCGGTGTGGCGCACGGTGTCATGCACCTGCTCGGTGCGCTCGGTAGCGGTCTTGCTCACAACCAGCTCCTCCGTGACCCGAGCCTCCTTGCCGACAACGGCTTCCTCAGCGGTCTCCGTCATCTCGATTGTCCGGTCACGGAACAGGCTGTCATCCTTCAGGTTCGCCGCACCAAGCCGTTGATCGACGGGTCGCCGTTCGACGCTGACGTGTTCCTCACGGAGATTCACGCTCTCCTCAACTGGGACCTCTTCCATGTAGGAGCGCACCCGCGCACCTCCGCGCGAGACAGTGCGCTTACCAACCTGAAGCTGTTCCTCAACGATCGGAATGCGCTCTTCCTCGCTGGTCCGCTCGTTTCCGCCGCCCAAGTTGCGACTGTCAGGCTGTCCGATGCTTCCGTCCTGCGAGAAACCCTGCGTCTCGGCGCGAGGCTGCCATCCATCGTTGCGCCAGTCGGTCTGACGTTGCTCGAGGTCGACTGAGCTGGTCTGATCAAGGACGGTAACGATCCGATCCTCGTCCTCGTCGCTGTCGACTTCTGCGCACAGCAGAAAGCCGCCACGACGGATGCCCTCGTCATACGTGTGGCGATCGTCGTGAGACCCAAACATGCCGCTAAGCGACGAGCCTCTCTCGGCGTCATCGCTGTGGGAGCTCTGATCGACGATCTTGATGCTATCGGCGTCGAAGCCTGATTCAAGGCGCTGCTTCGCGCTCTCGGCTTCGGCGCGGGTGTCGTACAAAGCGGTCACTGTTCGAGACATCTAACTCTCCTGTTGGCTGCCCACTCAAAGCTCTTCAACAACAGCTTGGTCTCGACGTTCCGCTTGCGCTGGACTCAAGCGGCAGGTTGGTCATTGGTCACGCCGAGACAAACGGTGTTCGGCGGAACGGGCCAGTTGCTTACCCGTTCAGGGGGTGGGTGGTACGCCTTTCACTAACAGGAGGATATGGATGCGATCATCTAGAAACATCGGCACGCGAGTGCTTCTCGCAGCGAGCTTGGTAGCCCTTTCAAGCGCCACGTTGGCTCAAGACAACAGTGCAGCGGGCAGCACGGTTGTCAGCACGACGGCGGGAACTGACACCATCGATCCGACACTGAACGGCTCCGCGTCTACTACCGGGACCGACCCGCTCCTGAACGAGACGCCTGCACCTGTACGGGAGGATGATGACAACGACTTCCCGTGGGGCTTGCTTGGCCTCCTGGGTCTTGCCGGTCTGCTAGGCCGCAAGAAGAAGGACGACATCCACGTCGACGCTCGTAACGACCGGAGGAACGTATGAACCGCCAAGCTATCAGGAACGTCGTCATCGCCGCAGCCGCAGTTGTGGCTGTACCGGGAGTAACTCACGCTGCCGTGAATGGCGCCGGGACGAACTTTGAGCGGGAAGATGATGATGACGGCTTCGACTGGGGCCTTCTCGGACTGTTGGGTCTTGCCGGCCTTCTTGGACTCAGGAAGAAAGAGCCTGATGTCCATGTGGATGCCCGCCGTGATACCCGGCCGTAATTAGCTCCGCGCACTCCCTTGCGTAGCCCTAACGCCGCGGCCTGGACGCCGCGGCGTCCTTTTGTTCACATGCCAAGGTCCGTTGATCCCGAGCGAGCTAACCAACGCCGTCGAGCCTTTAATGGCACGGATGGGCGTTCTGCTACTCGCCCCTGGGCCAAAGTCGGTCTCCGGCTGCTTCTCAACCAAGATCAGTAATTTCAGTAGCGGTTCTACGAACGGTGTCCCTGATGACCTCTGTCCGCTCTTCGGCAGCCTTGCGGATTACTACTTCTTCGCGAACGACGGGCTGCTTGCTGATGACGGGAACTTCACCCATCTCACTCGCTTCTATGGTACGGTCTTGGAACAGGCCTGCGGCTAGCAGTTCCCGCTCCTCGAACCGAGTGGTTGCTGATGCGCTGTGAGTAGAGCGCACCTCGCCAGGTCCCGAAGCTTCTGGTGCAGAGTATGTTACCTGCGCTCCGCCTCGGGCAACCAGAGCCTCACCGACATACAGGGCGCCTTCGGGTGAACGTGCAATGGGGGTACGCTCGTTCCGGAGCTCGGGCGTTCGCTCAGGCTTGGTTGCACTCTTCAAAGGTGGGGCTTTGCTCGACGAGTCTTGGATTATCTGCACGATGGTAGCTGGATCTTCGCCGGCAGGTATGTTCGCACAGAGCAGGTAATCTCCGCGAGCAAGAGCCTTCTGGTAGTAGTCCATGTCGGCAGCCGAAAAGCGAAACTTCGGCAGCGACGCACCATCATGCTGGCTGAGGATGTCTACCTCAGAAGCCTGAAGCTGAGTACGAAGGCGAGCCTGGGCGGTCTCGGCTTCGGCGCGAGTGCTGTAAAGGGCTGCAACGGTCCGTGGCATGCGTCAACGCCTTGTGATTTCGGGCGGACTGTCGACGCCCTTGTCGTGCTGTATCTCCGCCCGTTCTGACCGCAGCACCACCGGCAATTCATTCACTGCGGTAGTCAGGCGCCGATGGATGTGAATCTCCTCCACAAGCACCAGCACCTTCTCGGTGACGAGTACCTCCTCAACCACCGGGATGATGGTTGTTGTACCTTCAGTCCGCATCTGCGGGATCTCGGTCAGCCGGACGTTCTGCGGAACCCGTTCTATCGAGACTTCGTCACGGGCAAGTTCCTGCCGGACGATCTCCTCGTGCTCGTCCACCTGAACGTGGACCCGAACACGCGCGCGCTCAACCTCCCGCTTGCCGACCGAGAGCCTCTCTTCAATAAGCGGGATGACTTCCACGTCTTCGTCACGCGCGGTTTGTCGATGACGCGGGTCAGGCCGAAGATCGCGGTCGTCAACCATAGCCATATCACCTCATCAGAAGAGCAAGTATGCCTATCAACGGCTTCGGAACATCGCCTGTTCCAACTTCTCGGCCCTGTCCATAGCGGGCAATGACCTGCTTGGTAACGGATCGCAAGCTGGACTGAGCGGTGCGGCACGCTGTCGCATTCTCGTTAGATCCAACTGTCAGACCGCGTCAGCGACACGCGAACGCTGCTAGTGCAACCTGATGGGAGCTGATGACATGTCATCCAATGTCGCCCAGATGGGTCAAGCTCCTACTAGTGCGTCGACGGCTCCGAGATGGCCTCGTTTGCTTCCTGCTTGTCTGCGGGTTGCGTTGCAAGCCAAGCTGCAACGAGAGCCACGATAAGAAGCACTGCCACAAATACGTAGCACCCTCGCCGGTTGATCACTTCTGGGTTCGTCTCCGGCATGCCCGTAAGTTGGGGTGTTTCTAACCCGAGCCAAGGGGCTGATAGACGAAACAATCATTCAGCTCTCGTGCCCATGCAGACGGTGTCACTTGGTAAATGCGCTCTCTGTACGTCTCGAGTAACTACGTCGGCCAATGTCTAGATGTGCTGAATGGCCGCTTCTGGGTCGGGCTGTCGGCGGAACACTCAGTGGAGTGCTGTTGGGTGGAGAAAAGTTGAAGGCGAAACGTGAACGAGCATCCGTTTTTGAGAAGCTGCGAAGACCGGATGAACGTCCGATATGGGGTCTAGATGCCACTCAGCTCCTGACCTCTAGCAGCTCCCGTCTCAGGGCGCGCCGTCAAAGCTGATGCACATGTGCTTCTGGTGCGAGCACTTGGATTGCACAGGCACGCAACGTACAAACATTGAAGATCGCCTCCTCGGCGCCCGCACCAGCTTGCACCAGGTCCAATCTCGAACTCACTAGGATCTTCAGCAGAGTTAAGCCTGCCAGCGTTGACGTTGGTGAACAGCGATGTGAAAGCTTACGCGTGGCCGATCTCTTCATCCTGATTGCGGTCGCATGGTTTCTGCCTTGCGTCGTCGGCCTTGTCGCGTCCGGCAAGTGGCGTGAACCTCGTGCGCTGGCTTTGGTCGCCGCGTCGAGCGTGGCACTTGCCGCGAACCTACTGGCTGTGTCGCTTGCTCCGGGGCTGTTTCCGGAAGCATCCCGCGGCTTGAATTGGAATTGGAACGGCAAGGTGGCGGCGATCGCGATTACGCTGATTGTCTACGCCCTGCTTCCCGCGGCGCTGCGAGCGGAGGCCGGCCTCTTCAACCGGCCGTATCCACCTGAATGGCGCTCCGTGCTGCTGGTCGCAGGCGCGACGATGCTGCTGTTCTGGTTGGTATCCTGGTTCACCGGTGACCACGCACCGGTGACGGGCGAGACGTTGCTGTTCCAGGCGACCATGCTGGGTTTGGATGAAGAGTCGAGCTTTCGCGGCGTGCTGCTGGCGCTGCTGGTCGGTGCGTTCGGCAAGCCGATGCGGATTGCCGGTATTCGTTTAGGCTGGGGAGCGCTGCCGGTAGTTGCCTTCTTTGGGTTGGCGCACACGCTCGCTACCCTCACGGCACCGACGATTGACTGGGGCGAGTTCTGGCTGACGCTGAGCTTGACTGGTGCAACGGGCGCAGCGCTTTTGTGGCTCAAGGAGCGCACCGGTTCGATCTGGGTGCCGGTGATTGTTCACAATCTCATCAACGTGGGGTCGAAGCTAGTTGGGGGATAAGCGGCACGCCCGTCAAAGTGTTGCGTCAGTGCAGCCGGGAGACGAGTTTCGAGGTCAGTTGGACACCAGACGTTGATCGAAGCTGCCAGTGAAGAGCAACAAGGAGGGTTACCTTAGGGCCTTGGGCGGCGCTAGCTGTGCCTTCTCAGCTGCGGTGAGCGCGCGATGCCCGTAGCTGACTACCCGAGTCAGTTGCCACTGCCCGCCCTGGTTTCGCCAGACCATCAGGAACTTGGCACTTCCCTCGCACTGACCGCTTGCGAGTTCACAGAACCGGTGCTCGCCTTCTTCGATCGCGCCGAAATTCTTGATCGGGTAAACCTCAAGCGAGGTGGGAAGCAGCTCACGCCGGACCTTGTGGCAAATGTATTTACGGGTGTTTGCAACGACGGTTGCCCGATCAAACGTTACGCCACCCTTGTCATGGTAGAATTCGACGGTTGGCGAGAAGAAGCTTGCGAACGCGTCCAAATCACAGCGGTTGTAAGCGCCGAAGACTTTCGCATCGAGGGCTGCGATGGTTTTGACGAGCGCCATGTCGGTGGCTGCGTCCTCCGCCGTGGCGGGTGATCCTAGCAAGCTTGCGGCCAGCATGGCTGAGGTCGCCAAACGAGTAAGGCATCTAATCATGTCACAGCCCTTCAAGGGCGACGTGCCCGCGCTCTCAACGCGCGGATCTACTCGATCTGTCCCCGCAGGAAACGCAGGAAGGCCGGGCGCGCGTGAAGACGTTCGAGAAGCGGCAGAACGATCCTGCATCCATTCTCGCTGTTGGTGAAGATGACCGCACCACTCTGATCCGATCGGTCGATATAGGCGAAGGTGAACACTCCGTCGTCCTTCCCGGTGTGCATCATCAGAGTCGCGTCGGCGAAGCCCAAGATCTGCCAGCCAAGTCCGAAGCCAACAAGTGGAGGGCAGGATGCCGCTTTCGCTCCCTTGCACGCGATGTTCTTCATGCTGACCTGGCTGCGATCGCGTTCATAAGCCACCGACGTAGCGAGGTGCCGATCGCTCGCAACGTCGATCATGAAGGCGGCATAATCCCGGGGCGTGCTGTAGACGAGGTCGGCAGCGTTGGCGTGGTCGCCAAAGGTCGACGCAATCTCCTTCCCCTCGGCGTTGGTCGGAACGGCCACTCGCCCACGAAACCATGGCTTCCTTGTGTAAGCCGTCGAGTTCATCGCCAGAGGACCGAACAGGTGATGCTTGGCCAGACGCTCAAGATCAGAGCTAGTCTTCCGCTCTGCGAACCGCGCAACTACTGGTAGCCCTCGCCTGAATAGCCCCAGGCCGTGCCGGGCTGCCGGTCGAACGCCAAACCCCTTTGAGCGTTGCGCCAGTTGGGAAAGCCTGTTTGATGACTAAGCGCGAGTCGCGGCGTAAGCAGTTCACGCCGGTGGTCGGACGTCAGATCCGGATCGCTCCAGTAGCGGTCCATCGGCTCGTCGAGCGATACTCGCCCTTTGGACGCAAGCTGGAGAATGATCTCTGCGGTCAGCGGCTTGGTAAGTGAAGCAATGTTGTAGAGGGTCCCAGTCGTCGCTGGCACGCCGGTGCTTTGAGCACCATACGCGGCAACGTTGGTGATCCGACCACCTTTGATCGTCGCGAAGGAAACGCTCTTAACATGCAAGTCGGACAGGAGTCGCGGCATCTCCTTGTCGAGCAGCCGTGCTTCCTTGCTGCGATGGTAGACGGACCCACGGGCATGCGAAGGCGCTTCAACGCAAGACCCAAGCGCCAGAACGGCAGCGACGAAACGAACAAGTTGTTTTTGCTTCATCCGTCCTAATAGCACACCTCAGTTGAGGTCGCACCGCCAGTCCTGCTGGCATGTTCGATCACGAAACGGGTCAAAGCGGAGAGAGCCTAGGCAAGTTTATGGGCAATCCTGCGAGAAGCTGCTTAGGAGGAGGCTACATACGCCGCAGGCTGCACATGAACAGACGTCCAATTGCGGGAACTGGTGAAGCAGCCCTGGACATCTGAATGTGGTTCTTCGTCTTGACAAGCGGTCGGACAGGAGATGCCAGCTAGCCGTAGTTGGCCCTCTCAGCCCCGTCACTCGCAACAGTGGCTAAGAACGTTGTGGGATCTCAGCTGATCCGCCTTGCGAGCACGACATCGTCGTAGTCATGGTCGCCGACGCGAAAGCGCCGATCGGCAATCTGAAGGAAGCCGTTCTTTGCGTAGAAAGCGCGAGCGCGAGTGTTGCCGGCATACACGCCCAATAGAAGCCGCCGGTGTCCATTCCGCTCTGCGAGACCAACAGCCTGCTGCATGAGCGCTGAGCCGATGCCACCACCGTGAAAGCGGGAAAGCGTGTAGATCCGCTTCAACTCGATGTCGCTTCCATCGGAAATGCTTCCAGGCAGGTTGCTGCTTCCCAATAGTGAGAAGCCCACGGGTGCCATTCCGGAGCATGCTTCGACGAGCCATGCTTGGGCGCCCCCGTCAAGATGCCGCCGATAGGCGGAGGAGCTATGTTCCCGCGCACAGTGATCCACGATCGCGTCGCCGTCGAGAAGACCAGCGAACGTCTCTAAGAAGGTCGCGCTACCGATCAGCGCTAGGCGGTCCGCATCTGCTATGGTAGCCCGTCGCATCGTCCAGTTCATGCCACTATCATTCCAATTGCTTTGGGAAGCAGATCCCAGCCGGCAACATGGCTGACAGCATCGAATGCGCTGAGCCCAAGTTGCGACCGAGAGCGCTGATAATACCACGCCGTCTATCAGTCGGCGCTTCCGCGTGTTTGACACCGGCTGTACGATCGAGATGAACGTACGTCCGATTCCGGGAGCCGGTTGAGTCGCGGTGAAAGACCGATTGTGGGTCTTGCCGGCCGTCATCAGTGAGTCCGACAATGTAGCACAGTTGGGAGATCATCATGTCGGTCAAAGTCGTAGCAATTGTAATCGTCAAGCCGGGGAAGGACGAGGCGTTCGTCGCTGCGGCTCAGCCCTGCATCGCGGCATCTCGGGCTGAGCCAGGAGTCCTCTAGTACAATCTTTGGCGAGAGGTCGACGGCGAGCGGCGATTCGTCTTCGACGAGCTCTACGTCGACGACGATGCCGTTCAGGCTCATTCGTCGTCCCACCATTTCAAAGCATTCGGCTTGGCCGCACGCGACCTAGCGGCCACGCGGCCAGACATCACGGTCACGCACGCCGTTGAGTAGCCAACTAGCCGCTGGGCTAACCAAATTAACGAACATCCGGTTTTACGAAGCGCTTGAGCGCAGCTGAAGGTCGGCAAGTGGGTCGTTGCCGCCGTGCTCGTAATCGTGGAGCCCCGCAGCTAGCGGGACCTCGGCTCAATCCTTCTTGGCAGTCAGGTGCCTGCTCAGGTGCTTGTTCATCTCGAACATGTCGGACGACTTCTTGCCGAATACCTTGGTAAGCTTGTCATCGGCATTGATTTTCCGCCGGTCCTTGGCGTCCTGCAGGTCGTTCTTCTTGATGTAAGTCCAAACTTTGCTCACGACCTCGCTGCGGGGGAGGTCGTCCTTACCGACGATTTCAGCCAGCTCAGCCGACGGGGTCACCGGCGCGGTGATGCCGCCACGCGCTCCGCCCGCCCGCTTGCCCGTGGCCTTCACCTTCTTCGCCGCTGCCGCCGTCTCGTCCTCGCCCCGCTTCTCTGCTGATCGTGCCATGGTTTGCTCCCTGCGCTGTCTGCTCATATCGAACTACAAGCCAGCCATATACGCCGTCTAGCTCACTTTGGTGCTTGCGGCGACATGGCGTTGCTCGAAGCAACCCGACGCACGAAGATCCTTTGCGGCTGTCTCCCATGGCGCCGACAGAATGATCCCACATGCCCGAACGTTTGGTTCGAGGAAGTGGCAAACCGGTTTAAGTGACCGCTTGTGGATCCCTCCGTCGAGATCCTTCTCCGCGTGAGTTTCCCGAGCAGGAACAGACGAGCAGTACTCGAAGCTAGTCTATTGTAGAGGATCAGGGTCGGCACATGCATTGCCATGCGCTCCTGCCCACTCCGTCAGGCGTTGATCCTGCTGGAGCCGTAGCCGCCGCCAGACGTGTCCTCAAAGGCGACGTCGCTTGAGCAGCCGCCGCGCACCGGCAGCGCGGCCCGACTTCCCTCGAGAATCGCGCGTCGGGCGCGGCGTTGGCCCGCCACGCCTCGTCCCACCAAGCCACGATGGCCTTGCGCGACGCTGCCAACGCCGCCGCGCTCGGCAGCCGGTCGCGCTTGTCCCGCTGGTTCACCGTCCTATGCGCTGGCATTAGGTTCCACAGATCGCCGCACGGCCATGCGGACCAAGGGAGGCAATGATCGACGTCGCGCGTCGACGCGGTCAGCGGCCGACCCGACCAAACGCACCGCAAGCCTCGCTCGGAAGTCAGCTGCGCCAGCGCCGCCTCGCGAGCCAGCTGGACGTCGCGGACCGGCTCGACCCAGGCGAGAGCCGCCTCGACCTCGCCGGGCGCAAGGCGCTTCGCTCGCCGTAGCCGCGCGTCAGTCGTGCCCACTCGGCCGCGAGCACCGGCTCGATCCAGGTTCCTAAACGCAGCATGGCGCGCCAGACGTGACCCGGCACAGCGAGCGAGCCGAAGCTGCGGAGGGTGTCGGCGTCCAGTGCGAGTTCGCGGCCCGCGACGGATCGCGCCGTAGTTGCTACAAACACTTGAGCGTCCGAGTTCGGGTAACGGGTGAAGTTCGCTGGCATGTCGGCGATAGTGCGCGACGCCTTGTGCAGCGACGTGGCGGCGGCGGCGCCGCGCTTGCCGGCGAAGCTGGCGCCGATACGCAGGTCGGACGGCGAGAACCCTGCCGTCATGAGCGCGCGGAGCCCTGCTTGGCAAAGCCAAGGCCGTCTGGGCCGGCGCTGCCTGGCATCTGCGGCAGCCCTCGTGACACAAGCGGCAGGTACATGCGCACCGAGTTCAGCGCGACGGCGCCGAGGGGGATCTCCACAGTGTCGTTAGCCGGATGCGGGCGTGCCGGACTTGGCGTCAGGTCGGCCACCTTGGCGACTGCGCGCAGCAAGCCTAGCTTGTAAGTCGCAGTCTTGTTTTCGTTGAGGATGATTCCGCGCAGCAGCGGCAGCGCTCCCGGCACCATCGTCGGGCAGCGTCATGGCGACGGTGGTCCAACTAACGCCAGGGCGTCGGACGGCATCTCCCGACCGGTGCTCGACTTTCGCTATTCCCAGCCCGTGCTCGCGCGCGAGCGCCTCAACCTCGCCTAGCGAGACTTCGTGCCTTGGTCGGTCCGGCGGTGCGGGTCCAAAGCGGATCGTCACAACCAGCAGTCCGCCCGGACGGAGAAGGGTTGCGAGCTTCCGAAATGCGCGTCGCCGGTCGCTGGGCGGAACCTCCTGCCAGACGGCCGAAAGCAGGACGACATCAAACGACAGGCCGAAGTGCGTGCGTCGCGTCTAGCGCGGGGAGCCGATCGTCGAGCCAACGGATGCGGTCTTCGGGATGATGGCGCTGGCCGGCTGCCCTCATGCCCGCGGAGGGCTCCGCGGCAACCACTTCTAAGCCTAGGTCAGCGAGCCAAGTCGCGTCTCGCCCCGAGCCCGCGCCAACATCAAGAGCAAGCCGGCCCTCGCTCGCCGGCAGCAGCGCGGCAAACGGGTCTCGGTAGCCCGAAGGTCGAGCGCCTCGTATTCGGCGGCGAGTGTGTCCGCCTGCGCGTCGTATGCTGCAATATGGTCGTGATGGCTTGATTCCATATCCGCAGTGTCGGGCAGGTCGGCGTGTCACACAACCACCTGGCGAAGCGGCCGCGCGGATGCTTTACCGCTCGGCGCGATCGGAACGTTGGCAGAGAGGCGCTCGCCCGGCGCGTCTCGGGCTGCTGGCCGTCGCAGGGGGCGTCTGGCCGCAGCGAGTCCGCTAGCGACTAAGTTCTGGGCGTCAGACATACATGAATGAGCGGCCGAACTGGGTAAGCGAAAAAGACGGTCTGAACGTCCGCTCTTGGGTCCTTCCCGAAGGTGGCGGCCGCAGGCTAAAAGGCGAGCACGAAGTCTAGCTGGAAACAGCTTGCCCGAGGGCTAAGCCGGCAAGGCGTGCAGTAGCAAGGAGCTTGTCCAGGCCGTGTCCGTTGCGGGCTTTGGCGGAGAGCCCGGACATGGTCGTGCTGACGAAGTCCGTTAGGCGCTCGGCCTCTTCGGGGTGGCGGGAAGCGATAAAGGCGCGGATCACGCCTTCAGCAGCGAGGTTATAGGCGCGGGCTGCATCCCGCGCCTCCCGGTCGTTGCAGCGGACTCCTTCCAGCACGAGGCAACCGGCAGCCTCGGGGTCTGCCGCATAGTACCGCGCTGACTCCTCCAGTACAGCGGCGAGGCACTCCGCCACCGGGCGGTCGGCGCGCAACAGGCTCGCAAGGGGGATGGCGTTGCCGTCGTTATAGCGGTCCAGCACGCGAGCGTAGAGGCCGGCCTTGCTGCCGAAGGCGGCGTAAAAGCTGGGCGGATTGATCCCGAGCGCATTTGTGACATCCGCGACGCTCACGGCGTCGTAACCGCGCGCATGGAAGAGCTGCTGCGCGGTGGCGACCGCCTCATCGGGATCGAAGCGACGCGGCCGGCCGCGTGGGCGCGTGTTATTTGTAGTCACTCCTACAGAACTCCTTGACGCGACCGCCTGAGGGATTATGTAGCGCATCCTACACTATATCTCAAGGAGGGCCTCATGGCCACGTTTCAAGGAAAGTTCGTTCTGGTACTCGGCGGAAGCCGGGGGATCGGAGCGGCAATCGTGCGGCGCTTCGCGACGGACGGTGCATCGGTGACTTTCACCTATGCCGGATCGCGTGAGGCGGCCGAGCAGCTCGCGGCCGAGACGGGCAGCACCGCGGTCCAGACCGACAGCGCCGATCGCGACGCGGTGATCGCGCGGGTGCGCGACAGCGGGCCGCTCGACGTGCTGGTGGTGAACTCCGGCTTCGCCATCTTCGGCGATGCGCTGGAACAGGATCCGGACGCGATCGACCGCCTGTTCAGGGTCAACGTGCACGCCCCCTATCACGCCTCCGTCGAGGCGGCGCGACAGATGCCGGAGGGCGGCCGCATCATCGTGATTGGATCCGTGAACGGCGACCGCATGCCTCTCCCCGGCATGGCATCCTACGCGCTGAGCAAGTCCGCCCTGCAAGGAATGGCGCGTGGGCTGGCGCGCGATTTCGGCCCACGCGGCATCACGATCAACATCGTGCAGCCCGGCCCGGTCGATACCGATGCGAATCCGGAAGACGGGCCGATGAAGGACCTGATGCACAGCTTCATGGCGATCAAGCGCCACGGCCGGCCCGAGGAGGTCGCGGGCATGGTGGCCAGGCTGGCCGGGCCGGAGGCGGGCTTCGTCACCGGAGCCATGCACACCATCGATGGCGCGTTCGGGGCGTGAGGGCGGCATGACGACCATTGGCATCATCGGCGCGGGCGAGGTTGGCAGCTACATCGCCCGCGCGGCCATCGCCAGCGGCTACGACGTCGTCAAGGCCAATTCGCGAGGCCCCGAGACGCTGAAAAGCCTCGTCGAACAGCTTGGCCCGTCGGCGCGCGCGGCAACCGCCGCGGGTGCTGCCGAGGCGGGCGCGTTCGTCGTGGTGGCGGTCCCGCTCAAGCCGGTCAACGACATGCCGGTGGCGGAGCTTGCGGGAAAGGTCGTGATCGACACGAACAACTACATGCCCTGGCGCGACGGCCACTACCAGATCATCGATCGCGGCGAGAAGACGGAGCACGAACTGCGCCAGGAACAGCTCCCCGCATCCAAGGTGGTGAAGGCATTCACCCACATCCAGGCGCCCCGGATCATCGCCTGGGGAAGACCGGCCAGCGCCCCTGATCGCCTGGCGCTCGCGGCCTCCAGCGACTTTCCGGAGGGGCTGGAGGTCGTGCGGCGGCTGTACGATCAGTTCGGGTTCGACACGGTCGACAACAGCCCCCTCAGCGAGTCCTGGCGCACCCGCCCGGGTCAACCCGCATGGAAGCAGGAGCGGCAGACCCGAGCTGAGCTTCTAGCCAACGTGGCTCGTGCGTCGGATGGCTTGATATAGCGACATCTAAGGGTCTAGCGCGCCCCCCAGACCGGATCGAAACTCCCAGTCGCGGCCCTCCTCGGCACAAGGCGAGATGGCGTGCTGATGAACGAATGCCTGGTTCTGGGGAGCCGCGAAGGCGGCGCGAACGTCTGCTTGTGGGGTCAAAGCTGCCGTTGAGATCAGCCTAGCAATCCGGCGGCGATTGCATCTGAGACATCGTTCGCCGCTGCCCTGACCGGATCTCCAGCGAGGTGGGCATAACGCGCCGTGGTTTGCACCTGCGAGTGCCCCAACAACTTGCCAATCATCTGCAGCCCTTGCCCGCCTGCAACTGCAACCGATGCGTAGGTGTGGCGAAGATCGTGAATGCCGACGTCCTTCAGCCCTGCACGCGCTCGAACCCGCTGCCAGAAGGGCTGCAGGTCAGCCAGCGGCTTTCGGGGGAGTGTGCCGTAGACGACATGGCGATTGATCGGCTGTTGTTCGATGCTCCGGAGCACACCGACGGCTGCCTCGCCTAGTTGCACGGTCTTCGCGCCGTCTTCGAGTCCGGTAGGTGCAGCATGCCTTCGGCTACGTCCACATGCTCCCAGCGTAGCTTCATTATCTCGTTGAGACGGCACCCGCTCAAGAGCAGCAGGCGCACTGCGACGATGGCGGAGGGCAGTTCCACGCGCTCGGCTTCCATCGCGTCCAGTACCTCACCAAGCCGCCGAAGCTCGCTTGGGCTGAGGAAGCGCTCTCGCTTCTGCTCGGGATACTTGCGCAGGTGCTTACGGGGATTGCTGCCGTCCGGCCTCAATCCCCACATTTCGGCTAGGTTGAACATCTTGGAAATGATCTCAAGATTGCGGTTCGCCTGGTACGGGGTATGCCTCAAGTCATGGTGGAAGCGAGCCACGTCCGCGCGGGTTACCTCCAGCACCTCGTGCCGTCCGAGCACCGAGGTGCACTTGGATGTGCCCGGACGATGAGCGCCTGAATCTTCATCCGGGCGAACTTCCACGTCTGCCAAATATATGACATGAAATCCGGGAGTGAGCGCAGCCGTTCGAGGCAACCGTCAGCCATGTCGGCACGCGTCCTGCCGAGACCCGAAATCGTTCGCCGGATGACACGCCACAAGCGGACTCCCACCCTCAGATACAGCCAGATGAGCAGGTCCGCTCGCTGCAGACGGGTCGGCCACGTTACCGGATGCCCTCCTTCGAATATCCATCGGTTCTGCTGTTCGACTTCGCGGCAGAGTTGAGTTTTCTGCCTTGCTTCGTTCCACCCAGCCAGGTTGCCAGTGGATCTTGTCGACATGGAGGACGGAAAGCCCCGTGAGCCTGCTCAGCGCTGCCGCAAGGGTGCTCTTGCCGGAGCCAGGTTGGCCTACGATCATGATCCGTTTGATGGGCAATCCTCGATCCGCGCGTAACGAGAACTTACCGGTGCAGCCCGAACTTCCCGCAATGCGTAAGTAAGCGGGAAACTCCGCTTTGGGTCGAACTCAGACGTTCGACCTGGATGTTCGGAACGGGTGGAAAGCGGACATTCGCGTCGGTGTCCGGAAATGGTGGAAAAGCGAAATAACGGCATGCCATTCGGGACAGATCGCCGACGGTCTGGAACTCTGCCTCATTGCGACGGTTTTCTCTACGACAATCGCGAGGAGCCCGGTGAGAATCCGGGTGGCTATTCCGGCCGCCGATCC